>Ga0265296_1000890_pt1 | contig 38852 bp, 40 predicted proteins | sample MunlanPumphouse1_FD_189073 | JGI IMG/M metagenome (GOLD analysis project Ga0265296, IMG submission 189073) | Groundwater microbial communities from a municipal landfill in Southern Ontario, Canada - Pumphouse #1 | ecosystem: Environmental > Aquatic > Deep subsurface > Groundwater | place...
ATTGGCGTGCTGGTGATCCTGATCCTGCGCAACCTGATCGGCTTGCAGACCCTGGGTACGTTCACACCGGTGCTGATCGCCCTGGCGTTCCGCGAGACGCAGTTGGGCTTCGGTATCGTGCTGTTTACCGTGATTACTGCGCTTGGGCTGTCGCTGCGTTCATACCTGGAGCACTTGAAATTGCAGATGCTGCCGCGCCTGTCGGTGGTGTTGACCTTCGTGGTAGTGCTGATCGCGGCCATCAGCCTGTTCAGCCATAAGCTGGGCCTGGAGCGCGGCCTGTCGGTGGCGCTGTTCCCGATGGTGATCCTGACCATGACCATCGAACGCCTGTCCATTACCTGGGAAGAACGCGGCGGTGGCCATGCGATGAAAGTCGCGATCGGCACCCTGTTCGCCGCGTCCCTGGCACACATCATCATGAGCGTGCCGGAGCTGATCTACTTCGTGTTCACCTTCCCGGCGATCCTGTTGATCCTCGTGGGCTTCATGCTGGCCATGGGTCGCTATCGTGGCTACCGCCTGACCGAGCTGGTGCGTTTCAAGGCCTTCCTCAAGGCTGATTCGTAATGTTCGGGTTCTGGAAGACCTGGAAGGCCCTGGAAGCGCGGGGCATCATGGGCATCAACCGGCGTAACGCCGACTACGTGCTCAAGTACAACAAGCGCAGCCTGTACCCGATTGTCGATGACAAGATCATCACCAAGGAACGGGCGATCCAGGCCGGCATCCACGTGCCGCAGATGTACGGGATCATTTCCACCGAGAAAGAAATCGACAAGCTCGACGAAATCATCGGTGGCCGTAGCGACTTCGTGATCAAGCCGGCCCAGGGCGCCGGCGGCGACGGCATCCTGGTGATCGCCGACCGCTTTGAAGGACGCTATCGCACGGTGTCCGGCAAGATCATCAGCCATGAGGAAATCGAGCACCAGATTTCCAGCATCCTTACCGGCCTGTATTCCCTGGGCGGTCACCGTGACCGCGCATTGATCGAATACCGCGTGGTGCCTGACCAGATCTTCAAGAGCATCAGCTACGAAGGCGTGCCGGATATCCGCATCATCGTGCTGATGGGCTACCCGGTGATGGCCATGCTGCGCTTGCCGACCCGTCAATCCGGCGGCAAGGCCAACCTGCACCAGGGCGCGATTGGCGTCGGTGTGGACCTGGCGACCGGCCTGACCCTGCGCGGTACCTGGCTGAACAACATCATCACCAAGCACCCCGACACCACCAACGCGGTGGACGGTGTGCAACTGCCCAACTGGGACGGTTTCATGAAACTTGCCGCCGGCTGCTACGAGCTGTGCGGGCTGGGTTACATCGGCGTGGACATGGTGCTGGACCAGGAAAAAGGCCCGCTCATCCTCGAACTCAATGCTCGGCCTGGGCTGAATATCCAGATCGCCAACGACTGCGGCCTGACCTTGCGCACCCACGCCGTGGAAGCGCGCCTCGAAGAGCTGAAAGCGGCCGGAGTGACAGAAACGGCGGAAGAACGTGTGAAATTTGCCCAGCAAATGTTTGGGCATATTCCGCCCGTGGAAGGCTGAACCCAAACCCGGCTCCGCCCTCCACCCAACAATCCCCGACATCCCCTCTAGGAGCAAATCCTACAGGGGACTACAATGCCATCCCCACGCCCATGGCTGATCCGCCCCCCGCATGTCGACTTGCTCCGTACACCCACTGCCCTACCACGCCAACCCCGCCGAGTATTTTGCGGCGATCCGCCATGCACCCGGCGCCGTGCTGTTGGACAGCGGCCGACCGGCCGCCGAGCGTGGTCGTTATGACCTGCTCAGCGCCTGGCCAGAAGTAACACTGGCGGTGTGGCCGGACGAAAGTGGTAGCGATTTTTTACAACGGCTGCGGGAAAATCTGACGCTGCTGGGCAAGGCCAGCCTGCCGGCCCCCTATGAACTGCCGTTTGCCGGCGGGTTGATCGGCTACCTGAGCTACGACTTTGGCCGCCACCTGGAACGACTGCCGCATCAGGCTATCGACGACATCGGCTTGCCCGATGCCCGTTTTGGCCTGTACGCCTGGGCGTTGGTCAGCGACCACCAGGCGCGCACCAGTCAACTGGTGTTCCACCCCAAACTGCTGGAAAGCGAACGGCAGCGGCTGCTGACCCTGTTCAGCCAACCTGCCGTGCACACCCCTGCCAGTTTCAAGCTGCACACCCGGATGGCTCCGGACCTCAGCGCCGTAGCCTATGAACAGGCCCTGGCCCGTATCCAGGCCTATATCCAGGCCGGTGACTGCTATCAGGTCAACTTCGCCCAACGCTTTCGCGCAGCGTGCAACGGTGATCCGTGGGTCGCCTATTGCGCCCTGCGCGCAGCGTGCCCAACGCCGTTCTCCGGCTTCCAGAGCCTGCCGGACGACGGCGCGGTGGTGAGCCTTTCACCGGAGCGTTTCGTGCGGGTCAGCCAGCGCCAGGTGGAAACCCGCCCGATCAAGGGCACCCGCCCCCGGGGGCTGACGCCTCAAGAAGATGCCGCCAATGCGGCCGAACTCCTGACCAGCCCCAAGGACCGCGCAGAGAACCTGATGATCGTCGATCTGCTGCGCAATGACCTGGGCCGCACCTGCCGCACCGGATCGGTCAAGGTGCCGGAGCTGTTCAGCCTGGAAAGCTACCCGAATGTGCATCACCTGGTCAGCAGCGTCACCGGTGAACTGGCCGACGACAAAGACGCCCTGGACCTGATCGCCGGCAGCTTCCCGGGCGGCTCGATCACCGGCGCACCGAAGATCCGCGCGATGCAGATCATCGACGAACTGGAACCGACCCGGCGCGGGCTGTACTGCGGCTCGTTGCTCTACCTGGATGTGCGCGGCGAGATGGACAGCTCCATCGCCATTCGTAGCCTGCTGGTCAAGGATGGCCAGGTCTGTTGCTGGGGCGGCGGCGGGATCGTCGCGGACTCCGAGTGGCAGGCGGAATATCAAGAATCGATGACCAAGGTGCGGGTGTTGCTGGAAACGCTGGAAGGGCTGTAAGCGCACCTCCCAGGGAAAAAACCTGAATCAGAACGGCCGTGGACAGCATCGGGGCGCAGGGATAGCGTCTCGCTTCGATATTACTTGGCCGTCTGTGAGGGATCACATGGATCGACTGCTTGTTGCCTTTGTCGTTGTATCGCTTGCCGCGTTGAAACAAAGCCCACTTCCTACACATCGCGCTCCCTACCAGGACTTGAAAACCCCGGAAGTGACGCCTAATATCTCCCAAATTGGGAGGTTCGATAGATGCGAATAATCGCAAGAGCCGCCTTAATGGAGTTCTGGGAAAAGCAGCCCGGCTTATACCGACTCAAAAACACCACTGGTTGAATGGTATCGCCATCTAGAGAAGTCCACTTATCACACGCCACAGGACCTGAAGAGGGTGCTTCGAACCGCAAGCACGCTCAAAGGAGCAAGGGTCGTGTTCAATATTGGTGGCAATAAGTATCGGGTGGTTGTGGCGATCGACTATTTGCGGCAGCTGGGTTTCATACGGTTTCTCGGCACCCATGCCCAGTACGACCAGATCAACGCGGAGACTGTGTGATGAACATCAAACCTATTCGTACCCCAGAAGACCTGGCCGCTGCGCTGGCGCGGGTGGATCAGCTGTGGGGGGCAGAGATCGGCTCGCCGGCAGGCGATGAGCTGGAAATTCTCGCGCTGCTGATCGAAAAATACGAAGACGAACACTTCCCCATGCCGCCTTCCGATCCGGTGGAGGCGATCAAGTTTCGCATGGACCAGATGGGCCTGACGGCGCGCGACCTGGAGCCCTTTATCGGCTCCAGCGGTCGCGTCTCCGAAGTGCTGAACCACAAGCGCAAGCTGAGCCTGGCCATGATCAAGCGCCTGCATGAAGGTTTGCGCATTCCTTATGAGCGGTTGTTTGAAGGGGCTTGAGGGCCTTATCGCGGGCAAGCCCGCTCGCACATTTTTGCCCTGCAAACACAGTCGAAAATGTGGGAGCGAGCTTGCTCGCGATGAGGCAATGAGCCTCGCTAAATCACTTACAGGCTCAACGAACGATTCGACGCCTTGATGAACTCCCGCTTCAAGTCCTCAAAGGTATGCACCGCCGGGAATTGCGGGAACTCGCGAATCACATTCTCCGGCGCATGGAACAGAATCCCACGATCGGCCTCACCCAGCATGGTGGTGTCGTTGTACGAATCACCCGCAGCAATGACCCGGTAGTACAGGGTCTTGAAGGCCAGCACCGACTGGCGCTTGGGGTCTTTCTGGCGCAGTTGATAGCTCACCACCCGATCGTTTTCATCGGTAATCAAGCGATGGCAAAGCAGGGTCGGGAAGCCCAGTTGACGCATCAACGGCTGGGAGAACTCATAGAAGGTGTCCGACAGGATCACCACCTGGAAGCGCTCGCGCAGCCAATCGACGAACTCGATGGCACCTTCCAGCGGCTTGAGGGTGGCGATTACTTCCTGGATATCCGACAGTTTCAAGCCGTGCTCGTCGAGAATCCGCAGGCGCTGCTTCATCAATACGTCGTAGTCAGGAATGTCCCGGGTGGTAGCCCGCAAGGATTCAATACCGGTTTTTTCAGCGAAGGCGATCCAGATTTCCGGAACCAGCACCCCTTCCAGGTCGAGACAGGCAATTTCCACAAGACACTCCCATTTTGATTTTTTTTCAGTTGAGCGAGTAAAAGGACTGCCGAACTCTAGCGATTCGCGCTGGCCGCCGCAACGCAGAGCGGATTTTGTTAACATCCCACTCCTATAGAGCGCTCAGCGCCACTGACCTGTAGGAACCGTCCTGATGAACCAAGCCTTCGACGTCGCTGAACTCGCCGCGACCTATGCCAACAAGTCCGCCCAGGACATCCTCAAGCTGGCGTTCAGCCAGTTCGGCGATGACCTGTGGATTTCCTTCAGCGGTGCCGAGGACGTGGTGCTGGTGGATATGGCCTGGAAGCTGAATAAAAACGTCAAGGTCTTCAGCCTCGACACCGGCCGCCTGCATCCGGAGACCTACCGGTTTATCGAGCAGGTGCGCGACTTCTACAAAATCGATATCGAGTTGATCTCCCCGGACCAGAGCAAGCTGGAACCCTTCGTCAAGGAGAAGGGCCTGTTCAGCTTCTACAAGGACGGCCATGGCGAATGCTGCGGCGTGCGCAAGATCGAACCGCTGCGCCGCAAACTCTCCGGCGTCAGCGCCTGGGCCACCGGCCAGCGCCGCGACCAGAGCCCCGGCACCCGCAGCCAGGTGGCGGCCCTGGAAGTCGACACGGCGTTCTCCACGCCGGAACGCACCCTCTACAAATTCAACCCGCTGGCACAAATGACCAGTGAAGAGATCTGGGGTTATATCCGCATGCTGGAGCTGCCCTACAACAGTCTGCACGAGCGCGGCTTTATCAGCATCGGCTGCGAGCCGTGCACTCGCCCGGTGTTGCCGAACCAGCATGAGCGCGAAGGCCGTTGGTGGTGGGAAGAAGCAACCCAGAAGGAATGCGGGCTGCATGCGGGGAATATCATCAGCAAGGCCTGAAACCGGCTCCCTCCGATATAGCGCTGTGTGGCGAGCCCGCTCGCCACAACAAGCCCGCACATTTCATTCACCCCGCCGAAAAATCCCGTACACAATATTGTCACTAACAGTGCCATTTTTGTGTGCACTTCAATTATTTCGCACCGAAAAGTTACACCCCACTTCGACCAACTTCCTACATCCTCCACACCTACATTCCCGCAACAAAATAAATACCTGTTCAAACGGTCAATTTATAGTTGTTTAAATTCAGCTATTTATTAATAGAACCTGCAAAAACGAAATTAGCCCAGCTTTTGATAGATAAAAACCTGGCACACAAGTGGCTAAGGGAGTTGAAGTCTTTGTATACAACTTCAACAACAACCTTCATACACTTTGTGTCCGCATGCCAGGCGCCCTGCAACCCAGCGCCTGCTGCAGATGCCAGGAGCCTGCCGGAATGCGCACCACTCTCTCCAATAATCTCGCACTGGATCTGCCCTCCTCCACAGCCAGCCCCACGGCCGCAAACCCCGGCCGGCTGGTGCTCAGCCCACGCCTGCACAACAAGGACCTGGCGCCCACCAAGGTCGAAGGCCGGCGCTGGGGTGGCTATAGCATCTTTGCCTTGTGGACCAACGATGTGCACAACATCGCCAACTATTCCTTCGCCATCGGCTTGTACGCTCTGGGCCTGGGTGGCTGGCAGATTCTGTTGTCACTGGGGATCGGCGCGGCGCTGGTGTATTTCTTCATGAATTTGTCGGGTTACATGGGCCAGAAAACCGGTGTGCCGTTTCCGGTGATCAGCCGTATCAGTTTCGGCATTCATGGCGCACAGATTCCCGCGCTGATCCGCGCAGTCATTGCCATCGCCTGGTTTGGTATCCAGACCTACCTGGCCTCGGTGGTATTCCGGGTACTGTTGGTGGCGATTCATCCAGGATTCGCCGACTACGACCACAACGCGATCCTCGGCCTCTCAACCCTGGGCTGGGCGTGTTTTGTGATTATCTGGTTCGTGCAACTGGTGATCCTGGCCTACGGCATGGAAATGGTCCGCCGCTACGAAGGCTTTGCCGGCCCGGTAATCCTGCTGACTGTTGCGGCGCTGGCCGGTTGGATGTACTTCCAGGCTGGCGGCAATATCGCCTGGTCCATCCGCGAGCCCCTGAGCGGTGGCGAGATGTGGCGCAATATCTTTGCCGGTGGCGCCTTGTGGTTGGCGATCTACGGCACCCTGATCCTCAACTTCTGCGACTTCGCCCGTTCATCGCCCTGCCGCAAGACCATCCAGGTCGGCAACTTCTGGGGCCTGCCGGTGAACATCCTGGTGTTCGCGATCATCACCGTGCTGTTGTGCGGCGGGCAGTTCCAACTCAATGGCCAGGTGATCGAAAGCCCGACCCAGATCATCGCGGCCATTCCCAATACCTTCTTCCTGGTGCTGGGATGCCTGGCATTCCTGATCGTCACCGTGGCGGTGAACATCATGGCCAACTTCGTTGCCCCGGCCTTTGTATTGAGCAACCTGGCGCCCAAATACCTGAACTTCCGCCGCGCCGGGCTGATCAGCGCGTTTCTCGCGGTGCTCATCCTGCCGTGGAACCTCTACAACAGCCCGCTGGTGATTGTGTACTTTCTCTCCGGCCTGGGCGCCCTGCTGGGCCCGCTGTATGGCGTGATCATGGTGGATTACTGGTTGGTCCGTAAGGGCCGGATCGACGTGCCGCAGTTGTACAGCGAAGATCCCAACGGCGCGTATTACTACAGCCGCGGGGTCAACCTGCGGGCGGTGGCCGCGTTTGTCCCGGCCGCGGTGATTGCCATTGTGCTGGCCCTGCTACCGGGTTTTGCCAGCGTCTCACCGTTCTCGTGGCTGTTTGGCGCCGGCATTGCCGGGATGCTGTATTGGCTGATCGCCAAGCGCCAGCCGTTCTATGCCGATATCAGCGGCGAGAGCATCGCTGTCGACAACGTCAGCCATTGATCAAGGAGCATTCCATGCGCATTCTCGTCGTCAACGTCAACACCACCGAATCCATCACCGAAGCCATCGCCCAGCAGGCCCGCAGCGTGGCGGCGGCGGGCACCGAAATTGTCGGGCTGACCCCGTTTTTCGGCGCCGAATCGGTAGAAGGCAATTTCGAAAGTTACCTGGCGGCCATCGCGGTGATGGATCGGGTGATGGCCTACGATCAGCCATTCGATGCGGTCATCCAGGCCGGTTATGGCGAACATGGCCGCGAAGGCCTGCAAGAATTGTTGAACGTGCCGGTAGTGGATATCACCGATGCCGCCGCCAGCACCGCCATGTTTCTCGGCCATGCTTACTCAGTGGTTACCACCCTGGACCGCACGGTGCCGTTGATCGAAGACCGGCTCAAGCTTTCTGGGCTGTATGAGCGCTGCGCCTCGGTGCGGGCCAGCGGTATGGCGGTGCTGGAACTGGAGGAACACCCGTTGCGGGCCATGGAAGCCATCGTGCGCCAGGCCGAGCTGGCCATCAGCGAAGACAAGGCCGAAGTGATCTGCCTGGGTTGCGGCGGCATGGCCGGGCTGGATGAACAGATCCGCCAGCGCACCGGGGTACCGGTGGTGGATGGCGTGACCGCCGCCGTAACCCTGGCCGAAGCACTGGTGAGGCTGGGGTTGTCGACTTCGAAGGTGCGCACTTATGCGCCCCCCCGGCCAAAGAACATCATCGGTTGGCCGGGCAGGTTCGCACGCTGAATCGCCGATTTAGGTCAGTTCAAGACGTCATTGAGCACTTCATAAATGATCCCGGTGGCAATCGTCACCAGGATCAGGTCGGTGCCCGCCTGCTGCCATTCGTAGCCGTCGTAATGGGGCAACCGCCCCAACAGGCGTCCATCGAGCTTCTTGGCAATCCCCGGTGGCAGGGGTTTGCCACGGGCGAGGTTTTTCTGGATGCCCGGCGGCAGGGACGAACCACCGCGCCAATAGTCGCGATTGTCACCAAGGATTACCCGCACGCCCCCGATGTCAATTTGCGGGCCATTGTAATGGGCTCCCGCGCCCTTCTTGCCTCCGCCCTGGCCCTGATTACCCTGGCCGCCCTTATTGCCATGGGCACTGCCTTTGTCCTTACCGTTGCCGTTGCCGGGATCGGCCAACAGCGCCGGGGAGCCTGCAATCAACGCCAAGCTGGTAAATACGAGTAAAGCGCGTGATATGGACATGATCCGTCTCGACAGTCGCAAGCCCCATTGGCTCGTATCAGCTTAGAACAATAGCGGGCAACAAGTTCAGCAGTGAGCGCTAAACCGCACTGAAGCGCTGCGCCAACTGCTGCTGGGCAAACTGCTCGAGGATGAAATCAACAAACACTCGGGTCTTGCCCGGCAGCAGTTTGTGCTCGGCGTAATACAGGGAGATGTTGCCGTCATCCACGTACCAGTCGGGCAACACCCGCACCACGGCGCCACTGTCCAGAAACGGCACGGCCATCGGCATGCTGACCAGGGCAATGCCCAGGCCTTGGGTGCAGGCACAGCACGCGGCTTCGGAGTCGCCCATGGTCATGCGTGGTTTGAGCATCAACGGCCGCTGCTCGCGGGCGCGGTTGCTCAATTGCCAGGTCCGCACGCGGCCGGTTTGCGGCGATCGGATCAGGATGCCGTTGCACAGCGCCAGGTCTTCGGGAGCACGCACGGGCAGGCGTTGCGCCAGGTAATCGGGCGAGGCCACCAGAATCCGGTGAGCGGGGGTCAACTTGCGCGCGACCACGCCCTGGGGCAGCTCGAACCCGCCGCCGATGGCCGCGTCAAAGCCCTGGCCGATCAGGTCGACCTGGCGATTATCAAAATGCCAGTCAGGGCTGATATCGGGAAACCGCCGCAGGAACTCTGCCAGCAGCGGTACCACATAGCGGTTGCCGAAGACCGTGCCCATACTGACTTTGAGCGTGCCCACGGGCCGGCCTTCGGCGCTGGCCAGATTGGCCACGGCATTCTGGATAGTGGTGAGACTGGCGCTGACCTCTTGCAGGAACAACTTGCCGGCTTCGGTCAATGTCAGGCGCCGGGTGCTGCGCTGGAACAGCCGCACGCCCAGGCGTGCCTCCAGCTTGGCGACGCTCTTGCCGACAGCCGCCGGCGTCAGGCTCAGGTGCCGGGCCGCTTCGGCAAAGCTACCGCCTTCGGCGCTGCGCACGAAGCATTCGATACTGCCGAAGCTCTCCATACCACCTCACTCTAAACTTTTGGTTTACACAGACTATAGCAATCACGGCCTACCGGGACCGGCCAGTGCGGTCGATACTCGCCTGCAACAACGCGGCAACCCTGCCTCGAATGATCTGGAGATCGACATGACCACACAAAACCTCAGCGGCAAAGTTGCCTTGATCCAGGGCGGCTCCCGCGGCATCGGTGCCGCCATCGTCCAGCGCTTGGCGGCCCAGGGCGCAGCTGTTGCCTTTACCTATGTCAGCTCTGCCGCGAAGGCCGAAGACTTGCAAAACAGCGTCATCCGCGCTGGCGGCAAGGCCCTGGCGATTCACGCCGACAGTGCCGATGCGAGCGCCATCCGCAATGCAGTCAGTGCCACTGTCGAAGCGTTCGGGCGCCTGGATATCCTGGTGAACAACGCCGGTGTGCTGGCGGTCGGCCCACTGGAGGATTTCACACTGGAAGACTTTGACCAGACCCTGGCCATCAACGTGCGCAGCGTGTTTATCGCCACCCAGGAAGCGGCCCGGCACATGGGCGAAGGGGGTCGCATCATCAACATCGGCAGTACCAACGCTGAGCGCATGCCCTTCGCCGGTGGCGGGCCATATGCCATGAGCAAAGCCGCGCTGGTGGGCCTGACCAAAGGCCTGGCGCGCGACCTGGGGCCACGGGGGATTACCATTAACAACGTACAGCCAGGCCCAGTGGACACCGATATGAACCCGGCCAACAGTGAGTTTGCCGAGAGCTTGATCGGGTTTATGGCGGTTGGCCGTTATGGCCAGGTGGAAGAGATCGCCAGCTTTGTGGCTTACCTGGCGGGGCCAGAGGCCGGATACATCACCGGTGCCAGCTTGACCATCGATGGTGGCTTCAGCGCCTGACCCTTGTAGGAGCCGGCAAGCCGGCTCCTACAGTTCAGCGCAGCGGCGGCAGGCCGTAGGCAGCCAGATCGAAGTCCGCGAGTTTGCGGATGATCTGGTCGGCGTGAGCGTACTTGCTGTCGGCCATGGCTTCATCAGGCACCGCGATGGCAGTCATGTTCGCGGCCTTGGCAGCGGTCACGCCAAACGGTGAGTCTTCAAACACCAGGCAATCCTCGGGCGCAACGCCCAGGCGGCGGGCGGCGGTGAGGAAGATGTCCGGCGCAGGCTTGGCAGCGCCCACTTCCGGATCGTCAGCGGTGACGATGGTGCCGAACAGGCCAAACCACTCCCGGTGCAGCGTGGTCTTGTGGCCAAACGAATTGCGCGACGAACTGGTGCCCACGGCGATGGGGATGTTATGCGCCTTCAAATGCCGCACCAACGCCTCGGCGCCCGGCATGCCCAACGCCTTGGGAAAACGCTCGCTCATCAACGGCTCGCGGATGCGCAGGAATTCTGCAGGCGTGATCGGCAAGTCCAGGGCCTCGACCACATATTCGGCCAGGTCCTGGGCGCCACGGCCGATGATGTGCTGCTTGATACCCCAGTCGTAGGTGCGGCCATAGCGCTCGGCGATGATCTGCGTGACTTCGGTGTAGATGCCTTCGGTGTCCAGCAACAACCCGTCCATATCGAAAATCACGGCCTTGATCGGGCCGACAGCAGTACGCGATGCGCTCATCACAAAAGATCCGTGGCAAAGGACTAAAAGGATTCAGCACAATAACGGCCCTGCCAGCCTGCAAGCAACTCATTATCCCTTAGACTGGCGGCCTACCCGTTCAAGCGAACCCGATATGCTTTTGCGCATTGCTGCCGACAGCCTGGTGCTGTTTCACCTGTGTTTTATCCTGTTTGTGCTGTTCGGAGGCCTGCTCGCCCTGCGCTGGCGCCGGGTCATCTGGCTGCATTTGCCCGCCGCAGCCTGGGGCATGGCCGTCGAGTTCTTCCACCTACCCTGCCCCCTGACCCGCTGGGAAAACCTGCTGCGCCATCTCGCCGGGCAGGAGGGGTACGGCGCAGGTTTTATCGAGCATTACATCATTGCCCTGATCTATCCCGCCGGGCTGACACCACAGATCCAACTGGGCCTGGGCGCGCTGGTGCTGGTGATTAATATTGCGGTGTATACGCGCCTGGTCAGGCGCTGGTAGCGATTCGTTGCAGGCATGGGTAGCCCGATCACAACTCTTCGCCTGACCATTGCGCCAGAAATTCAACGATCAATGAGGTGGTCTGCTGCTGGATCACCTCACGCGGTCGGGCGCCCGCGCCATCCCGGCAGATCATGCCATCGTCCGGCGAACTCTCTTCGATCAACGCCTCCCCGCCCGGCTTGCACACCGCCATAAAGCTGAAGTGAGTGGCGTCGCTGATTTCGACATAACGGGTCGCTGCCGATGGCAGGCGCTTGGCCAGATCAGCGGACTCCAGCTCAGCGGGAAGCTCGGTCGAGGGCACGCCCGCCGCAATCACCAACGTCGGCACCGACACCGCCGCCAGGCTTTGATCGGTAAACCCACGGGACAGGCCCAGGTCCAGCGACACAATGGCGCTGACCCGCTTGTCGCTCAAATCCGCCGCCAACTGCGCCTGGGCTGCCGGGGTACTGGCGGGGTTCATCTGCTGGTAGACCGCGCAAGGGGCTAGCTGCGAGTGAACCTTGCAGTCCTGGGCAAACCGCGCGGGGTCGAATCGTGCGCCGGCGACTTCCAGCGCCGTCCAACCGCCGAGTGAATGACCCACCACCGCTATGCGGCTCGGCTGCACGTTGCCGAATTGATTTGGCTGCGCCAGTACCGCGTCGATCGCGCGTCGGATATCCACCGGCCGCTGCCATAACTGCGCAGCGGCTGGAGCACTGCGGTCCTTGCTGGTCGTACCAGGATGGTTGACCGCCGCCACGATAAACCCCTGATGCGCCAAGGCACTGGCCAACCACGCCTGGTTGCCCCAATTGCCACCAAAGCCATGGGAAAGCACCACCAGTGGATGCTTGCCGATCGACGGTGGCGCATCGCGCACGGCTGGGGCGCCGATGAATACGGCGTTATCGGCGATCAACTCGGGCGTGGTGGTGGTGGCGCTGGGGTACCAGACGACCATCTCCAATGGGCGGTCGTTGCTTGGGTTTGCCAGCGTGGAGGCCTGGAAGCCGATGGAATTATTGCTGGCGAGTGCGGGAGTGGTTGCACAGATCAGAAGCAGAGCGCCGAGGGATGCTTTCAATGGATCTTCCTTGATTGGGCCAACTGCGAGAGCGTTGGAATATAACGGAACAGATTCGCTGCGTATGCCCATATCACCCGCTTTCAGGCGCCGAAAAATCAAAAACCACCGACTTTATCTAGCCGAATCATGGGGTTGTGTTGTAGAAATCCCACGGTAATAACGTGCGCGAGCGCATTACCTATGCGCTGTGCCCTCGACTCAGATCCGGCTCAAACAACAAGACCCTATAAAAATGAAAATACTGCTCATCGCTTCGCTGGGATTGCTATCGCTCATTCAAACTTCACTATCCATTGCGGATAATGCCAATGGAAAAAACCTCTTTTTGCAACGATGTGCCATGTGCCACGGAACAGATATCAAGGGAACAGGGCCCTTGGCAAATAAGAGCAATCCCCCTACGCCGAACCTCACAACAACCGCCTTCAAGAAACGGCTGAATGATTATCCGGGCGTTATTGTCTCCTCGATAATACTTAGGCCAAATGGAGACTTGATTCCAAGAACCCTAAAAGAGAATGGTGTGAAGTTGTCGCCACACGCTTGGAGCATTCAGGACCTACGCGATTTAAATCAATACATGAGCCGGGTGATTTCAAAAAGCTGATAACGCTTAGAAAAGAGCAGCCTCTAAAAGGCTGCGCACCGGGCTTCAAGGCTTACCTAAGTGGCGATCAACACTGCACCTGCGTCCTGTTCTGGCACTTCAAGGCAAAGGCGCAGCATTGACGGTGTACCAACCCGACGGGGTCTTGGCACATACCTGCGGTCTTAGCGGCGTCTCCACTGTGGTATTGGCCTGAGTGGAGAGTTGGCGAACGGCAATCACGCAGCCGGCCTTGAACGTGCTGAGCTTAATAACTTGAAGTTCCATCTCATAGTCTTTGCCAGGCTCGGGGATGAGCGTGACGGGCGCTGGAAAGCAGGAGATTTGCGATCCGCCCATGGCAAACCCCGCAATAAAGGGTTTACCGGCCGCAATAACATGCTCATCAAACACCTTGGGCGACTGATTGATGGCTTTGCTCGCCTTGCTGGCAGGCATGCCAATCACACTGTTCTGGCTGTCGGTCGCCCGAAAAGGGTACAGACCCGGCGAGTCGACATGCGCAGGTTGCCACCCAGCTTCTTCAGGTGTTTTGGTCAGCAGGGACTCGTTGTAAAACATCTCGCAGGTCTGCCCACTGATAAAGCCCGCGTTGGTGGTATCACCCGTGATCAGGCGAATACGAGCAGTGTTGGCCGGGTCATATTGGCTGATCTGAACTTCGTTGCGAACATCGGTTTTAGTCGTGGCGCAGCCAATAAGAACCAGGCTGACGGCCAGCGGGAAAAGTAAACGCATGGGTAACCTTCATATCCTGTGAGGGTTGGTGGCCGCGACGATACTATAAGGACGCGCAGTTGCCCACTTGCCACCCGGCCACGCAGAAATGCTGCTTCGCTCAAAAAGACCGGCTGGCCAATGGGGTGGGGAACCGTTCGCAGACATGGAAAACCAGTCATCTGCCCCGTATCGCCTTTTTCCAGATGCGAGAAACCACAAACCCTCGGCTTTCTTGAAGAAAACCGGGGGTTTGTGTTTGTAGAATGTGGCGGTGAAGGAAAGATTCGAAAGTACCCGCACCCGCAATCTCGCAGCCGAGGCCACGGAATACAAGGGCTCCAGCGGTGCCAGTTGCGCAAAAGCATTCCCACGCCATTCCCATGAGCATCAGCATGCATCTCTGTACGCGTGCGCATCACACGTATAGGGGCCGGACGTGCGGGGTCTGGAGGGGGGCAAAAAAAGAGCAACATAAGTAATCTTGACCGTTTTTTACGCTCAAGCCATTGAAGTTAAAGGGTTTTATGTTCCAAGCAAAAGGTAATCTTTAAGTAATATTGAAGTAATCTGATTACTCTTTATAAACGTAATTCTCTACTTTTATAAACTTTTTTAAAATCAATAGCTTGGTAAAGAATTACCTTTTCAATTACTTCTCTGTTACTCCTTTTTATAATCTCTTAACCCACGGAATACGCGGCCTCCAGACCTCTTCCGTGGGGAGATTACTGAAATTACTCTTTTTGAGACTCCCCCCTCCCCATCAACAACAGAGCCTCCAAGGCCCTTCCACAAAATACCCCCTCGGCGTAGGGTTCCGCAGGCATTTCCGAGTTCGGAAATCGGAAAGCGGCCCCTAGCCAGCGCCGTGTTGAGGAGGTTGCAGGTGTGCAGAAAAAACGACCCATTTAGCCCGCAGGCGAAGTGGGGGACGACGGCGCGCGCCAGGTGTGAATGTTATGCCCTGACGCCACGCCGCACCAAAGCGGTGCAAAACTACCTGCGTCCCCCTGCCGCAGTTCATCCCCTCTATGCGAGATTGCATTCCCTGACTCGGACTAGTCCAATACGCTTCATTTCCATGAATGGTAGAAAACGCCCAGAATCAGGTTTCGTTTTGTCTCATTCGTTGGGCTTTAATGCTAGGGTATCCTTCTAGCGATATACTCATTGCCTGGGACTGTAATTAGCACCAATATAAAATCAGAATAAAATAGTTAGACCTGAATTAGCCGACAAAAATACTATGGGGATAGTAATGATTAAAGGGATTTCAAAGATAAAAGGATTAGGTGTTTACGATAACTACACCAGACCAATAGGCACCCAAGAATTCGGAATCAAGAATTTAATCTACGGCTGGAACTATTCAGGAAAAACCACTCTTTCCCGACTATTTGCACAGCTTGAAGCAAAGAAACTAAATCATGATTTAATTGGATGCGAGTTCAGTTTCGAAACTGATGGTCAACCAATCACAGAAAAGAATATCGAACAATCTGACTTAATCGTTCGCGTTTTCAACTCAGATTTTATTCGAGAAAACTTGCACTTTGAAGGAAGCAACTTCAAACCAATACTTCTTCTCGGAAAAGAATCTGAAGACGCCCAAAGTAAAATCAATGACAATACTGACCGTGTCAAAAAATCCGAAATCACTCGTCGAAAACTTGAAACAAAAGCCAACGATATCACGCAGGCTGTTTCCACAGCCAAGACCGAAGCAGCCAAAAACCTTCGCCAGCTCCTTAAAATTGATCCCTACACTGCAACTCAGCTAGGAAACGACATCCCAATTGTGGGCGTCCTAGGCTTTGAAATTCTTAGCGAAAAAGTTCTATCTGAAAACATTGAACTAGCCCTGACTCCAGACAACAAAAAACCAAGCGTAGTTGATAGAATCGAAACCACTCCTTCCATTGAGAACATCCACAAAGAAGCGGTAACAATTCTTGCCGCAGTACCAACTTTCGCCAACACAATAAAGCATCTTGAAGAGCATCCAGAGGTTGAGCGCTGGATAGAGTCAGGCCTACACATACACCCACACGAAGGCACTTGCGAGTTCTGCGGAAACAATATATCCGAAAATAGACTAATCGAATTTCGCGCCCATTTCTCCAAAGACCTCGCGGAGCACAAACAAAAAGTCGAAAATCTCTTACAACGTGTAAAGACCGCCGAAATTAAGCTCTCCCCACCTAAAGAAGCCGAGTTCAATCCACAGTTCCGGGACACTTATAAAGTTGCTGCCGAACCCCTACCTAAAGCCATTAAAGATTTTAATCTAGCGGTAAAAGCCCTTGCAGATGATGTTCAGCGCAAGATTGATGCGCCACGAAAACTTATGGAGCCAACCTCTTTGGCAGAAGGGTTAGCCAGCGCCGTTACTGACGTTGTGGATGCAATCAATACCGTGATAGAAGAAAACAACCAACTGGCTGAAAATTTTTCTACTGCCAAGGCAGAAGCCACTAAGCAGGTGAGGTATCACTACGTTCAACAGTTCGTCGACTCTCAAGAAAAGGCCGGATACGAGCGTAAGAAGACACGTCTCGTCCAACGTCGCGAAAGGCTACGCACTTTTGCCGAGAGTCTAAAAAAGGAAATCGAAGAACTTCAAGACCTTATCAGTCAAGCCCAACTAGGCCGAGAGAAAATAAATGAGCGACTGGCATCTATGCTCGGTGGAGAGGCAATCCAGATAGTAGTTGCAAAAGATCCAACGACAAATCAAGAACAGTTCAAGCTCGTTCGCAAGAGTGGCAAGGTAGCCAAGAACCTGAGTGATGGGGAACGCACTGCTATTGCCTTTTCCTATTTCCTCACCAAGCTTCAAGAATTGAAACCAGAGGATTTCAAACAAACGGTTGTATATATTGATGATCCAATCTCCAGCCTAGACGCCAATCATATATTTCAAATTACAGCTGCGATCCGAGCAATTTTCTTCAAAAAAGAGAATGAAAACTCTGCCTGGGAAACTACTTGCAAACAGCTTTTCGTTTCCACTCACAACTTTGAGTTCTTTAATCTGTTGCGAGAAATAAAACCCGAGTCGTCTAGACAGGGTGGGCGACTGTTCCTCATTAAGCGTCTAAGCGAAGTACATTCAACGCTCAGTGACATGCCAATATCATTGGCAAATTATCAGTCGGAGTATCACTTTCTATTTGAGGTCATATACCGCTTCCATCAGGCACCAGACAAGACAGATCACACTACTTTAATGCTACTACCAAATGCGATGCGAAGATTTATTGAGCTTTACACCTACTCAAGACTACCTGGAATCATGAAAGAGACGGTAGATCAAAGGGCTGAAGCATTATTTGGCCTTGAGAAGTCAAAACGAATCCTAAAGGTCTTCCATTACTTTAGCCACGCCAACACTATTGATAGATTAGCTGGAAACAACGAACTAATCTTCGATATTGAGCATGCCGTAAAAGATCTTATAGAGGCCATCACGCAAACTGACCAAAAACACATGGATGCACTTATTGCATCCCTTTAGGGTGCAACAAGACAAGAGTTTCCAAATGGGAAGATTTTTGCTTAATCGCCTTCTTCTCGCTGAATTTTATAGGCTAGTCCGTTTCGGGTCGATAATTACCTGTCGCCAATGGCCGCGATGGGTAGTTGTCCACAGTTCGAGGCTATGGCACATCTTAGACAGATCAAAAATATTGTAGCCTTAGACTGTTTTTCGCAGACAGCAAAAAGCCGCTTCATGAGGCGGCTCAGTTTGTTGTTGTGATGCACTCCACCTTCAGGTCAGAACAGCCCTCCCAATGCCGACGGCTCCCAGTTCATGATCACCAGCTCTCCACTGACCCCAGCTTTCCCCTGCCGCTGGTTGGTAGTGCTGTATCGAATATCCACCATCTCGAAATGGAACCCCTCAAACACACGTCGGATATCTGGGCGGTCGTTAATGCTGACCATCACCTTGCCCTTGCAGCGCCGCATGAACTCGGCCATCCGCTCGTAATTCTCAAACGGGAAGTCCACGCCATAGCCAGCGGTTTGCCAGTAAGGCGGGTCCATGTAATGAAAGGTGTGCGGCCGGTCGTAACGCTCGGCGCATTCAAGCCAGCCCAGATTCTCAACATAGGTGCCAGACAGCCCTTGCCAGGCTGCTGACAAGTTCTCCTCGATCCGCAACAGGTTCCTGAACACCAAGAGCGGCTTGCCGCACGTCAGCGACTTTGTCGTGAGGGACAGGTTCTTCAAAGCACACTTGAAAGCGGCCAGCGTTCGTTATCGCGGACCTGGCCAGTGTCGGCACACCTACGCCAGCCAGCTGCTTACCACCGGCGTGGCTTCGGTTGACTGGATCGCGGAGCAGATGGGGCACACCAGCGCGAACATGATCCGACAGCACTACGGCATGTGGATCAACGAGGACGGCCCGGACGTCATCGGCATGCTGCAACACGCCCTGGGCCTACAGACCGCCCAGCTTTCACCTACTATCCCAGGAGAATGCGGAGTCAAATGGAAAGATTGAAGCCATCTTCCAACCAATTTATACCCAAGTTGAGGTTTGCTAATGGCAAAGAAAATTACATTTTCAAAAAGGGAGCTTTACGAACGCCTGCATGTGTCATCGCTAGACTTAAGCTCTGCGAAACAATATGCCTGTCATCTGCTTAAGAAAGGTTGGCACAGCGCGCCCTATGAGCGCCGCGGTTCTATCTATATGCAGCAGTCTGCCTTTACAACTTCTCTCGTTGTGAGCTACGCGCGTCCGTTCAGCAATAGTTACGGATGGCCAAAGTTCCCGGAAGAGTTTTGGCAGTACAGCCCACAGCAAAATCAACTTCACCAAAAGCTAATTGAGCTTCGCGATCAAGTATTCGCGCACTCAGACAAAGTGCAATACGAAGTGCTGCCATTCAGAATGACCGCTGATTCTGTGTCTGCGATCGAAGGAGTCCCTTTTCACCGCCTCTCTCAGAATGAATGCAAACAGCTAGTCGAGATGATCGACGGCATCCAAACGCTTTTGATACCTAAGGTTAATCGCCTTAGGGACGAACTCGCGGATGGATACGAGATCTGAGCACACTCGCGCTTAAGTGCTGAGCCCATCGTTTTCCACAACCTGGTGTTCCAGCACAGACCAGGGCAGAACGGCGTCTAAGGCTGAAGCCGTTGTTCCCATAGATGTTCCTATATGGGCCTTTTTTGATCCCCTTAAAACACAAAACCTCTGAAAACTTTCACGTTTTCAGGGGGTTAGTCGTTTAAAATTTTGCGGTGAAGGAGAGATTCGAAAGCGCTGTAAAAATTACTTAAAGATCGCTTTTTTGTAATAATCCCCTGACTCAATTGCAGGATAAAGCACACCTAAGCGCTCAACACATCTGTGCACAAATTCTTCGTGCACTGATTTCTCCCCCTGAAATCTTCTCTCTTTACCGACGGCCGCTTCGAATGTCATCTCGCTAGTTATCAGATTAAGAACCTTCTTCCTGCATAGATCCTCGTAAGACACCACTACTTGAAGAAAGCAAACCGTAAAAAGCGTCTTCAACACTTCAACACTATTCTTTTCCGTTCGAAAAGATTTAGGAACCACCGGGCACTGATGGGACAGCAATAAACTTTTAGCTTTACTTACATCCTTATCCGAAAAAATCGCATATGGATTATGCGCAAAAGTATTTCTTATACTATTGCAATAGTCAAAAAACTTTCGCACATCTAAACTCAAAACGCTTAAAGCAGAAAGAAAATCAAACTTCAGCAAGAAAGAAACCAGTCTTAGCTCCATTACATTAGCCATAGGTAGAGCTTCAAAAAGAGTTTTATCTAGAACTTTATCTATCGAGAAGTGTAATTTTACGACCAGATTTAATAAATCGGTTTCACCCTCAACTAAAGTTCGAAAGTCTTTCTCAATAGACTCAACGTTCATCGGGCTCCCCTTGTAAGGTCTCAAAGCGCCTTTTTTTTGCAATTCAAATGTGAGCGTGAATTCCCAGCAACCAAGCTGCACCCACCATCTGCAGGTGCAGATCTGGCCTACAAACTGACCTAGCCGCTCCCAACGATCAATAGTTTAGGAGGTCGTTTGCAGGTCACCTACCTCCACCACTGTTCCCAGAATTGTTCCCATACGGCCCTTTTTCAGACACCAAAAACCACAAACCCCTGACTTTCTCTAGGAAAATCAGGGGTTTGCGTTTTCAGAATGTGGCGGTGAAGGAGTCCGCCCAATTAGTATCCAAAAACAACCGACAAAACTCTACAGCCCTTTATTTTAAAGGGGTTAAAAGCCTATCATCGTCTCAAGACATCCACCAACATTCGTCACCTTCCGAGCCTTTGTGGGGGAACAGATGGGGGAACAAACCGATAGAGGAACATGCCCTTGGGAAAGCTGACAGCTAAGCAAATTGAAAATCTGACGACCCCAGGCACCTACGAGGACGGAGATGGCCTTCGCCTACTCATCAAACCCAACGGGAAGAAATACTGGGTACTGCGTTTCCAGCTTTCCGGAAAGCGCAGGGAGATGGGCTTAGGTACCTATCCAGCAATTGGCCTTAAGGAAGCTAGACAAAACAGCAGCGATAAACGCCGTTTACTGCGCGATGGCATTGACCCCTTAAAGGCTCGTGACGATGAACGAGCGGCACAGGCGACCGCTGAGCTGCAACGTAAAAATAAAGCCATCACGTTCCGGGACGTATCAAACGATTACATAGAAGCTCATCGTGCAGGCTGGAAAAACATAAAACATGCTCAGCAGTGGACGAACACACTGGCTACTTACGCCGCGCCCGTCATCGGCGAACTCGCCACCAACCAGATCACCACCGAGCACATCCTCGACATTCTAAAACCCATCTGGAGCAGCAAAGCCGAAACAGCTAGCCGGGTTCGCAACAGGATCGAACTAGTTCTCGATGCCGCCAAAGCGCGTGGACTGCGAGACGGTGAAAACCCTGCGCGCTGGCGTGGACACCTAGACAAGCTATTGCCACCGAGTTCCAAAGCTAAACGTACCCAAAACCACCCGGCACTACCCTACTCGGAGCTGGCTCGTTTCATACCGGCACTTGACAGTATTGAAGGACAATCAGCCTGCGCACTTAAAATGACCATTCTCACTGCATGCCGGACCAGCGAGGTTCTTGAAGCCGACTGGAGTGAGGTTGATTTGAAAACCAAGTTATGGACGATTCCAGCAGTACGAATGAAAGCGGGGAAAATTCATACCGTGCCACTTTCTGATGCACTCATCGCACTGCTCGAAGCTCTTCCTCGAATCAAAGGTAGTTCATTGCTGTTTCCAGGGGCTCGTAAAGGTCGACCCATTAGCAATATGGCCATGTTAATGACCTTGCGTCGCATGGACCAAAAGGACCTAGATGATGGTGGCAAGGGTTGGCGCGGCAGCGACGACAGGGTTATTACCGCTCACGGATTTCGCAGCACATTCAGGGACTGGGCAGCTGAATGTACACCCCATGCACGCGAAGTTTGCGAGATGGCTTTGGCTCACGTTGTCGCCAGCGGTGCTGAGGCGGCCTACTGGCGAAGTGACTTATTGGAAAAACGCCGTGTATTGATGGCTGATTGGGCCGACTTTGTGACACGCAACGTAAATGGGTCTGCCATTATTCAGTAAACATGGCGCTGAAGCGGATGGGCTTCGAAGGGCGCTTGGTAAGTCATGGCATGCGTTCAACGGCGAGCACCATCCTCAACGAGCAGGGCTGGGATACTGAATTGATAGAGGTCGCACTTGCACACGTCGATAAAGACGAGGTTCGAAGCGCCTATAACCGAGCGGACTACATCGAGCGCAGACGCCCAATGATGGCATGGTGGAGCGACCACATTCAGGAAGCTGCTACCGGCAACCTTTCTGTGTCAGCTATCAGAGAAAAAAGAGATTTAAAAGTCGTTTCGATACGCTGAACCAAAGCCAGCTATCGGCCAGAAACAATCCGATATTGAAGGCTGGCGGGGATTGATACATGGCTTCGCCGGCGTTAGTCTAAAATGGTCAGACCTAACACTGTTCGCTATGCGTACTCGACTCGCACAAGCTGTACTTTTGCTCGCCAGCAAGCTGGATGTTTAACCGTAAATTTAGGAAGCTCATGGATAAGTTGCGAGTAGAAAGTAAAAAAATCACTTCGTATGGTTTGTTCCTTAAGGAACCCCAGCGGCCTCCAAGCCGTGGCGGTAACACAGGCGCATTGCATTCCCACGTTTTGGAAATAGAGGGTGAAAAGTTCAGTTTCTTGGCGCTCGGCTCTCAACAATGGGTATTTAAGTCGGATTTCGTTTCTTTTGAATTTAAAGTAGAGAACGGATACAGAAACATAATCAAAGAAACCATTTTCACAATTGATCGTTATGGCAGAGTCGCGACTAGAGGGAATCGAGGCTTTAAGACGCAACTCCGCTCCGCCCCGGCAAGGCTTCCTAGCAGCAAAAGGGAGCAAAGAGATTGATCCCTCACGCAATGCGCATGTTGGTTCTATTCGCAGGGGTGCCGTTTCAGTACTTCCACCCCTTAAATTAAACGCTACGCAACGAATAAGGAAATTTATGAGCCGTCAACTATCATTCGAACGAAATATAAACAAAGTTTTAGCCTCCGCCGATTCTCTTGGAGTCTGGATCGTTGCAGGCTGGACAGTTGGGATTCCAAAAGATACGGCGATACAGTACGTAAAAAACTACGACAGCAGCCCCGCTGAAGGTTTTTATAAACACGAGGGTGAGATAATACTTAGTCACGGGGCAGGTAAGCTTTATCTTTCAGAACCAGAAGCAGATGCAATCATAGCGCTTATCAAAGCTACTTATATGTGAAGTGCCAAACACGGTTCCAATCGGCCCGACTTCCTCACTCGGACGTCCGTAAACTGCGTTCACGTTCGTCCTTTCACTTTCCTGTTAAGTTAGCCTTTACCGGCTAAAAGAGGTATTTAGGATTTTAACTCAACCACCAGGCGAGACCTTTATTCTTGTTATTTTTTAGTCGCGAGGCATCCTCTATCAATGTAATTTCAAGGGGGCTGATAGTGTTTGTCTCTGTATTGTTCATCTGAGCTTGTCTAGAGAGTAATAATCTATTTTGATCTTTTCAGCGCTTACCGATTGGAGTTTTTGTGCCAAAAATCAGAATCGTAATAATTGAAAGCCCGAATCCCATTGACCTATTCGATGGGCGATCCGAAGCGAAAGCTTTGAAGGCTACTTGTAACCTTATGGGGCATAAAGCGATTTCGTTTTTTGCCAAATCTAAAGCTGACTTTAAATCAATAATTAATTATTTGGCCTCGTCTGATTCGAGTCACGCTGAAAGATACCCGTCGTTACCTTTGTTTCTACATATTTCATCTCATGGGAATTCAGGGTGTGTAGCATTCGGAAATGATGTCGTAAAATGGGATGAACTGATAGAACTCTTGCTGCCCCTGCTCGGAAACTCCAGTTATGAAGGAAAGCTTGCTCTTTCGATATCCGCTTGTGGGTCAGGTGATAACTCTCTTTCGATTCATGCAAAGCATGCATTAGGGCGGTCGGCCAAAGTCAAGATGCCTTCCTACATATTTTCAATTCTAGGAGATACTGTGCACTGGGATGATGCTCTTATTGGCTGGAGCCTTCTTTATCATAAGATTTCACAAGTTGGTATAAAGGATCGTGACGGTATCATTGATGCCATAGAAAAAATTCAAGCCTGCACTAACGTAAAGTTTTCCTACCGGCGCTGGTGTGAGAATAAAAAGAAATTTCTCCGTGGGCCTCCAAGAAAGGGTGGCTGACATTGTAGCTCACGACCCCAAGCGTACTCTGTACAGAAATAATCCTGTGCCGTGAACTGAGTTGGAAGCTGCTAGTGTGAGTGGCCATTTCTGGCCGATTACTGCCGTTCACGATCACCGCTTTCGGCCAAAAACGATCGCTCACCTCAGACAGCTTGCGCTTGGTTAAGGGACGGGCTTTAGCCCGTCGCAGTGAGCGCAGCGAACGATTTAAAAAAGTTGCTATGGGCGGCTGAGGATGGGATATGCTTTCCTTAAAAAGTCTTTGGTCATGCTGGTTACAAAAGTATATGCCTCATCAAAAGACATTGAATCGGTATTATTTTGCTTTGTAATCTCTTTGAAGCCATGCCTTGAATCAAATCCAGATAGGGAGAAATTGTTTGCTGTATTTGTAAATGATTTCCTTGTATCTTTTATGGTGTCTAACGCTATTTCTTTTTCTTTGGCAAAGGTTTCGATGGCTTCCATGAGTTTGTAATAGTTTGTCCAGCCGGGCTCCATATCAAAGTATTTTAAGATGAAGTAAACATCCTGATTTTCTGTAGCCAGATGCATTAGGGGTAGCGTTATGCCGGAATTTCTACCGTTTCGGAACTCTTCATTAATTCGCTCTTGGCTTACTGATGGTTTTCCAAGCAAAGCAGCAATACTTCTGTGTGGAACGTAGTTGACGGGGCTCTCCTGATGCAAAAGTCTGAAGATTGACGCTTTCCTATAATTTTTATTGAAGAGAATCGATGCGCCATTGAATAGGCTTATTAGTTCATGTCCTATTTGCCAAACAACGTTCGGGTCAGATTCCCCGTCGCAATAAAGGGTTGTCATTCTGAAGTCGTCGCTGGGGCAGTCTAGCCAGTGATCGATACCGCCATATATATTGAAGTAATAGCTGCCTACTTCTGAAGCCCGTTGCCTAAACTCTTGTGGAGAACCATTTAGCATGAACTCCCAATCTGAAAAATTGCTCAAAATGCCTCCCTCTGCATAACGCCTGAGTCAAGCCACGTCGCGAAGCGGCGTCGGTTTAAACGAGTTATAGGCATCAATTCCTGAACCCGAAGCTATAACGATCAAATGATTTGTAAGCCAGGCTGGCCTGAACAATTTCATTGTCAAACTTCCCCGCGACTTCATCTAGGAAGATTCTAGATTGTTCCCAGAAGTGCTTGGATATTTCGCTTTTACTCAGTGAGTCTAGTACGTTACTAGTACTGAGGTTAGATGTTAAATATCTCCTAACATCTTCAAGTTTTTTCTGCCAACTGTCTGTATAGTCAGATCCTGGTGCTTCAGTGCGATACTTTGGAATGACTATTGACGTGCCATGACCAATGACATTTCTCAGAGTGAAAAGATGATTAATTGAAGTATAGCCACTTATGCTGGTTAATTTAACTGCCATGTAGTCTCTGTATTGGCTAATGATACTTTGCCACCCGCCAGCATGCTCAACCTTAACCCAGTAATTCTCTGCGACCATCTCTGGTTTTGATGGGCTGTTCTTTCCGGTCTGCTTTCTCTCGGTCGCCAGTTTATTTAGATCTTTCTTTATTTCGGCGGTCAGCCATGTTCTAAGAATTCCTTCTATGATGCATGCATTGAGAAGTAGCAGGATAATATTTGAACTATAAAGCTCGTCGCTTCTGATTGTTCCTAGTTTTGAAGGGTTTTGGGTCAGGGCGAGTCTTTTATATTCGATTGCGAGAGAATTTGATGTCTCAAGTTTAATGCTGACGGTCATTTGGTCTGTCCTTGATGGCTAACTATAAGTAGAGGACACAAGCGGGGTAATATTTTCCGCCACTTGTGTCTGATAATGTTCCTTGTCCATGGATAACGCCTTCAGCGGCTTGCAAGACGGAGTGGAAACGTGACGCGGAGGCGGGAGAAAAAGCGACATGGGCCTGCACGGAGATTACGAAATCGTTAGCAGCGTGTCCACGGCTTGTTTTGGCCGCTTACTGCTGCTTGCGACGAGGCATAGGCCTCAATAATAGCCCGAAAGGGCCACTGCGAAATCATCCGTTTTGGCTGGTTTCCGCTGCCCGCCTGTGGGGAATACTCCAGGGTGTTTCGAGAGGGCTCATGACAGGCAGCCTTCGGTCAGAAGCTGTCTTCCACGAATGGCAACAATAGCTATCGGCTCCGTGTCCCAGCTGTACATGAGCTCGCAAGCCCTTTCTCACCACTTGAAAGACAATCCAAGAAATGCGATATGACGTTTTGCCATTACTGCCAAGAGAGGGAAGCGGGATGCCTAGGGACTACGCGAAATACGTAGAAGATGTAACAGAGGACATCAAGATCTGTATAGGAGATATGGCCTGCCAGCCCATATTGTTCGTTGGGTCAGGCTTCACGAAGCGCTACCTGAAGGGCCCTAACTGGGAGGAACTATTGAAAGAGATAGCGGCGCGCTGTCCAGAGATTGCACGACCGTTTGCCTACTACAAACAACGCTACCCCGACTTTGTGGACATTGGCTCTGAGTTTTCCGACAGATACAACGATTGGGCGTGGGGGGCTGGCCAAGAGCAGTTTCCAAAGGAGCTATATGAAGAAACGAGCTCGCCGCAGGTTTACATCAAATACACGGTGACAAAGATTCTCAAAGAGCTTCTGGCAACGGAAAAGCCTTGCCTACCGGATGAGATCGAACTGCTGAAGAAGATTCGGCCACACTCTGTAATTACCACCAATTACGATGAGCTACTGGAGGGCATTTTCCCCGATTATGAAGCGATCGTGGGGCAAAGGATCCTTTACGCTAACCATTCGAGTATCGGGGAGATTTTCAAGATCCATGGATGCGTCTCTCAACCCGAAAGCATCGTACTAACGCGAACTGACTATGAGGAGTTCGTCAAGCGTAAGAAGTACCTCTCCGCCAAGCTTCTAGCTTTTTTTGCTGAACACCCATTAGTCTTCATTGGCTACAGAGCTGAAGACCCGAACATTAAAGCAATTCTTGCGGATATTGACGAAATTCTGTCGGAGGACGGCAAGCTTATCCCAAATATTTACATTCTGGAGTGGGAGAATCGTGACCTCTCTGAAGAGTACCCTCGTCGTGAGAGGCTTATTCCAGTTTCTGATCATCGCAGTGTGATCATAAAAAGTGTAGTCGCCAATGATTTCAGTTGGGTCTATTCAGCTTTCGGAGCAAATGAAGCGCTAAAGAATGTGAACCCTAGATTACTAAGGGCTTTGCTCGCCCGTACCTACCAGCTTGTGCGGACTGACATTCCCAGAAACCCTATTCAGGTCGATTACAAAGTGCTGGCCAACGTGACGGAGGCCGATGGGGAACTGGCTAAACTATACGGAATTGCCGACGGCGCCGACGGCCTAGCATTCAACCTTAATTTTCCATATACATTAACCACTCTGGGTCAGGCAATGGGATACCAGGCCTGGCATGCTTGCGATCGCTTACTGAGGACGATTGCTGAAACCACTGGAATCGATCTCAAGAGATTCGACAATAAGTATCACTGCGCGATCATGAACGGGGCAGAAGTTCAGTCACACCGTTATTCGGAAGCTTGTAAAGATATCTTGGAAAAAGTGCGATCGGGAGAAGAGTACATCCAAGACGTGGAGAAGGAGGCAGAGGCCAAGGGCCATCGTAACTGAGCGTCCTCAACGAGGAACCTGTCATTGGGCAGGTTCTGGTACTCACTAGGTCAGTTGCTAACAAACTCCTTTGGCAGTCAACAGCCCGCCAAGAAAGGTCACTATGGGTCGGTCCCGGTCCTTTACGATGGCTAAAATTGTCCAGAAACTGGCACTCGCGACCGACTGCTTTCGTCCTAAAGCAGTCAAACCGTACGATCTGCCTTGGCGGCTTTTACAGCAGGAGTGGGCTTCAAAATCGATTCGATGAGTCGCAAAAACTCACAACCCACTTATAATAAACTGAAATAACGTATCAGTTAGACTATAGGCGAAATCATGACAGGCAAGGATCGCAAAAAGAATAAGCTAAAAGTAAAACTTCCTAAGGTTGGAGTATGTGCCCTCTTGGGGGAGGAAGGTCCTTTTGCAAAGTCTCATTTAATCCCCCAGGCCCTAACCGGAACAGAAGTATCTGGAGAGCGGTTCATTGAAACCGCTAGAGGATTCAGGCCCATTCGAAGATTTACCAGTTGGTATGATCACCAGCTTGTAACTCGAAAAGGCGAGCAGACACTTAGCGAAATCGATACACACGGCATAGAAGAACTTAGAAAGCATAAGTTGGTTTGGAGTGGTTGGGGTAAGGATATAAAATTGAATACTGATGATTATAGTGTGCAGCCCGATGTGGAAACCGGTCTCGGTATTCGCCTAATTGAAAATGTTGATGGTCATAAGCTAAGACTGTTTTTCCTTAGCTTGCTGTGGAGGTCACTATCCACAAAAATCAAGGAGTTTTCGCACTTGGAAAATATAGGCGTTGACTTACGTACACTTGGTGAGGTTATCGCAACTAAGGCGCGTACACCTGCCAGCTACCACCCTATTATTCTCAACCAGATGGATAGTCGGGGGTTTACTCACAATCACACGCCTACAGTTCAAGAAATCGATTTCCCTTTTGAGGGCGGCATTAGGAAGACGCTCTATTACAGATTTTATATGCAGGGCGTCGTTGCACACATATACCCAGAAGAGTGTAACGACCTGTTTTCGATTGCACCAGTGTCATTTATAGGGGGAGCAGAGTCTTTGTGGGTTTTCACACGACGCTTTGAAAAATCCAAACAATATGTTGATGCTCGCGAAATTATGGAAGATTCAGCTCGGAGATGGCCAGGTGCATTTTAATTTTTGTTGACCCAACTCCAATCAGTGCCGTTTTAATAATAGTTGTAATGCTGGCAAATGCATAACATTCTGATTAAATTCATAGATACGTGAAGATTGAGTTAACCATAATCATGACGGCACTTCCATTGGCAGCGCCACGCGTGGCTTGAACGCCAAAAGGCCAGACAGCAATTACCAGGATGAGCAGGTGCATTAGATGCTCTGTTTCCGAGGTTATGCGCCCAGAAATACCACTCGACAGTTTAAAGAGTATTAATAATGCCTATCATTGTCCCTGATTTTTCTTGGTATCAAAGTAAGAGTTCTGAAAGAGGTGCCCCATCATCATGCCCCTATGCGAATGTGCACAAGTGCCCAAGGTATTATGCAAGCATATACATGCTTGGTAAAGCTAGAACGATCACCTCTATGAGTACAAGTAAAGTAGAGGCTTTGGATGCCTTCTGGAATGAGTCAGGATTGTTGCCAGTTATTGAGGAGGAAGATACTGGCATAAGTGGAACTGATGGAAGGATAACCTCGCTTTCGAATTTTTGCCCTGAAGTGGCTTTCACTTACTTCCGCCTCTATGCGAGCCATTTAGGCAGATACGTGGATGAAATTGATAAGGATTGTGGGCATAGGGTTGCAGAAAGGGAAAATATCCCTGGCGATTGGAGATACGAATGGGGGTTTCTATCGGAGTGCCACTATTTGGAATGCGTCGTCTATAATCAGGTGGAAAATTTTAACTTAAAAGGGGTCGGTGATTTTGAAATGCTTGCCCACTCCAATGTTGTACTTCTCATAGGGCGGATGGAGCAATGTATCGAAAAAAATGACCCTGCGGGGGTTCTACATGCCGCAGCTAACATACTCGAAACAACAGCAAAAGACATCATCAAAAGCGAAAGCATAAACAATCAAACTTTAGGGAGCTTTATCGGAAAATACGAGAAGGAGTCATCGCTACCTGAAAACATAAAGAGTGTTGTGGGTAAAATATACGGACTTAGAAATACAATGCCCTTGTCTGGTCATGGCAGCACTCGAGCACCAAGCATCACTATGAAAGATGCAATTATAATTGCTGCTGCCACAAAATTTATTGTTGAAGTCGAATACCGCATGGCAAGAATCTAAAGCGTCAAACACTAGAGTGTTTCGTCATCAGCTTCTCAGAAGCTTGGTAATTGTTCGCCGATAGCATCATTACGACGCTACAGGCCAATACCTATTTTCGGTCACTCGCCAGTGTCGCTTATGGGCGAAACCGCCATTTGCAAGTGACCGCTATTGGCCGATTGCTGCCTGTCATGAGGGGCAGCATTCGGCCAATAGCGGACGCCCTGCTCGGTTCTGGTTTCGCCCAGCTTGCCTCCTCCGCAAGTGAAAGCGGGCTCACCTTTCTGCCTCTTGGATACGCCTGGTATGTCAACTCGGCTGCGGGCCACGCCCGCGATGCGCATTGATTCGGCTGTAGACTGCGCTGAGCCGTCTACAACCGTACCGATCAAATTATTCATCAAAAACGCATATTCGATTCGAAAAAAACTCAACTCTACATCACTGCTTTGACATCCCCACCATGGAGCCTCGAACCATGTCATTGCAATGCCCTCGCTGTAACTCACCCAAAATCGCTTCCTTCCACCAAGCCATGAAAATTGCAGCTGCCCTCGGTACGGTCGGCGGCGCAGCACGCGGCGTCAGTGCAGCTCTGGCTGGAGGTCAGGCGGGTGCCACCGTCGGCGCAGTCGCCGGCCCGTTCGGCGTCACTCTCGGAGTCGTCTCCGGCGCCATCATAGGAGGACTTGTTGGCGGCGCTGGTGGCTGTGCATTAGGCGCTCAACTCGGCGACAAGCTTGACCGCCATGTACTCGCTCACAACCTCTGCCTGATCTGCGGGCATCGCTTCAACCTCCCAGCTTAATCCGTCCTCTACTCCTTTCTTTCTATTACCTCCGGACAGTGCCACGCGATGCGTGGCGTTTATGCCGGCCTGCACCCCAAGGAACCTTAATCATGGCTCATCAAATCGAACAAATGGCTTACGTTGGCGCAACCCCGTGGCACGGCCTAGGAAGTCAACTGACTCAAAAACAACCTATCGAAATCTGGCAGCGTGAAGCTGGTATGGACTGGCAGATCCAGGAAAGCCCGGTTCACTTCAAGGCCGACGCTATCGGCCATATGGGAAGCATTCACTCATTCCCGGAGCAAAAGGTGTTGTACCGTTCCGATACCAAAGCACCGCTGTCGGTGGTTTCCAATCGCTATCAAATAGTTCAGCCGCGTGAGGTGATGGAGTTCTACCGAGACCTGACTGAAGTGTCCGGCTATGAGCTGGAAACGGCAGGTGTTCTGAAGGGAGGGCGTAAGTTCTGGGCATTAGCGAGAACCGGGCAGAACGCCAACTTGAAGGGCAACGATCAGGTCAACGGCTATTTGTTGCTGGCGACCTCCTGTGACGGCACGCTCGCCACCACGGCCACGCCGACCACCGTTCGCGTGGTCTGCAACAACACTTTGACCATCGCCCTGGATGGCACCACACGCGCCATCAAGGTGCCGCACAGCACCCGCTTCGATGCTCGGGTCGTCAAAAAGCAGTTGGGTGTAGCAGTCTCGCAATGGGACGAGTTCATGTATCGCATGCGCGTGCTGGCCGAGCGTAAAGTCCAGTGGCACGAGGCTATGGGATTCTTCATGTCCGTGCTGTGTGAAGTAACGCCCAATAGCAAACTACCTGAAGTCCTCCCCAACGAACGTGCCCTGCGCAAAGCACAAAGCCTGTACGAGGGACGCGGACGTGGCGCAACGCTTGAGTCGGCGCAAGGCACTGCCTGGGGTCTGCTCAACGCCGTGACCGAGTATGTCGACCACGAGCGCAGAGCACGTAGCAACGAGTACCGCATGGACTCCGCTTGGTTCGGCCAGGGGGCGCAAATCAAGCAACGAGCATTGGAGGCAGCCCTGCAACTCGCGGCCTGAAATGCCCTCTCCCCTTCAACCATAACGCCCGTTCAGCATCCGGCTCAACGGGCGTTTTTATGTCCGCAAGGTATCCCTTATGAAAGCGATTCCTAGAAATGAAAATGCTTACAAGATCCGTCCGGCCCTTCGTTTAATCGGCACCAAGGAGCTACCCCGTGAAGACTGGCTCGCTGTGCGTAAACAAGGCATCGGCAGCTCGGACGCAGGCGCAGCAGTTGGACTGAACCCTTATAAATCGCAGTTGGAGTTGTGGCTTGAAAAGACGGGACGGGATGCAACGTTACCGAAAATAGATCCTCACGATGAGGAAAGCCCCGCCTACTGGGGCAATGTGCTGGAGCCCATCGTGGCCTGGCACTACAGCAAACGCACCGGTAAGAAGGTGCGACGAATTAACGCCGTGCTACAACACCCTGATCCAGAACTGCCCTGGATGCTCGCCAATATCGACCGCGAAGTGAACGGTGCCGACGATGTACAAATCCTTGAATGCAAGACTGCCGGCATAAACGGAGCACGCCTCTGGAAAGAAGGCGTGCCTGAGTATGTACAATTGCAGGTCATGCACCAGTTGGCCGTCACCGGCAAGCAGGCGGCTGATGTTGCAGTTCTACTGGGTGGCCAGCATTTAGAAATCTACCGCATCGAACGGGACGAGCAGATGATTGCTCGCCTGATCGAACTGGAACGCAAATTCTGGCATTACGTACAAACCGACACCCCACCTCCCGTCGATGGTAGCGCCTCATCTGAAGCGGCGCTGCGTTGCCTTTACCCTCACGACAACGGCCAAACCGTGGACTTCAGTGCCCATGCTGGATTGGCCGCGACCTACCTGGAGCTCAAAGCTGTTCGGCAGTACATTGCGGCAAAAGAAAACCGCGAATCTCAACTGAAACAGATCCTGTTGCAAGCCATGGGCGAAGCCACACGTGCGCAGTTCAGCAATGGCTTCATCAGTTGGAAGCGTTCCAAAGAGAGCACCGTGCTCGATGTCGAGCGCCTGCTGAAGGAGAAGCCCTATCTGCAAGTCCGCTTCAGCAAGCGCAAGGAGGGCAGCCGCCGCTTCCTTATCAACTGATCTTTTCCTCGCTGGCCGTCCCTACGCGATTCAGTTTTCGGGGGTCCATTTTCACTTCCTAGGAGAACCACCATGCTCAAAGGCCTGGTCATTACACCGCCCGTGCTCGGACGTATTTCCATTGGTAAAATCGTCGAGAAAAACGGTAAGCGCCTACCGGAGAAAGACGATCAATTTACCATCACCTCACAGGTGCAAAGCAGGGATGGCTGGTTACTGCACCCACTTAACGATGAACTGCGCCAGGGTAAGGAGGATAAGCTGCGCAGCATTCCAGTACGTCTATTGTTCAACGAGCCGGAGCTGAATTTCCGGGCCGACTACACCCTGTTCGACCGGCAATCCGGCCGCCCGCTGTGTGTCGGTAACGGTGAAACCTGCAAACGCATGACCCAGGACGGCATGCAGTCGCTGCCCTGCCCTTCGCCGGATGTTTGCCTACTGGCCAAAGGAGGGGCCTGTAAGCCTTATGGCCGACTGAATGTGGTCATTGGTGATGAGGATTCGCTGGGTAGCTTTGTGTTCCGCACCACCGGTTTCAATAGCATTCGCACCCTCGCCGCTCGTCTACATTACTTCCAAGCAATCTCAGGCGGTCGACTGGCCTGCATACCGCTGGAGCTGCGTCTACGCGGCAAGTCCACTCGCCAGAGCCACGGTACTCCGATTTTCTACGTCGACCTCACGGTACGTAGTGGCATGGACATGACCGAAGCACTACAGAAGGCAAGCGAACTTGATACACAGCGCATAGCAGTTGGTTTCGACCAGACGGCTCTGGATGACGCCGCTCGCCGGGGTTTCGGCAATGGCGCCTTCGAAGACAGCGAGGAGGACAGTCACGTCGTAATCGAGGAGTTCTTTGGAAACACGGAGGCCGCTAGCACCAAAAGCCAAGGTGAGTCGCTACCAACGACCAACTCCCTTGCGGACAAGTTGGAATCTCTCGCTTCGCAGGCCAACTAAGTCAAACCTGCCTGTGCTGAGGACATCGGCGAGGCAAAAGCTCTGGGCCCCTCATGATGGAGCCAATCAGCCGCGATCAAGTCTAGTGACAAGACGCTCCACCATATCCAGGACAAAGTCGCGGTCATGCGCCCCAAGTCTGGAGAGTAAACCATAAAGCCTGCGCGCCTGGTCCTCTGGGCGAGAACTCCCTTCGGTCAGCAAGTCAGCGGTTTCACAACCAAAAACTGCCGCCAACTCAACCAAGCGCTCGATGTTAGGCATGACAATTCCGCGCTCGATACGGGATACAGCCTCGCTTCCAATTCCAAGCTTTTCCGCAACCTGCTCCTGGTTCAGTTTGCAACGAACGCGCTGGCGGGCAATCGCCTGCCCAACGAGTTCTGCCAGCTGCTTCGATTTGGTTTTTGACATGCCACCCTCCAGTCCAACCTGGATGGTTGACCATCAACCCGTTGACATGAAGGACCTTACAGGCCGAAACTCACCCCTAAAGGTTGATATCCAACCCATCTTTTTGACTACCACCTCTTGCAAGGAGCTCAGAAAAACCATGAATGTCATAAAAGGTCTGAACGAATCGCAGATTGAAGACCTCGTGAGAAGCAAAACGTCCTTCGAGATCCATGGCCTCAGAGGTAACTTCATGCCAGGTATCAAACTTGTCGAAACCAAGATTGAAAGCCAGGGACTGAAGTGTCGAATCAAAAGCGACGTGAAAAGCGCTATCGCTCAAGGCGGTATATTGGGCGCTGTAATTGGAGCTGCATCTCTGCCTGTTGGGGTCGTATTAGCCGCTGCGGCTACCGTCGCCAGTACTGGCCATACTCTAGCCACCTACAACCCCGACTACGAAATCATAAAAGACTACGTTAATAAAAAACTGAAAGTCATCTACAAAAAATAGCAATCAACACCGTCAGCCCGCGCTCGCACTCACGCTCACGCTCAAAAAGCCTATGAACACCGACCGCAACCAATAAGAATTAAAATATTGGACATTCCAAATGGTAAATATCAGCCTACCAAAAATAATACTAAGCACTGGTTTTATAAGCGCAACATTTTTTGCTTACGAAGCTTTTAAAAGAAACACCGTAGAAAATTTAGACTCACATAAAAAACTAATCGACTCTGGACTTTCTGAACACTGGAAAAGTGGGAACGTTATTTTGTTAATAAGGCACGAAGAGCGCTGTGATCGCTCAAACAACCCCTGCTTAGGCCCAGACGAAGGAATCACAGCTCTTGGAAGCGAGAGAGCAAAAGAAACAGGCAGTCGTTTAAAAGCACACTTTGATTTTGACGATGCTGATATTTTCACCAGCCCAATGACTAGAACAGTTCAAACATCCGACTTCATGCTAGGAAAAGCGAGCCTGCTATCCGATAGAGAGGCCACTTGCGGAAACGACATCGTGGATAAGCTACTCGAACACAAGGACTCCGCCAGAAATCTAATAGTGATGACCCACAACACCTGCATGAAAGATTTAATAAGATCCAGCGGACACAGGCATTCATGGAGCCCCGAATACGGGAGCCTCCTATTTGCAAAAACAACAAGTAAAAATGAAATACAGATTGTCGGCACGTTAAATGCTGACGACATCCCTAAATACCCATCGCCGATATAAAACCAAAAGCCATTCATAAAGAATCTTACAAAAATCCAACCGCTTCCTCCCTCCCACCCTGAGATTAAGACAGTGAATAAAAAATCAGTTGCACTCAAAGCAGCAGGCTGCTTGGCGCTTGCACTTTCATTGAACGCCCAAGCCGAAGTTGACTACGGGTACATGTATCCGCCCATGCTACCAAATGAACAAAGCATGACCGATTTACCTTATGCCATTCCGTGTGCAGAGGCCAAAAATCAGTACGGAACAAAATTCTACCGTTGCACCTGGTATAGCATTCCAAGAAATATTACTCAGTGGAATGCACAACAGCAGCGCAATGTTACATTCAGCAACCACATAAGCGGTAAATGTGTGCGAGGCACTTGCCGTGCATCCAATGGTTCAGGCATCTATGGCATGTACGGCCAAGACCTCAGCTTTAGTCTTTCAATTTACTATTACATCTATGAAAGTGAGGATGGTTATCCGATTGCCTATCGCATGGATGGTGGGCCAAATAAAAAGGGGAAAGAGGTTACCTACGCTCAATCCCGACAAATACTTCAGGACTTTTTGCTAGATCACGGCATCAGCAAAACGAGCGCAAAAGACGCTATTGCTGCCTACTCGTTGGATGCGAATGTAACGAGTGGTGAGTCAGTCGATGACGAGCCACAGATCAAAAAAACGCCCATGACAAAACCCACACAAACAATCGATGTAAAAGAAGCTTGGTGCAATCCGCGTGCAGACGATGACTGCACCATCAATGGCAACAAAGTACCTAAGGCAGAGCTTAAGCAATACCTACCAGCAGTCTACGAACTAGAAGTACTCAACGCAGGCGGACACTGCGAGTATCCCATTTGCTATGATAAAAATAATAAGCCTGTCGGAATCAATTAAAAATTAAGGCACGGCTCTCATCCGTGCCAATTTTTCGGGAGGTAAAGTTTTGAACATCGAGACTGAACGGAGTTATTTATAATCTCTAAGCTTACACCGCCCTATGACTGCCCTTGGCTGTCCTGGGCAGAGTGAAATGTCGTCTTCTCGATTTTTGACGAGCGGCCCAAAGAAGGACTCAATATGCCCTCTAGGGGTACGTTTTGCCCCTCCCCAGGCGTCCCGTCAAATGCAAAAAACTACTCTGTTCTTGAATTCTACGCTGAACGTTTCAAGGAGGGTTCTCGATGCTAAACTCTGATCTGTTTCCTTCCCTACTATACAAGCTCAACGAAAACCAGCTCGCCTTAGAAGCCGCCATCATGGAGCTTTCGAATTGGGTAGAGCAGCGCGGATCGCGCCGACGTCGCCAATAACGTAAGCATAGCCCTGGAAGCCATAGTTAAAAATGAAGACTTCATCAAGACGACGCTCGCCGCACTGAGGACTCCGAAGTGACGACGATCCGTCGATTGCAGCCTTTCGTGACAGACCGCAAACGGCCGATTCTCTTGAAATCAGTTGGATTTTCAGCCTAAGTAAAATCAAGCAGAGCTACCATCGGAGAGCCTATTCACCACTTTGTGTGGTTTCTGGGCCCTTCGGTGACCTTTGCTGCGTCATTATTGGATTAATTTGAGATTTTTGGCATGGTGCAGGCGCACCAACCCGGTCACTGGTGACCAGCTCATCGCCCGGTACGCCGCGTTGCCGGCTGGCATCCGCCTTGATGATGCTGGCGCCCACGGCAAAGCCTTCGCCCTTCACCAACCCAGCGTGCATGCAACGGCGCAGCACATCATTGAACCGCCAGCGAAACAGATCGCTATCCCGAAAACGGCCGTGTCGTTTTTTGGAAAGGTTTGAGTGATCGGGGACTTCATCTTCAAGGCTCAACCAGCAAAACCAGCAATACGCCAGGTTCAACTGGGCCTCTTCGCACAACCGCCGCTCTGAGCGAATGCCGTAGCAATAACCCACGATCAGCATGCGGACCATCAATTCAGGGTCAATCGACGGGCGTCCAATCGGGCTGTAGAAGCCGGAGGTTATGGCGCAAATTATTCAGATCGAGACACCGATCAATGCTGCGCAGAAGGTTACTGGCTGGGATGTGATCCTCAAGGTTAAACGAGTAAAACAGTCGCTCCTGCCCACTCGGTAACTGTCCCATGATACTGTGTGATCCCCCGCCGGCCAATGACGCAATTTTGCCTCAGGCCAGACAGGAGAGCTACTTTCCCAACAGGATTGGCCAAAAGCTGACGATACTGTGATGCATTGATAGTCTATATACGCGCTCAGTCAATTAGGCCTGCCCCTGAATAAGCATCTCGCTTAATATCGCATCAAACGATGTCTATGCTGGAATGGCGCTATTTCACCAGAGGAATTCGGACGTGAATATTTTTCATAATACCTACCGACCGAATATAATCTAGCTTCTCGGAGACGCTATATAGTCGTTATTAATGCGCGCCGGACATAGACCGGTAGATAAAGCGCTGGTAACATCGTGCCAAAACTTTTAATACCGGTATAAAAATATGAAATTAATTCCTTTTTCTCACAGTCATTTCTCCGAACTGGCGAGTTGGTTTTCCTGTGAACGTGATGTCGTTCAGTGGGGGGGGACGCTTGTGTCCTTCCCCCTAGATATTTCTCAACTCAAAGTAATGCTTGATGAAGGGGTTGGCTGTTCGCCTGCCCGTATATGCTGGATGGCGGAGTCTAAAGGAATTTTGGTCGGACATGCCCAATTAGGAATAGACTATCGAAACGGTAACGCAACGCTTTCACGCGTCGCTGTAAAACCTAGCGTCAGGGGCCAAGGATTGACTAATTCAATGTTGAGCTTGGTCATTGATGAGGCGTTCGCTATTCCAGGAGTCTTGCGTGTGGAATTGAATGTATACGATTGGAACACTCCAGCAATAAAAGTTTACGAGCGGCTTGGCTTCGTGCGAGAAGGTTTAAGGCGCTCATCTGCGCGTGTAGCGGATGAGCGTTGGAATACCGCAATCATGGGAATTCTAAGAGATGATTGGCGCTGAAACTTGTAACTATGGGAATGTAATATAGGGGGGGGCTGACCAACGCTGTTTGGAATATAGTCTCTCCCGTTTCCCTGTACAAAAACCACATCGAAGCTTTCGGCATTGTGCCAATCAGTCAATTACCCCCATAGAAACTACTTGCTGGCCTTACGAAAGTACCAGAAGATCAATGATTCTATTGATCGCTATTTACCACAAACATAACCACCAAGTGCTTCTTTCACTATCAGCGTCACACTTATAACATTTACAACTAAATTCAAACAACCTAATCCAGCTAGATACACGCAACCTTAAGTAAGCGATAGTTACTGCGTAACTGCTTACACCACATCTATCGAAACACCTTCCACATACATTCGCCCCCCCCCCCCCCCCCCCCGGTTCAA
>Ga0265296_1000891_pt1 | contig 38806 bp, 34 predicted proteins | sample MunlanPumphouse1_FD_189073 | JGI IMG/M metagenome (GOLD analysis project Ga0265296, IMG submission 189073) | Groundwater microbial communities from a municipal landfill in Southern Ontario, Canada - Pumphouse #1 | ecosystem: Environmental > Aquatic > Deep subsurface > Groundwater | place...
CTGTTATCAGGTCGTTAAGTGATTTTGTTTTATGCACCTCAAGATAAGTCCCCAGATGCATATCACTTCTTACATGCAGGTCTATGCCATACGTATTTTCAATGGTACCCATATGGGTGTCGTCACGTTTATCACGCAACTGTCCATCTTCATTCCGCGGGCGATAACCCTTCATGCCCAAAGCATCAAAAGTCATATTAACCTCTTATTATTTTATCTCTTTTGGAGAAAAAAATAATTTGAGAAGGTTCGACGATTTCCTTCTGCCGCTTAAAGCGGTGGAGTTGTAGAGACCGGATTATCAGCAGATATCGTCGATATAATTATGACTTTGTTATTAAAGTATGGCTAATATGCCCCATCTTCAATAAAATTATATGACCAAAAATCAGAATAGTCAAGTTATTAAACTTGATTATTACCAACAACTTAACCACAATCTTTGCACAGATGCGTAGCTCAGCTACAAGATAGTAGCCTTTTAAGTTTCTGTAATTTTATTTTTGATTTTGATTTCTTTTCTTTCTTTTCTTAAAAAGGGCGGGAATAATACGATAAAATATTACGTCAAACGCTATCACTGCAACAAGATATGGCCACACAAGTTTGACCACGATCCAAATATCTTTGATTAACATCCACGGAAAATCTTTGGGAACTTGAATGGGCATAAAAATTATTTATTATTTATTAAATCTATTAAGACATTTTCGAGAGAGAAAATTATATCAGTGCTTAAAAATCGCTCTTGTTCAGTTATAAATTTAAGTAAATCGCGTTGATTTGTCACAAAAACTTTATTTATCAAGCCAGTACTAAATTTAAATTCAATATTATAGCTTGAGAAAACTAAAACAGGTTTAACAAAAAAATCTCTATTCAGTTCGGTTTTAATATAATCATGCAACGACAATGCTTCAAACAAAGCCTGCTTTAGAAAATCTTTTTCGGGCGGTATTTTCTCTCCCTTAAGCTTTGTACCATCGAAACCGATAACCCCCGAATTCCCCTTTACCTCAATAGTAAATATGCCAGTCGGACCCAAAACAACACAATCTATATTTCCCTGTTTAGTAGGAACTTTAATGTTGTAATAAATTGAATATTCTATCGGTAATTGAGAAAGTTTATGCAAAATAAAAGATTCTGCCATTCGACCATGATAGAAATGGTTTGATTTATTTAGAAATTTATCAGCTACGAACCAAAATAAAAAAAATGCAAAAATGGCTATCCAATATGAAGATGCGTGCCGCTTATAGTTTAATAAAAAAATGACACCGCAGACATAAAAGATAATAAAAATTACCGTAAAAATGCGAGCAATTATTAAATTCTTTTTATCGCCTCTTATTAAATATTCATTTTTCTGTCCGTAAATTTTAGCCATAGAATAGTTTTATTTTTGCGAGTCTAATCTTAATTAGACGCCAGCTGTTTGATTAGTCGTGATTTTTCTATGCGCGGCCACCAATATTTGAAATAAAGAGTATCAATTAATTAATTTGTTTTTACCCTCTTTTTCTCCGTTACCCGAAAACCTAAATATCTTCCCAACATTAAACGGGTGATAGCGTCGGTAGCCGGAATAGAGCCATAAATAATCATCGTGACCGGCAGAAATAACCACTGAAGAAGCATAGAAAAATATTTGGAAAATTTATATTTACTGGGCTTGGGCGGTAACAATAAGATACTCAAAACAGCAGTGAATAAAAGACCGACGATGGTGATATTCATTAAATTTTCCAATATAAACGGGGCATTTTGGATAATGGCCTCGGATTTTTCCTGAGAACGAGCGAAAATAAAGGGCAAATAACCCATAAAAGTAATAATAATCGGCGCGGTGGCCCAAGAGCAAGAACCCTCAAATTGAGTCCATAACGGGCCGATTTTCTTTATCCACGGCATTTTTTTATTGCGGATAAAATACCAAAGCATATAAGGCACATTTTCTACGCCGTAACCCCACCTTAACATTTGTTTGTATTGTTCAACCAGGCTCTTTTTGAGGTCTCCGGCGTAGACAGTATCCATTGAGATAGGAAGGTACATCGGTATTACCCGATAATTCCCGTTATAACGGTTATAACATTGTAAAAAAATTCTTGAATCGTCGCTTACCACATCGCGATCCCAAAATCCTACATCAACCAAGGCTTTAAAAGACATACTGTGCGAAGAAAAAGTGAACAACAATTCTTTTCTGGCCATTTCCGTTAAAAGCCAAAAGGTAGTGCCGCGAGCAACTACGCGCATTAAAAATGGAGATTCCCAGATGTTATTGTTAAAGATCGCTATGGGCTGGAAACTGCAACGCGCTGGATTTGGAACGGTTAAAAAAAGATATGCTAGGCGGCTAAAATATTGCGGGTGGATTACGCTATCCACGTCAAAACACGAAGAAATAATATTTTCATAAGGAATTTTTAATTCTTCGTCAATAATTTTTTTAGCAATTTCACCCGCGTAAGAAGCGTTTGACGCTTTACCCGATATTTCATTCGGCAAACCTTTGGGATGAACGGTATAAATAAACTTAAAAAAAATACCCTTAAATTCCTCTTCCGCTTCTTTCGCAATGCTTAAAAAATTTTCTTTATCCCTATCTTCACCGGCTAAAACAACAATTATCCTGTTGGCCGGAAAAGCATTGTTGCTGATGGCGGTTAAAGTTCCGAAAATAATTTCTTTCCCCTCTTTATAAGTCGGCAGAAAAACTACGTGATATATCTTTTCCCATCCCGCGATTTTTTGACATTTGTCCAGCCAGTTGATTTTCTTGGTTTTTTCCATCTTTCGCCAGGAGAAAAACAGAAAAATCAGTTTGTAAGAGATTCTGACTATCCACCAAATATCAAAAATAATTATAAAATAAACACCGCCCAGCGGGAAAAATTTTGACAGAACCAAACAAAAAACGAATATTCCCCAAATTACAAAACCAGGGACCATCTCCAAGAAACGATAAGTTTTATTTTGAGGCTTCATTGGTTCTAATTTTTAAGGAATTTTAATAGTTTTTCCAGCGGCCACGCGTTAATTACATCTTTAGCTTCCACCCAGCCGCGGCGCGCGGTCATAACGCCGTAACGCATATTTTTCAGTTCTACTCTCGCGTGGGCGTCCGTATTAATAACATTTTTTAGGCCTATTTTTTTGGCTAATTTTAGATTAACATCATTCAAATCCAGGCGGTTCCAGTAAGCGTTTAATTCCAGAATTTTATTTAGTTTTTTGGCTTCCAATATAACTTTTTCCATATCGACATTATAGGGCATACGCTTGTTGATAATCCGGCCGGTCGGGTGAGCTAAGATTTTAACATAAGGATTTTTAATGGCCTTGATGATGCGTTCGGTCATAATTTCTGCTGGCTGTTTAAAGCCGCTGTGAATTGCCGCGATAACGACATCCAGTTTTTTTAAAATTTCATTTGGCAGATCAAGCTGTCCGTTGGCTTTGATATCAACCTCCATACCCTTGAGAATTCTGAAATTTTTAAATTTCTTATTTAAGCGATCTATTTTTTTAATTTGCTCCAAGACCCTTTTTGGATTTAATCCGTGGGTTACGCCGACCGAAGGCGTATGATCGGTGATAGCCAGATATTTATAACCCATAACTTTTTGGGCGTAAGTAACAAGCTCTTCAATTGAATCGCTGCCATCTGAGGCTTCGCTATGGCAATGCAGATCGCCTTTAATGTCCTTGTCTTCAATAAGGCGCGGCAATTTATTTTGTTTGGCCAATTCTATCTCTCCTTCATCTTCCCTGATTTCGGGCGGTATATATGGCAAGCCGACGGACTTAAAAACATTAATCTCTTCGGCGCCGGTTAAAAATTTAAATTTGCCGGATTTTTCTTTTTTGAAGACTCCGTATTCATTAATTTTAAGATTCCGCGCTTGCCCCAGTTTCCTGATATGAATATTGTGCGCTTTAGAACCGGTAAAATAATTCATAGCCGCTCCGAAGCTTTCCGGCTTAATGACTCGAAGGTCGGCCTCAATTCCCTGTTTTAGAACAACATTAGCTTTGGTGGGACCACTCGCTTTAATTTGTTTAATCGCCGGCAGATGAACAAAACTATTAATGGTTTTCTCGGGATACGCGGAAATGGCCAAAAGATCGAGATCGCCTATGGTTTCTCTCCTACGACGAATGCTGCCGCAAATTTCTACCCTTTTTACGCCAGGAATGTTGTTAATCTTCTCGGCAAGTTCTTCGGCAATTGGCAAAGCAATACCCAAAGGCAGCCGTTCGCTGAATTTCTTATATTGTTCAATGCCTTGCAGAATATTGATTTCGCTCTTTTCGCCCCACCCTTTAAATTTTAAAAGTCTGTGGGACTTGATTAATTTAATCAAGTCATTAATGGAATCAATGTGGAGTTTTTTATATAAAAATTTAACCTTTTTGGGCCCCAGGCCCTCAATTGACAATAATTCCAAGACGCCCGTAGGCACCTTCTTTTCCATGGCTTCGATTTCTTTGGAGCGCGCCGTAGTTATGAGTTCTTCAATCTTTGCCTTTAAGCCCGCGCCGATACCGGGAATTTCCGTTAATTTATTCTGTCGACAAAGCTCATTAATATCTTCCGAGAGAGATTCAATCGTTTGAGCGGCCCGACGATAAGCATTAACCCGAAATTGATTCTGTCCCAAGATTTCCAGAATGTCGGCCACTTTATAAAATTTTTGCGCAATTTCCCGGTTATCCATTATTATAGTTTATTTATTGTTTGATTTTTTTCTTTACCCCGTTAGAGATTTAAGATTGAACGGGGCGATATAATTGAGCGCGAGCCGTAAGGCGCTATCGCTCGAAATATTTTCTACAAAGAAAGTGTCGGCTGAATCTCTAACGGGGTTTAATATAGATTGCATCTTTAAATCTTAAATCAAGATATTCTAACTTCGATCTATCTTCGATATATTTGGTTAATCCTTCTTGCAGTTTATAGATTTGATAATTAAAGGTTGAATCCCCCAACATATATATTTGCCAATCTTCGTTCGTCGTTACCTTAATTTGCAGAATATTATTGAGATAATCGATTTCGGCAATTTTAATTTTTACTTCCGGACGGACAGATAAATTATTAATCTTGTTAACCAATTGAGATATTAAAGCAAAAAAGTTTTTATTGAGCGGTAAAACGGTATGATCAACAATAATCGGCAAAGACGACGGTTGCGGCTTTTGATAAATAGGCGCAAATCCAACCACCGGATCTAAATAATACGAGAAATCGCCATTAGGTTGAAATAAGGCTATTGGCCTGATTTCCCAATATTTAACGATCAATTTGTGAGGAAAGCGCCTGATAATTTTTATTCTTTGAAATGCTTGTTGTTTTAAGATTTCTTTCTTGATTTTATTTTCTTTAATGGTTAAAAGGCTGTTTTTGCCAAAAAAGAATGAATCTTTTTGCGTTCGCAGCTTTTCCGCCAAATCAAGCAAACTCTTCTCGTCCGCGGGAACAATACTTTGGTCGTATTTTACGCCCTCAATGGAAATATCTCGAACGTCAAAATAATTATTTTTAATCAACAACCAAATAAATCCGCCTATTAATATTATAAAAATAATCAATAAAATTATTAAGATTTTATTTATTTTTTTCTTTTTTGATTGCCGAGCAACTATCATTTCGTGTCTAATCGCAGATTGATGTTCCGGCGGATTATTTTTTTTCTTAAAAAGGGGCATACCAGGTAGTAGAAATTCGACGCTTCTTAAGGTGCGATTATTAAAAGATGCGCTGGAAGCAAAGAATTAATTATTTTATTAATGATGAGACCAAATAGTGAATTGAAGCGGAAAGCACTGTCGAATTTTCACTACTTGGCATGTTTTATCTGGTAATATTCGGTTGCTGATTATAAAATGGATAAATTATCCTATGGGGCGCTCTTCTGTTGCTTTGTTTTTTTAAAAGTTGCAACCCGTTTTTAATCAGCACAAAATTGTCTTCGTCATTTTCGTTCGATAGACCTACAATTGGAATTTTTAAATTATAAGCTATAAGATTGGCCGTGGTTAAAGCAATTCTTATGGAAGTAAAAGATCCGGGACCATTTATTACCATGATTCCCTTAAGCGCCGAAACATCCTTATTCTCTGTTTTAAGCAGATTTTCTATTAAATTAAGCAAATCTCGGCGATAAATATTATCCCCTGCCGAATATAATTTGCCGACGATCTCTGGGTCGTTTTTCCCCTTATTTTTGATAAGAGCTAAATAAATGTCGCTTTTTACCGCGTTAATAAACAGAATCATTGATTGCAAAAATTGATAAATTAGGGTACAATCATTTTATCTAAAATCAACCCAAAAATCAATACTTATGGCATTAAAAATTCAAACAGGCATCATCAACTATAAGCCAAAAACCGACAATTTATTATTTTCGTTTGCCGTTATGAGCGACGAGCAAGATCGAGAATTGCTTAATGTTATGGGACAATTAGGCATGCTCTGGAAGGTTAAAATTTCGGAAAATTTCAGATCGGACAAATTGGAATTAAATAATGATTTCTCCGCTGAACTCAGTAAGTTCGTCACCAGCAGTTATTACGACCCGACTAAATTGGAAGATTTTGAAATCAACAAAAATTTCGAAGAATTATTAGAAAAGATAAATCAATGGATTAAAATAAAGAAAATTAACAGTTTTCGTCTTGATGAATTTATTGAGAACTTAGATATAACTATTTTTGTTCTTCTAAATCAAGAAATTAATTTTTCACAAATCGGGGTCAATCGTAATTTTTTAATCCAACCATCGCAAGAAGTTATAGAATTATCTCAAATCAATAAAAAGAAGACTGTGCCATTTTTTCAAAATAAATTTTCTAATGTGGTAAGCGGCGGTCTCGAGCAAGGCAATCTTTTGGTCTTAGCCACCGAAGAATTTATTAAATATTATGATTATAATAAATTAAGCGATTTATCAGCGGAAAGAATATCATTAAAAGAAGTTTTATCGGAAATAAAAAAATCCGTGGCTGAAAAAAAATATGGAGAACCATTTGGTTTGATATTGTTGAAATTGTCGGAAGACGGTGAATATGTTCATCAGCCTACCGAAGAAAAACTGGAACCAGAAGAAGAAAATATCAGCCGAGCTAAAGATATTACTGAAAAAACTAAGGAACAAGAAACGATTGTTGAGCCGAAAGAGGAAGATAAGGCGATTGAAGAAGTTCAAAATGAAAGCGAAGAAAAAGTTCAAGAAAGCGCTGTTATTGAACCTAAGGACGAGCCGGAAAAAGCAACAGAAATTAAAAATGAAATAGTAGCGCAAATTCCCGAGAAAAATATTGACGAGAAAGAGTCCGATGAAACCTCAACCACCGATGAAGAAATTAGAAATTTATTCGTTGAAGAAGAAAAAAATACGGATAATGTTTCTGCGAACATAAATGAAGTGGAAAAACCAAGAAAGACCGCGTTCGTTAATTTATTTAAAGGATTTTTTAGATTGATAAAATTTATAATTTATCTTATTGGACGGGTCATTAAACTGTTGTTTAATTTTTTAACTAAAATCTTATTTATTCAAAGCGCTTGCAATAAATTCAAAAAATTGAATCTTCAACAGAAGATAGCAGTAATTTTTTGTTTGATTCTGGGTATAGCCTTTTTGGTTGGTTTATTCTATAACATTAATCTTGGCTATCATAACAACAATAACCGCGAATATCGCGACTTAATCAATAATCTTACGAATAAAGAAAAAGAAATAAAACAAACAATCTCGCTTAAAAATGAAGCGAAAATCGGTTCTTTGTATTTAGAATTTGAAGAGTTAATTAAGAATTTGCCAGCAATGAGCGAAAGTCAGAGAAACGAATATAATATTATCCAAAAGCGAATCAACGACGAATTGAAAAGCGCCTTAAAAGAAAATAAACCGAGCCAGATTAAAATTCTATCCGATTTTCAGAGCATGCAGGCAGATTTATTGAATGAATTGGCTTATACAACGAAGAAGTTATATGTTTTAGATCAAAACACCCAAACAATCTACGCGATTGATACTTTAGACGGCCAAAAAACTACCATTTATAAAACTCCGGCGAATTCGGCAAAAATAATAAAATTAAAACTTACGGATCAGGACAACCTTCTAATTTTATATGACAACCAAAAACTTTCTAATATAAATCTTCTTGATAACAAGTTGACCAATCTCTCGTTGGAGACAAAGAACAAAAATTTGAAAATTTCTGATCTATTCGTCTATTCTCAAAAATTATACATTTTAGACAGCGCCATCGGCAAAATTTTTAAATACACCAGAACGCTTAATGGTTTCAGCCGTGAAGAAGAATGGCTAAAGTCCCCTACTTCTAATTTAACCGGCGCATCCGGTTTTATTTCCGATGGTTCGGTTTATATTTTGACCGCTAATAACGAAATCAAAAAATTCTATACGGGACAAGAACAGGCGTTTAATTTCAAAATTACGCCTCCTTTAGAAGGCCATGTCAATAAAATCTTAACTTCCTACGGCAATAATTACATTTATATATTAAATCCCAAGCATGAGAGGATTATCTTAATCGATAAAAACGGGAAAATTATTAAAAAAATCAGCGATCCGGAAATTAAAAACGCGTTGAATTTCCAAATTAGCGAAAAAAATAAAAAAATCTGGGTTAACATCAAGGATAAAATATTAGAATATGAAATTTAACTGATTGCCTTGCCTCATCGTAACTGACGACATAAATTAAAAATACCCCGATTTATCATCGGGGTATTTTTATATGGAAAGAACGAATATTTTTACTTTAAGGTGACTTTGCCTCCGGCTTCTTCGATTTTCTTTTTCATTTCTTCGGCTTCTTCTTTGCCAACTCCCTCTTTAATAACCTTCGGCGCGGCGTCAACTATGTCTTTGGATTCTTTCAAGCCGAGCTGAGTTATTTCGCGAACTGCTTTAATAACAGCGATTTTATTTCCACCAGTTTCCGTTAATTCTACATCGAAAGAGTCTTTTTCCTCTTCTTCTTTGGGACCCTCGGCAGCACCGGCCGCGACAGCCATTACCGGCGCTTGAGCAGAAACCCCGAAATAATCTTCTAGTGTTTTGATTAATTCAGCCAAATCCAAGACTGACATTTTTTCTACCATTTCAATAAAATCTTTGAACTTAGCTGGTATTGGTTTTTTTTCTTCGCTCATAATATTTTAGTTATTTAATTATTAAGCTATATTGCTTCCTTTTTTGATTTTAAACTATTTAAGCCGTAAACTAAGGCCGAAATCGGCGCTTTAAGCGTCCAGACTAATTGAGTTAAAAGTTCTTGTTTAGAAGGTATTTTGGCTAATTGTCTAATCATTGCTTCGTCTACCAATTTTCCTTCGAGCAAGCCGCCGGTGATTTTAATTTTTTCATTAGTTTTGGCAAAAGTGGCTACAATTTTAGCCGGCGTTACTTCGTCGCCAAAGCCGAAAACAATACCCAATCCCCCGCTTAATTTTTTAATGTCGATGTCTTTAAACCCGGCTTTCTTAAGGGCCATATTCATTAAGGTTTTTTTTGTCACCACATACTCACAATTTTCGGCATTTCGCACCGCCTTTCTTAGAGTATTGATATCCTTAACCGGTAAACCGTAATAATCAACGATAACCGCGCTTTTCATCTTCTTTAGGGCACTTTCTATCTGGTTTAAAATATCTTGTTTTTGCGCTTTTGTTTTAGCCATAATTTTTGTTTAGTGTCTTTTATTATCAAGCGAGCGAGCGAAATGAAAATAAAATTTTCATTTTCGAGCGAGCGCGGATAACACAGGGTTATAATACCCCTTATTAATTAAAAAATCTGCGTTTAACCGCAGAAAAAAACGACAACCTCGATAGGCACAAATTAAGTTCTTTCCGAACACCTATTTTCTACGGTTTACCCCTGTTAAATCCCGCTGAGGCGGGAATCCCGACAATATCGGGATTATTTAACGGGGTTAAAGTAAAAATATTATACACAACTAATTGACCAACGTCAATAGTTTATCCACAGAATCCGCCAATTGGCGAAGAAGGCGAGGAAAAAGATGTTTGCAGGGTGGCTGGGAAAGTGAATATTAAGGACTTTTTAATACCTTCACAAAATCTCCATTTATCCACCCTATTTTTTCTTTTGTTGCGGAAATTTGGTACCAGTTGTCTTTTACATCTTGGAAGACGAATATGTCACCTGGTTTTACTCTTGCAATTATGTCCGAGTTTGTGTTTGGTTTAGCGCGAATATTCACATAGGCAGTATTGCCAACGATTTCCAACTCCGCGGTTTTATTTTCAACCGGCATCGCAGTTTTATTTTGTTCATTTATGGACAATCTATTGCTGTTTGACGGACAGCTGGCAGTGTTCACTCCTTTCAACATATCCGAAAGCCAAACACAGAGGACAAAATCTTGCTCGCGCTTCTCGTAGAAATACGGTTGATTTGTACCCGGATCAATCAAATGACTACTCGGATCAAGATATCCGCCCTTTTTCAGATCTTCTAAGCTTCCCGGAAATGTATTTTTTTGGAAATAGAAATCCTGAATGGCGAGCAGAATATTGGCTGCATCTTCAAGGCACATCCGGTCAAATTCCAAGATTACATTTCGCTGTTCGGTAAGCTTTAGCTTTTCCGTCACCCTATCCAATCGTTTCTGATAACTTGCCAGCGGATTTAATCCGCTCAGATTTAACCTGCCCAGAAATTGCGTGACGAGCGAAAAGTTGCTTAAAAGAATAACGATAGCGAGTATCCCGATGATGACGGCTTGGATGATGTTAATTTTTGATTTCCAGAAATTTTTCATAAAGTTATCTTAATCTTATTTTGAAGAATGGTTTAGCGGGCGCCTTGACCTTTGGCGTCTTTGATGTTGATGGTTTAGGAACAACAATCTCTTGTCGCGGAGACGGTGCGACGGTACAGGCACACTGGCTCAATTGTTGTTCAAACGCGGCCACGCGGGTCTCAAGGCCACTTACCTTACTTTCAACACTGCCAATTCTCTTTTCGATTCCGAGCAGACGCTCAAAAATTTCGGTTATTTTTTCCCACGCCGCGGCAAGTCCCGACGGCTGTTCCGGCGCGGGAGTTGGTTGAACAATACCTCCGCCTCCCCCGCTTGGCGCGGGCGTAGGGATTGTTGTTTCTGACGTCGCAGTAAATGTTTTACTTGCCTTAGAACTTTGATTTGACCACCAAACCGCAACTTTGAAAAAGTAATTACCGGCTTGGGCAACGTTAAGCGTGAGCGTGGTATCAAAGTTTTGTCCGGCCTGAATTAGTTTTGCGGCAGAACCATAGGCGATATCATCGCCGCCGCCACACTGATTGGTATCGCTCGTAACTACACAATACTCATAGGTATACTCAAACGCCGCCGTGCCCTCATTCGTAATTCTCACACTTGCTGAAATAGTTGGTACAGTGACATCGGTAATGCTATTAATGAGAACCTGCGCTGGCGAGCCCACAATTTCAATTTCTTTTGCACTGCTGATATCCGTTGCGGAAATTGCCGTGCTGAACGCCACGATAATTTTTCGGCCGATCCACGCCGAATTGCTGGGAATGGCATAGGTGGCTTCATAGGTGTTTGCCGCCGAGAGCGCGGCCATGGCATCGCTCGCTAAACTTTGCCAAGTCGCGCCGTCCCAATAACGCAGGTCATAACGAGGCGCGCTATCGGGCGCTATTGTGTCATAGGTGCTGGAAGCGTTTTTTTGCATTGTTCTCACAGTAAATCGAGCAGTGTCGCCAATGGAATAGGTTTGATTCCAGCCCACGGAGTCAATTAAATATTTCCCGTTATTTCCGGCAGCACCAGTCGCTCCAGTTGATCCGGTGGCGCCGTTGCAAACATAGTTGGTGGCGGCCACTTCACCCGCGTCCAAAACACCGCTGTCATTGGTATCAAGCCCACTCTCTACCTTCTTGCCCCCAGTGGCGCAGTTCGCTCCGGCGCTTTCGGTAGAAACTTTGACTAAACTTTTTAATCCGCTTGCTCCCGCCGCACCCGTGGCGCCGGTTGCCCCCGTTGAACCAGTTGCGCCCGTAGCTCCGGTTGCTCCATTGCAGACATAGTTCGTGGCCGTTACTTCACCCGGGTCAAGAACGCCGCTGTTGTCCGTATCAAGACCGCTCTCTACTTTTTTTCCACCCGTAGCACAATTTGCACCGGCGGATTCTGTAGAAATTTTTACCAAACTATTCAAGCCATTCGTTCCTGCGGCTCCCGTTGCACCTGTCGCGCCCGTAGCGCCTGTTGAACCAGTGGCTCCGGTCGCGCCAGTGATACCCGTTGCTCCTTTAATGTTCGCTACTATCGCGTAGACGCCGGCTGTCTTCAGATATACATCGCCGTTTGAGTCGTTGAGATAGTAGTCGCCGTTAACTCCTAAACTATCGGCAGGAACACCAGCGCTATCTCTCCATGTTGCGCCGTTAGTTCCGGCCGCACCCGTTGCTCCTGTTGCTCCGGTACTGCCCTGCTGCGCCAGAATTGTCCAAGTCGCTCCCTCGGTTGGTGCAACATTGGTGTTGACAATAAGTGCCCGCCAAGAAGATCCGCCATAGCTCACTGCGTCGTAGGCAACATAACTCGTAACCGAACTCCAGGCTCCGCGCCAGTTGACTGCCGGCTGAACGATCTTCACTTCCTGCGCTGAAGAAATTTTTGTTCCCGACATTGTGGCGCTGAAAATTATGGAAATTTTTCTACCATACCAGGCACTGTCATTGAGAATAGCATAGGTCGCTTCATAGGTGGCCGTTGCTCCGAGCGCGGTCATAGCAGTCGTGCTTACTAATTCTTGCCAGGCCGAACCGTCCCAATAGCGAATCCGATAAGTGGGCGCGGTATCAGCGGCCGTGGGCTGAAAAATTCCGTCTGCGTCCCGCTTCAATGTCTGAATAGTAAATCGTGCCGTACTGTTAATATCGTATGTTTGATTCCAGCCAACGGCGCCAATAGCGTAATTGCCGGTATAGGGAGAAATAAAAGTCAGCGTCTCCGTATCAGTGCCGGAATTGCCGCTCGAAGAAACAGCGGCGGTAATACTCCAACTGCCCGCGGGAGCTTCCAGAGAAAAATCATAATTTGAAGTCCAGCCGTCCGCGCCGGTGTCGGATGTTTGAGTAGCGCGCGTGCTCGCGTCCGGCTTTTTAATTGTAAAAGTAATCGCGATCCCCAAGGTGTCAATGTTTGTATCTTTGCGGACATTTTTGACGTGCGCGAAAAAACTAAACACATCAGCGGCAATCACACCGGCGGTAGTTTCATTTGCGTCTTCCGTAGGCCAGTCGTCGGCGTTCAGCGTTGAATCAAGTTCTGGATGCGCGTCTATAAAATAAAGTGAACTGACAGAGTGCGCGTTGTTACTGGAAAAAGCAGTGTTGCCGTCCGGCGGCGTAACCCGAATATGTTTCGGACTGCCCGTAACATCAGCCGTGGCTTTATCGGTCGCGCCAACGGTATATGAGAGAGTAACTTGGCCAGTTGTTCCGTCAGAGGCAAGACTCTGGCTATTTTCAACCGTACTAACATCGTCGCGCACCGCGATAGTAGAGGTTTTGCCGGCGTAAGCCGTGCCGCGCGCATTGGTAAGATAAAAATTCAAGCCGCTCACACTCTCGCCGCGGTTATAAACGCTGTAAGTTGTATTGACGTTGCCGTTTGTGCCATTTTGCGTAGAACCCAGCCGGACTAAACTGGAAACTGAATGGGCGTTATTGGAATCTTTGGTTTGGTCGGTATTTCCGGCGCGAAATTTTTTGGCGCTGCCAGTTGTATCATTCGTTGCTAAATGAGTTGAACCGATGGCGTAGTTTGCTGAATAAAGATTTGCCGTAGGCGGGCGGCTCGTGGGACCGTTTTCGGTAGAAGTATCAGAAGCAATAACGCTTACATTCATCGCCCGACTTAACTTTTCGAGGCGGCTGTTCAAAAGATAAAATTGCCAATTGACCGTCTCGCCGCGGTTGTAGAGAGAAAAATCCGTGGTTACATTATTGTTGGCTGTCGTGCCGTCGGTGGAAAAAGAAATTGTCGGATCAACGGAGAAAGTAGTTTGCTGGCGCGCCACCGCATCGCTGACGCGAGTAATTGTTCCGCCGTTGCCGGAAGCGGCAATGTGAGTCCATTTTTCAGAAGTCAAAAGGGCTGAATTGCCTGTAACTTCTACTTCAGGATTATAATTGTCCAGTCCATTTGTATACGCGGCGGTATTTCCTTGCTGATCAGCCACAAAAAATTGCGTAGTTGAACCACTTGTTCCCAATTCTTGGGTACTACCCTGATCTATTAATAAGGAAAGATCAGAATTTTTACGGACATTTATCCGCACTGTTTCAATATTTGTATCCGAATATCTATCATCGGATGAGGCGGTAAAAGTCATATTTTCATCGCCCGATGTTCCATAAGCGTATTTTGAGCCGCCGTTGGGATAGGCATTTCGGGTAATATCAGAAATTCTAATCCCGCTTCTTACCGCGCCTTTGTTCCTGTTGTCAGAATTCTCATCATAAGCAACTACAGCAGTTCTTGCTGTTCTGATTCTTAACCTGTAAGTTCCGGCTTTAGTCGGATTAAAATTGCAATTATACCAAGTATTGTCCGTAGGGGAGGCTTGGCTACAAGAAGTAACTGCGGTAGTAGCGGCGTTTTCATAATAAATGTCAAGATAAATATTCTCTGGGGGATTAAGAGATAAAAGTCCATAATGCCAACCGTAATAAACAGTAATTGAGCCGTTGGTATCAAGGATCCATGGAGTTTTATCGCCAGCTGAAGTAGCTGAAGGTAAGGCGCTGTTATTAGTTGAAGCTTTGCCATAAACATCAATAGTATCTACAATAGCAACACGCGCCTCAGCGTAACCTTTATATACCGCGGCTTGAGCCGTGGCCGGAAAAATAAAAATAGCCAAAAAGAAACTGGCTATTATCGCCGTCAATGAAAAAATCCGTTTGATGCTAGAGTAAAACGCGGGCGAGCGTTTTACTCTCTCTCTCTCTCTCTCTCTCTCTCTGGCGTAGTTTGTTTGAAAATTTGTGGTAGCATAAAGTTATAATGTCCTGTTTATATTATAGCACTTTCTCCGTCACCCTGCAAACATCTTTTTCCCCAGCATTCTCCACCAGTCGACGGATTTAATCTCATAACTTGAAACATAGAGATTGTTTCTAGGAGGTCGCGCCCTCTGGGGTGCGACCTCCTAATAAATTAAAGTGCCGATGAATTTTTTTCCTTGTAAAAATTTTCCTAAATTTTTTAAATTACGCCCGTTTAAAACCCCGACCTTAAGACGATTTCTTTGGGCTAATCGCGAGGCAATCGGGTCAAAAGGAGTATTTAAACGAGGCGTCCAATCTTTAGGGATAATTTTTCTGTAATTAGACCAAGAAATTTCTTTTAATGGCTTGGCTTTTGGATTTTTAGACGGATCGCTGTCATAAACATAATTAATATTCGTTAGATTGATTACCAGATCGGCGTTGATATTCTTGGCCCACCATACGGCATCTTTATCAGTAGAGCAACCGGGCCGCCAGCCAGAAGCAATAATAATCTTCTTATCGGTTTTTATTTTTGCGCGCGGATTGGCAACAACATTTTTATGGGCTATTTCACCAAAAATTAGACGAATCAATTCGGCGTTAATCTTGGTTATTTTAATGCCCAGCCAATCTAATTCATTATTCGGGCAATTTTTATTTAATTTTTTAACGGCGAAATTATATTTTTTATTGGTATATCCTCCACCCACCACAATAATAAGCCGTTGATAATTTGGTAAAATTCGTAAAATAAATTTTTTAAATTGTTTTAAAAAGTCGATATCTATTTCGTTTGGCACAACGATTGAGCCGCCCAAAGAAATGATTAATTTTTTGCCCTTTGACATAATATTTAATTCTTATATGATGAACAAAGAAGATATTTAATTATATTTTTTTATATGGAAAACCTTGAACCAAACAATGACGAGATAGTTGAGAGAATTGAAAGATCGTTGGAGATCGAAGAAGAATTAGACGGTGAATTGGGAAATTTGCCTGGCGTTAAACGCGAACAACGACATCAGAAAGGAAAGAAATATTCTCCTGATAGCGGCACATTGGGTGGTCAAGCGCAGAGAATGAAAGATAACAGGTTTTATCATGGAAGCCGACCGAAAAAGAATATAAAGATAGAGATAAAGGGTATTTAACAAGGAAAAAATAGATTTTTTACCCCGCTCGCCCCGTTAGAGATTTGTCAAACAATTTATTAATAGAACATACTTTATAAAAACAATTTATTCATTCAATAATATAACCATTCTTGTCAAATCTCTAACGGGGTAAAAGATTCAGCCGAGACTATCCTTCTTACTACATATCTATGGCGAAGCCGCTTCCGCCAGCTGGCGGACGGCTTTTGTTAATTTCCTAAACATATCTAACTTAAATCTCTAACGGGGTTTTACATTTCATTTAATGTTTCAATACCTAAAATATCGAGACTATTTTTTATTACCCAAGCAACAGCTGTTATTAAAGATAATCTTGAATTTGAGAGTTTCTCGTTTCCCGCTTCGAGAATTTGATGTTTATGATAAAAAACATTAAATAATTGCGCCAATCGTATTAAATAATTAGATAAAATAGCGGGATTATATTCTGTCATTGATCTGGCTAGGATTTTTTGGAAAATAAATAAATTCTTGATTAATTCCCTTTCTTCTTTTTCTTGGAGGTTGGATAAATTTATATTTTTCGGGTCGATTTTATTGACAGGGGCTTTTTTAATAACGCTTTGGATTCTGGCGTAGGCGTATAAAAGATATGGTCCAGTAGCGCCTTCAAATGAAATAGATTCTTGGGGGTTAAATTTTATCTCTTGAGCAGGCGTAAACTTTAAAAAGAAAAATTTTAAAGCGGCTGAAGCAATAATTTTACTGCGCCCGGAAAGATCAATCGGCGAAACATTTGGATTGCGCTTTAGGATTTCTCCTTTGGCCAATGATTCCATTTCTACGATGATATCATCAACTTCAACAACCGTCCCTTCTCTTGATTTCATTTTTCCGCTCGGCAGGTTGACCATGCCGTAAGAAAAATGTTCGCAATTTTTAGCCCAAGGAAAGCCGAATACCTCTAAAATTTTAAAGAGTACTCGAAAATGATAATCTTGTTCTGAAGCCACCACATAAATTGATTTAACTGGCTTAAAATCATTATATTTCAATTTAGCCAAGCCAATGTCTTGGGTAACATAAACGCTGGTTCCATCAGCTCTAATTAAAATCTTTTTGTCCATTCCGTATGGCTCAAGATTAATTTGTACGGCTCCGTCCGGCAGCTTTTCGCATAAACCTTTTTTTAATGATTTTAAAACAATATCTTTGCCGGTTTTATATATTTCGCTTTCGTAATAAACCTTTTTAAAAGAAATATTCAATCTGCGATAAGTTTCTTCAATGCCCGATATAGCCCAACGGTTCATTTTCTGCCAAAGGTGGATAGTGTCCTGGTCGCCCTGTTCCCATTTTTGCAGTAATTCTTGAGCTTCGCGCACTAACGAAGGATTCTCTTTTGCTTGTTGGTCAAATAAAACATAATAATCGCCAACAAGATGATCGCTTTTTTTATTTTCCGTTTCCGGAGTTTTATTATCGCCCCATTTTTGATAAGCCAGCATTGATTTACAAATATGAATTCCGCGATCATTTATCAAATTCAATTTTATAGATTTAATGCCGTTTTTTATGAATAGATTATTCATCGTATTGCCCAAAAGTGTGTTTCTAAGATGGCCGAGATGAAGCGGCTTATTAGTATTAGGCGCTGAAAATTCAATTATATATTTATTATTTTTCGATTTTATTTTTAAAGAGCCGAAATTTTGTTTATTTTCTAGTATTTCTTTAAGGACTATATTGCTGAAAATTTCAGAACTAAATTTAAAATTTACATAAGGACCGGCCGCTTCGGCGGATTCGATTAGGTCTTTTTCTAATTTAAGTTTTTCGGCAATTCTAGAAGCGATGGAGTCGGGTGTTTCTTTCAGAACCTTTGCCAATGAAAAGCAAGCTAAAGACAAGTCGCCCAATTCTTCGGTCGGCGGCAAATCAAAATCAAAGATAAAATCTTTAGGAATATCTTTGAATATTTTAAATATCAATTCTTTGATTTTATCTTCTAATTTATCAATGTCTGACATAAATAAAGACTGTTAATTTTTTGTTGAAAGCGCCTGCGAGATCGCTACGCCAAATTCTTCAGATGCTTGCGGTCCGTTAGCGGTTATAATATTTCCGCTAATTACCACTTCGGTGTCGATAAAAATCGCCCCAGCGCTTGTTAAATATTTAATCATTATTCCTCTGTCGGATGGATCGGTCCAAATAGTGGCATTTTGTCCGTTAAGAACGCCGGCATTAGCCAAAATAGCCGGAGCGATACAAATAGCCCCCAAAATTTTATTTTTATTTATCGTTGTTTTAGCTATTTGATGAGCAGTAGAATCACCAAAAAGAGTTTGCGCGCCCGGACCGCCGACAAAAATAACAGCATCATATAAATCAACATTTAAATCATCCAGTGTATGCACTATATCGACTGTTAATTCACCGCTCTTGCTTTGCGCTTTTCCTAATTTGGTAGAAAAGGTCTCCACTTTGGCGCCGAATTTTTCTAAGACATTTTTTACTTTTGAATACTCTTGATCTTGAAAACCCTGGAAAGCAATAATCTCGGCAACGCGATATGACTTTTTCTCCATATTTTTGGTAATTGATTTATTATTAATGACGCAGCCGGAAAAAACAAACGAAGCCAACAATAAAAATATTAATAATTTAAGACTTTTCGCTTTCATCATTTTTATTAATTAACTTGATTTGATCTAACGGGAAATCTATTAGTCCTTCGTTCTCCAATTCAACAGTAACAGTCTGTTTTAAAATTTGTCGATTTACAACTCGCCCCTTTCCTTTGTCGGTATTAACCATACTGTTAATTGGCGGCATTATATCCATAATTTCTTTATATTGTTCTTCTTCGTAGACTAAACAGCATTTTAATCTGCCGCAGACACCCGATAAACGGTCAATGCCGCGATGCGCAATTTGCTGATCAAAAATAAGCTCTGTGCCCACGTTACCTAATTTTTTTAGAAAACTAAAACAACACAATGAATTGCCACACGGGCCTACATCACCTTTTAATTCTAATTCTTGTCTTTTACCTAACTGATGGAGGCGGATAGATTTATGAAATTCTTTAGCTAAATCCCTAACGAGATTGCGAAAATCAACGCGGCTATTGGCCGTAAAGGCAAACGTTATTCTCCCGCCATCATAAGAAATCATCACGTCAATCAATTTCATCGCCAATTTGTATTTTCTAATCAAAGAATCGCATTTTTCTAATAATTCTTTTTTTGATTCCAATTTCTTTTGATTTTTTTCAAGATCTTCGGTCGAAGCCTTATGAAGCACAAATTTTATCACGGAATCTTCTTCTATGTCGCCATTTTCTTTTTTAACAGTTGACGCCGCTGTCGATTCTGCCTCTTCGCGATTTTCAATTTTAACAATTTTCAAAAGATCAATACCGCTACCGATTTTGGCAACAATAAAATCATCAATTAAAAAATCATTGGGGTCTATAGGTTTACCGCCAGAGAATTGGGTAAGTTCCTGGATTTTATCCCACGGCGCTAATTGAGCCAAAAGAACAATCATTGGTTCATGTTTAATTGATTGTTGTTTCTAAGTTTACGACAAAGAATAGCGTACGAATCTTTGAATTTTAATATTTTCTCCGATTACGGCGATTTTACTGGTCAATAATTGTTCTATAGTAATAGTCGTATCTTTAATAAATACTTGTTTTAATAAACAAGTTTCGACAAAAAACTTTTCTAATTTACCGTTGATGATTTTTTCTTTAATTTCTTCCGGTTTCTTGTCTTCCTTTAGTTCTTCGTAGTAGATTCTTTTTTCCCGTTCAATGATTTCTATCGGTATCTCGTTAGGAGAAACCCAAGATGGATTGGTAGCGGCAATTTGCATGGCGATATCATGAACAAAATCTTTAAAATTATCAGTGCGAGCGACAAAATCAGTTTCGCATAAAATTTCCACTAAAACTCCGAGTTTTTGATTGGAATGTATATACGAACCGATCATGCCTTCTTTCGTAGTGCGAGTTTGTTTATTAAACGCAATTTTTTGCCCATTTTTTCTTAAAATTTCTAGAGCTTGATTCAAGTCGTTATTGGCTTCTTTTAAGGCCTCTTTACAATCATTAACACCGGCTCCGCTTAATTCTCTTAATTCTTTTATTTTTTGAGCGTCTAATTGTTGACCCATATTATTATTTATATAAGATCTATTTATCTGATTAAGCTTTTGCTCTTTTTTTAAGAGCACTCTGAATAACATCTGATAAATAATTAGTAATTAAGTCAATAGTCTTGGTAGAATCATCATTTGCCGGAACGGGATAATTAACAAAATTAGGATTGGCGTTAGTATCTACTATGCCAACAGTGGAAATCTTGGCTCGCTTCGCTTCCTTAAGAGTAGTTGATTCTTTTCTGATATCAATAATAAAAATGGCCTGCGGCAATCGTTCGAGGTTCCTTAACCCCCCAACCGTTTTTTGCAACTTTTGCAACAATCTTTCTTTTAGTAACTTTTCTTTCTTGGTGTATTTGGTGTCCCACTCGCCCGAATCTTTTTCTTTTTCCAGCCTTTTCATCTTATTTATTGTATTAGAAATAGCCGTAAAATTAGTTAATGTGCCGCCCAACCACCTTTCGATAACGAATGGCATATTAGTAGCCACGGCAATTTTTTTAATAGCCTCGCGTGCAGATGGTTTTGTGCCAACAAATAGAACATTGCCGCCCCTAGCAACAATTTCAGAAAAAAAATCTCCCGCCACCTCAAGCAGTTCAACGGTTTTCTCTAAATTAATAAGATGAATGGTATTTTTTGTGCTATGGATAAAAGGTTGCATTTTGGGGTGTCTTTTGCTAACACGGTGGCCTAAATGGGCTCCGGCTTTAAAAAGTTCTAAAACTGTGGGGATTTGAGTCATAATAAATTTTTTTTATATTTAATATTAAAATTAAGCGTATTTATTATAGAACATAATAATCCACTTGTCAAAAAAAATCAAGTTGCTATAATAATTATTACTTATGAAAAAAGATATACATCCAATTTATCATCCGGGGGCTAAAATTATTTGTGCCTGCGGGAATACCATTAACAGCGGTTCTACCGTTGAAGAAATGCATGTGGAAATTTGTTCCAAGTGCCATCCTTTTTATACTGGCAAACAAAAATTAATTGATACCGGCGGACGAATTGAGAGATTTAGAAAATTAATTGAAAAAAAATCAGAGAAGAAACAGGTAAAACAGAAAACGATAGCCGCGAAACTTACCATTACGAAAAAAGGTAAAAATAAAAAAAAATAAAGGGCATTAGTCCTTTGTTGTCTGTACTCACTCACCCGCCTAAATTTTTTAAAAAAACTTTGGCGGGTTTCGTTCGTTTGATAATAAAGGATATTAAACCCTGTGTTATCCGCACTCGCTCGGAAATGAAAATTTTATTTTCATTTCTCTCGCTCGCTTGATAATAAAAACGATTTTATAATTTTATCTGCTCTGTCAGCGATTTTAGGGTGCGGTTGGACATTCTTAATATATTATGAATTTACCAAACTTAAAAAATCTTCAAGATAAATTAGTTAATCTGGAGCGCGAATTGCAATCGCCAGAGATTTTGTCATCCTCAGAAAAATTGACAGAAATATCGCGTGAATATAATAAGATCAAAGAATTGGTAGATTTATTAGAAAAGATAGAAAATATTAAACAAAAAATCGAAGAATTAGAAATTTTTACGAAAACCGAAGAAGACGCTGAACTTTTAGAAATTGCGCGGACGGAAAAAGATGCGCTCCTTAAAGAAAAAGAAAAAAAAGAAAATGAACTGAAAGAATTCTTATCGGAAAAAAACATTATTGAGTCAAAAAATGTTATTATGGAAATTCGTGCTGGCACCGGAGGAGACGAAGCTTCTTTGTTCGCCGCTAATCTTTTTAGAATGTATAGTCTTTTTGCCGATCACAATGGTTGGCGAACAGAAATTTTAAACGCCAATCGAACAGATCTTAATGGTTTTAAGGAGGTTGTTTTTAGAATTGAAGGAAAAAATGCTTATAAATATTTAAAATATGAAAGCGGGGTTCATCGCGTACAACGCGTTCCTGAAACAGAAAAAAACGGCCGCGTCCACACCTCTACGGCTACCATAGCGGTTCTACCGGAAGCAACAGACGTTGACATTAAGATCAAAAACGAAGATTTAAAAATCGAAACTTTTCGATCAGGCGGACATGGTGGACAAAATGTACAAAAAGTGGAAACAGCTGTTAGAATTACTCACTTGCCTACTGGTTTAGTGGTGAGCTGTCAAGACGAAAGATCTCAATTTAAAAACAAAGAAAAAGCTTTTAAGATACTACAATCCAGACTTTTAGCCTTAATGGAAGAAAAAAAACATAAAGAACGCGCCGACGAGAGACGCTCGCAAATCGGCAGCGCCGAGCGTTGCGAAAAAATTAGAACTTATAATTTCTCGCAAGACAGGGTTACTGATCATCGCTTCAACGTCAGCTGGCACAATATCAACGATTTTATGAACGGTAATATTAAAAATGCCATCGAAGAATTGCAAAAATTAGATGAAGATAAAAGAAGCACTGATTTGGGCTAAAAAACAATTAAAACATAAAAAAATAGAATCTTGGGCGTTAGAAGCTGAGATTATTTTGGTTTATGTTGTTAAAAATACTAAAGAATATTTGTATACTCACCCCGAAAATAACTTAAACAAAAAACAAAAATCCGAGTTTAAAAAATTAATCCAAAAAAGATTAACTGGTTGGCCGACTCCTTATTTAATCAAACATAGAGAATTTTTTGGTTTAGACTTTTTCGTTAACCAAAAAGTCTTGATTCCTAGGCAAGCGACAGAATCAATTATTGAATATATTTTAGAAAATTATAAACTGGGCGCAATATTAAAAATTCTAGAAATAGGAACTGGCTCTGGCTGCATTGCAATTAGTATAGGAAAATATTTTCCTAAAACCAAGATTATAGCCGCGGATATTTCTAGGCCAGCTTTAAAGATTGCCAAATTAAATGCTAAAAATAATGTGGTTAAAAATATTAAATTCAAACAGAGTAATTTATTCGATAAAATTAAGAAAAAATTTGATATAATTATTGCTAATTTGCCGTATCTTTCACCGATTAAAAGCAAAATAATCAAACATGAACCAGCCGTATCTTTAAACGGCGGTAAACAAGGGTTGGAAATTATAAAAAGATTTTTGTTTCAAGCTCCAGATTTTTTGACACCAAAAGGTAAAATAATTATTGAAATCTCACCTACTCAAAAAAATGTTCTTATAAAATTTATAAAAAAACATCTTGCTAATTATCATCTTAATATCGAAATTAAAAAAGATTTATCCGGAAAAGATAGATTGGTAGTCATGAGCTATAAATAATATACGGGGTTAAATACCCCTTATTTTCCTCCTATTATTTCAATCCAGGTATTGCCACGTAAAAATTTAATTTCTTTACCATCTTGGTCGTAAAAAATTGTTCGATCATCGTCGCGAATCCAGCTGCCCTCAATTTTATTGCCATACATATAAATATAGGCTGTGCCTCGACCGTCTATCTTAATTTCTCTACGCCCAATAGTGTCAATAACGAGAATCGACATTTTTTGAACAATTAAATTAATCGTTGAGACTTGGTTATTCTCATCATCTAAATATGGTTTATTGTTTTGATAACGAAAATAAATTTTTTTGTCATTATCGTATTGCCAACGCACTTTATATTCGCTGATTTCTATTTGATTGATTACGCCATTTTCCTCGTCTGATTTATTATCACGAAAACTCCAAGGACGAAAATCTGTATAATTCAAAATATTTCTTTTTTGGATAAATTTGTTGATAAAATTACTCGATATATAAAGATTAAAGGGCGGTATTCCAAAATTATCCCGCCAAAAATAATTTCCATTAGCGCTGATTTCGTCTAAATTATAGATGTTGTATTTTTCTTGCTTGAACTCATCGATAACCTGTGGACTACCGCCGGCATGCACGTATATCGCCCTGTATTCTTCGGCTAAACCGGCGAAATATGGTCTAGCGGATCTGATTGGTCCTATTTTTTCTGGCAGATTGCTTAATTCAAAGATACCCATAAACCTAGTAATACTCGCTTCAACAGGGAACTCATAAACGATTGAAGCAGAATTAATACCTGCCACAGGCCTTGAATCAATAAGTCCAGAACCGATAGAATTATCAATCATTAAAGTAATAAAAGGATCTTTGTTTTCTTGGCTAATGATTTTTCCATCTAATAAACTATAATAAACCGGTTCATCGTTACTGCCCGTCTGTTTATTCTCGTTGTTTGAATTTGCCTGTTTTTCGTTTTGCTTTACGCAACCGATAAAAATAAAAACAGAAAGACACAGAAAAATAATGATTATTCTTCTGTTTATATAAAAATTTCTTCTACTAACTTGCATTAGAATATATAAAGCTTGATAATAAATTTTAATTTTTGATTGTAAGAAGCTATCTTTTCTCTTTGACTTCTTTGGTTTGTTCTCCTGTTTCTTCTGTTTTCTTCTCGGTAATAACTTCCACTTTAGCTACTTCTTCGCCCGGCTTTTCTTCTAAGGTCTTGATTTCTTCTTCTGTGCGTGGTTGTTCTACGGCAACCAGCACTTCTTCTACGGTATTCATTAATTTTAATCCAGCCGGAACATTCAGATCTTTAATGCGGATTACGTTGTCGAATGTTTTTAAATTAGAAATGTCAATTTCTAGCTCGTGAATTAAATCATCTGGCAAACACTGAATTTTTATTTCTTTGAGAGCTAAAACGATAATACCGCCGAATTCTTTCACTACGGGCGCTTCACCAACCAATTTTAAAGGAACGTCAACAGAGATCATTTCATCAGCTCTAACTTCATAAAAATCTATATGCTCAATACGATTCGTTAAAGGATGGTATTGAAGATCGCGAATTAAGACTTTAACTGGCTTCTTTCCTTCGATATCGAGGTTAATCAAACTACTTTCACCTATTTCTTTAAAAATCTTATTAAAAGCACTTAAAGGAACCTGAACGTTCTGATTTTTGATACCATGTCCATAAATAACAGCAGGTATTATCATCTGTTTCCTTAATTGATTATTTTTTCTGCCTTTAATTTCTCTGGCTTGCGCCAAAAGGGTTAACATAATATTCTTATAATTAAGATTTTATTAGATTTTAATTATACAATGATTTAAAAAAAAGTAAACCCCGCCTAGAATTTTAAACCTCTAAACGCGGCTGATGAATTGCAATGCTTTCAACTAAGCCAATAGCCAACAAACTACACACCATAGAGCTGCCGCCATAGCTTAAAAATGGCAATGGGATACCGACAATTGGCATTAATCCAATATTCATGCCAATATTTATTATCAGTTGAATAAAAATATAAACGCCGACACCAATAGCGATCAAAGAACCAAATTGATCGTAGGCTTTTTTGGTAATTCTGAGAATTCTTTTTATAATCACTAAAAAGAATACTAAAACTAGGCCAGCACCTAAAAATCCCGTTTCTTCGCCTATCGTGGCAAAAACAAAATCGGTTTCGCTAAGTGGCAAAAAACGAAGCTGGCTTTGCGGACCAAACCCCATCCCCCGACCGAATAATTTGCCCGAACCGACAGTAATTATCGATTGATTAATCTGATAACCCTTGCCCAAAGGATCGCGGCCGGGCTCAAAATAAATCATTAAGCGAGTTTTTTGATAATCTTTTAACCAAACAAACCAGCTGAGGCTAAAAATAATAACAATTATTAAGCCCAAAACAACAAAGTGTTTAATATTGTTATCTATGATTAAAATAAAAATTAACCATAGGCCGATAATTACCAGAGCAGATCCAAGATCGGGTTGTTTAAGAATCAAAATAAGAGGCAAAAGAATAATCAAAAAACTTAAAAATATTCTCTTAATAGATACTTCTTTTCTTTTAGAAAACCCCCAAAAATAAGCTAGAATCAAAATAAGAGCAACCTTGGCTAGTTCTACCGGCTGAAAATTAACAAATCCGTAATGGAACCATCCTCTAACTCCTCGTATAGTTTCGCCAAAAAATAGAACCGCCAATAATAATAAATTTGTTATTATATAAATAAAATAAATTAATGGTTTTAGATTCCTGAAATCTATTAACGAAACAATAAATAAAAGAATGAGTCCGATTATCGCAAATATTGATTGTCTAATAAACAAATTAGAAATACTGAAGGAGGTATTTAAAGATAATGAATATTGAATAACTAGGCCGAAAATAATTAAAAAGAATACCAGCAAAAATAAGATCCAATCGAAATTAAATATTTTTTTTCCGGTCAGAACCATCAAGATTATAATTGATTATTTCTTAAAATATATAATATTAGGATCTAAGATGTCTGTGTTTAAGGAAAAAACGATTTCTGTGGTTTCGGGAAAATTAGATTCAAGGAATATTTTAACTATTCTATTCTCTTCGCTCGCAAGGTTTTTAATACTAACCGGATAAACGGCGACAATATCTCTCCCTCGATAAAATGCCGCCGTGTAATCTATTTGCCAAAAATTAAAAACCGACTGATTCTCTGTCGTAAATTCTAATTGCGGAATAAGAGTGTCGTCGGGTCCAGATAAATAATTTATTTTTTGATCTTTTATTATTAATTGAGGTAAGACGTCCAGCATTTTCTTATGATTCGATTTGACTCTTTGCCATTGGATATTTTTAATATTAAATTCAGCACTATTAATTTTAGTTTGATCGCTTATCTTCTGACCTAAAGAGAATAAATATTTTTCTTGGTTCGGCAATAGGATGGTTTTTTGAGTTGCCGTATTTGATCCATTAGAAAGCAAAAAATTATATTCTAAAGAAGAAATTATCCAATTCGGATTATTATTTTTAATAATTACTCCAATATCATATCTAGAAAAACCGGGTTCATCTTTACCTGAGTATAGGACATGGGTCGAGACTATTTCCAGTGGTTTTGGTTGACGAATAGCGCGTAAAAGAGAGTAATTCTCTTGAGAGGTCGTCATTTCTTCCATCATCTTGTTATAGTCTTTACTATAAGTCAAAAATATTATAAAATTATAAATGGCGAAAAAATATATTCCGAGATTAACCGCGATTAAAAAAATAATTAACAATCTTTTAAGAAGTCTTTTATTGGTTAGCCACCATTGTGCCCATTTTAATTGCGTGGGCGAGAGATTATATTCATTTGGATTATCCATACAACTAATTTTATGTTATTTTAGGCCTTTGTTAATAATACCATATTAAAAAAAATTAACAAATATTTTAAAAAGTAATAAAAAAATTATGATTTACGGCGGGGATATTTGCTTTTATGCGCTTATTATATTAGTCGCTATTATCGCGATTTTTATTTGCGTAACATTATTTTATTGGATATTAATCTTAAGAAAGATCGCCGACGTGACCAATAAAGTTGACAATATGGTTAACAACTTAAAAGAGAAAATTAAGCTCTCTTCTCTATTGGGCATCTTTAGCCAAATCACCAAAGAAGCTATTTCTTTTTTCCAGGCCTGGAAGGAAAAAAACTCTGAAAAAAAATAGATTAATATATTTTACAATTCGCAGAGAAGGTAATCTTTAAGTTAAAATTTTAGCCCCTACTTATTTCTTTATAAGAAATCATTTTTATGTCGTTCGCACATCTTCATACACACTCGCATTATAGTTTATTAGACGGCTTGGCCAAAATAGATGATTTGATTAACGAGGCTAAAAAATACAACATATCAGCTTTAGCGATTACCGATCACGGCGTAATGTATGGGGCTATAGAATTTTATAAAAAAGCCAAGGCTGCGGGGATCAAACCGATCATCGGATGCGAAGTTTATGTTGCGCCGAATGGCATGACGAGCAAAAAAGCAAGAATCGACGAAAAGCCATTTCACTTGGTTCTTCTAGCTAAAAATTACGACGGTTATAAAAATTTAGTTAAACTTGTCAGTCTCGCCCATCTGGAAGGTTTTTACTATAAACCGAGAGTTGATAAAGAAATTCTGAAAAAATATTCAAATGGTTTAATTGCCCTAACCGCTTGTTTGCAAGGAGAAATACCCAGGTCTATCGTTAACCAGGATTTCGCTAAAGCCGAAAAATTAACCCTTGAATATAAAGAAATATTTAAAGACAATCTTTATCTCGAGCTCCAATATCACGAAAGTATTCCAGAACAAAAAATAGCTAATGAGGGCTTGCTTAAATTAGCCAAAAAACTGAATCTTCCGATTATTGCTACTAACGATATCCACTACGTTGATATTGCTGATGCAGAAATACAAGATATTCTTTTATGTTTACAGACTAAACACAAGAAAGAAGACAAAAAAAGACTTTGCATGTTAGGTGAAGATTTTTCTTTCCGTTCGCCCGAAACAATGAGCCAGCTTTTTTATGATTATCCAGAAGCCATTAAAAATAGTGAAAAAATAGCCAATGAATGTAACCTGGAATTAGAATTAGGAAAGATAAAACTCCCCCATTTCCCTGTACCAGATAATTTAACGCCCGAAGATTATCTTGAGAAACTTTGTCGAGATAAAATTTCTAACCGTTATCCGGTTATTACAGACGAAATTAAAGAACGACTTAATTATGAATTATCAATAATCAAAAAAACTGAATTTGCTTCTTATTTTTTAATTGTTGAAGATTTTGTAAACTGGGCCAAAACTAATGGCATTGTTGTTGGACCTGGTCGCGGTTCGGCGGCCGGTTCAATTGTTTCATATATTTTGAATATTACCAATATTGATCCGATAGCATATAATTTGGTTTTTGAAAGATTTTTAAATCCGGAAAGAATTTCAATGCCTGATATCGATTTAGATTTTGCTGATACACGCCGCGACGAAGTAATTAGATATGTTGAAAATAAATACGGACAAGATCATGTCGCGCAAATAATAACGTTCGGGACTATGGCTGCTCGCGCAGCAGTGCGAGATGTTGGCCGAGTCCTTGATTATCCCTATAGTTTCTGCGATATGATCTCTAAAATGATTCCGGCCAACATGAATTTGAATGAAGCCCTTGAAACAGTTAAAGAATTTAGAAATCTTTATGAAACGAACCGAGATGCGGCTAAAATCATTAATACTGCTAAAAAATTAGAGGGCGTGGCCAGACACGCATCAAAGCACGCTTGCGGCGTAGTTATCACGCCACAACCCTTAACTGAATATCTCCCCCTTCAATTAGATACTTCTTCCGAAAATAAAACCATTATCACCCAATATGAAATGCACGCTATTGAGGATTTAGGCCTATTAAAAATGGACTTTTTGGGACTAAAAAATTTAAGCGTAATCGAGGATGCCATAAAAATAATCAATCATACAACTGGAGAAAAAATAGACATCGACAAAATAAATCTAAACGACGAAAAAGCATTTAAATTATTGCAGAAAGGAGAAACAACCGGCGTTTTTCAACTTGAAAGCGATGGCATGAAAAGATATCTTAAAGAGCTTAAACCGACTGAGCTAGAAGATATTATGTCTATGGTGGCTCTTTATCGTCCCGGCCCCATTGAAAGCATACCCAATTTTATTGCCGGCAAACATCATAAGAGAGAAACTACTTATCTTGATAAAAAATTGGAGCCGATTCTCAAAAAAACATACGGCGTTATTGTTACGCAAGACCAAGTATTGCAAATCGCCAGAGATTTCGCCGGTTTCACTTATGCTGAAGCTGATATCTTGCGTAAAGCCGTGGGCAAAAAAATCGAAAAATTATTAGTTGAACAAGAGAAAAAATTTAAATCGGGAGCAATAAAGAATGGCGCTTCACCCATTATCGCTGATAAGGTGTGGGATTTTATTTTGCCTTTTGCGCGTTATGGTTTTAATCGTGCTCATGCTGCTTGTTATGCTATGCTCGCTTATCAAACCGCTTATCTGAAATCCCACTATCCTGCGCATTTTATGGCAGCGCTTTTAACTTCTGATTTAAGCGATACTGATCGCATTGCCATCGAAGTTGAAGAATGCCGAAAAATGGATATTGAGGTTTTACCCCCAGATGTTAATGAAAGCCTTGAAAATTTTACGGTGGTTTTGGGTGAAAATAAAAAAGATTACAAAAAAATTAGATTCGGACTTTTAGCTATTAAGAATGTCGGTGCGGGCATTGTTAAGGCAATAATAAATGAAAGAAAAAAATCTGGTAATTTCAAAAATTTTGAAGATTTTGTTAACCGGATTCAAACCAAAGATTTCAATAAAAAATCATTAGAAAGCCTTATAAAATCCGGCGCTTTGGATAAATTTGAAGAACGCGGCACATTATTAGAAAACACGGAATTTATTCTTGATTTCAATAAAAAAATCGAAAAAGATAAATTAAGCGGACAAACGAACATGTTCGGCTTTAACAATAGTCAAATTAATCACAAAATAAACTTGAGGCGCGCTCCGGATGTAGATATTAATCAGAAATTAATGTGGGAAAAAGAACTATTGGGATTATTTATTTCTGCGCATCCTATGGCCGAATTAAGATTTAAGCTCAAAAAATTTGTTTTACCAATAAATGAAATAAATAATCACAAACCTGGATCAAAACGCGTTTTAACCTGCGGCATTATTACTAGTTTAAAAAAGATTATTACTGCCAATAAAGAATTAATGATTTTTGCGAAAATTGAAGACGAAACGGGGTCGGTTGAATCTATAATTTTCCCCAAGATTCTTAATCTTGCGCCCAAGGTTTGGGAAGAGAATAAAACCGTCATTATTTTAGGCAGGCTTTCCGATAAAGATAATATTAAAAAAATTATCGTTGAAGATGTGGCCGAGATAAACAAAGAAAATGCCGAGAAAACGATAAAAGATTTTGATCAATTAAGAGGTAACTTGTCGAACGGGCAAAAAAATGGTAATGTTTATTATATATAGTCGCTTCGCTCGTGAAATTAAAGCGCTTGGAGTTAAATCAAAAGTAAGGCTTTTATATGTTTATTTCTCCCCAAAATAAAATTATAAAATTTTTCGTCATTGCCACCGCTTTTCTGGCCATTCTTTTCATGTTCTCTCTTGCGTCGTTATTCTATAAAACCACTATTAATATCGTTTCTAAACAAAAAGACGTTGACGCTAATCTTACCACCACTCTCAACACGACGATAGAAATAAACACGGTTTCCGCTAAAAATACATTTACCCCCACTGCTCTAGTAAGTATGGAAGATTTTGCCACAGGAGAAGCCGTTATTACCAATCGTTCAAAGCAAAATCAAGTTTTAGTGGCCAACACCAGACTTCTCTCGTCCAGCGAACTTCTTTTTCGTCTAACCAACAAAGTGACTATACCTTCCGGTGAAACAAAAAGAGTAACTATACGCGCGGATAAAACAGGACAAGATTATGAAATCGGACCGACAAAATTTACCATTCCTGGACTGTCGTCTATTTTACAAACTCAAGTTTTCGCTGAAAGCGACAAATCAACAACTGGCGGACTTAAAAAAGCTGGTATTGTTACTCAAAAAGATATTGATAATGCCGTTGAGTCCTTGAAAAACGAATTAATTCAAAATTCTATTAAAGAGTTAGAAAAGAAATATGCGGACCAAGATAATTTCAAAATCGCGATTAAACCGGAAGTAATTAAAGAAAATATCAGCGCCAAACCGAACGAAGAAAAAACGCAATTTACTGCCGAAGTTATCTTAAAAATTATTGCCGCCCTCGTAAATGAAGAAAAATTATTAAAATCGGCGCAGGAAAAACTTGGATCTAATGTTCCGGCCGGTTACCAATTATATAATGTAAATAAGTCGAGTTTGGCATATCGATTCAAGGACTATGACCCAAAAAACCAGACCGCTACTTTTGAAATTTACCTAAACGGACGATATGTTATTTCGGAAAAAAATGACCGGCTTTCAAAATCAAACTTTTTAAATCTCTCTCGTACCCAAATTAAAGACCGTTTGCAGAAAATTGAAGATATTGATAGTTTTAAAGTTTCTATGTTTCCTCCCTTATTCGCCAATTCTCCAAAAAATGAAAATTGTATAAATATCAAAATAAAATAATAAAATTATGGAGACTTGTGGAGAATCTAAAGAAAAACTGCAGGGAGAAACAAAATTTTTTAAATTATCCGGCGAAAATAACGGTTGTTATATTCATGTTATCGGAAAAAATATAGATCAGGTTTATCATCTTGATAACAACGGAAAAATCATTGATTATAATGATATTTTAATACAAAATGCAGGAAAAACAGAAAAACAAATGACTGTTTACGAAGACCAGGAATCTATTCACGAAAACAAAGGATGGCAAATCTTGTCTGCCGAAGAAGCGCTCAAAATAATCCCCTTCTTCAAGATACCCGAGCAAGAATAATTAACTGAATAGAATTATTTCCCACTTTCAAATTACCAACCAACGAATAAATGTCCGGTTACTATTTAATTGTTTACGGTTGTCAAATGAATAAATCAGACGCGGAAAGGATTGCGTCTGTCTTTGAATTCAATAAAATTAAACCGGCAAAAAATTTGAGAGAAGCTAAGTATATAATAGTTGTTGCCTGTTCTGTGAGACAATCGGCAATTGACCGAATTTATGGACAAGTTAAAAACTTATTGCCGCTTAAAAAAATGGGCGCAAAACTAATTTTAACCGGCTGTTTGCTGAAAAAAGACATCGTTAAATTAAATAAATTTTTTGATTTAATTATAAAAATCGAAGATATAAAAGATTTCGCAAGAAAACTCAAAATTACCCGCAAAAAAACTACGACAAAAAACTATCTTGATTTAAGGCCAAAAATAAAAGAATCCACCGCTGTTTATGTGCCAATCTCTTCTGGCTGTAATAATTTTTGTTCTTATTGCGTAGTACCCTATACGCGCGGGCGAGAATATTCAAGGTCCGCTAAATTTATCATAAAAGAAATAAAAAGCTTAATTAAAAGAGGCGTTAAAGACATTATTCTAATCGGCCAAAACGTTAATAGTTATAAAGATAAAAAAACTGACCTCAACGGTCTTTTAAAGAAAATAAATACTATAAAGGGCGATTTTTTCCTTCATTTTGTTACCAACCATCCCAAAGACACCTCCTCGCAATTGTTAAAAACCATGAAAACGGCTAAAAAAATAGGCCACTATTTACACCTGCCGGTTCAGTCAGGAAGCAATCGTATTCTAAAATTAATGAATCGCCACTATACAATATCCGAATATAAACAAATCATAAAAAAGGCCAGGCTTTTAATGCCGGATATTAATATTTCGACCGATATTATCGTCGGCTTCCCTACCGAAACAGAACAAGATTTTAAATTAACGGCTGCATTAATGAGAAAGGCGAGATTCGATATGGCTTATATAGCCGAATATTCTCCCCGCGAACAGACGATTGCTTATGCAAAATTTAAAGATAATGTCTCGCCAAAAATAAAAGCACAAAGAAGAATAATTCTAAACGAAATCCTGAAGAAGACCGCTCTAAAAAATAATTTAAAATTTATCGGTAAAAATTTAGATGTTTTGATAGAAAAACAAGACAAAAATTATTTTTATGGACGAACTAAAAACTTCAAAGAGACAAGAATCGAAATTAACGACAAAAGGATCTGCTGGCTTAACAAAATTATAAAAGTTAAAATCACTAAAGCCACACCTTGGGCCTTAGAAGGAAAACCGTTCAAATAAATATAAACCGTCCAAACGGCTAATATATTTTCTGTAAAAGCAGAGCCTAGCCCAACAACCATAATACCATAAATCGAACCATTAAAAACATAAAATTAACCATGAAAATAGCCAACAAATTGTCGAAAATTATCGTTGTCGTCGGTCCAACCGCTTCTGGTAAAACCGATTTAGCCCTATATTTGGCTAAAAAATTCAACGGCGAAATAATTTGCGCCGACAGTCGTACGGTTTATAAAAATTTAGACATCGGAACAGCTAAACCTTATATTGGAAAAAAATATTATATAAAAAACAATATTTATATAATAGACAATATACCGCATTATTTTATAAATATTGCCGAGCCTAATCGTAGAATAACATTAGCTTACTTCAAGAAGACAGCTCATAAGATCATTGATGATATTGGTGTTCGCAATAAAATTCCGATCGTCGTCGGCGGCACCGGTTTATATATTGACTCGCTTGTTCAAGAGTATGAAATACCACGGGTCGCTCCTGATCGAAGATTAAGATTAAAACTAGAGAAACAAATTAAACGCTACGGCGAAAACTGGTTTTATCAAAAGTTATTGAAACTTGACCCGGATATTAAAAAATTTATTGATCCAAAAAACCATCGCCGCGTCATTCGCGCTATGGAAGTAATTATTAAAACCGGGGGAAAATTCTCCGAATTAAGGAAAAAAAATAACAGCAAATATAAAAATTTAATTCTAGGAATCAATTTACCCCGGGAAGAACTTTATAATCGCATAAACAAAAGGGTTAAAAAGATGATAGAATCAGGTTTAATAAACGAAGTAAAAAAAATAGCCAAAAAATATTCTTGGTCTCATTCGGCCATGAGTGGAATCGGCTATCGTCAATTTAAAGATTATCTCAAAGAAAAAGAGACGCTTGATCAGGCGATAAATAGTCTAAAAAGAGACACTCGCCATTATGCTAAAAGACAAATGACTTGGTTTAAAAGAAATAAAGATATTGTTTGGTTAAACTTTGATGGCGAAAAAAAAGATTTCCTCCGTCTTTGCAGAAAGGCAGAGGAAATCTATAAAAACTTCATAAATAATTAAACTTCCAATTTTTCTACATTTCTTTTTTCGATATAATTTCTTATTTTCTTCTCATTGTCTCTAACTGAATTTTCAAGCCTGCCCTGGACATAATAGGATAAATCCTTAATTAACGTATTAAAATCTGAATTTTTCTTTCTAATTTCTATAGAAGAAACTAATTGCAACTTTATAGCATTTCGGATATTTATTTTATCCGTAGCTTCCGGAGTGGTTCTCTCGTATTCCAAAAGAATTTTAATGGGTTCGTAACCTTGATTTAATTCAATCACTTTGTCTACTATCTGATCGGCAATTTGTTGATCGGACATATTCTCGTTAACTTCATAAATATCAGCCAAAGTGAAAGGAGATTCCATCCTGGTCTCTGATTCTTCCAGTTCGATTGGAGCATTTTGTTCTTGAGAAGTTGCAGATTCTACTTTAGATTTAACGTGCTCACAATAAGGTTGACCGCAAATAGGACAATTACTTGATTCAAATTTGTTCATGTTTATAAAATTTATTTTATTTTTTAACCCTATCTTGTATGTGCTTAATCATTAAAGGTATAAGTTCTTTAGCTGTGCCGCCATTTTTCTTAATAGCTCTAAGGGTGATTTTAAAAAGATTAATAAGAGCCCTTCTTTCTTTTTGATTATCTGGCGATGAACCACTATAATAATTGATGCCCGAGATCATCTCGGCTTCTTTAAATTTTTGATTAACTTCTGATTCTTCTTGTTGATCCAATGCTTGTTCTTCATCTAAATCTACAGGATCGGGCCCAAGATCAAATCTTATTGGTTCTGGCGCAAACTGGCGTTCTATTTTCCCTTCTTCCGCCAACTGTTCAATTATTTGAATAGCCTCCTTAGCCAGTTTTTTCAACTTCTCGTCCCAAGTTGGTATGCCCTTATCTCTTCTAATCTCATTCAAAATAGTCCTAACGCGAGGGAAAATTTCTTCTTTCTCTAGACGAGATCGGTTATTATTGCTGATCAATTTATTAACGGATTCGTTGTCTCTAAAAATATCTAAAACTCCAAAATAAATACCGACGATTAAGATATCGTCTTTAGCGGACATTAGGAGATTATCTTTAAAATTTAAGATTTTTTCGATATTCTGATCCATCGCCAATTCTTTCGCAGAAATCTCACCACTTTTATTATCGAGTGATTTGTCAGATTTATCTAACGAAGATAAAAAATTATTAAATTCACGGGTAGTAGAACCTTCTTTTCCCTCTTCATTATCAGTTATTGGAGTCTTTTCCGTCATAAATTTATGATTATTGAATAATACTATATTTATAACATATTTTAGACAAAAAGTCAATGCTATAAATAGATTATCCTCGCCATTATTTAATCATTTTATTTTCAAAAATATGTTTAAGCAATGTAGGATCGGCCCTACCCTTACTATCTTTCATGGCTTGACCAATTAAAAATTGCAAAATGTTGATTTTCCCGTTTTGATATGCTTTTACCATTTCGGCATTTTTATCAATTACTTTTTGAACGATATTCTCTATCTCTGCGGCGTTGTCAACTTTTTTAAAGTCTTCGGATTGTATTATTTTATCGACATCTGCTCCAGTTATAAACATTTCTTCCAAGAGCTTTTGGGCTATAGTGCTGGAAACCTTATTCTCATAAATTAAAATTATGAATTCGGCGAAATTTTCGGGGGTAATTTTAAGATTTCCGAAATTTTCATTGTGCGTTTGGAAAAGATAAAACAATCGATTGATAATCCAAGACGACGTCAACTTCAATAATTGTGGTCGATGTTTCGCCCAAATTTCTTGTTCGCTATTTTCTACTGTTTCTAATGATATGAGCCATGCCTTGAGTTCGGAAACAACATGCTCTGTGAAATCAGCCATGATCTTTTGGCTGGTCAGAATCTTCGCCTCTTCTTTAGATAAATCATAGGAACGTTCAAACCTTTCGCGGCGAACACTGGGCAATTCAGGCAAAGAAGATTGTAAATTATTAATGTTGATGAAATCGTTTGTTGCTGAGTCAAAAAATGGAATATCCGGTTCCGGAAAATAACGATAATCCGTTATTCCTTCCTTAATTCTTTGAACTATGATTTTTTCTTTATTCTCATCCCAACCGACTGTAATTTTTCCCTGACGCTTTACAATTTCTCCTCCGACAATATATTCTTCATATTGACGCTTAGCTTCAAAACCCAAGGCTTTTTCCACGGCCTTAAAGGAATTTAAATTTTTAATTTCTGTGATTGGTGTTTTAATCTCTCGCTCGTCTTTATTGAAACTAATATTAACATTGGCATCGCAGCGCATTTGACCCTTTTCCATATCGGCATCAGAAATATTCAAATATCGGACAATCAGTTGCAATTCTTGCAAAAATATCTTTGCTTCTTCAGGAGATTTTAGATCTGGCTCAGTAACAATTTCGATTAAAGGAATACCCGAACGATTAAAGTCAATTAAAGTATTATCGCCCACGTGCGATAATTTAGCAGTATCTTCTTCAAGGTGAATCCTGTTTAATCTTATTTTTATTCGCTCATTTGATGATAAATCGATATCTAAACAACCGCCCGCAACAATCGGATGATTGTATTGGCTGACCTGATAACCCTTCGGCAAATCTGGATAAAAATAATTCTTGCGGTCAAATTTGAATTTCTCGGCAACACGGCCATTCAAAGATAAGCCCAAAGAAATCGCTTGTTCAAGGGCTCGACGATTTACCACAGGCAATGCCCCTGGCTGACCCGTGCAAACCGGGCAAATATTACTATTGGGGTGGCTCAAATCTAGTTTGTTTTCACAAAAACAAAACATTTTTGTTTTTGTTTTAAGTTCCAAATGGACTTCTAATCCTATAATAAATTCAAACATATTTTTTAACAAGAATGTTTACTGCTTAAAACTACGACAATAGTTTTAAGCAAAATCTTAAAATCTAACCAAATAGACCATTGGCGGACATAAAAAAGATCCAATTTAACCTCTTCTTCAAAGGATAAATCTGATCGACCCGAAACTTGGGCTAAGCCGGTCACGCCAGGTTTAATGAATAATAATTCTTTCTGATTATAATCATATTGTGAAACCTCGTCGGGCTGGTGGGGTCGAGGGCCGACCAAACTCATTTGTCCCGTTAAAACATTAAATAATTGCGGCAATTCATCAATACTATGACGTCTGATAAATTTGCCAATTTTTGTCACGCGCGGATCGTTTTTAATTTTAAATAAAGGGCCATCTTTTCTCTCATTCTGCGCTATCAAGTCTTTTTTAAGCTGTTCGGCGTTTTTTATCATAGAACGAAATTTATATAATTTGAAAAATTTTCCCCGTTGACCGACTCGCGTTAAACCGACAAAAACCGAACCAGATGAGTCAATTTTAATAATAACGCCCAATAAAATAAAAAATGGCGATAAAATAATCAAGCCGAAAAAAGAAAAAATAATATCTAAAATCCTTTTAACCACTCTACCCCATCCGTCTAAAGCCGTGCGCCTTACTTCTATATACGGCCTACCCATTATAGTTTCTGCAGCTACGTTACTGGAAAGCGCGCCGAAGAGATCGGCGGCATATTTAAAATTAATTTGATATTCTTTGCAAAAAGCAATAAGGCGCAAAATATCCGATCGAGATATATTAGGATCGCCCTGAATAATCTCGTCAAAACTTGAAACGCGATTAGACCAATCATTAATCAGTCCATCTACGGAAACAGCTTGACCGATAATATTATATCCGTGTCCGAGATTTTTACTACAGGAGTTAATTAATTC
>Ga0265296_1000892_pt1 | contig 38785 bp, 30 predicted proteins | sample MunlanPumphouse1_FD_189073 | JGI IMG/M metagenome (GOLD analysis project Ga0265296, IMG submission 189073) | Groundwater microbial communities from a municipal landfill in Southern Ontario, Canada - Pumphouse #1 | ecosystem: Environmental > Aquatic > Deep subsurface > Groundwater | place...
TCGAGAACTATGCCGACTGTGAGAAGATCCACGGTGTCCCCCTCGAAACGGTCAAGGAGTTCGCCCGCCAGTATGCGAATGCAAAGAACGCGGTCATCATCTACTGCCTCGGCATCACCGAGTTAACTACTGGTACCGACAATGTCCGTTCGATGGGCAACCTCTCGCTCCTCACCGGCAATATCGGCCGCCCCGGTGTCGGTGTCAACCCGCTCCGAGGCCAGAACAATGTTCAGGGCGCCTGTGATATGGGTGCATACCCGAACGTCTTCTCCGGTTACCAGGCAGTCGCAGTACCCGAGAATCGTGCCAAGATGGAGAAGGCATGGTTCATGAAGGAGGGGTCCCTCCCCGACTGGTACGGTGTTACTTTAACTGAGCAGATCACCCAATGCGGTGACCCGATCAAGGCCCTGTATGTTCTTGGACTGAACCCCGTGGTATCCTACCCCGACTCCAACCACGTCAGGAGATCCCTTGACAAACTCGACTTCCTTGTCATGCAGGATATCTACTGGAACGAGAGCTGCGAATATGCAGACGTTGTCCTGCCCGGCACCTGTTTTGCCGAGAAGGATGGGACATTCACGAGCGGCGAGCGGCGTGTCAACCGTGTAAGGAAGGCTGTAGATGGCCCCGGTGAGTCAAAGGCAGACTGGGATATCATTGGTATGATGGCAAGGAAGATGGGCCTCAAGGGCTTTGACTGGAAGACTTCAAAAGATGTCTGGGACGACATGCGCTCAGTAACCCCCGGCCAGTTCGGTGTAACCTACGAGAAGATCGAGAAGCCCGAATCCGTTCATTGGCCCTGCCCGACCATCGAGCACCCGGGAACTCCTATCCTCCACATCGGCAAATTCGCTGCAGCGGATGGCAAGGGTACCATGTTCGGTCTTGAGTACCGCCCGCCAGCAGAAGTTGCGGATGCAGAATACCCCTACACGCTCATGACCGGGCGTTGTATCTTCCACTACCACACGAGAACCCAGACCGACCGCTGTCCGGACCTTCACCGCGAAGTGCCTGAAAACTATGTCCAGCTCAATACGCTGGATGCAAAAGAGCTCGGTATCCGGCAGCACGAAAAGATTAAGGTGACGAGTCGCCGTGGTGAATCCATCGCCGTTGCACGTGTGACTGATGATGTGGCCCCGAAAGTGCTGTACATGCCGATGCACTTTGTCCATGGTGCAAATGAGCTTACCAACACGGCGCTCGACCCGCTCTCCAAGATGCCGGAACTCAAGCACTGTGCTGTCAAGGTTGAGAAGATCAAGGAGGCCTGAACATGACCAAGAAAGGCGACATGCTCTATGCCTGGACCAATGATGCAGAGATCCAGAAGAAGGCAGAACTCGGGGGCGCAGTTACCGCCCTGTGGAAATATGCCCTTGACAACAAGGTCGTGGATGCAGTCCTCGTGGTCACTCGCGGCGTTGACCTCTATGACGCAGTCCCGGTCTTTGTCACCGATTCCAAGGATCTTGCGAGCACGGCCGGCTCACTCCACTGCGGAACGCTCCTGATGCCCAAGCTTGTCAAGAAGTACCTGAACGGTGCAAAGGACAAGAAGATCGGTGTCACGGTCAAGGGCTGCGATGCAATGGGGTTCTATGAACTTGCAAAGCGCAAGCAGATCAACCTCGACAATATCATCATGATCGGTGTCAACTGCGGCGGATCGGTCAGCCCGGTGCTTGCCCGTAAGATGATTGCCGACAAGTTCGGTGTGGACCCCGAGAAGGTGCACAAGGAAGAGATCGACAAGGGCCAGTTCATCATCGAGTACGAAGGAGGTCACAAGGGGATCTCCATTGATGAACTCGAAGAGGCCGGCTATGGCCGCAGAAGTAACTGCCGCCGCTGCAAGATGAAGATCCCCCGGCAGGCAGACATTGCCTGCGGGAACTGGGGTGTTATCGGCCCGCGTGCCGGCAAGGCAACATTTGTCGAGGTCTGCTCCGAGAAGGGAGCCGAACTCATGGCCGGTGCCATCAAGAAAGGGATCATTGCAACGGAACCCGCGAACCCGAAGGGACTCGATATCCGGGGAAAGATCGAAGGTGCGATGTTCAAGCTCGGCGACAAGTGGCGCAAGCACGACTTCGAGGCACTGGGCGAAGGCAAGGACCGGTTGAAGCAGATCATGTCCGAGACATCCCGGTGCATCAAGTGTTACGGGTGCATTGAGGCCTGCCCGATCTGTTATTGCGTGGATTGCACGACCAAGAACCCGTTCATGGTTCCGCCCGGTGAGCTGCCAGTCAGCTTCATGTTCCACCTGATCCGGTATTCGCACATTGCTGATTCGTGCGTTAACTGCGGACAGTGTGAGGAGATCTGCCCGGCCGAGATTCCGAATGCGCTGATCATGCACTCCCAGCAGGTAGAACTCGAGAAGATGTTCGGCCACACGCCCGGTGTAAACATGGAACTTCCGCTCATGGCCTATGTCGAGGAGAAGGAAGAACGTGCACGGCTGAACAATACCGGCAGCGACATGATCTACCAGAACGTGTTCAGCCCGGTTGTAAAGAAACAATCCTAAATTTTTTAACAGAGGTGTGTGTATGAAACCAGAAGATGCAAAAAAGATAATTTCTCTGGCTATTGACAGGGAAGTGGAAGCCTACACGTTTTACCGCACCATTGCGGATAAGGCAAAAGACAAGACATTAAAGTCCCTCTTTGACGAACTTGCCGGGGAAGAGAAGAAGCACCGTGAGTTCCTCCAGGCATTCCTGGCAAAGGATGTCAGTAAGATGAAGTTCGCTGCCGGCCACGACTACAAGGTCGGGGACGCACTCCCGTCACCGAAGCTGACAACTGACTTAAAGCCGCTCGATGGCCTGGTCCTTGCCATCAGGAAGGAACTTGAGGCCATGCAGATGTACACCCAGTTTGCGAATGCAGCTGCCGACACCGAGACACAATTGCTCTTCTCCCAGCTGGCAAACATGGAACGGGGCCACAAGGCAAGACTTGAGGATATCTATACCAACATGGCATTCCCGGAGACCGAGTGGTGGTGATCCAAGTCCCCACATTTTTGTCAATACAAACAGAGAACCTCTAACACGGACGATACGCGGTACCGGAGTACCGGTGAATGAATGGCATTCTCCTCTTTATTCCGGTACGGCAGTTCAGTTGTATCACTTTTCTTCAGGAATCGGATCTTTTCTTCAGACAGGGTAAGTCCGAGCTTTTGGATTTAGCATTTGGATTTTTTTTAGGGAGCCGGGCTCCGATGGTGCAGAACCCTGTTACACAAAAAAAAGATGCCTCTGTTATTCTTTAACCGGGTCTTTCCAGAAGAGCCAGGCCATGATGAACGGGGAGAAGATAAAGACGGTTGCACTGCCGGGGATACTGAAGACCGCGATAGCAAACCCAATCACGGCAAGAATGGGGAAGACAAGCGTCCAGCGGATCTCGCGCTGTATCCGGTTTTCCGCGAGATCCGGGACAAGTCCGGACCTGTGGTGCCGGATATAGTACCACTGGACGAATGCGATCATGCCGATAATGAAGATATTTGCCTCGAAGAGCATGGAGCCGAAGGTGTCGAAAGGATAGTCGCCGGCAACGTTCGTTGTGAATGGTATGAGGCAGACGAATGCAAGGCTCGCGATGTTAAGTGAAAGCAGCGGGCGGTCGAGGTGCAGGAGGTGGCGGAAGCGCTGGTGCTCGAAGTACCAGAAGAGCGCGAGGATGATGAACGCGATGAAGTAGTGGAGCAGATCGGGCATGACACTCGCCATGATGGCCTGGACCGGTTCGGGCACGGAGTTGTGATCGTACTTGGGCGGGACGCTGATGGTGGTGACGAGCAGCGTCATGGAGAATGCATAGATGGCATCGATAACATTGCCTATCCGTTCCTTGGGGATGAAATGATGATCCGGGGTGGCCGGGGCGGTCATGGTAATACTCGTACTGGTCATTGGATGACGGGATTATTAAAACCGGATGATTTGCGATCATTCGCGGATGCAGATCCCGCAGATCACGGATACCCGTACTTCACTAAATTTATGCCCGAACTAAAGGTGTCTCTTCAATGGATTTTTCTGGCCCCGGGTTCTACGTGGTCTGAAGAACGATTGACGAAGATTTGTTTCAGTTCTTTGAAGATTCGGGGGAATGGGGATGTCATACGAGTTGCTGACCATCCATGATGTACGGAGGAAATTTTAGAGACGTACCGGGTTCGTACAATTTGTCTGGATTAAGGTATTCTCCAGAGCATATTTTTTCAAGCAGACTCTGCTGAAAAATTTTCAATCGCCATCATGATGTGTTAGTTAGGGAGGCTACAATTGGATAATTATGCTACAATATGCATGTACATGCTACAAAATTTTTGATTTTCCGGCGTGAGATGGTTTTTTGATCAACCAGACCCTGCCTGAAAAATTTTGAGTGGGGGGTGAGGGGGTGGTTAAAATTTTTTTGCCGGAGATTGATTACGATGCAAATAATTGAGTACCTATCCACTCAGATTTTTGGCAGGTAGTGTACACTACAAAAAGTCACGGAGGAATAATGAGAGAAGTTCTGGATACCTATACGGCGATGCGGTTTTATGCGGGAATATGTGTTATGGGGCTGACGACCGGGAGCATGATTCGTATCCCTGCCTTACCGGTATTAATTTTAACGCGGTATATCAAACCCTAAATATGAAAAATCCCTATATAACTCTATTATGTCACAACGATCCGTTCTTTTTCCGATCCTGCTGGTGCTCATCATTGCCATTGCCTGTGCCGGCTGCACCACACAGCAGCCCGCCGCAGTGACGCCAACTGCAACACCGACAATTGTCGCGACCACACTTCTCCCAACGATTACTACCGCTCCCGCAGTTACGGAAAAAGCGGCCGAAGTGACCCTGCGTGAGACTCGGGCTGAAACCAAAAAGGTGATCCTCACGACCAAAGGAACAATCTCACCCGGCGAGTACAAGATCTTCACCTTCAAGTCCATGGGTGACGAGTTCTCGAAGATCGGAGAAAAATACGTAATCACGCTCAAGGCCGACAAGCCCGTGATCGGGTATGCAGTTACCCAGACTCAGGCAGATGAGCTCCAGGGCAAAGAACTGATACCCCATTACGTTGCCTCATCGGAGAAGATCCAGTGGGGTCTTATCACGCCCTACATGTCGCTTGGCAAGGTCACTGATTCAACAGAGACCTTCACGGTCGAGAACATCAATCCGTACGTGTATGTCGTGGATGCCCGGTGGATGGCCTCAGACAATGACTTCAAGAACCTCAGCGCCTTCAATTATGACCTTTCTATCACGAAGATCGTCACTGCTACGAGCTCCCAGGGACCTGTGGTCTATACATAATTTTTTTGCATTCTGCTTTTTTAACGAAAATAAAAAGAAAGAATCCTGACGTTCCCGGTACATGGATTTGTAAGCAGGGGACTGTTTACAAAAACCTGCACCCCTATTTATTCTGCCATCCGACCGTGATCCATACTACGAAAAATGGGCAGATGCCGACGCCTCAGCATCAGAGGGCCCGTCCGATCACGACAGATACCGCTTGCGGTGCCGGATCTGCCGAGCCCCGGAAGTACTGCATGGTTCCATCAGCAGACCGGGCGAGTTTTGCTATGCCCATACCGATACCGGGGCCTCCTCCCGCAAGACTGCGGGTATCCGACGTATGAGGTAACCTGGTCACATCGATGACCACGACAGTACGGGATACTGCGGTATCCACTCCTGCCGAAACCGCTGCAACCAGCATAACGTGTCCCTTGTACTGGTTGTCCTTTGTATACGTGTAAACAATGAGATCCCCGGGCCGGAGATCCGCAAGCGCAACCCGGGCAAATGCCCCGCCTTCCCCTGTCGTAATGAGATGGTAATAACTGACGGGGTTGGGTGTGTTGCAGGCTCCTCCCGGATCAGCGCATCCCGCTTCCGGAACGGGTGTCGATGTCTTCCAGCCGGTGAACCGGGTTGTATGTTCGGTATTTGCATACGTGAAGAGGGATATGATAAAACCGCTGCAGTCGGTCATAACCGTGACCGGGGCTGGGCTTCCTGAATGCCTGACCGACCCGGCCATGTGGGTTATACCACTCCATCCCCGGGGGGTGTCTGCGGGAATACTTGTCCAGACAAGCTGACCCTGACCGGAGGCCGGCCAGACAACGGTGGTGTTCTCCCATGCATGCAATACGTAACTGGTCCGGCTCAAGTCTTCACCGGAATACGATGATGGCAGATAATCCGGCCCGTCCGGAGTATAGGAATACAGGCTCTTCATGAGTACCTTTGCCCCGGCAAGGAGTGCCCCGCCCGATGAATTTGCCGGGGGTTCGGATATCCAGGTGCAGGTTATATTACAGATCGCGGCCCCGCTTCCCTGATTTGCAATTGTTATATTGGATGTATCTGCCGGCAGGATTGTCGGGGACGCAGGGGAAGGATATGTGCATCCGGCAATGCACGTGCCGGCGACAAGCAGGAATATAAAAAAGAGGAGCGTGCGCGATGAATGCATTCTGTGGGGATTGGCAGGATGGGTATAAAAAATGTGAGGGATCTTTTTTAGAAAACCCGGTCCCCAGACCTTCGCGGATATCTTTCTTCGTCTCGCGGTTGAGATCCATAATGTAGTCCTCGTACCGGTGGATTCTGGCGCTGACCGGGAACGGGATGCAGATCGGTGAGATTATCGCATCGCCCCGGTCAGGCATCTGAATCTCTTTCTCCATCCCGGTGGGTTCAAAGGGGCTTCAGCTCTCCCGGTGATACATCCTGTACCGTTCTTTTCCGGAACGGCAGTGATTTTAGATCCGGCATGCAACAGATAGTGACACCATGAGCAGAATCGCGGGACTGTCGGACGAGCAAAGGGAAGCGATCCAGCGGGGAGAACTGGAGCGGGAGCGGGCCCTCTTTTTCAACATCCTTGCCGGGGTCGCGTCCGTTATTCCCAAGCTTATTGCAGCGTTCCTCTCCGGGTCGGTCACCCTTTACGCGTCTGCCTTAAAGACGATCAACGAGGCCCTGGGCATCATCGTCTCCTGGATGATTGCCCGCAAGATTGCCCGGGGCGATCCCGGCACTTACGATTACGGGATGGGAAAGTTCGAGAACATTGCGCGGATCATCACGGGCGGCATCCTCATCATATCCGTATTCATCCTTGTCGTTATTGCAGCCTTCCGGCTTCTTGTTCCGGCCGTGCTTGGCAGCAGCGGGATCGCGGTCGGTGTGGGCATTGCCGCCATCATGATCGTCATCGATACATGGTTCTGGGTACGGAATTTGCGAATCGCAGAACGGGAACCCTCGCCCCTGATGGACTCCCAGTGGCGTCTCTTCCGGCTCAAGGCCTTCTCGAACATCGTGGTCCTCCTTGCGCTGGTCCTTTCTGTCCTCTGCACCGGCTACCCGTGGGCCGTGTACATTGACCCGATCGCATCCCTTGTCATCATCGGTATCCTCTTCCGATCGGGATACGGGATGATCCGGCAATCACTCCCGGATCTTCTCGATCGCACGCTGGAAGAAGAACTCCAGCTGGTGGTAATCAAAGAACTGGCCGAACATTTTGACCGGTACGAACAGGTGCATGCGGTCAGGTCGCGGCGGAGCGGGGGGAGCATCTACATTGAGATCTTTTTGGAATTTGACGGGGATATGCGGATGAGGGACGTGCAGGACACGATGGACGCAATGAAGCAGTCTCTTGAAGCGAAAATTCCCAAGAGTTTTGTTAATATTATTACCACCCGGAATCCGTGCTGACCGGGTGGGCGCCGGTTCGATCGCTCCGGTAGTGCTGATGTCTCCCTCGCTGGTATTCGCACCCACCTTCGAACTCCCGGGAGCACGCTTATGCACTTTAACGGTCTGCCGCCATGGATTGGGATTACCCGGTGAATTTCCTTTTTTTAATTTTTCGTGTCGGGCCGCAGATACCATGTCCGCCCGTAGCGATCCTTCTCTTCTGACAGGGTCCGGTTTTTTACGCACTGCTTCAGGTACCTGCTGAACAGTTCCAACGAGATATCCCCGGCCTGCCAGGTGATGGCGGCGAGACAGAATTTACCGCTGGACCGGGCAAGGTACATGCTGAGTCTCTTCTCCATCCGCGTTTCAAGGGAATCGGATCGTTTCCTGATCCGTAATGACTTTGCCTCAGAATTGAAGGCTGAGGTTGGATCCTGCTCCTCCTCTTTCCAGATATTCTTGCACCGCTTGCACCGCCAGGTATTGAGAAGAGGGTACACCATCTCACTGGAACAGAACGGACAGGCTGGCATTGGATGTCCTCCCGGAAGAGGAACGCAGGGCCCGTCCTTGTACGGCATTCGACTTCCTTTACCCGGCTCGCGTTGTCCGGCCCCATCTTGACCCTCAACGTGTTCGCAAATTCGCCCTGGATCTCCGCAATGTGCGAGATGTAGAGGATTTGCGGGAAGCGGGGAGATACTCATAGGGATGTCTCTTATCTGAATGGAAACTGAATGGCTAATTTCCTTACGGTTCGAATATCCGTAAACCGTATTTTAGGCATTTTTACTATACCAGACGTTGTTTCCTGAATGTTTCGTACCGGCCCGGAATCACGTTTTATTGCTGATAACTAAACCTATTTATCTCACCTTAGGATATGGTGGGGTAGAGATAGAACTCCTCCTGGAGAAGCGGGATAATGATGACTGGTTCTGGCAGGAAATACCGGTCTGGGGCTCTTCCTCTCACAGGAGATCCTTGCGATCACGGGCCTGACGATGCGGGAAGAGGGTGAGCCCGGGAAGGGAGTGCGGTTCGTGATTGCGGTGCCAAATGACGGATACCGGCTCTCCTGGAATTCTTAAGACCCGGGCCCGGGATCTTTTTTTTGGATTTTCGTTTCCCCCGTTTTTCACTCCACTTCCTTTACCCGGATCGCGTTGTCTGATCCCATCTTGATCTAAAGCGTGTTCGCAAACTCACCCTTGATATCCGCACTATGTGAGATTAAGAAGATCTGCGGGAAGCGGGACTTCTCTCGTGCGCAAAGGCCACGCGGTGATTCTCCCGTTGTTCCGTGTCCGGAAAAAAATTCATTTTCACCCCGCCGCCCGGCATTTAATAAGGTTTATTCACCCACAACTCAACAATCGTTGAGAGAATAAGTCATGAACGCTCCATCTTTTGAACATCTCCGCCGGTTCTTTGACCGGGTAAAGAATGCCGGGTTTTTTGAACGGCTCTTCTCCTGGCAGGGGATTATGTCACAAGGGTATGATGCCTTCTCAGAATACCAGCAGCTGCAAGGGTTGATCACAGAACAGGAGCAGGAAATTGCCGGGCTACATGCAAAGAACCGGGATCTCACCCAGACGCTTGAATACCAGCAGCAGCAGACAAAAAAACTGGAGCAGAATTTTTCTTCTGAACAACAGCGAACCCAGTCCCTCAATGAGAAGATCACGGAGAAAGAACGGGAGCGGGCAACCATTGCGGAGGCGCAGGCAAATGGAGAAGATCACATCCTCCGGCTGAAGGGCGATATGATCACGCTTGCAGCAAAGAATGAGGAACTGCAGGGAAAGATCAATGAACGGGAGAATATAGCGGGTGGTCTGATTGCCGCTGACAAGAAGAATCAGCAGGCAGTACTCCAGCTGAAAGAAGATCTCTCTGCTTCGCAGGCCCGGTATGATCAGCAGAATTCCCAGTTTATCGAGGCGCAGAAGACACTTGCCGAACTCCGGCAGCGTGAGGAAGAGCGTATCCGCGAACACGATGGCCGGGTCACCGAGTTGATGTCACTGAAAAAACAGCTCGAAGACGACCGGCTCCGGGTCCAGGCGGAACGGGACGCGGAGATCCGATCGGAATTTGCCGTAATGGAGCAGACCTGGAAGAAGCACGAAGAGGTTGTCGAACAATCCCTGCGTTCGATCTGCCAGCGTCACACCATCGAATACTGTGATAAGGAAAAATTCCCGTTCTCGACAAAGAAACCGGACAATGCGGTCATCATTGCTGACCAGTATGTGATCTTCGATGCCAAGAGCCCGAAGAACTCCGATGAACTCGGGAACTTCCCCCTGTATATCAAGAACCAGGCCGAGGCCGCGAAAAAGTATGCAAAGGAAGAGAATGTCAAGAAGGAGATCTTCCTTGTTGTACCGGCCAACACGCTTGCCTACCTGGATGATTTCTGTCTTGACATGGCCGAATACCGGGTGTATATTGTCACGCACGAATGCCTGGAGCCGGTGGTCCTCGCTCTTAAGAAGATCGAGGATTACCAGTTTGTTGATCAGTTAAGTCCCGAAGACCGCGAGAATATCTGCCACGTGATCGGGAAGTTCGCCCACGCAACGAAGCGCCGGATGCAGATTGATACCTACTTCTTCAATGAATTCCTGGGTCTTCTCAAGAGTTGCGAATCCCTGCCGGATGACATCCTCCAGAACGTTGTGAATTACGAGAAAGCCGAGAAAATGAATCCGCCTATGGAGAAGAGGAAGAAACTCATTCCGATCAAGGAACTTGAGCACGACATCAAGGTAATCACCAAAGAAGCGGAAGCCCGGGAGATCGATGTCACTGCGGTGACAAAAGAGCGGATCGAGACGATTCCGCTCGACAAGTTCCTTGAATAAATCCCTTCCTTTTTTCTCCCGGCAGGTTGATCTCCTATCATGCCAGCACCATCTTTTCCGGACTCCATCAATCAGAACGTTACGGTTGAGCACGGACTTCACGGGGAAGCGCTGGAAACTTTCATCAACCGGTTTGTCACGGCTGCATCGCAGGATCCCTTTACGAGCTGGTTGATCCTTCCTACGAAACGGCTTGTGGTGCAGGTCACCGAATCCCTGACCGCGAAGAATATTCCCTTCATTACGTCACGCATCTGTACGCTTGAGGGGTTCTGTAAAACTATATTTGAAGAGAACCGGACCACCGAGCGGTTTTTGTCAGAGAGCGAATCGAAACTGCTGCTTGCAAAAATTCTTGAGGATCCAGAGGTCGGGGTTCCGTTATTCATCTCACGCGATCGCCCTGCATCCGGCACCATTGGCGATCTCAGAATATTCATGAACATCATCCGGACTCGGAAAGTCGCATTTCCCGAATGCCTCCTGGATCTCCAGGGCGAGAAGAGCGATCAGATTGATACGATCATCACGGAATACCGGAACTGCCTGAGAGCAGGGAATCTTGTTGATGACGATACGATCCTTGAATGGACGATCGATCACCTGGGCCGTTCTGCCTCCTCAATGCTTGGCCGGGTCTTTATCTATGGATTTTATGAGCCCCTGCCGCTCGAACAGGATCTCTTCGATACTGTGCAGGAGCATGCCGGGAAAACCTGTTTCTTCGTTCCCGATGGTATCGATCCGAATATTTTCCGGAGCCGGGCTGCCTTGGGAGAAAAACCCGCATTCGATCCATTCTCTCCACGGGCAATGATCACCGGTCTCTTTTCAGAGACCGGGACGCTTGCAGCTGAAGATCTTTTTCATGTCCGGTCGTTTCCTTCCCGGTCAGCGGAAGTATACGGTATCGCTGCGGAGATCGCACGGCTGAACGCCACCGGTACTCTGCTCTCCGATATCGCGGTGGTCTTTCCGGATCTCCACGGCGCTGACTATGGGCTCATTGAGGAGGTGTTTCAGGAGTTTGCGATCCCGTGGAATGCTGCGGTCCCCCCCCGGCTTTCCCAGGCGCCGGTCATCCAGTTCCTTACCGGCATTATCCAGCTTGCGGCAAATGGCCATAACCGGGAGGATCTTCTCCGGCTCATCAGCAGCCCGTATTTTCAGCATAACGGAGTCCCTGATGGAACCGCCCGGTTGGATCCTGCCGAAGTGGATCTTGTTTCCCGGTATGCAAAAATTGATGGAACCCATCCGAATTGGGAGAAACAACTTGACTGGCTTCATGCTGAAATGCAGGACCCTGAGCACGCGAAGAACTATCCCGGCATCTCGGTTCGTACGGTTGAACGGGTACAGGACGGGATCCTTGCTCTCACCCGCGACCTGAACAAACTCTCCGGAAAGAAAAGTCTCCGGGATCATGTCCGCGATTTCCAGACCTTCCTGGAAGCACGGAAGATCCCGTACCTGTATGCTGCACCGGATGAACCGACCAGAGACCGGGAGATCCAGGCATACCGGAAGTTCTGTGCCCGGCTTGAGGCTCTTGCCACGGCAGCTTGGATTCCTGCTGATGCATCCATCGACGCACCGGAGTTTTCCCGGTTTGTTTCGGCCCTTGCGGAGGAACGGGATGAGAGCGGCCTTGAAGATTCCAATGGTGTCACGGTCATCGGTCACAAGGAATGCCAGCACATCCGGTTCCCGGTTGTCTTCATCGGCGGGCTGGTTGAGGGGATATTTCCCCGGCTGACCACCCGGCTTCCATTCACCAACGCGCTTGAAAACAAGCGCATGGGCACTCGCACGCTCTCAGAGATCCTCCGGGAAGAACAGTATTATTTTATTGCGGCCCTGCTTGCCGGGCAGAAAGCCGTGTACGTCAGTGCCCCGCGGGCGGATGGGGAGAAGCCGCTCCTCACCTCCGCATTCTTCGAACGGGTCCGGATGAGAACCGGGGATCGGCCCTGGCCAGACTCCTCCGGTATTGTTCCTCCCGCGTCCCGGCGTACCGCTGCGGTCCGGGCCGGGGCCGCGATTCGCGATGAAGATGCCTGTGCTGCACTCGATTTGATCCCGGAGACGTTCCTAATTAACGATCTTGTGGAACGAATCAACATGGAGCGGTTCTACCGGAAGGGAGCGTGTGACTCATTCTATGACGGGATCCTTTCCGGGGATGCATCGATCCAGGCAGCCCTTGCCGGACGATACGGGCCGGATCACGTGTACTCCCCGACCAGCCTTGAGACCTATGCGAACTGCCCGTTCGCTTATTTCCTGAACCGGGTGATCAATCTTCAGGCCCTGCCGGAGGTGGAGCCGAATCTCTCGGCCGGGGATCGCGGAACGGCCATCCACAATGTCCTGAGCACGTTTTACCGGGAATGGCGGGCATCCGGCCAGACCCGGATCAGCCTGGCCTCTCTCGCGGATGCCACCGGGCTGATTCTCCGGCTTGCGAAGACTGAACTGGACACGTTCTCATTCCAGAGCCCGCTCTGGGATGCGACACGGATCCTGATGCTCGGGGATACTCATACCGGTCCCGGGTACTTTGAACGGTTCCTGACGAGTGAGACGGAGGAAGAGGATTCACCGCTCGTTCCGTCACAGTTCGAGTTCTCCTTCGGCATGGGAACGGACGCTTCGGACGATCCCGCATCATCGCCCGCGCCGGTTGAACTGGTATCACCGGGTGGCGAGAAGGTATTCATCCGGGGCCGGATCGACCGGATCGATCTCACTCCCTCCGGGAACTTTTTGATCTATGATTACAAGTCCGGCCTGACGCATCCCAAGGCAAAGGAAATCGAGGCGGGAACGGCATTGCAGCTGCCGCTCTACCTGCTCGCGTTCGAGAAAATTTCCGGCAACCGCGGAATCGGCGGGGGCTACTACACGATCCGGCGGGAGGTGGGCCGGAGCATCGTGCTTGCGGACACTTCTGCAAAGGATCTGATGGTCATGAAACCCCGGGTCTCCGCGGATTTTGCCGGCATGATCCGGCACGCACGGGACTGCACCTTTGCGTATATTGACGGGATCCGAACCGGGCAGTTCCCGCTCCCCCCGGTTGAGAAATGCCCGAACGAGTACTGCGACTTCAAACGGATCTGCCGCTTTGATCCGTACCGGGTCTTAGAGACCGGGGAGGAGACCTGAGATGGCTGCGACCGAACGGCAGGGAGAGGCGATCACCCTGCACGACAAGAGCATGGTGGTGACAGCCGGCGCCGGCACGGGCAAGACCTACGTGCTTGTCCAGAAATATATCGATCTTTTGAAGACACAGGGTGTGAGCGTGCCGCAGATCCTTGCCCTGACCTTCACGGACAAGGCCGCGGCCGAGATGAAGGAGCGGATTCGTTCCGAGATCTTGAAAGAGGAAGGCCCGCAGTGGGAGCGGGCGAGCGAGGATTTCATGATTGCGCCGGTCCAGACCTTCCATTCGTTCTGTGCGCAGGTGCTCCGGGAGTTCCCGATCGAGGCGGGACTCGAACCCGGCTTCTCTGTGCTTGACGAACAGCAGACATCCCGCATTCACCGTGCAGCATTCGAGGAGCTGATTCACACCCGGCAGGAAGAACCGGTGAATGCGGCGCTGGTCCATGTCCTCTCGATCACGGACCAGTCCACCTTAAAGACGATGCTCTCTGCGATGTACGGGAAGCGGGAGCGGTATGAGAAATTCTTTGCTGCGCTCCGTTCCGATGAGAGCCATGTGCTCGCAGAGTGGCAGCGTGAAGTCTCCGCATTCCGGGACGAGGAGATCGCGAGCCTGCAACACGATCCCTCGTTTGTGTCCCCGGTGCGTGCCCTGCTCTCGTTTGCTTCCGTGTACGAGAATGTCAATGACCGGGCGGCAGTCTTCCTGCAGGAGATTCGTCCGTTTCTCTCGCAGCTCGCAGCCCCGGCAAACCCGCAGGAGTTCTGTTCCGCTGCGCTTGAGATTGCGGCACGAAAACCCGGGAATATCGGGAGCAAGAAGAACTGGATTGGGAATAATCTCGATGACTTCAAGCGGGCAAGGAAGAACCTGATGGAGATTTTGGAGCGGAAGCACTCACTGTTCCGGATGACCATGAACCCTGCCGACCCGGTGATCACCGGGTCGGTCCGGTTCCTCCGTGATCTCGCCCTTGTCTTTTCGCGGTACGCGGAGCTAGCCGAAAACGGGAAGGCATTGGCCGGCGGTCTTGACTTCTCGGACCTGATTCACCATGCCCGGAATCTTTTCGTTGCGCAGCGCGAGCTTGTTGCCACGCACTTCATGCCCCGGTTCCGGTACATCCTTGTGGATGAGTTCCAGGACACGGATCTCTCGCAGTTCGAGATCATCCGGGCGATTGTCGGGACGCCAACGCCAAAAACCGACTGCCTCTTCATTGTCGGCGACCCCAAGCAGTCAATCTATCTCTTCCGCGATGCGGATGTAACGCGCTTCAAGGAGGCGCAGGAGATTATTACCTCCTCCTGCAATGGCCGGGTCGTGGACCTCGACACCAGCTTCCGGAGCACGAAGGAGGTGATCGGTCTTGCGAACTTCATCTTCTCGCGCCTTCTCGCCTCCGCAGAGAAACCCTGGGAGTTCGGGTACGCGCCGGTGAAAATTTCAAAGAGCCGATCCGCTCATACGGGTTCCGTGGAACTCCTCCTCCCCCCGCGAGGCAGCGATGCGGCCGGGACGAAACGGAACGAGGCGAATATGATTGCCCGGCGGATCCACAGCATCGTCCATGCAGAGCCGCTCACGGTGTACTCGGAGCTGCCGGATCATACGTTCACGGAGCGGCCGGCCCGGTACGGCGACATTGCGATCCTGCTCGAACAGCGGACCAACCTCTCCCAATATCTTTCAGCGCTTTCCGAGTACGGGATTCCCTTCTATGTCCACGGGGGCACCGGGTTCTACCACCGGCAGGAGGTGTACGATCTTGCGGGAATCCTTTCGTTCCTTGAACACCGGCACGACAATGTCAGCCTTGCCGGCATCCTGCGGTCGCCGTACTTCGGCCTTCCCGACACGGAACTTTTTACCGTTGCGCAGGAGAACGGCCGGACCCTGTGGGACAAGCTCGGGAACTATACAGAGCGGACCGGTCCCGGGCCGGCATCCCGTGCGTTTGCGCTGCTCAGTTCATGGCAGCAGTACGCCGGCCGGTCCGGTCTCGTTGCGCTCCTGCGCCGGATCTTGTCGGAGTCCGGGGTCTACACGGTCTATGCTGCGCTCCCGGCCGGGGAACAGATCCTGGCAAACATTGAGAAGCTGGTGGCGATGGCCCGTGCCTCAGAAGAGAACGGGAATTATGCGCTCTCCGACTTCACCGCAGATCTCCGGATGGCGATGGACGAGGACGAGCGGGAGGGCGAGGCCCCGCTCGATGCCCTCGCTGAGAACGCGGTCAACATCATGACCGTGCATGCGGCAAAGGGACTCGAGTTCCCGGTAGTCTTTGTGCCGGACATGGGCATGAGCTTCCGCGAGAAGTATCCCCCGATCATGATCGGCGACAACCCGCTGATGGTGGGGGTGAAGGTCCCCAATCCCGCAGATAATTTCGTATTGACCGAGAGCGCCGTGCTCCTCACGTTGCGGGAGCAGCAGCGGCAGAAGGAGCGGGCCGAGAAGAAGCGATTGCTCTACGTGGCGCTGACCCGGGCCCGGGATCATCTCTTCATGAGCGGGACGGCGCCGGAGGATGCCGGGTTATCGTTTGACCTGTGTCGGTCCCGGATCGAGTGGATCTTTTCGGCGCTGGGCGTGACCGGGAATGCGATCGGGGCCGGGGGTCTCGCGCTCGAACTTCCCGAGGGGGCCGGAACGATCCGGCTTGCGATCGTCTCCGACCCGGAAAAGATTCCCGCAGAGACCGGGCGGGTTGAGCCGGAACTGATCGTTGTGCCGGCGGAATGTGCGGGGAAGAGCGGGACCCGGGCTGCGCCGGTCTATGCAACCGGGCCGGAGCGGGTAAAGGTACGATCCGTTTCGGATCTTGAGAATGAGATGAAGGGAAAGGGACCGGGACCTGCGCCGGCCTATGCAACCGAACCGGAATCCGTTTCGGAGATTGAGAATGAGAGGAAGGGACCGGGGCCGGGGCCGGCCCGGGAACCGGTTGTCTCGAAATATTTACCGGGCGTTGAAGGAACGAAGAAGGGTACGATCATTCATGAGGTCTTGCGGGGCCGGGATGCGGCAACCGTGCTGAAAGAGTACGGGGAATTTTCGGAGGCGCATGTCCGGGAGTGCGAAGAGATTCGCTCTGCGTTCTTAGCAACGGACCTGATGAAGCGGGTGAAGCGGTCGTATTGCGAGGTGCCATTCGTGATCGCGTGGGAAGGAAAGCCGGTGACCGGGAAGATTGATCGGTTGTGTGAACTTGATGATGGATCATGGATTGTGATCGATTACAAGTCGGAAGCATCTGCGGATTATATTTCTTTAGCGGAGGAGTATGCTCTTTCGTTGGTGATTTATGTTGAGGCGGGCCGGCAGATTATTCATGGAAATGTGATTGAGGGATGGTTGTATTTTACAGAATCGGGTGTGTGTTGGAATTTATGACACCCGAAAAACTATCATTATGTTTTCTTTTATTTATTTCTCAAACTTTCAAATAATGTATCAATCTCGTTATCACTTTGAAAACTAGAAATATCAGATTTATTATCTATATCGATAATTTTATCATTTTCATCATCAGGCTGGTTCAAAGACTCATAATAATCAAAAATTTTCCCTCTAACAAATTCGAGAGTATCATTTACACAATTACCAAATGAAGGAGATATTATTACAAGATCATTTTCAAGTTCTTCTAATCCTTCAATATTAAATCCGATACTATTGAAAATATCCTCATCTGGATCATAAGTTGAAATTGCAAAATCATCATCGATCTGGATTCCCTCATCCAAAATCAAATTGAGTCTATATTTTAACAAATTAATTTCTTTAGTGTCAAATTCAACACCTAGATGTGTAACATAATTTTGAATCAGTTTAAAATCTGAAATATATTTGGGTTGTTGAGATTGGATGACAATTTTAGCTGATTGAAGTAATTCATTAAATTCTGTCGAATTCTCAATTAAAAAAAGATCTTTATTTTTATTAATTAGAATTATAATTGAATAAAGTGTATCAATTTGAGTAGTTTTCCCATCATAGTTTCTTTGGATTAGCAGTTTTATTTTTTTGTTAAGCGATAACTGATACTGAGGATCTTTTAAAAAGAATGTGACTCTCAACAAATGGAGTGTCATATTTTCGAAAAAAGGATATAAATGCTCACTATTAGACTCCATTATTCTTTCAATCGTTTTGAGATAAGTTGATGTATCAATATGATTTTTGATTATGGCAGAATTTATATTATTATTTCGGTAACCATATTGGAGAATGTCCCATATTTGTTCAAGTTGGGAGAAATAAATTGCCCTTTCGCATAGGGTAGTCATTATGATTTTTTCACTTAAAAGATAATTTTGAATGAAATCTCGGATAGATGGATTGTTGAAATCAAAAAAAATAGTAGAATCATCTGATTTCCTCGATTTGATGAATGTATCATGTAATTCAGACAATCCCTCTTTAAACGATCTATAAAAAAATGGATCTAAATTCTCGGATGCAATTGAATAAAAAAATTTATAGCATTCCCATAGTGAATTATAACTGACAGAATAACTAAAAGTGCCCATAATGAGCACAATGGTTTGGGCTTCTGCACTAATTTTATGCTCAAATACATCTTTCCAGACTTCTGAAGGATTATCGAGAGAGTTAATAAATTCCTCAACAAAATTTTCACAATTCACTCTTTTTAAATTTGTCATTGTTTCAATGAGTCGGGGATTAAAATTTCTATGTTGAATAATTTTAAGATAGTTTTTGTCTTCGAGCAGGTTTTCTATATTTTTTATGCTGATCTGAGAATGCCATAGATGATTATAGAGGATTTTTGCTTTTTCTTCTTGTGAAAAATCAGAGCAATTTATAATATATTTATAATCCTCTACATCTTTAATAGTTTCAAATTTTGCCTCTGCTTGTTTTAGAACATATTCTCGGGTTGAAAGAAAGAATTTTTTATTTTTTTGATTTTCAATGCTTTTTATAAATAGGAGTATTTGATTATCCTCGTTTTTCGAGAGATTTTTTTCGAAGAAGGTCTGTCCCAAAAAATCATCGTAATAAAAAACTTGTTTTTCTTCGGTCTTTAATATTTTAAAAGCTGCGTCAATGTTATCTGTTATCATCGTTGGTTGATAACCGTGTTTAACATAGTTTAGGACAAAAAATTTCATCATTGTGGTTTTTCCTGAACCAGGATTTCCACAAATAACGACAACGTTATGTTCATCCAAATTTCTCTCTAATTCTTTAAAAGATTTAGAAATTGCAATTTTTGGAATTATTTTTTGAAATTCCTGAAGGTCAACTTCTGTTCTTGCATAAAGTTCACTATGAATAACTTTTTCTAAAACTTCTTTGAGAATAAAAGTTCCCGGAAACCATAATTTATAATGCCTTTTTACAATTTTTTCATGGCGGTTTAGAAAATTCAAAATATCTTCTCGGCCAAGAATATCCGAATCTTTTTTACAAAAAGGATAAAAAATGTCTTTTAATTCTTCTTTTCGATCGGGACTTAATTCGACTGATGTAGCAAGAATGTATCTTTCAGGTTTTAATTTCTCAACTTTTTCCTTTTCTTCTTTATTTAAGTGAGATTTCAAGTTAGCGTAAGAGCTCTCAAAAAAATGCTTACATTGAATTATCGTGGTTCCAGTGTCTATATACCGAATATCAATCCCTTTGTCTTTTCCGGATTTAAAGGATTCAAGTGGAACTTCCCATTCTTCTTGGAGAAGATCTCGTATAAGGAGTTCAAATTCTAGGTATGATAATGCTCCCAGATTGTAATCAGCCATATTTCCTCGAAATTCTCTTATTAAATCATATCAATAACGAATTGAATTGAATTGGTTTTAAATTCAATATTTCTTCTGTTTTGTTTATCAAATGTAAAAGATATCGATTCAAATCTTAAATTAATAATACCTGAACCACCCAATGTCCAATATAACTCTAATGATAATTTGAGATGAAATAATGAAGATTCTGAATGTATCAATCCATAACTATCGAAGTATTTGTCAGTTAGATTTTCAATGCGAACCGATGCTTATCCTTCTCGGTCCTAACAATCATGGGAAATCAAATATTCTTTCGGCAATCGAGTTTGCATTATCTTCCAGTGCAAAACATTCGTTAGCTGATTTCAATAAATTTTGTGGCGAAGAATTAGTGTTGTGGGTTGAGATTACTTTTCATGAACTAACAGATCAGGAAAAGGTTACGTTTAAAAGATATTTACGCCAAAACGGAACGTTTACCATTCGAAAAACTGCGAAACAAACTGACTCTGGAAAAATAGAGACTAGCTTAAACGGATATTGTCAAGAACCTACTGTTGATTGGCTAAAAAGTTCAGCAATATCCGGTCTAACTAAACGGGAAGTGATCGCTACAATTCCTCTTGGTGAATTAGTTCATTCATCCGGGAGGATTACCCAAGCACAAGTTTTAGAGGCTCAGAAAAAATACATCGAATCTCATGTCAATGAATTAGAATTTCACGAGGCACTCGAAACAACTGCATTTATCGGACCACCAAATATTGGTGGGGGTGTTCTTCCTGATTTTTATTTCGTTCCCGCGATCCGTGATCTGGCTGATGAAATTCAGGCCAAAGGTTCGGCTACTTTCTATCGAATGCTCGGAAGGACCATCAGTGAAATTGCCGAGAATGATGTGAATTTTCGAGCACTCCGTGAGAAGGTTGATCAATTAGCAAAAAGTCTGAACCGGAAAGAGGGTGAAGATGATCATAGGCCACCTCAATTAATCGAACTTGAAAAATCCATTGAGGCCGAATTGGTGGATTGGCGTGTTGACGTTGACATCGAGGTAATTCCTCCGGCGTTCGAAAAATTTTTCGATTTCGGAACCATGTTAAATATTGATGATGGTGTTAAAACTAAGGCTTCGGATAAAGGACATGGCCTTCAACGGGCTCTGATTTTTGCATTGTTCCGAGCATGGGCAAAAAGTCTGAAAAAAGTTGAAGCCCTACGGGAAGGTACGGTCCCCAGAATCTCTTCAGAATCTGTTATTTACGCGATCGAAGAGCCGGAGTTATTCCTTCATCCACATGCCCAGAAAAAAATGGCTCAGGCAATCAAGGATATTGCGGAAAGTCCCAATCATCAAATTTTGGTTTGCAGTCATTCAAGTTATTTCGTTGACCTTGATTATTACAAGAGTATTTGTATTGTAAACAAATCTAACGCGGAAAGCGGCACAGAAATTCGACAATGTGTAACCGATCTTTTTCCAGGGACTGATGTCGATGACAGAAAGAAGAGATTTCACGCCGCCCATTGGATAAATCCTGATCGTGGGGAAATGTTCTTTGCAAAAAAAATCGCGTTTGTTGAAGGGGAAACTGAGAAAGTTATATTCCCATTTTTAGCATCAAAAATGGGTTGTTATGATCCTGAAATTTCAGTTATAGATTGCGGTTCTAAGTTTAATTTGCCATTATACATTTCCGTTGCGAATGCTTTCAAATTGAAATATGTTGTAGTTCATGATGAAGATCCTATTCCGGATCCGATTCCTGTTGAATGGAATGCAGAAAAGCGTGCCTCGAAACAAAGGACTTTTTCATTAAATCAAGAAATCCAAAATTCGATAGACGTGGCATTAGGAAATTCGCATATGTTCCAACCAGATTTCGAAAAAGTATCAGGAGTTTCAAGAGCTCAAGGGGAGAGGAAAGGTAAGGCGCTCGCGGCATTGGAATATTTCTCCTCATTGGAGAACCGTGATATTCCTGATAAGCTCCAAGCAGTTGTCTGGGATATCTATTCATAGTTTTTAGGAAAAAGACGGATTGTACCCTCGAACAAAATGAAACACTTTACATCTATCCCGGATATCCCAGTATTCTATGGTTGCGACTTCCTCATTGACTATGGGAGGAATATGGCATTGGCATCAAAAGGGATAATTTGCCCCAAATGTTTGAGGCATAGAATATTCATAAAAAATTCAGAACAAGACGAATTTCATTACGATTTTCAACACGACCCTTTCATGATTTTTGGAGAACCCTTGGAAATTGTAACCGATGTAGAATTTTATCGTCATATCCAAGAATGTAAAACTCGCTTTCCTAAAGACGGCATAAAAAAAGTTTCATCCGAAAACCTGATGCACCTTGCGCAAAACATGAATTCAATTAGTATGATGGAAACCGGATATTGTAGAATTAGTATCCATAAATCAACTTTTTTTTATGTAATTGATGGTTTGCCGGTTTCTTATATTGCATTTGATCCTGCGTTCACAAGTGATAATCCTACGAGATGGATTTTAAAGGATATGTACACTTTCCCAAGATATAGAAACAAAGGATATGCTTCAAAACTTTTTGAGTATGCAACCAAAAAACTTAGATTAGATCTTCGTTGGCTATGGATAAGTTTTCCAGTTAGTAATTTAGGAAAAAAAATTGTCTTGAAATATGCAAAAGATAAGGTAACTGCTGTGGCAATGGCATATCCTGGGACATACCCCGTTGAAGATTTGCGACAGAGATGGAATGAAATCATGCGGATGTATTAATGATAGTCAAAAAATGGTGGTGTTTCAATTTTCATTGACACTTGCCTGAAACTGCCTACCCCAAATGCCCCTCCACCTCAACACCGAAACCACCGGCCTACCGAAATACTCTACCACAGATCCCACAAAAAATAGCCCCGGCTTGCCCGGCCGGCCTGATCGCTCCACAATACCGAATGCAACCGGTAAAGCCAGAACAATTTCATCATCCCCATGTCCTCTCCCCGCATTCCCAAGATTACGCCCGGGCGGGCGCCGTGAACGTGGAGCGGTGATGCAACCATTTGAACATGTTCAGCGGGGGTGGGTGGGGGCCTGATGGGATTACGGTCGGACCCTGCCTGGAAACGGTGGGTATCCGCATACCCACCTGCCGGGACTGTTTGCAGTTTCTGGCATTTTCAACCGGACCTTGCCTGGTGACAACAATTGATTTCTACGACGTAAAATGATTGCACCTCCAATTTCGGTCATAGCGCCCCCTCTTTCCCCGGATCACGTTTCAAAACTTCCTGGAACCCGCGATCCTTCCGTTTCGGCCACCCCAATTGACCCATATTAACATGGTAACTGTCTTGTTGGGTCTGCGACGTGAAAATACAGGAAATATCGCGAAACTGTCATGGTAACTGACACGGTTTTACGCAAAACTGACACGATTGGCCGGAAAAATGGGGGAATCGATGGCTGTAGTGGGGAGATCTGCGACCCAAACAGGACTTTACTTATTCGAGCTTTTTTCAGGTACTATCTACTTGGACACTATTTTCAGGAGCCATGAGAAATGCACTGCTCCCAAGTGCCCAGAACAAAAGCGGGTAAGCTATTATCCGTTCCATCCCCCCCGAACTCAGTCCAAGATTATATTTTACAATAAAAAGAATGATGGCAGCAAGTACAATGATCCCTATTGCTCCTGAGAACCATGCCCAGGGTGACGGGAAAACACGGAATGAAACAATTGCAATAATACACCCACAGAGGAACACGATAGACGCAGATATGATATGAGGAGTTCCGGTATCTTCAGGAAAGAGGCCGACACAAACTTCGCCAATACCAATCATTGCCATCAGTGCGGAGAACCAGATATCCGTTCCAGCTTTTTGGAGAAGGTATGCAGCTGCGATGATTAGGATACCGCAAAAAATTATCGATGCGTTGAAAATCAGTGAGGTTGATCCAATGCCGAGATCACTGATCATCTGAGTATCATGATAACCGGGATAAAGCACTTCAGAAACAACGATCGCCATAAGCAACCACATGGTGCCAAGGAATATCAGGGCGCCAGCCAAGGTTTTATTGGTAAACTTCATGAATACAATTCCGAGTATTATCATTCTCATTCTTTGGATAGATAATCGTTACACAAATGTTTAGTGGAAGATTATCAAAACATCAGGAAATAGTGCGTATCGTCATATACAGTTCGAAAAGAGGTATTAATGTCAAAAAAACATTTTTACTGAGTGTATCAAAATTGAATGGCCATTCTCTTTTTGAAGAGATTTTATTGATCAATTCGACTCGTAATAAGTTGAGATTGACTTCTGCCAAAGATGCGGTCCCGGTTTTAATTTTTTCATAATCAATCTTCCCGGTCAAATCATTAATTTCATTTTCTTTACTCATTTTCATTTTTTTATGAATCGGGTAAAGTGGAAGTAAAAAACCAAACACAATTACTAAAGAGAAAATGCTCAGTAAAAATACGTTAAAAATTTCAAACGTTGGATCGCGCTTTAATATCGACTCATTACGGATAACATAGGCAATAAACCCCATAGCCAGAAGAGCAATGGATACATTTGATTTGAGTAATATTTTCCCTAATACCTCAGGTCCTCCAATATCCTTAAGGGGGTCGATCCGTAAGGGAAGATTGCGGGAAATCGTGTAAATAAAACAGGGTGTGACAAGACTCAGCCATACAATTGTACCAATGACAAACCAGAATGGGGCGTGAAAGAGCAGATAACCGATGTTGAACAAACCGCTGGTATAGATTATTGGATTCGATTCCGCGGTTATTACTTCTGTTAGGGTAAATCCTCCATATGGGATATAGTTGTTAAAAAAAGTAAACCCCCCTGTCGGCATGAAATAATGGTAAAAAATAAGTCCGACAAGAATTGCGACAATCCCAAAGATGAGTGGTGGTGGAGAAAGTTGTGTCCACTTTTCAATATTGGTATACGGAGGTGTAATGGCCTTTTTCAACTTGTTTTTACAGGGATGTCCGAAAAAGAAACGTTCGATTAAGGCATCGTTAAATTTATGATAATCTGGCCATTTTGGGTATTTCTTATGCAATAACACCGGTAAAGAATTGAATTTTAATAAGGATTCATGAATTATACCAATCTGTCTCTGGAAAGAAGTTAACAAGAGAATGAATAAGACTGGGGTGACAAAGATCAGTCTATCATTTCCTAATTTTTCCAGTGAGCCAGTAACGAATGCTGGGAGAAGCATCAGAAAAAAGAACATAGTGCCCACGAGAATTGTATTCAGAATTAACATCTCACCGAGGGACTTGTCATTAGTATCTATATGGGATTCGTTGGCAATTCGGAACTTGAAAATTTTATAGATAAAATTGTTTATACACTCGTGAGCGTGATCAATTAAATCTTCTAAAAAGAGTTTCTCATTAGATATTTTTATCTGCCCAGTATTCTCCTGATCAATTTGAAAGGGATTGTGGGGCCAGCACTGGAGATAAAATGTTCTTTTACAAGTATTGTTGTTGCAGACAATTTCTGTCTGTTCCACATCATTTGGGAGACGGTTGTTCCAGAGAAAGATTCCGTGAAAAATTCCGTATGATCGGAATTTTAGGGGATAGGAATAAATAAAAATTTTTTCAGTAGCAACGCTATTTTCGATTCCGCAATAAGGACAATTGCAGGTATGATGATCCTGCTCTGGTTTATTCGAATCATCATTGTTCATTTATTCACCAAATAAATATGGCTGGTTTGGTATTTCTTAAATTAAAATAATAATTTCATCCTTATTAAGTTCATCGACATGAATCGCCTTGTCGGGCAATCCCCCCACTCACATATTTTCTGCCCTCAACCCGGGTAATGGCCCTATCATCAGACCTCAAACTCAAAACCAAATACGCCTCTTCCCCAACCCCGAAACCCGGCCTCCCGTAATACTCCGCTACAGTTCCAACAGAAAAATAGCCGCGAGCAACCCGACGACCTGATTGTAAACGACAACAATCAGGAGACCCAGAAAAATCATCCCCCTGTCCTCTGCCCGCATTCACGGGATCACGCCCGGGCGGGCGCCGTGACCGTGGAGCGGTGATGCAACCGTTTGAAAATGTTCGGCCGGGGTGGGTGGGGGCCTGATGGGATTCCGGCCGAACCCTGACACAAGGGGACACCCCCCTGCAAAATCCCCCCTTGACGTAGAAAATGGACGAAATCCTTGTAGTACTTATTCCCCTTTCCCTTCAATTATCGCAATAACCTTCTTTCCGGTCTCGGTTATCCGGTAATACCGGCCCATCCGTTCATCCGGTGTCAGGCACTCAACAAGTCCCTTTTCGGTAAGTTCAATCATGATTCGGCTTATTGTAGACCGGTCCATATCCAGTTGTTTGGCAAGATTCGTTGGCGAGTTGGGTTTGTGAAGGGCTTTGAGTACCTGCCTCCTGTCCCGACCCCTCCCTACAAAACTCACCAGTTCAAACATCTTATGAAAATAGGGAAAAATACGAGATGAACATTGGTAGCAAATACATAGTATCAACGTTGCAAATATACACAAAAAAAAATATCATAATCCCCCACCCCGCCCAATACTCCTCTGGTGCCTGGTGAAAATAATTCAAATAAAAATGGATGTGAAAATATCCCGGAGTGGCTCCCCCGGCTGTAAAATCTTGTTTGAATGTGGACAAGGTCGCTCCGCAGGGACTTCGCCAGACACCATAACGTCGGGGGATTCGTTCGTCAGATCCCCCGCATTTTCAGGAGCAGGAGAGAATGAATGCAGTGAGAATTTATTACCCGCATAACAAAATATCACGCATGAGAATTTTACCGGTTCTCTTAATCTTCTTCTTAATCCTCGTTACCTGCGGGTGTGTCACGCAGAATCCCGCCGCAACAACAGAAACAAACCGTATGCAATCAGCAGAGAGCATAAATGCCAGCCAGGAATATTTCGATCGGATGGTTGTGACAGATCCCGGGAATGCAACGGCCTGGTGTGCCCGCGGCATGTATTACAACGATGCATTCAGCCAGTACGAAACCGCACTTGCGAGTTATAACAAGGGTCTGGAACTGGATCCCAAAAATGGGATCTGCTGGTATGCAAAAGGGACCACGCTCATGAATATGAAACAGTTCAACGAATCAGAGACCTGCTTTCAAAATGCGAGAAAAAATGGTTTTGTTTTCATCGATTAAGATTTACCGGTAAAAAAAAGAAATTAGTATGTTACCTGGTTTGACCACCGGGTAAGATAGTACGCCGGCGGAACCGCACCTGCCGGGAAATCCCCGTAATGCTGGGAATAGGTTATGTACTGCCCCGACGAGGGTAACAGTTTGTTCTTCCAGACTTCTACAAACATTGCAGCATATTGGGTATCGGACCCCAGATCCGCGATAACCCATTGGGATCCATCCCACCTGCAAAGTTGTGCAATAATGCTCGTGACCGGAAATGCAATGGGTGTATTTGACGTACTTGCCCAGTAATTAATTGCCCCGGGAATTGCTGACGTGGCACTGTTTGCAGTTGCCACATACACGATTGCAGAAACGGATTTTTGGTTTTCTGACGATCCACCCGGTTGGGTTGCTGTAGCTGAAACTGCGGCCGAATTCTGATCCAGCGTATGGAAGTTGGGAATCTCAACTTCTATCCCGGAATAGGCTTTTTTCTTTTCATCCGATAAATTCGCCCAGTATCCGGGATCACTTATTTCAAGGCATTGTGCGGCAGTAACGGTTTTGCCTTCGTTCTGGTATGCCCAGTTGATAAACCGGGTTGAATCTGAATCTGTCGGGACATTACCGGATCCCTCGGCACTCACCATCGGTACCATCGCCATCGCTGCCAGCAATAGTGCCAGCAGGACAACGCTCCATTTACGTAGTTGCATTTTTTTCAATCCCCCAAGTCGATAGCCTGCGCTCGAAGGCACAGATAAAACCTTCATGGGACCGGAAGATAATGTTCTCATGCCTGTGGGCGGGGCCGGGTCCAACGATGTTTCACCACCCGGTGGACCCGTCTTTTTACTTTTCGGGACAACCCCCGGCTGTCCACGATGAACGATTCAGAATTTGTGTACTTATTCTTTCTAGCGCGATCGTCTACCGGTCAGGGAAAAAGACACGGAACCCTAAGTCGACGTAAGCCCGATCCCCCTCATTAGTCACCCCGGTGCCTGGTGAAAACAATTCAGATAAACACGGGTGTGAAAAAACCCGGAGTGGCTCCCCCGGCTGTAAACTCTTGTTCTGATTTGGACAAGGTCACTTCGCAGGGACTTCGCCAGACACCATACCGTTGGGGAATTTTTCGTCAGATCCCCCGCCTTTTTAGGGCATGCCCGAAATAAGCCCTGTAAGGGCTCCGATTCCCCGATTTTCGAAAAACAGCGGATGTAATTCCGTAAAATGCGACATTAATTCATCAGTTTCCGGCCATTTTTACGTCGGAAATCATGAGGCGCTGTTTGGGTGCATTTGGACAACGAAAAAGGGAGGGGGATGGGTTTTTCCTGAGGGGTTATTCAACAACAAGGGTTGGTGTCAGGCAATGAAGTGACAAAATATGCACTGGCGCTGACATGAAAGCCTTGTTGTTAAATCACCAGACACTATCCCGGTTGAGTTATCGGGAACCGGGGGTTGACTTCGGGGTTATGGACACCGGAAGAGACGATTGTTCAGAAGGTGCAATCGTATAAAGAATGATTTCACCGGTTCCGGAATCCTTTCCGAGACCATTACTGACGGTATCATTCAGGGGAATGAAAAACATCTTCCGGTCTCCATAGCGTGGATCGGATTCCTCCGGCCAGGCAATGATGATGTATTTCCCGGGACGCCAGGCGGTCAGGTTCACGTCAATAGACCAAACGGTTAATCCTTCCTCTACGGATGCAAATGTTCTGCCGGAAATCCCCTCAATATCATCCACTGTTTTTTTGCGCATGGTAATATTCGCAGGCCAGATTTCGTACATCACGCCGGAACCCACTGGAAGATCGGTCAGGCCTGAAAGATGGATTACACTGTTCTCCTGTTGCCGGGAAACTGATACCATCGAGACCATTTTTCCCGGGAGGGCAACCGTTTCTAGGGTTCCTGTGCCGGGTCGAACCCCCTCGGGAATTTTGACAATCGATGATGAAGATGGCGTATTGGGGGCACCCAGTTGAATGACGATGACGAAGGAAACAAACGCAACGATAAGAATTGCTGCTATTAAAAAAAGGGGGATTTTTTGAATTTTTTTCACTTCCTCTCGTTTATGGTGTTGTTCCCTGGATACCTGAGGTCGTATAAAGTTGTCCGTTGCTCAGGAAAGATCCGGTAGTGCTGACATATAGCATTTGCCCGGGATGATTCTCGATCAGGCGCTGATAACTGTATGCTTCTGAGGGAGTGTGCCAGTATGAATCCTCGGATACAAGGAGCCATTCATCGGTAATCGGGTTGGTCTGGACATTAAATGTGCTGGCAGAATTAACCGTGGTGAATTCTGCTGAAACACGGACATCCCGGATGTATGCGCTCGGGTTAACACTATCCGTATAGGTATAGTATGCCAGCCAGGTCTCAGTTGCTGTATCCTGGATCCATATATCGTAGGTCATGGAGCCTGAGGCGGGAGTGAGCTGGACGTAATAATTATAGCTGTGCGGCAGTGATGTCGTGGAAACCGGAATATAACCAAGGTAGATCGGATCGCCATTGATATCAGCGTTATAAATTACCGGGTAGAGGTTCAGGTTGCTTGTTGATCCCGATGGGTAACTGGGGGTATATGCTCCGACAACCATCTCAATAACATCGATGCCATCATTATCCGCATCATATCGGTTCATGTGAAGTTCACGCTCTTCACAGAAGATCGTCCCGGATCCGGTTCTGGAAAAGGTCGAAGGATTGATTTTTCCCGATACAAAGACAGGAGAATACGGAGACGAGTCGGATGAAAATACCTGCCATCTCTGGTAGCGGGTATATGGTGCACGGGTACCTGCGTGTCCCAGATCTGTTACCTCAGGCTGTTCTGCTGAATAATTTCCCTCGTAACTTTTTTTAAGGGATTCCAGCCGTTCATTGCTTGTCTTTTTAAAATCTGCAATACTCGTGTAATGTGCGAAAAACTCTTTCGGGACTAGAAAGATTCCATCTTTACTATCCTGACCCAGTCGTTCAAACATCTTTTTTGGTAATTGCAGAACAACAATTTTTTCGGAATCGGCAACAGTGCCCACAATGATATATCCATCCACTGATTCAGTTATGCCAGCATTCATTCGATAGTCAATGGCTGGCATCTGGATAAATGCCCCATCTTTCTCCGGTAACCATGAACTGAAATCATTTTCTGATATGATTATTGTCAGTAATTCCGATTCATCAACGGGTTCGGTTGGGGCAACCTTGCTCCAGTCCACTCCATACATCGGTCGGTCCGCGGCACTCACCATCGGCACCATCGCCATCGCTGCCAGCAGCAGTGCCAGCAGGATGATACCAATTTTTTGTAGGTTCATGTTTTTTCCTCCATATTTTTTTTAGACGTTTCTCCCGCAGGGCATGGGAAAACCTTCAATGGAACGGAGGGTATGATCTCGTACCTGCGGGAGTGAACGGGCCCGGTGATGTTTGTCGCCTCGTAGACCCGTTCTATTTATTTCGGGACAACCCCCGGCTGTCCACGGTGAGCGATTCAGAAGGGGGGCACTTATTCTTTCTAACGCGGTTGTCTACCGGTCAGGGAAAAAAGACACGGAACCCTAAGTCGACCTAAGCCCGATCCCCATCATTAGTCACCCCGGTGCCTGGTGAAAACAATTCAGATAAATGAAGGTGAAAAAAACCCGGAGTGGCTCCCCCGGCTGTAAAATCTTGTTTGAATGTGGACACGGTCGCTCCGCAGGGACTTCGCCAGACACCATACCGTTGGGGGATTTTTCGTCAGATCCCCCGCCTTTTTAGGGCCTGCCCCAAATAAGCCCTGTACGGGCTCTGATTCCCTGATTTTCGAAAAACAGCGGATGTAATTCCGTAAAATGCGACATTAATCTATCTGTTTCCGGCCATTTTTACGTCGGAAATCATGAGGCGCTATTTGGGTGCATTTGGACAGCGAAAAAGGGAAGAGGATGGGTTTTCGCCAGCCTTCACAAATTTTCCCGAATCAGGAGGCTCCATGACATTTGTTTTGGGATACCCGAATCCGGGCCCGTAAAATGCTCCGTTTTGGCTACTTTTCGGAAAAACCATGTCTTATTCGTGAAAATGCATGTTTTGTCCATGTTTTATCCGGAGGGCTCTGGCAGGTTTCACGTCATAAACCGACCATGCTTCGGACAATGTCCTAATGGGTCCTTTTGGGACGCGGAAAAGAGAGTTGAACGGAGTTTGGGATGGGGGTGTTGTTTCCTGGAAAATATCAGGCACCGGAAATCTGAAGTGACCTGGTATCTCTGCTCGAAAACCAGGATCTTCGAACTCTGATGTTTCGTATTCTCTACCCAGCCCATGACCTGAGTCCTGTGAAGGCTTCCCGTTCTCGAAAGAAACTAGCTCTAACCCGGCCGGTTTTTTTCCGCGCAATACCGCCCATTCCCCCATCGCGCCAGATTCAACGATTTTCCCTGACACTTCCCGCAAAAACCCCCGAAACATGCCGGTCGGGTTACCCTCAAAAATGGCGATCCGTGCCTGCTGCGGGCCCGGATTGGAGGTATTCTCCTTTGTAGTGGGTCAGCACGAACAAAAATTAAACCGGGGGTTCGGTGACCCCCCACAACGCGCCGACACCACCCATCTACCGAGCTGACTGAACTTACAAACCGTGAGAGTCGGACCGTATCAAATACACAAGGATCACGATCTGAAGAACCAGCGCAACAACCGCTACCACAAACATCGGGAGAAACGGATCCTCAAGTCCCGGGAAAATCCGGACATGCAGCCGTGGCATGATAAAAAATGTACCAATCGCAACCAGCCCGGTGATAAACGTCAGGACTGTAGACAGTACAATAGACAACTTCATTCTTTTTTCGGGATTGAACAGAGCCTGCCCGAACGGTGTAAGTCGGTAATATACCCATTTGTGACCATCTTCCCGGGATTCAATAAGCCCGGCCTCTTTCAGTTGTTCGAGATGGTGATGGATAGTTGGGGGTTTCAGGTCAAGTTCCTTGGATAGTTCAGCGTTTGTTTTCTGTCGGCTGCGAAGCGATACAAGAATATGGACCCGCGTTTCAGAGGAGAGGCTTTCAATCGTTGATTTATCAAGGGTATATTCGGTCGGGTCCTCCATGATAAGAGAATAGTTGGAGAAAAATATTATATCAAATTTTCTTATTGGCATCAGATACCTAGAGATGGCCCACGCATCATCTCTATGCAAATTGTTAGATCAAAATCTTCCATTTTCTATTGCATATTAACCCGGCTTCTCCAAACGTCCCATGAAGACTCGTATCTTCAGAGATATTTGGAACCGTGATATACATGAAAAAATGGATTATCGTTTCCGGGCTCCTCTGTCTGCTCCTGTTAATCGGCAGCGTATCGGCAGAACAGATGAGCATATCAGGAGTTATTGTTGATGAAAAAACCTACGCGTCAATGGCACCCAGTTACACAGATAAACTGATCAAATCGTACGGGCCGGTCCCTGTCTATGATAATGATCAAAAAGTTGTCTCAAAAGGTATAATGGCAGGCATCACCAGTTTTTCGGAACGGGACGCATTATACAAAAAACTGCATAACCTTTACGAAACAACAAAGGATTCTGTCAACAAGCAGTATTCATATCCAGATGGGCCCGTACTGGCGTACGGATATGATGCTCTCGGATCTGTTGCCATAGGTCTCATTGAGAACCGGACCGTGGACCTGGAAACACTGGACGGGATTTATTTGATCGTCTCCACGGAAGCAAAAAAACAGGGAATCGATGACATAGCGGTAATTTTCTATAAAGAACAGATAGCCCAGTTGAACCTGGGAAGGGGCGATGCCTGGATGCCGATCATTGGTAGCGTACAGGATACCAGTTATATTGGCACGCCGGCCGGGCACCATAACCATAAACCGGTGATGCAACCGTTGTATTGAAAATGTTCAGCGGGAATCTGCCACAAAAATACCGGGCCGCCCCTTTGTTTCATCATTGGATGGTGCCTTACGGATTGCGGCTTCATTGTTCTGCGTGAAACAGTCCCTAATCGCAATTCATATAATGTTCACATATTCGAAAAATACATTTATTTGACTTTTATGTAGCCTAGCAACTCTAATAATTCAACCGTTCTCCATCCATCAAGCGAAAATTCAGGTTTTAATTTACAATTGCTTTTTTTACACCCACCTCGTAAATTTTGAAGGGTTACACCGATCTCTTTCGCTAAATCCGCTTTTGTTAATTCTGTACTGTTACACATCTTTTTTTTGCATAGATTAGAACCTAAAATGGCATTTCGGTATATTGCACAACCTGCATTGTATTCGGCATGTTTTAGAATTGCAATAAACAAAAATAACGTTGAAAATGCTGATAAGGATCCAATAAGAACAAATGTTCTCCAGATGTCTGTATTATCTAATGCATTTATGGTGATGTCAAGTAGAATTCCACCAGCTAATGCAATTAAAAAACTGCTTGCTAATCTTTGTGAGAGGAGTGTTTTTTTAATATAATAATCATATTGCGTTTGAATATAATCTGGGAAATTTTCGACTGAATTGTAATCCATGGTCTCTGAACCAGAATTTTTATTATCGATTGTTTCAGTAATGAATGATTCTGTATAAGCTTCCTTTTCTTTTTCCATTAACTTAGAAAAAAGTTTTTTCTCATTATAGAATGTGATAATGCAACCAAACCCAAATGAGATAATATAGATTAAAATAATCCCCACCTGAGATCCCGTGGAAGGCGGACGATAAACCCAAGTAATGAAAAGAAGAATCACAATGTAAAAACTGAATATGGGTAGGAATAGTCGTGTAGCTGCGATTTTAATAGATTCGTTATGAACTGGCATACTATTCAATAATTGTTTCAAACAATAATTATTTTCATTTTATTCTCAAAACCCTTACGTTATGCCAACTATTTATTATTTCAAAATATTAGATTTTATACTATCCATGATCATTCTCATTAATTTTTGACAATACCTTCATCTTTTAATTAATATTCCCCTCACCCCCACAATCAAATACTCTTCTTCCTCACCACCAAAACCCCGGCTTCCCAAAACACTCCTCCACAGATCCCACAGAAAAATTGCCCGACCAGCCGGGTCGTTCCACGTTCCCAAAAGCAACCGGTAAAACCGGAACAATTCCATCCTCCCCATATCCTCTGCCCGCATTCCCGTGATCACAACCGGCCGGGCGCCATAAACAAAAACCGGTGATGCAACTGTTTATTGAAAATGTTCAGCGGGAATCTGCCACAAAAGTTACCGGGCCGCCCATTCACTTCGCTATTGGGGGTGCCTCCCGGATCGCGGCTGCATTGTTTTGTGTGGGATGGTCGGCCGGGTTTCAGTGGGGGGAGGGGGTCTGCCTCAGTGGAGTCAGGCCCTGGCCCTTCAGTAAAAATCGTACGGGAAGCCACGGTTCACTATTCCTGAACACCCTTGATTGGATTCAGGGACTCTTTTACACAAAAACCGGCTCTGTCAGGGACGCGTTTTCTCATTTTTGAGGATCTGTCGGATCTCTTTTTTCAGGTCAGGCACGTTATTCGTGGCATTGTCCCAGAGAATCGTAGGCTTGATACCGAAATAGACGTGAGTGAGTACATCGCGGAATCCCGCGATCTTCTTCCAGTCTGTTTCCGGATAACCCTCCTTAAGATCGTCCGGGAGATTTTTGATCGCTTCCCCGATGACCTGAAAATTCCGGATAACCGCATCCCTGCGACGGCGATCCGCAACAAATTCATCGTACGAAATCCCCTCAGTGTCCTCTTCAATATTGCCGATCGCTTCAAGGATGTCGTCAAGATACTGGAGGGAGGTTCTACGCATAGACAACCTCGCCGAGAATATAGGGTTTCAGCCGCTTCTTTATCGCGCCGTTCATGATGAGATCGACCTTTCGCCCAAAGAGATCTTCCAGGTAGAACTTGCAGTCCATATAGTTATCGAACGTCTCCTCTCCCTTCCGGAATGCGACAAGAACATCCACGTCGCTCTCCGGCCGCTCCTCTCCCCGGATGAACGAGCCGAAGATACCAATCTTCAGAACGCCGAACCGTTTCTTCAGTTCCGGTTCGTGCTGACGGAGGAGTACGAGTGCGTCCATATCATTCCACTATGTGAGTGGTTGGTCTGTTCTTATTATTAATGCATTGACGAGCCAGATTTTTTTAACAGAAATTTTCTGGGTCTCCTTTTTCCGGTTGCATTGTTTTGTTTGGGGGGATGGCCTCTGGGTTTGGAGGGGGGACCGGGCCTTCAGGTACAGCCTGTCTCCCAAAAGCCCCGGCACACGTACATCTCTTCGCAGTTTTTCAAAAAAAAGTTACCAGATGACCGGCCGATCGGTCACATTCCGGTATAATGCATCCCCCGGCTGGATCTCCGGGAATGCCTCGTAGAACTCAGGAATATTGAAGAGAACGCCATTCACCCGGTACTTGGTTGCGCTGTGGGGGTCGGTTAAGGTCCAGAGGCGCGTTGCATCATCCCGGGCATTCTCTCTCCAGATAGTTGCCGCACTGGTGAAAAACTGCCGGTCTGATGTAATCGCACCCGCTGATCCTGGTGACGGGGTCGTGTTCTCCTTCCATGCATGGTATGCGAGCGTCAGGCCACCGAAGTCTGCGATATTCTCGCCGAGCGTCAGGTTCCCGTTCAGGTAGAGTCCGGGAAGAACTTCGAAGTTATTGTACTCGGTAACGAGCAAGGCAGTCCGGTTGTTGAAATTCTTCGCGTCCTCCTCTGTCCACCAGTCATGCAAGGTCCCGTCCTTGTCGTACTGACGTCCCTGGTCATCAAAGCCGTGCGTCATCTCGTGGCCGATAAACCAGCCGATAGTCGCGTAGTTCTGCGAGGGATCTGCGTTCGGGTCAAAGAACGGGGGCTGGAGGATCGCAGCAGGAAATACCATCTCGTTTCTTGTCGGATCGTAAAACGCGTTCACGATCTGGGGTGCAACACGCCAGCTATCCGGGTTCACCGGCTGTCCGATCTTATCGAGTCCATCGGGCCCGTGAATAAATGAGTACGCTTTTGCAGAACGGACATTGTCGACATAAGAGTCCGAGAGTTCAATCCCTGAGTAATCCATCCACTGGTCGGGGTACCCGATCTTCTCGCCCATGGCGGCAAGTTTCTCCCGGGCCTTTGCCTTTGTAACGCTTCCCATCCAGGTCAGGTTTTCGATCCGGCTGTCGAACGTTTTCCGAATAGTGGAGAACATCCCGGTCACCATGTCGCGTGTCCGGGGATCGATATAGGCTGCAACATATTCCCGGCCCACGAGATCGCCAAGAGCATCGTTCTCGGTATAAATGACACGTTTCCACCGGGGTTTCATCTCTTCGGTACCGAAGAGCGTCTTAGAGTAGAATGCAAAACTCTCGTTCTCGAACGATGCGCTGAGATACGGGGATGAACCATCAACGAGACGGTACCGGAGGTAGACTTTCCAGTCATCGAGCGGTGCGGTCTGGAGCTGCGTGTTCAATCCCCCGGCGTACCGCGGCTGGGAGACATCCACGACACTGACCGGTCCCGAACCCGGGATGGTGCTTAAGGTTTCCCACCCGATAGCCGGATATTGTTCTTCCAGCTCTTTGAGCGGGTAGATGTTGGTAGCCATTGCAGGAACCCGGTTCTCTTCGGACGTGAAATGACTGCGGGCAAGGGTCTCTTCCATTGCGTAGACCGTCTTTGCATCCGTTGCTGCCTGCTGGTCCGGCTCCCCCATCAGGATAAATACGTTGGCGATATGAGCCCGGTATGTATCCTGGAGTTCCCTGCTCTCGGTATCGTTTCTCAGGTAATAGTCCCGGTCCGGAAGCCCAAGTCCGCCCTGGTAAAAACAGGGAACAATCTCGGTACTGTTCCGGGGATTTGATTCGGAGAAATAATAATACAATGGCCCGGATCCCTTTGTCAAAAGAGTGACGGTCGCATTCGTCAGGTCCTTACGGGAACTGATAGCATCGATCATCGCGAGATCGTCATTCAGGGGAGTGATTCCCGCGCTCTCAATCGCAGCGGTATCCATCCCGGACCGGTAAAACTGCCCGATGATGGTGAGGTTCCGGTCACCGTTCTTTGATGAAACATTCTCCGCTTTGAGGGAGAGCGCAAGGAGATCGCTGTCAACCTTGTCATTCAGTTCGGAAAAGGATCCATAGTAACTCTTGTCTGCCGGGATGGGATGGCTTCTGAGCCATGCATCGTTCACGTGCGTGTAGAAATCGTCCCCCGGACGGATGGACTCGTTCACGACAAGTGCCTGCGTGGTCTTCGTATCCGCTGAGTTTGTGCCGGTCTGGGCAGGGGTGGTACATCCGGCGAGAAGGATGCATGCGATTAAAATGAGGATGAGAACCGCTTTTTTCACAGTAGGTAGTGGTACGGTTTTTTAAGAGAATAAGGGTTAATGTGTGGGCGGGATGATCGAACCTGCCTTCCGGTTCCGGATGGGAGGTACTCTCACTACCCGTAATGGTCGTGATAGGAAGAGAGGAACTTATCAGAACTCTTCTCAATATAATTCAGGTGCCTCTTTTCCGGTTATTGACCGCCTCTTCCACCGTATCGCCCTGGCTGACAGTTCCTACTTCGGGACATTCTGCCACATAGGTGTCATCCTCTTTGTGAAGAACAGCGGTAAATGTTGACATATGAATCTCCTGAATCAGAATGTGATCTCCAATCCTGAAATCTTTGTTGAGGATCTGACCGATACCAACCAAACTATTCCTAACGCCCCAAACCCCCAACCCCAAATAGCATCCCCCCAAAATAGTATTGATGTTCCTCTTCATCGACACCGAGACCACCGGTCTCCCCCGGTACTCCGCCACAGACCCAAAAGAAAAATGGCCGCGGGTTGTCCAGCTGGCCTGGTCGCTCTACGATTCGGAAGGCCACCGGGAGAGCCGGAACAGTTTCATCATCTACCCTACGGACTTCACCATCCCGATGGACTCTGCCCGGATTCACGGGATCACGACTGAACGAGCGAAAGCGGAAGGAATCTCGCTGCACAAGGTGCTCCCGCAGTTCAATGAAGATGTCGAGAAGGCGGAGACGATCGTTGCCCACAATCTCGATTTCGACCTGCCGATCATCCATACGGAATTTGTGCGGTGCAGGATGGAGACAAACATTCTCGCAAAACAGACCGTATGCACCATGAAACCCCGGGAGATCGTCTCGTGGTGCAAAATTCCCAAGGCCAACGGGTACGGGTACAAGTGGCCGACCCTGACAGAATTGCATTTGCAGTTGTTCCAGGAGGAATTCACCGGCAGCCATAATGCCGGGGCCGATGTGGAAGCCTGTGCACGATGTTATTTTGAGTTGCGGAAGCGGGGGATTATCGGATAGGAATGTCACCGGGGAAAGACGGGTTGGGGGCCTTTCTTCATCGTATTTTATAGGCAACTGTCAGATCGGCAGATTAAGACCGGCATATCAAATCAACCGGGAATTCTGCACGCAGTGCGTGCACAATCCATTTGCCGTACCCGGCTATACGGAAAAGCGATTATATCATCACGCGAATACAATGAATTATCAGGAAATCAGGTTGGCATGTGAACCGCATGTCGTTGACTTGAGCGGAAAGAACATCACCGCCAACCCCCCCTCACCAGCACATCAGGGAAGATCTCCGCGATGTTGCCATCATCCCGGGGCGTCGGAATGCAGGCACAGGTAAGTCCCGTCTGGTGAAAAAATTTTGAATACCAACGCAAAAATCCGGTAACACCATGAATCGTGCGACAGTCCCTCAACAGGTCGAGATCGAAGAAATAGTGAAACGGATCGTTGAAGTTGCACAGCCCGAGCAGGTCCTCCTGTTCGGCTCCACCGCGAGAGGTACGACCGGGCCGCACAGCGATCTGGACTTTCTCGTGATCAAAGCCGGCAGGTACAATGCCCGCACGGTCGCAGGTGTCATCTACCAGCGGATGCGGGGCATCGCC
>Ga0265296_1000893_pt1 | contig 38782 bp, 42 predicted proteins | sample MunlanPumphouse1_FD_189073 | JGI IMG/M metagenome (GOLD analysis project Ga0265296, IMG submission 189073) | Groundwater microbial communities from a municipal landfill in Southern Ontario, Canada - Pumphouse #1 | ecosystem: Environmental > Aquatic > Deep subsurface > Groundwater | place...
ATTAATTTTAAAAGTTATTTTGCTGTAAGCTATGACACGCTTCAGGATAAAAATATGAGCGAGTATCTGCAAATTGTTAAAAACGGGCTTCAACAAACAGTTCCAGGCGTCGTCTTCACCAAAGATCAAGATATGAGTATAAACAGCAAACCGGCTCACATAATAGAGGCGGAATTGACCCAGCAAGGAGTAAATTTTAAAATTTTAATAGTGGTAATCACCGGGCAAAAAAAAGATGTCTGGGTGATGTCTTTTAACACAACTAAAAGCAATTGGGACGAATATAAAGAAACATTTTACAGCATTGCAAATAGTTTCAGTTTGAAGAAATAGTTGTTTTTTACTTCGGCATATTATAAAATATGCCTATATGAAGATCTCTAACGGGATAAATGAAAAGTGCGCGGTTTTTGGAATTTTTGGAACGGAAAATGCCTCTAGGCAAACATATTTCGGACTTTTTGCTCTTCAGCATCGCGGACAAGAGAGTTCCGGCATAGTAAGTACAGATGGAAAAAAAATTTTCTCGCATAAAGGTCCTGGCTTGGTAAGCCAAGTTTACACGGAAAAAACATTAAAAAATCTTCCTGGTTTTGCCGCCATCGGCCACAATCGCTATTCAACTTCTCATGGAACGGGTTTCAAATACGCTCAGCCCATCATTTTTAACAATACGGTTTCATTCGCTCATAATGGCAATTTGCCGAGCACTAAAGCACTGGTAAATTTCCTTGAAAGTAAAAAAATACCAATTAAAAAAGATTCCGATTCCGAGCTTATGGCAAAAGCGATCGGCTATTATATGAAAAAAGGATTCAGTCTTCCAAGAGCAGTTGAAAAAATTTATCCTCTTTTTACGGGGGCATTTTCCTGCGTGGCGCTTTCAACAAAAGAATTAGTCGCTTTCCGCGATTCGAGAGGCATTCGCCCTCTAGTTATGGGCAAAAGGGGGAAAGAAATAATTATTGCTTCAGAAACATGCGCTTTGAGGACAGTCGGCGCCGAGCTTAATAGGGAAGTTCGCCCTGGGGAAATGGTTGTCATTTCAAAAAATGGAATCAAAAGCAAAATCTTGGCGAAAGAAAAACCGAAATTTGATATTTTTGAATTCATTTATTTCTCCCGCCACGATTGCATGGTTTTAGGCAAATCCGTTTATCAAGTTCGGAAAAATTTCGGAAGAATTTTATTCAAAGAAAATCCAAAAATAAAATTGGATGTCGTTATCCCGGTTCCAGAAACCGGAATTCCCGCGGCAATTGGCTATTCTCAAGAGTCCGGTGTATCTTTTGAAATAGCTTTGAATAAAAATCGTTATATCCACCGCACTTTTATCGAGCCATCGCAGGCTACTCGCGACCAAAAGGTGAAAATGAAATTGTCCATAATGCGAAGCGTGGTTAAAGGCAAACGCGTGGGAATAATAGACGATTCAATCGTCCGCGGGACAACTTCGCGGAAAATCGTAAAAATGGTTTTTGAAGCCGGCGCGAAAGAAGTGCATTTTATGGTTTGTTCGCCACCGATTCGCTTTCCGGATTTTTACGGCATTGACACGCCAAAACAAAACGAGCTTATCGCCTCAAAAAAAACCGTAAAAGAAATTTGCGAGTATTTGGGAGCGACGTCTCTTTCGTTCTTGTCAATTGACGGCATGGTGAAGGCGACAGGGTTGCCGAAAGAGCGTTTTTCGCTTTCAGGTTTTAATGGAGAATATCCGATTCCAATTTTAGAAAGACAAAATGAAGTTAGTTATGATGTCCCAAAAAACTAAAATCAAATTAGCCCTGCTTATTTCCGGCGGAGGAACGACGATGGAAGCAATAATCAAGGCCTGCCTGCCGGCAGGCAGGCGTGCAGGAACAGGTTATATAAAAGCCGAACCGGTTCTTGTAATTGCAAGCAAACCTGATGCTGGAGGAGTAGAAAAAGCCCGTGCGCTTGGTATTCCTGAAAAAGATATTTTAATCATAAATCCGAAAGATTTTAAAAACAGGGAAGAATTTGGAGAAATTATTATAAAAGAATGTAAAAAAAGAAAAGTTAATCTTATCGGCCAATATGGTTGGATGGTAAAAACTCCAGATAAGGTTATTGACGCTTTTCCGAATATGATAATAAATCAGCACCCCGGACCGCTTGATCCGAATGGCAATGGAGATTTTGGCGGAGCGGGAATGTTCGGTATGCGAGTGCATCAAGCGCGGTTGGAATTTGTAAAAAAAGTTAATCGTCCTGCCCGCGCAGGCGGGGATTTCTGGACAGAAGCTACGGCGCATAGAGTAACTTCAGAATTTGACAAGGGCGCAATTTTAAAAAGAAAACAAGTGCCGATATTTCCAAGTGATACTGCGGAAACTCTGCAAGCCCGCGTGCTTCCAGTAGAACATGAAGTGCAGATAGAAACTCTGCGAGATTTTGCCAACGGAATAGTTTCAGAATATAAAAGAGAAATCCCGCTTGTTCTGCCGGGCGAGGAAAAAATTTTAGAAGAGTGCAAAGAAGAAGCAAAAAAATTATATTCAAATGGCTAATAAACAAAAAATTTTAATAATCGGAAGCGGGGGAAGGGAACATGCTATCGGGTGGAAGATAAAGCAGTCACCGAGGTGCGGAGAGCTTTATTTTGCGCCGGGAAATGGCGGTACGGCTTCAATCGGCACAAATATAGATATAAAAGCAACGGATATTCTTGGCCTTATAGAGTTTGTAAAAAAAGAAAAAATAGATTTGACCCTTGCAATTCCTGATGATCCGCTGGCTCTCGGCATTGTGGATGAATTTAGGAAAGAAAATTTGCGAATTTGGGGGCCGACTAAAAATGCGGCACGGTTGGAATCTTCAAAAGCTTTTGCCAAAAATTTTATGCAAAAACATAATTTACCCACTGCAAAATTTGAAGTTTTTAAAAATTATGAAAAAGCCAGAGAATATCTTAAAAATTATACTTTGCCAGTTGTAATAAAAGTAAGCGGTTTAGCGCTCGGCAAGGGAGTTTTTATCTGCAAAACTTATGAAGAAGCAAATATTGCATTGGAAAATATTTTAGTTAAAAAAACTTTTGGCAAAGCCGGAAACGAAGTCATAATTGAAGAATTCCTTACCGGCCCTGAAATTTCCACGCATGCGTTTTCAGACGGAAAAACTTATTCCATATTTCCGACGTCTCAAGACCACAAGCGAATAGGAGAAAATGACACTGGACCAAACACGGGCGGAATGGGGACTATCGCTCCATTGCTCTTTGTCACGCCGGAACTTTTAAATAAAATAGAAAAAAGTATTATCGCTCCGAGTTTTGAAATGATGCAAAAAGAGGGGACGCCTTTTGAAGGATTGCTTTATCCTGGCCTTATATTGACCGAAGACGGTCCCAAAATTCTTGAATACAATGTCCGTTTCGGCGATCCGGAAACGCAGACTTATATGAGATTACTGGATACAGATTTATTATATATTATTGATTCGTGCATTGATGGCACACTTGATCAAATTAAAATAGGCTGGAAAAAATTATTTGCTTGCACTATTGTAATTGCGTCTGGCGGATATCCGGAAAATTATGAAAAAGGGAAAATTATTTCCGGAATAGCTGAGGCGGAAAAATTGGAAAATATCATTGTTTTTCACGCAGGAACAAAATATGACGAAAATAAAAATTTAGTTACAAATGGCGGGCGAGTATTAGGAGTAAGCGCTATTGGAAATACTTTAAAACAAGTTCTTCAAAATGCCTATAAAGCTGTAGAAAAAATATCTTTTGGGGGAATGTATTATAGAAAAGATATAGGAAAAAAGCATTAAATATAAAATAAGCTGAACTAAAAAAATTCACTCCGCTTTCTTACACCGGCCTCGCCTCAAAATTAGTATAAAAAATTATGCTATAATAACACTATGACTTTCAAAAAAATCGGGGTCATTTTGTTTTTAATATTTTTTCTGTTCCCAATATGCAAGATATATGGAGAAACTTCAAATGCAGGATTTATACCGGCAAATATTTGGTATTCCAAAGATCCATTCCAAGAAGGGGATAAAATCAAAATTTACACCCTGATATTTAATCCTGACCAAAGAGAATTTTCAGGGACAGTAATCTTTTTCGATAAAACTGTTTTTTTGGGCAAAAAAGATTTTGCAGTGCCAGCTAAGGGAATAAAAGATATTTCCATCGATTGGACTGCAACTGTTGGAGATCATATAATTTTTGGAAAAATTGAAAATGCTAAATTTTTAATATCAAAAGACAAATACGAAGAAGCATATTTAGCGAAAGATGAAACAGAACAAAGCAAGCGTATTGTTTCTAAAAAAATAATTCCCCAAGAAACATCTACAGATACTAATTCAGAATTAAATACCACCAATCCTTCTCAAATTGAAAAAATCAGAGATATAATAGTAGAAAAGACTCCTATTTTTATCGCTAAACCTATAGCTAATACCGCAAATGCAATTGAGGGATTCCGAGAGAATGTAGGCACTGCATCAGAAAATAAAAAGCAAGAAGTTAAAGTTGAGATAAAAGCATTGGAAGAAAATGATAAAATAGTCGCAGATGATAATAAAATTTCATCAGATTTAAAAACAGAAAATAAAAGCGAAATTTTAAAGCCATTTAAATATGCAGAACTTTTTCTATTTACTCTTTCGTCCGCTATTTTTAATAATAAATTCATATTTTATGGTATTTTAATTATCGTCATATTCCTATTATTTCGCTGGATTTGGATTAAAATTTTCTAATTTGTGTTTTTACAATAAGCGTGTAATATAAGATTATGGCATTTAGATTTTTAGCTTCCATAATATTGCTATTTTTAATACTATTTATGCCTTTTTGGCTATCTGTTATTCTGGCTCTTGGAGCTATAATTTATTTCTCTTTTTTTTGGGAAGCTGTATTCTTGTTCTTTTTGTCTGATTTGCTTTATGGAACAAAAGAAGCAAAAACTCTTAATGCTATTTTTATTTCTTTGATTATTTCTGTTCTAATTTTATTAATGCTGGAACTTTTAAAAAGAAAACTTAAATTTTATCCTAAAAAGCATAAAAAATGATCAGGAGACTATTACGAAAAAATAAAATAAAAAACGCAAACTTTTTTGTTGAACCTGATGAAATTTTTCTTGATTCAAAAAATTTACAAAATTTTGACCGTCAGCAATTTGAAGGCCGGATTGAAAAACCAATTCCAAAAAAAACTATTTTGTTTTTGGGTATTTTTTTTCTATTTTGCGCTGGAACATTTTTAATTCGGCTTGGATATCTTCAAATACAAAAAGGTGAAGCATATTTTAAAAGAAGCCAAAATAACACTTTGGAAAAACAATTGATTTTCGCGGACAGGGGAATAATCTACGATAGGAACAAAAAAGAACTTGCTTGGAATAAAAAAACTGGAGAACCCGCAAGCGGAACTGGAGAAAATGATCTACCAATTCGCGCCTATTTGTCACCTGGATTTTCTCATATTCTGGGTTATATAAGCTACCCAGCTCAAGATAAAATGGGTAATTATTGGCAAAGTGAATTCATTGGCAAAGATGGGCTTGAAAAGCAATATAATGATAAACTGCGAGGAGAAAACGGCATTAAAATAATAGAAGTAGACGTTCATGAAAAAATTCACTCGGAAAATATAATAAATGCTCCAAAACGCGGTCAAGACTTGATAACAAGCATTGACTCACTCATACAAAGTCAATTATTTAGCCTTATCAAAGATTTATCAGAAAATAATTCTTTCAAAGGAGGAGCGGGAATTTTAATGAATGTTCAAAATGGGGAAATAATTGTATCAACCGGTTTTCCAGAATATAATTCCGAAATTCTTTCATTGGGAAAAGATTCAGAAGCCATTAAAAATTATTTAAACGATAAGAGAAAAGTATTCATGGATAAAAACATTTCTGGCCTCTATACTCCCGGGTCAATTGTAAAACCATTTTTAGCAATCGGAGCGCTTACTGAAGGCATCATTGACCCATATAAGAAAATTTTATCTGCCGGATCGATCTCCATTCCAAATCCATTTTTCCCGGGACAAAAAACAGTCTTCAAAGACTGGAAAATACACGGCTGGGTTGACATGAGACAAGCTATATCAGTTTCTTCGGACGTTTATTTTTATGAAATTGGCGGAGGTTTTGAAGAACAAAAAGGTCTTGGTATAAGCAATATTGAGAAATATGCGCGACTTTTTGGCATAGGAGAAAAAACTAATGTTGATTTACCTGATGAAAAAGTGGGAACAATCCCAAGCCCGGAGTGGAAAGCTAAAAACTTTTCAAATGATCCATGGCGTATCGGAGACACTTATCATACAGCCATTGGACAATATGGATTCCAAGTAACACCGCTTCAAATGGCGCGCGCAGTTTCCGCGATTGCAAATTATGGCAAACTTGTCACCCCGCATTTTCTCTTAAATGATGTTATTGAAGAAAATAAAAATTTAAACATTGATCTAAAAAAGGAATTTTTTGATGTTGTGCATGAGGGGATGAGACAAAGCGTTTTGTCAGGCACTTCCGTTGCTCTTAATGTGCCCTATATACAGGTCGCTTCTAAAACCGGTACCGCGCAACTGGGTGTCGCAAAAGACAGAGTAAACTCTTGGATAATAGGATTTTTCCCATATCAAAATCCAAAATATGCGTTTACTATAATGATGGAATCCGGTCCATCTTCCGGCAGTGTCGGAGCGTCATCTGTCATGCGCCAGCTTTTGGATTGGATGTCTGTAAATACTCCAGAATATTTTAAATAAAAAAAAACACTCGTATGCAAAATATAGCGAGTGTTATTGTTTAAGCGCAAGAATTGAATCTCGCACTTTTTCTTTTATTAATTTGATTTTTTCTTTCTCCGCGATATCTTGATCACAAATTTCAGAAAAATTAATTAATTTTCCAATTATCATTTTGCCTTTTTTCCCAGATTTTATTCTGGAATATTTTTGACCAACTTCCCTAGGCATTATTTCATTTATGCCATCAAGATAAATTGGTATAACGACAAAATCTGGATCTTCCTTTGTCATCCGCAAAATAGTCATTGCTACTCCTGACTTACACCTATCCATAACTTCACCTTTGTTATTCTTAGTCCTTCCACCTTCTGGAAAGAGAAGAAGTGCGCTTTTTCTTAAAATCTTACAATATCTTTTAATTAAGAATTCAACGTATTCTTCATTATTCAAGCGTCGTCGGTCAACCGGAACATTTTTTAATAATTTCATAAAAAAAACACCGATTTTTTTAGAGTAAAAATTTTTAAAGTCAGGCGCATTCCAAGGAATGTGACTAGGATAGAAAAGTAATTCTTTTAAGCTTATCACCCCAATTCCAATTATTAAAGAATCAATAAAAGTAAGATGATTAGAAACATAAAGAATTTTAGTAGTACGTGGCAAATTCTCTTTGCCTTTGATTTCTATTTTATTTATGACCTTAAAGACATAAACGCCCAAAAGATACATAAATATAAACAGAAAATAGCTTAAAAACATTTCTATTAGATTCATATTGTATTTTTTTAATTTTAAAAAAACTTTTATTTTCTATATTTAGACTACATAAAAAATTAAGATTTGTCAAAAAAATTTTATACAAACTTAATAAAAAATAACTTGCATTTGGCATAACAACAGGTATAATACATCTATGCGTAGAGCAAGAATACTTTTGATGTTTGGCATTTGGGTTGCAATATTGCCTTATTTAGGTTTTCCATATTCTTGGAAAAATATTTTATTTAGCCTTTCCGGTTTGGGATTAGTTTATTTAAGCTATGTGCTTTATAAAGAATATAAAGCGAAAAAAACTATTGCGAAAACTTTTGATAACTTTTCAGAGAATCATGATTTTGACCCGAATAAAAGGGAAGAGACACAAAACAACCCAAATCTAAATGACAAAAAAGATAATTAAAAAGAAACTGTTGTGGCTAGGAATCTCTCTGGGCATTTTATTGGCTATTGCCATTTTTTTTATTGTGCCAGAAATTTGCGCGAAAGATTATATAAAAACCAGTTTGCAAAATTTAAATATCATAAAAAGTGAAGAAATCCCGATAGAAAACGCCGAGGAAGGCATTGTCATAACTCACCTAGAAACACCAAAACCACTAAAAGCAGTCTACATGACAAGTTGGGTTGCCGGCACCAATTCTATGCGGGAAAAAGTTTTTAATATTATAGACAGAACGGAATTAAACGCTATCGTGATAGATATTAAAGATTATACCGGCAGAATCGCTTTTCCTGTGAGTGACCCATATTTGCAAAAAATCGGCTCTTCGGAAAATAGAATTCGCGATATTAAAGAATTGATTGATGAACTGCATAAAAAAAATATTTATGTTGTGGGGCGCATTTCCGTTTTTCAAGATCCATTTTTAGTAAAAAGCAGGCCGGACTTGGCTGTAAAAAAATCAAGCGATAAAAATTCTGTTTGGAAAGACAAGAAGGGAATTAGCTGGCTGGACGCCGGCTCAAAAGAAGTTTGGATTTATACCGTAGCGATAGCCAAAGAAGCTTATGCAGTCGGTTTTGACGAATTGAATTTTGACTATATTCGTTTTCCTTCGGACGGCAATATGAAAGATATTTATTATCCGATTTCTGAAGGCAAGATAAAAACGGATGTCATGAGAGAATTTTTTAAATATATGAATGAAAATTTATCTGATACAGAAATGAAAATTTCTGCCGATGTTTTCGGAATGGTGGCTACAAATACCGATGATTTGGGAATAGGGCAGAATTTGGAAGATGCTGTGGAATATTTTGACTATGTTTCGCCGATGGTTTATCCTTCGCACTTTCCGCCGAATTGGAATGGATTTAAAAATCCCGCGGAAAAACCGTATGAAACGGTAAAAATTTCAATGGACAAAGCGGTAGAAAGAATGAGAGTAATTAGCAAGGATATAAATAAAATCAGGCCATGGCTCCAAGATTTTAATTTAGGCGCAAAATACACAAAAGAATTAGTGAGAGCTCAAATTAAGGCAACCTATGACACCGGCCTTGATTCGTGGATGCTTTGGGACTCTAGCAACACTTATACAGAAGAAGCGCTTCTGCCAAATTATTTTCAATAGTTGATTTTTAGTTTAATTTTTGAAACAATAAAGAATAATGCAAAAGTCATTAGAATTTTTAAAAATAAGGCGAACTATTATTACTATCCTATTTATTATCGGATTTTTTGGTCTCGGTATTTACATAGGATTTCACAATCGTCCGGACATAGAAAAAGCTATAGCTATCTCCAACAAAGACAATCCAAAAGAAATAACAGCCGATTTTTCTTCTTTCTGGAAGGTTTGGAATACCATAAATGAAAAATATCCGCAAGCTGACAAAATCACTGACCAAGAAAAGGTAAATGGGGCTATTTCGGGCCTTGTGGGCTCTTTAAATGACCCATATAGCGTCTTTTTTAATCCTGATGAAGCAAAGTCGTTTGAAGAAGATGTTAACGGAACTTTTGAAGGAATAGGAATGGAGGTCGGTATCAAAGATAGGGTTTTAACAGTTATTGCTCCTTTAAAAGACACTCCCGCCTACAAGGCTGGAATAAAGTCCGGAGATAAAATTTTGAAGATTGATAACACCCTTACATCTGATTTAGGCATTGAGCAAGCAATTAAATTAATCCGAGGACCAAAAGGGACAAGTGTTGCGCTCACAATTCTTCATGATGGAGAAAAAGAATCGCAAGAAATAAATGTTGTGCGGGATATTATTAATATTCCAACCCTTGATACAGAATTAAGAAAAGATGGCATTTTTGTAATAAACCTTTATAGTTTTTCTGCTAATTCAGCTAATCTTTTCCGTGATGCAATAAGAGAATTTGTTCAGTCCGGAAGTGATAAACTTTTACTGGATCTGCGAGGAAATCCAGGAGGATACTTAGATGCTGCTATAAACATCTCAAGTTGGTTTTTACCGGGAGGAAAAACCGTAGCAATTGAAAATTATGGCGATAATACAAAGCAAAAAATATACAGGAGTTTGGGTTATAATATTTTTGACAATGAATTGAAATTTGTAATATTGATAAATGAAGGGTCCGCTTCAGCTTCTGAAATTGTTGCCGGCGCGATGCAAGACTATGAGCGCGCCAAACTTGTTGGTAAAAAAAGTTACGGAAAAGGTTCTGTGCAAGAGGTTGTAGATATTACACCGGATACTATATTAAAAATTACAGTGGCTAAATGGCTTACACCTAATGGTATTTCAATCTCAGAAAAAGGATTAACACCGGATTATATAGTGGAATATACAAAAAAAGATTTAGAAAATAAAAAAGACCCGCAGTTAGACAAAGCGGTTGAATTATTAAATAATTGGCCTCCAAAATAAAATGAGAGTAATTTTTTTACATGATGTGCTAAGAGTTGGAAAAAGGCATGAAATAAAAGAAGTAAATGGCGGTTATGCTGTTAATTTTTTGTTTCCAAAAAAATTAGCTGAACCTGCAACACCCAAGGCAATAGGGGAGCTTGAAAAACGTCAGAAAGAAATAATAGTTGAAAGGGAAGTACAGGAGGATCTTTTAATGAAAAATTTAGAAGAATTAAAAGGTAAAATCATTACAATAAAAGACAAAGCCAACGACAAAGGCCATTTGTTTTCTGCGATTCATAAAAAAGAAATTATTGAAGCAATGATGTCTGAACACAAAATCGAAATTGGCGAAGAGTTCATTCTCCTGGAAAAACCAATCAAAGAAATAGGGGAGTTTCAAATCCCAATCGAAATCAAAGGCAAAAAATCTTTATTTAAACTGATTGTGGAGAAAATTTAAATTTGATTTTGACTTGAATACTTTGTAGTATATAATGGCATTATTATCAATTTCCGCCAAAGGCGGATCAGCCTATGGCTGAAATAAAATAAAAACTATGGAAAATTATAAAAATTCAAGCGGGAAGTCAAAAGTGTTGAAATATCAAATTGGGTCAGACTCTATTATTGTTGAATTTAAAGTTCCAAGCAGAAGTGGTTATACCATTTATGAATATAGTTATACAAGCGCCGGACAAAGCAATATAGAGCACATGAAAGAACTGGCAGAGCAAGGCTTTGGCTTGGGTACTTTTATCGATGAAAACGTCAGGGAGCTTTATAAAGATAAAAAATAAGCTTCGCTCTATTCGAAGTTATCCACAGTTCTACCATCTACTTTACTTGACTAAAGTACTTTAGTTTGCTAAAGTGGAACTATGTCAGATATTAATTGGAATACAAAAGAAAAAAGGGAACTAGTGGAAGCGTTTTTATCCTTGCAAAATAAGGACGAAGTTGAGCGTTTTCTGCGAGATTTGCTGACAAAGCAAGAAATAGACGAATTTTCCAAACGTTTTGAAGTTGCTCAAATGCTTTCTTGTAATATTCAATATAATACGATTAGGGAAAAAACGGGCCTAAGTTCCACGACCATAGCCCGTATTCAGAAATGGCTCAAGGGCCCAATCGGTGGCTATCGTTTAGTATTCAATAATCTTTCACATCATAATTCTTTCAAACTTGAGAAAGGATAGTCTTAGCGCTATTTAAAATTTTTACGTAATAATGTTTACGATTTTTTTGACTAAAGTTTTATTATTAAAACCAGTTTTGCGTTTTGAGTCGAATTTTACTGTGCCTTCTTTTAGAGCGAATAGGGTATGATCTTTGCCCATTCCGACATTTGTGCCAGCCATAATTACCGTGCCTCTCTGGCGAATAATTACAGAGCCAGCTTGAGCCTTTTGGCCATCGGCAAGCTTTGTACCCAGATACTTTGGATTAGAATCTCTTAAGTTTTTGGCCGTTCCGCCGGCTTTTCTATGTGCCATTTGAATTAGTTGTTAGGTTCTAGGTTTTAGGTTCTAGTTAAAAATAAACAGAATAAAAACTGTAGACTAAATATTTAAAATTGCTTATAATAAAACAGTTAGAAGTATAAACAATTTCATGGAAAAAATCAAGCAATTTATTGAAAGTGAGAAGGGAAAAGACATTTTAACTATCTTTATAGTAATTTTTGTTGGAACTGGTTCTTTTTTCTTAGGAAGATTATCTAAGGTTCAAAACAGCGGTATTAAGGTAGAATATCCTGCTAATTACCAAACTCAAGCTAATTTAAGCCAAATTAAGACAAATACAGGGCAAAACACTACATCATCAGGACAACAAGCCGTTACCGCAAATACGGGGCAAGTCCCGCCGTTAGCGGGGCAAGCAGGAAATTTTTTCGCATCAAGTAGGGGACATAAATATTATTCTTTAGGCTGTTCGGCTGGAAAAACTATTAAACAAGAAAATAGAATTTACTTTGCGACATCTACTGATGCAGAAAAAGCAGGTTATACATTGTCTAGTTCGTGTCAGTAAGAATTAGTTATTAGTTGCTAGTTATTAGTTAATAGGGAAACCTCTGTACCACGTCGCACAATATATGTTGCGGTAGCATATCTACCCCAAAGATATACTCTTTGTGTTTAATGCCAACCAATATTACTAAGGTCAACCACAGGCGCGGCTAATTGCCAGTCATTTGGACTGCCGTCTTTCATTCTTTCCCAATTATCTGTAAAAGTATTCCAAAAAGAAATTCCGGTTGGATTATCCTTAAAAAAATAATAGGCTATGATAATTACAATAATAATTATCAAAATCGCTCCGAGGAATCCCCTATTTCTGTTGTTTTTAGTCCTCTTTATCATACTCATATGATAAACAATTTTTAGGACTTTGTCAAGCGTTTGACATTATTTAAGAGCTAACTTTTCAAAATCCGTTGGTTTGTTGCCACGGATATTCTATATATATTAAATATTATACACCATACTTAATGTCGCACAAGACATTTTACTTTTATTTGAACAATGACAAAAACGCGCTTACAACGGCTCCGAGAAGCGATTGTTTTTGAATTCTGCTCTGAGGTTGTTCTCCATCCGGCGGTGGAAGTTGTTGCATGTTTTGTTGCATATTTTGCTGATCCATAGGTTGTTGCATTCCTGTCGGTATTTGTTGCATCATCATTTGTGACTGATCTCCACCGGGACCAAGTTGTATATTCATCGGCTGTTGTCCGGGTGCTGGTACTGGCCCACCACCAGTTGGCATTCCTGTTGGTGGCTGTTGCATATTTTGCTGAAATTGCTGATTCATTTGTTGCTGCATTTCTATTGGCATTTGCATCGTTGTTGGTAGCATTTGACCACCAGCGGAACTGGGTTGCATTTGCTGACCTTCCATTCCCATTGACTTAAAATTCTTGCATTGGTCAGAATTTTTCTCACAATAAGTCTTACATTCCTCCGGACTTTTGCATCCCCCTGGTCCTGCTTGTTGCGGCATCATCTGTCCGCCGGGATTTATCACACCCGGACCGGGCTGGAATTTTTGGCACTCTTCAGGTTTAGATTCGCAATATTTTTGGCATTCTTCTTGTGTTTTACAACCGCTCGGTCCTGTTGTGCCGGGAGCCATTTGCATTCCCATATCGCCGCCTTCACCTGGCGTAGGACAATTATCTCCCTCGCATTTCTGCCCAGGTTGCGGCATATTCTTTTCAAAACAAACTCGCATTCCTTCTCCCATTTCTTTCTGAGGCATAATTCCACCGCTCTTAAATTTTTCTACTTGTTCACTTCCAATAGATTCTTTTAAGCACGTTTCAACTTCTGGCGGAAGATTGTTAAATGTTTGTTTAAAATTTGCTTTGTCTTGCTCCATTCTTTGAAGTTCTTCCTGCGGAATCATTCCATTTTCAACTCCAAATTTAAAACATTCTTCTTGGTTATTCTGGCAGAAAGCATCGCATGCTTCTTTGCCCATGCAACCACCCGGACCTTTGCCTCTTGTCTTTTTTGCCATCTCGGCTTGTTTCTCATCCATCATTCCGGCAGCCACGGAAAAGTTTATGCATTCATCCATATGCTCCTCGCTCTGGCAATACGCGTCGCATTCTTGCTGGCCTCGGCACTTCGGCGGTTTTACGCCTTTTTTAATTGCCTGCAGCATTTTTTGAGAATTTTCTTTTTCCTGATCGCTCATCATTCCGGCTTCCATGGCGAAATTCATGCAAATTTCCATATTGTCGGGATTACTGCAATATTCATCGCAAGCATCTTTTCCTTTGCATGGAGGCGGTTTAATTCCCCTCTTTAAGGCAGACAACATTTTTTGGGCATTTTCAAGTTCTTCTCCCTGAATAAATCCCGCCTCAACTCCGAAATTAATGCATTCCTCCATATGATTCGACTCTTCGCAATAAGCATCGCATGCATTTTTATTTCCACACGCTGGCGGCTTTACGCCTCTTTTGATGGCAGCTTGGACTTTTTTAGCTTCTTCCAGTTCTTTCGCAGGCATTAAATTATTTTTTTCGGCGAAAGAAACGCATTCATCCATATTATCCATATTATTGCAATAAGCATCGCATCCATCTTTTCCATCGCATCCGCCGGGACCTTTCATTTCTTTTTTGGCAAAATTCTTGGCTATGCTTGTCTCTTCTTTCGACATTAAATTATTTTTTTCGCCGAAAGAAAGGCACGCATCCATGTTTTTTGTTTTATCACAATAAACTTTGCATTCTTTTTCACTTTTACAACTACCCAGCTCTTTAACCGGATATTGAACATCTTTAACAGCAGAGCGCTGAACATCTTTAATTGGAGATTGAACAACATCTTTAGCAGGATATTGAACGTCTTTGGCGGGATATTCAACATCTTGAGCCATAACACTGCCAATAACGGCGAGAGAAAACATCGTCCCGATTCCTAAAACTACAAAACTAGATAAGTATTTTTTCATATTTTTATTCAAAAGGATTAGTTTTTAAATCCTTAAATGGATTGGTTTTGTCGACTGGGTTAACTTCGGGCTTATTCTCCATGGGGTTGGTGTTTATTCCCGGCAAAACTCCCTGTGTTGCGCTATCGGTTATTTTTTGGGCGGAGTCTCCGGCATTTTCAATAGCCTTAATTTCAGGGGATACTTTTATATATTTTTTCCAATAAAAATATCCTCCGATTACCAGTCCGATTGCTATTACGACCACGATTAATGTTAAAATTGATTTTTTCATTTTTTTTCCGCCTGAGGCGGATCAGCTTTTGGCTGAAATTTTTCTTATAAAACGACCTCTTTTTTAATAGTAACACTAAACTCGACTCTATTCAATATTAACAGCTGGGACCATTTTTCCAAAATCCGTTGGTTTATTGTCACGGATGTTCTCCATATTTGAAATAAAAGATTTCCAAAAAATTGCCAAAAATACATCGTTCCATAAATATGACGCCGGCTTCTTTAAATAATCATTCCATAGGCTTTTACCAGCCCCGCTGACATAACTAAAATTGCTCTGAGTCTCCGGACTTTCAACAATTGATTTTAAACTTATTTTGAAATAACTAAGCACTACAATTAAAATAATTCCCAGAAGTAAAATTCCGATAATACTGATTCCGCCTCTTTTTTTAAATGCATTCATAGATTTAAATGCTTCTATACGTTAAAAAACGCTTTGCACTAGATGTATAAACCAATTAATTATTCCGCTTATTGTTATATGAAAATAGCTCATTACTAATATTATTACAATAATGGCAATTATTATTTGTAAAAATCCGCCTTGCCTATTTTTAAAATCATTTTTCATATTATACTTATATATTATCATAAATCTTTTAAGTATTGCAATAATCTATATTTTACACAACTCTGACAATGCAAATTGGTGTTTGTTCTGACGCCTGCCCCAAAGGATTATCCTTAAATACCGATATACAAAAAGAATCCGATATTTTTTTGTCAGAACGGCCTAAAACGGCAACTCCTAAGTCATTGGCATCGATTATTACGCAGTCATTTTTTATTTTTAATTTAATATCTTTAGCAACTTTATCGGGATTAGACGGTCCCAATTTGGCATATTCATTATAAGGAGCAATTGTGTAGGAACACGGGCCGTCAATGGCATTTATATTCTTGCCAACAACTTTATAAAACACCCCTCGCAAACCAAACATTTTCGTAATAGCCGAACAAAAAGCCGCGAAAAGAATTCTTATTAAGCCGGCTTCTTTAATGGCAAGCTCCATCGTCCAAGGGCTGCCAAGTCCGATTCCATAAGGAGATTTATGCACAAATTTGACAAAAAATTTAGCCAAGCCTGAAGGATAAATATCTTTAATTGGAAATGCCCGCCCTTGGGTAATAGCCACAATTCGCTCGCTGATAAATAAAAGATCATTATTTTCTAAATGAGGGCAGGCATATTTCTGAATGACATCAATAATATTATCATTGTCCGTAATAATATGAGTTTTAATAGGAATACGCTCATATGTTTTTCCATCAACTTCTATTGTTAAACTTTTGCCTTTGTTTGGTAAAAATAAGCTTTGTTCCATTTTTATTTTTTGTTAAATATTTTTATAATTTATAATTTCGGCAAATAATACATTGGGTCAAGATAAGCATTTGTTGGAGCAATTGGCATTCTGTAGGTTTTTCCTGGACATGTTGTACTTGGTCTTATTATCATTTCGGCTGCTTCAGATGCGTAAACTGTAAGATGTAAATGTGGTCCTGTAGTATGGCCAGTGTTGCCAGAATACCCAATTATATCACCTCTTTTTACTTTTTGGCCTTCATTAACTTTTATTAAAGAAAGATGCCCATAAGTAGTCGATAGGCCATTATTGTGTTTTATAAATATAAACTTGCCAAAAGAAGTATATGGGCAAGTAATATCTGTATTGCCTGTTCCAATTACAATTCCATCTGCAACTGCTTTTACTGGCGTACCAACAGCTGCTCTAAAATCAACTCCGCTATGAGAACCTGAAGCATATAAACGCTTGGAATCTTTTGTCACGCCAAATAATTGAGTTATATGTATATTGTCAAGCGGCCAAGACAAAACTCCTTTTCCCGGCAGAGAAGAAGGGTCAAGAATAAATTTTAATTGTGATTCATATTCTTCTACTTCTTTTTCAAAAGTGTCTTTTTTAGCATTATTTGCTTTTAAGTTTTTCTGGTAAAGAGCTTCGCTGTTTTTAGTTTGCGTTAAAAGTTTCTTTTTTTCTTTTGTGTTCTGATCCACTATCTTTTTCTGATCGGCAAGTTCAGATTTTAAAGAGACTAATTCTTGTTTTGCGTCGGTTGTTATTTGTCTAGTGTCTTCCAACTGTCCTTTTACGGCATTTAATTCAACAATATGGGCTCTGATACTGTCTCGAACGGTGGCCATGTTATCAATATCATTCCAAGTGTTCGAAATTTTGTCGCTTGATAAAATTTTTTCAATAATGGAATCTTGTTCTATTTCATTAATATTCCTGATTTCTAAATTTATGGCATTTAGATTTCTAGAAATAGAATCTTCTTTTGTCCCTATTTGGAAACTCAATTCTTTTATTTCTAAATCCTTTTTTTGAATTTTATTTTCGGTTATGGAAATATCTGACATTAACTTTTTTTTGGTTAAATCAAGTTGTTTTAAGGCAGTATTCAGGGAATTCTTTTGCTTGCTCAAATCATCCAATTGCCTTTGGATTTCTTTATTTTTATTCTCTAAATCTGCAATAATGCTATTGTGAGAATCAATCTGCTTTTTTAGCTCTTCTACGCTTTGCGCATAGGAAAAAAATATAGGAACTATTATTAGTAAAATTCCTAAAAATAATATACTAAATTGCTTTTTGTAAGCGTAATAAAGTTTCATTTTTTCCTAAAATTTCAGCAATTATAAAAGGGTCGGGAGACTTATCCAAACCTGATAAAGCGAAACGAATTGGATGCAAAAGCTCTCCCCTATTTTCCAAATTATCAGCTATTTTCATTAAAACTGATTTTATATTTTCTTTATTAAAATCATTTTCATTAATTTCTTTCAAAGCTGTAATTGCTTTATTTAAATTTTGTTTTATTTTTTCAGTAGAGGTATTCTTATAAATTAATTTTTCCTTTGAATATTCCGGCTGTTTAAAAAAGAAAGTCAACTCCCCTGCTTCAAAAATTTCCCTTACTTGTCCAAAGTGAGTAATTCTTTCAATTAAAATATCAGAAATTTTATTAATTTTTTTTTCTGTATAATTTGTAAAACTTTTTACGTTCTCTGGGATAAAGCTTTTAACTAATTTCAATTGTTCTTCATTTGATAATAATTTAATGTGCTCTCTATTGAACCATTCTAATTTATCTGGATTAAATATCGCTCCAGGCTTCTGCATTCTTTCCAAAGAAAAAGTATCTATTAATTCCCTTAGGGTAAAAATTTCTTTTTCTGTACCTGGATTCCAGCCTAGAAAAGCTATAAAATTAATTAAACCCATCGGCAAATATCCCTCATCCTTATATTCCAAAGATGGACGAACTAATGGATCACGTTTAGATAATTTCGCTCGTTCTTCGTTTAATATAATAGAGCCGTGAGCATAAATTGGACGTGGGGCACCAATTGCTTCTTGAATTAAAATTTGTCTCGGAGTATTAGAAACATGTTCTTGCCCCCGTATTATATGAGAGATACCCATTTCAAAATCGTCAACCACTGTAGCGAAATGATAAAGTGGACTTTCTAAATCTTTTGCAATAACGAAATCTCCTAAATCAGTTGTATTAAACTCTATTTCACCTAAAACCAAATCATCGAATTTTATTTTTTTACACGGATTATTAAATCTTATAACACTGGTTATATTTTTTTCTTTATCAATCTGTCTTCTACGTAAAGAAGTTGCAAGCTCTTCATCCTTTGGTGAAGACCAGTAGGCAAATTTTTTATCAATAAGTTGCTGTAGATATCTTTTATAAACATCAATTCTCTCTGATTGATGAAAATATTCATCATAATCTAATCCCAGCCACTTAAAAACTTCTAAAAAATAATCTTCGTATTCTTTCTTTGAACGGCTAAAATCAGTATCATCACACCTTAATATAAATTTTCCTTTATTTTTTCTAGCATAAAGATAATTAAAAAGCGCAGATCTAATACCACCAACATGAAACTTTCCCGTCGGCGACGGCGCAAACCTGGTTACAACTTTTTTTTCCTCCATTATTCTATTTTAGCATTTATTTCTCATGAGCCAAAGCCATATCTACCAATTCTCGGGCAATTTTATGCGCGGCGTCTGATTTATGAAAAGCCCGAGCATTTTTTGCCATTTGTTCCAAAATTGTTTTATTTTCAATTATTCTTTCAATTTCCGAACTTAAAATATTCGCAGTCATATTCATTTCTTCTATCACACTGCAAGCTCCGGCGCGGGCATAATTAAAAGCATTTTTCTTGGCATGGTCGGCATTTGATTCGGTAAACGGAATTAAAATTGATGGCACGCCCCAACACGCTATTTCAAATAAAGTTGACCCAGCGCGAGAAATTATAATACTTGATGCCCCAGCGGCATTTTTCATTTGGAGAGGATTCAAAAAAGCAAATGGTAAATATCGTGATTTATTCTCATTATTCATAAGCACAACTTCGGCCCGCTCGCTTACCATTTTGAAATTTTTAACGCCAGCTTGATGGATAATCTGATAATTCCTTAAAAGTCTCGGCAGTGCGTCAAGAACAGTGTTATTTATAAGTTCGGCGCCTTGGGATCCGCCCAAAAATAAAATAACCGGCAGGCCTGATTCCAATTTAAAATACTCAAGCGCTTTTTCAGTTTCGGCAGGATGTTCTATTTCAGTTCTTATGGGTTGTCCTGTCCAAGCAACTCTCTTTTTCGGAAAGTATTCCGCTGCTTCTTGAAATGAGACGGCTACTCTTTTTGCAAAACGCCCAGCCCATAAATTTACCCGGCCTGGCGCAGAATCTGATTCATGAATTAAAACAGGAATGCGTAAAATCCTCGCAGCGAAAATCGTCGGAAAACTGGCATAGCCTCCTTTTCCAAATACAACATCCGGATAGATTGAAAACATTTTAAAAATTGCGCCCAAAACTCCAAAAAAAATTTTAAAGATATCAAAAAAATTCTTTATGGAAAAATATGTTCGCATTTTTCCGGCATTCACCTCTTCATAAAAAAGTCCATTTTCAAAAAGCGCCTCCTTATCATAGGGGCTATTGGAAATATAGTAGAGCCTAGCTCCTACTATTTTCTCTTCGTCTATTATTTTGTTAACTTTTTGGGCAACAGCGATAATTGGATAAAAATGTCCGCCTGTTCCCCCTCCTGTGAATACTATTTTCATAAATTTAAATTTTAGTTATTTTTGCGTTGAAATTTTGATATTTGAAACACAATGCCTATGGCAATTAGGCTTATCATAAGAGAAGTTCCTCCCTGGCTCATAAAAACCAATGGCACCCCGGTCAATGGAAAGACTCCAACGATAGAGGCAATGTTCATGAATGATTGCGCAGTGATCATTATAACAATTCCAGAGACTAAAAGTCTACCAAAAAGATCCGGAGAATTATTTGCTATGCGAAGTCCGCGCAGAGCAAAAAGCGAATAAAGCAATATGGTTATAAATGCGCCAATAAAGCCCAATTCTTCACCCAGAACTGCAAAAATAGAATCCCCTTGGGGTTCCGGCAAATAGCTGAATTTTTGGATGCTTTGGCCGAATCCCCGCCCGAAAATTCCACCGGACCCTATTGCAATAAGCGATTGTTGAATTTGATATGATGAACCTTGCGAGTCTTGCGAAGGATTAATAAATGTTTCAACTCTTTCTTGCAAATAAGGAGTAAAGTAAATTAATGTCCCGAGGACCAATGTAGTTACAATTCCTATTCCCAAAATATATTTTATCGGAACACCGGAAATAAAGAGCATGGAAATACCGGTAACAGTAATTAAAATAAAATTTTTTGTGTCAGGTTGTTTAAATAAAATTACGGCAATAATTGCTAACATGATAAAAAGGGGTAATATTCCAAATTTAAAATTCTTAATTCTGTTCTTGGCCCAAGATAGCCATGCCGCAAAATAAATAACAAAACCGAATTTTAAAAATTCAACTGGTTGAAAAGTTAAAGGGCCGATTTTAACCCATCTTTCAGCTCCCCCATGGCTCCAGCCAAAATACGGGATAAAAACCGCCACTGTGAGCAGAATTGATCCTAGAAAAATATAAAAAGCATATTTGCGCCAGAATTTATAATTTATTTTTAAACATAAATACATTCCGACAAATCCCGCGCCTAGGCCAAGAACTAATTGGCTGAATAGAACTGAATAAAAAGTTTTTTCACTCTTTACTAAAATTCCCAAAGACGCGGAAATAAACATAGCCAGCCCTAGAGAAATAAGCAAAAATACAATTGTCATAAAAAATTTATCTATTTTTTTCTCTCTCATGTCATTATTTTTTTATGCATTTAATATTTTTACTAATTCCTAGAACCTAGAAACTAGCACCTAGAACCTAATTTATTATCTGCTTATGGCTGCCAAAATTATGCCTATAATTGCAAACACGACCGCTAAAATCCAAAAACGCATAGTAACTTTATAGGGTGGCCAGCCAATTGCTTCAAAGTGATGATGAAGAGGCGTGAGTCTGAATATTTTTTTCCCATTTAGAAGTCTTTTGGAAAATGCTTGCAAAATAACTGAAAGCGAAGTAATAACAAGCGGTAAAGCCACCACTGGAAGAATCAAAACCGAATCAGTTAAAAATGCTAACGTCGCCAAAGTAATAGTAAGCCCCATAATGCCAGTTTCTCCCATATAAAATCTTGCCGGCGGAATATTAAACCAAAGAAATGCAAGTATTCCTCCCGTAATCACTCCGGAAAAAGCAGCCAAATCTATTTGATTATTAGTAAACGCTATAACGGAGAAAGCCGCAAAAATGGAGGCAAATACGCCTCCGGAAAGCCCGTCTATGCCATCAATCACTCCGCTAGAAAATGTTGCTAAAGCAACTAGAATAAAAAACGGAATTATTAAAGCGCCTATAAATATTTCTCCCCCGAATGGAATATGAATAGAAGACATTCCAAGTTTATAAAAAAACCAAATTCCAATTAACAAAGAAAGCGCCGAGATAATCAACACCTTCCATTTTCTCCAAGATGCGTCATCTCTGGAAAATTTCCCTTTTCCGTAAATCTGAATCAAATCATCCCAAAATCCCAAAAGCGAACCTAGTAATAATGTGAAGAATGGGATTAATGTTTGATTTCTGCTCAGAAAATTCATTTTTTCGGCAATACCGAAAGGAAATAAAATTGATGCCAAATAAAAAATCAAGGTCGTTATAATTGCTGAAACCCAAATAATTATTCCGCCGACTCGGGGAGTTTTAAGTTCCTCTGTTTCATTGTGTATTTTTTGAAATTCTAGATTAGTATCTTCATTGCGGGAATGTTTCTTCCACATTTTGTGCTTATAGAAAAAATGCGTTGCAATGGGTGTAATTAAAAGTCCCAAGAAGAAGGATAAAGCCGTCGGCACAAAAATTTTCACCAAGTTAATCAACATTAACTGGTATTATATCACAATCGTCCGTTTGATTAAAGCTCATAAAATTGCTAATATTTAGCATATGTCCAAAAAGTTATCAATATTTTTATTGTCTTTAATCATTCTGTTTTTCGCCTTATTTTCCCTAAAAACATTAAGCGCCCTTAAAAAAGATAATGCCACTTCTGCATCAAACAACATTATTGTCGTGCCGAATAACAATGCTCTTCCAAATACGAGTAATATAAATATTTCCGCCCTCGTGCAAAATAATTATATTCCTCTAAGCAATACAGAAATATCAAAAATAGAAGATTTAAAAAACTACCTTATAGGCAAATTTGATCGTTCAAAAAGAAATGATTTTGTTCTTGTATCGGATAGCTACACCATTTCAGATAGTAAAATCTATTTAAGGCAAGAAGCATATAAATCTTTCCTGAAAATGGAAAAAGTGGCATCAAGTGAAGGAATCAGCCTGAAAATTATTTCTGGTTTTAGAAATTTTATTTATCAAAAAAGTATTTGGGAGAAAAAATGGAATGGGGACGTTCTGGTAGATGGAAAAAATCTCAAAAAAAGTATTCCAGATGAACTGGAACGCGCAAAAAAAATTTTAGAATACAGCGCAATGCCTGGAACATCTAGGCATCACTGGGGCACAGAAATAGATATGAATAATGCGGACCCTGCCTATTTCGATTCTGAAAAAGGAAAAAAAGGGTATGATTGGCTGGTTGAAAATGCGTCAAAATTTGGATTTTGCCAGCCTTATAATAAAAAGAGTGACAGTGAAAGAACAGGTTACAGCGAAGAAAAGTGGCACTGGTCATATTTCCCCATTTCAAAAGAACTTATCAACGATTACGTCTCTCTAATAAAAAAGGACGATATAAAAGGATTTTCAGGAGATCAATATTTTTCAGAAATGAATATAATTGCGGATTATGTTTTGGGCATAAATCCTATTTGTATTTAACTGCTCATTTCTTTCATTTCTTCTGCAAAATTTTGCACAGTATTTTCAATGGAACTATTTACTTCATTGTAATCCGGCAATTCTCCTGGAGATTTTACTCCCATGAATGATAGCAATTCAAATGTTGATTTATAAATATAACGTCTGTTGTCTTTTGGATCTAAAGTCCTTTCTACAAGCCCGCGGATTGACAAAATACGCAAAATAAAACTTGAATTAACTCCCCTGATATAATCTATTTCCGCGCGAGTCACGCCGTTTTTATAAAGAACAATTGAAAGAGTTTCCAAACTGGCTTTTGAAAGATCTTTGTTTAATTCCTCTTTTTGCAATTTTTCAATGAGGTCTGAAATTTCTGGATTAGTGCCAAGCGTAATTTCATTTTCCTTTTCCAAGAGCACGATTCCCCCGCTCTTCAGGTTTTCCTTTAATTTTTCTATCGCTTCATTAATTTCAGTTTGGTTCGCATGTAAAATTTCCGAAAGTTTTTTTCGTGAAATCGGCTCTGCTTTCCAAAAAAGTAATGCTTCAATTTTTTGTGCTAATTGCATGATTGATTTTTAACAAACGCAGTGAGTATAAAAATCTTCACCCTGTTAAATGTCCTTTGGACAGCTTTTGCAAAGCAAAAGCTATTTAACAGGGTTAAGAAAAATATATTCGTTTCACTCGTTATTTTTCATAATAATAATGTCCTCAAAATTATTTTCCTGCATGGCGTTAAGTATCCCATTCCTCACAAGTTCCAGCATAGCAAGAAATCCGATAATTACAACTATTCTTTCTTCTTTCGTAACAGGTTGGCCGGCAAAATCTTTGAAATTCATTTTTAGGGAGCTTTGTATTCTTTCCGTTAATTTATTTATCATTTCCTCTATGCTGACGACTTTCTCCACTTCCACTTCCGGCAGGAAAACCTTTTTAGGAATTCTGCCCAGAACATTATGAGCAAAAGACATCATTATTTCTTTGGTGATCTGGTCATCCGGCAAAAAAACCAAAAAATTATTTTTCCTTTCCCCTGCTGGAAAAATTATTTTCTTGCCAAAATTATTTTTTATATTTCCAGAAAGCCGGGTGTAAAGCTCATATAATTTCAGCCTGTTTTCCAAATTCCTTATATCCCCTTCCTCCTCTTCAGTTAAATTCAAATTCGGCAAAAGCGATTTTGATTTTATTAAAATAAGAGCCGCCGCCACCACCAAAAAACTGGAAATTTCAGCGGGGTTTAAATTTCCTAAAGAATTTATATATTTCAAATAATCTTCCGTTACTTGGGCAAGTGAAATTTCATTTATAAAAAGCTTTCTTTGCTCAACTAAATTTAAAAGCAGCCCGAACGGCCCTTCAAAATTCGCTGTTTTTATCTTATATGCCTCTGTCTTCACCTTTACATTTTAACATTTTTAAAGGTTTTTTTACACTTGACTTTTTTGTGTCATGTTCTAAAATATATAAAATCTAAAAAAATGAAGTCGGCTTGTTTTTATTTTTTATAATTATTCATCAAGTCCACCTAGTTTCTTGGCAACTTTTTTAATTTTTGAAATACAATTGTTCAAATCAGAAAGAATTTCTTTTTCTGATAAACGAATAACGGTCCAACCGTGCGACTCGAGAACTTTATTTTTGATTTTATCTTTTTCTATTTGCCGTAAACCGGAATGGGCCTTTCGATTATCGCACTCAATGGCAATCTTCCCTTTTTTACAAAATACCGCCAGATCAAGACGATATTTTTTCTTGTCACATGAAACATAATGTTGTGCATTTGTTTTAATTTCTATTTTTTCCAAGCCATCTTCAATAATTTGTTCAGTCGGAGCAATGTTGTAAAGTTGCAAAATATCTTTAGATTTTAATAAGCGATCCAGTGTGGTAAAGCCAAAATAAACACGCCTTGGAATTATATTTCTAATCGGTTTGGATAATTTCTTTATTTTATCAACAAAAATTTGAAGATAATAATTTTCTGCCCTTGGATGACTTTTTTCTATTGGCAATAATTCTGTTCTCTTTTTGATCTGATGCCTTAAAACTCGGGCATAATAGCAAATGCGTTTTCCTTGCCGTCCAAATATGGCTGGTTGATAAAAAGCTAAATAGTTAAATTTTTGTACCGGCGCGTGGGTTACTGGAATTCGATACCAATTTTCATCTAGAAGAATATTCAGGTCTCGTCTGTTTTTTAAAACACCGACTAAAACAATTTTTTCTGACTTATTTTTCACATGATTTTTAATCATATTAAATTATTTTTACATCACTAATGGGAATTATATGCAATATCGTAATTCTGATCTCAAATTTATTTTTATATGGATTGATTTTTATTATTGTGTTTATTTTTCACACGCTTTCAGCTTTTTCCTTCTTTCAATTTCAGCTTGGCGCACTCGGGTCTCGCTCATTCCGAAATGATGGGCAATTTCGTGCCAAACAGTGTTTTTCACTATTTCTTTCAAATTTTCTTCGCCCTGTGCTTCTTTCTCAATCGGCTTTTGAAAAATAGTTATCTTATCGGGAAGCACTGCATTGTAATTTGTTCCTCTTTCTGTTCGAGGCACGCCTTCATATAAGCCTAATAGAGTCCAGTTTGAATGAATGTTTAGTTTCTTTTTCTGGGCCGGCGTCGGTTCATCTTCAATTACAATTGCCACATTATCCAGTTTCCGCAAAAACTTTTCCGGAATCGCTTTCATTCCCTTTTCCACGATTTTTTTAAATTTTGCCCGTATCAATTTTTTCATAAATTTATTTTGCTAATTTTTTACGAAAAGTCTGCGTAGTTCTTCTTTCGCTGCCATTCGCCTATTTCCGCCTATTATGGGCTTATTCGTACGAATAGGTAAATAGAAGGACAAAAAGATTTTTAAATAAGGTCAATCACCCGCTTTGCGAGTTTTGGCAAAGAATCAACCACGGAATAAAACATGGAAAGACTTTTTTGTTCTTTGTCCACAATCCCCGCTCCAAACAAAACAGCCAGATGTTTGGATGTTGATTTAAAAGATAACTTTAAATGTTCCGCGATACTTGTTACTGTCGCTAATTTTTTATCTTTAAGATACTTTATAATCTGCAAGCGCCGACGATTCGCCAAAGCTTTTAATATTTTCTCGTAATCTTTCATATACATATTATATCACCATAATATCTGTTTACCTATTCGTACGAATAAGACAATAGGCTTAATTCGCAAGAACGATTCTTGCGAATACAAAAAACTTAGTGAGTTTGCCGGGACTGTTTAAAAAAATCAGTCAAGCGTTTCAGGGCTTCTTTGGCTTGCGTGTATTCTGGGTCGAGTTTAATGGCTTTTCTGAGAAATTCTAAAGATACGTCAATTTCATCGCAGACAAAGGCTAGTTGTCCTAAATTATTGTAATAATGTGGCGCCTCTTTGCTGAAGCGCATAAACGGCTCAATTTCTTTCATTGCTCTAAAAATTTTTTCTGTTTTTTTACGATTTTTTACCGAAAACGGGTCAGTCTGCAAAGCACTTAATTCTTGGGTAAGACTATAATAGCTTACATCATATTTTTCAATTGCGTCCGGGACGGAATCAGAACAATTTGAAGTAAACATTTTAATTTCCAGTTCTTCAAGTTTGTGAGCCGGGACACCCAATCGCCGGCGCTCTTCGATTATTATTTCTCGAAAATTTAGAATTTTATTTAAATCAAAAAACGGTTGAGCAGACGGAATACGACTAAAATATTCATCTTGAAACTTCTTAAAATCATTTTCAAGATTAAAATCTTTTTTGTCCTTTACACTATCACGATTGATTTTATTCTGATATTCACAAAGCATATCTGCTAAGATATTTTCTTCAAATCCGCCACAGAATTTTTCTCGGTATTCGATCGGTGAAAGGCCGCCGAGATCCGAATGAGGCAACATATTTTTCCAATCGGTGATTAAGACCATGACTTTTTCTAAAATATCAGCGCGTTTTTCATCGTCGATTCGTGCCAAAAGTCCGAGAAACAAGGTTGATTCGCTAATAACCTCAACCTTATTCAAGGATTCTTCAAATTCTGAAATAGAAACTAGATCTTCAATTCCCAGTTCAAGTAAAACATCTTGAAAATCCATTTTTATATTTTTTAGATCGGTTTTCATTTAGATGACAATACTTACCGAAAAAAGCTTGATGTGTTTTTACTATCCATTATTCTATTATTCTATCATTTATATGAATTAGATAACGGAGCAAAGAATAAGAAATGTGGAAAACTATTTTGGAAGTGAAAATACTATAAAAAATAAATCAAGGAATTTACGTTAATTCAACCATTTACCTATTCGTACGAATAAGACAATGAGTGAAAAATGGGTTAAGAAATTTGCGAATGTTATGTGAGAATGTTATGCGGACAGGCTAGTTTGTTGGTATGTTATTGGTGTGTTGTGATAAGAAGGTTTTTTTATCTGACTCCCCTTCTAAAACTTTTTAATTGGTTGGTTAATTTTTGCCATATTTTATTCTTGAATGTTATCAAAGATGGTTACGTCTCCTTTTTCATATTCTCCCATTTCGCAACCATCGTAGTAAAAATGGTCGCCGTCTTGGTAAAAATACAAAGATAACTTATTATCCAAAACAATAATAAAACCTCTACCGCCTCGGCTGGGCAGAGGATGAATATCTACTCTGCTTTCTCCAAAAAGTTTCATTGCGTAATCAATTTTTTGAGGTTTAATTCCTTGTTCTTTGGCTACGTAGTGCAGAAAAGTTTTAGGAGCAAAGCGCATTAATATTTTAGTAAACCAATTTATTTTAAGCACAAAATTATTATATATCAAAAAATTAAAATTTAAAACATACTATTCGCCTATTCGCGCGAATTAGAGATTAGAAAAGTTAATGATAACTATTCCATAATCTATAAATCATTCCCACATTCTGCAGAATGTGGGAATGATTTATTATGGGTTGATTTTCATTTTTTATAACATACTTACAAACTCCAAACCTATTTACCTATTCGTACGAATAAGACAATAGAATAAGACAATAGACAATTTACAAATTTTTATAAAGACAGGCCAGTTTGTTGGGATGAGAAATGTGTGGTGGGGTTTTATTTTATTATAATGCAAAAAATAAACTAATTTTTTGATCTACTTCCCTAACCTAACAAAAACTAGGATTTAATTTCTAAGAACTTTTTCATATTTCCAAGAATGTGAAAAAGTTCTTTTGATTTTTAGGACATTCTATCATTCTGCAGAATGTTGGAATGATTTATGTCATACCAACAAACTCCAGTTTGTTGGTATGAGAAATATGTGGTGGGGTTTTGTTTCATTATAATGCAAAAAATAAACTAAGTTGTAGAGCTGGATTAAATTGAGCTTTGCTTTGGTTCTAGGCCTTTGTTCTATATAGTTTTTGCATTTTCCGCAAGGACGTTTCCGCAAGGACGGTCCTTGCGAGTCCTATCAGAATTTTCTTCTTTTATTTTTATATATCTTCCATTTTTATCAATATCTCCTAAGGAAATTTCCTCATTATATTTCTGTCCATTTCTAAAAATCTAAAATTAATATAATCACTAATAATTAGATTACTATAACCGAAATATCTATCAGCTTGGTCTGATTTTTCAATTTTATCTAAATCTTCTCCAACTTTTTTAACCTCTATATAAAGCAACGGAACTTTATTTTTAAGAATTACAAAATCTGGTTTATTACCATTAATTGCTTTTTGGTCTTGCTGTGTGAAATAACCTTTTTCTTTTGGAAAATTTTTTTTTAAATAATTCTCAAAAGATGTCCGATATGAGTGTTCGGAACTGTTTTCGTCAAGAAAATATTTTTGAATTTCTTTTATATATTCTTCCATGGTTTTTCTACTAATTTTTGAATTCTTTGTTTGGCATTTTCCTTTGGCATAAAATTATTTTTTAATATATTTAAATTCTTTTCCTATCTTCCAAACTCCTTTTTCTCGAAAGGCGGGAATTGTCTGACGCTTTGCTTTATTTAAAAGCACGGAAGATTTTTCCTCTATTATTTTCGCATATTCTGATAATTGAATTATAGTTTGACTCTCAAGATAAGCAATCCTTTTATGTAAAGATTCCAGTAATGCAAGAGAAAGAACTCGATTCATTATTTCGTTCTTTTTTTTATGACTATCACGATATTCTTTAAATGAATTATAATAAGACTTTTTTTCTTTTTCACGAATAATAATCGGAGGGAAACCCAGTTTCATAAATTGATAATTCATAAGTACGCGCCCGATACGCCCATTTCCATCATTGAATGGATGAATATGTTCAAATTCTAAATGAAACTTGCTAATTTTTTCTAAAAAATGCAGGCTGTGCGTGCTTGAGTATTCCAAAAGAAGCGCATTCAACATTGTTTCAATATGTTCCGGAGCAGGCGCGACATGGTCGCTTACTCGCACATATTCATACTGTGCGCGAAATCTTCCGGCTATATCATCTTGAATATTTGTCAAAAGCATTTTATGAATAAAAAGTATTAATTCTTTATCTATATCTTTTGCATTTGTTTTATTTTTTATATATTCAAAAACACGCGCGAGATTTTTTGCTTCAAATATTTCTCGCACTGAAACCTCTCGTGATACTTCAAGTTCCATTAATATTTTCTCTGTTTCTGCAATACTTAAAGTTGATCCTTCAATTGCATTTGAGTTGGAAACTGATTCAGGAAGTTCAGCTTCAAACACAATATCTAAAAGAGATTCCTTGTTTTTCTTTAAGGAATCATATTTACGTTTAAGCTCATCTATTTTTTGTTTTATCTCGCCTGATAGTGCCATTAGCACTATCATAGCAAATTCACGTTTAAAAGTCAACTACCCGTGAATTTTGGCTAAAAACAGCCAAAATTCACGGTTTACAGTTTATAATCGTGAAAATATACTAAAAAATGACGCCTTTTCACGGTTTTATATTCTAGTCATATATGAGTTGGTATGGAATTCCCCTTTTTGTATTTTATTTCTATTCCGACTTCTCTATAAACCGAGGGCGCCTTGAGCGAGGTAATATTTCCGTGCGCTTCAAATTGACACTAATGAAATAGTATAATACCATTAGTTTAAGTTATCATTAACTTAAACCTATTGAATATGAAAAAGGAAGATGAAAATTATAAGGCTTTGGTAAAGCTTCTAGGTGAAAATTACTCAACTTTCCAAAAAAAATTTATGGAAAGAAAAAATAACCTGAGTTTTCAAACCATTTGCGTGAACGGAATGTTTGATAAAGAAGAAGGTCATTTATTCAAATCAATAAGGCCGCCTTTAATCGGATCTTCTTCATCCCCTTTTATAGATAACTTGGAAGCAGCGGCTATCTTGAGTTATGATGCGCCGGGTTTTGCATATACGAGAATAAATAATTTAACAAATCAATTTCTTGAAATGCAAATGGCCATGCTGGAAGGATATCATCTCCCTTTCAGAACAGAATCACTCTTTACGTCTTCCGGAATGTCAGCCATCGCAACAGCAATAATGTCAATCGTAAAAATGGGGGACAATATTGTTTCCTCCAATCAAGTTTACGGCGGAACTTTTCAATTTTTCAATGTTGATTTAAAAAATATGGGAGTGGAAGTTAATTGGGTTGAATATCCTTCCGATATAAATAGTTGGGAAAAACAAATAGACGAAAAAACAAAACTGCTTTTCGTAGAATCACCCAGCAACCCGCTTCTTTTTGTGGCAGATATAGAAGAGCTCTCAAAACTGGCTAATGCTCATAATATTCCACTGATAGTTGACAATACAATGGCCTCGCCAGTTTTAACCCGGCCTTTGCAGTACGGAGCCGATATCGTAATCGAATCAGCTTCAAAAATTATCTGCGGATCTGGAAGAGTCATTGCCGGAGTTTTAACAAGCAAGGACAATATCAACATAAAAGACCCAAGACCGGGATTAAAAGAAAACTTTGCCGGTTACGCAAGGGGAAATTTATACAGAAATATGGGCCCTGCATTCTCGCCATTTAATGCAGAAAAAATTATTGACGAGTTAATAACTTTGCCTTTAAGGGTAAAACAACAAAGCGATAGCGCGCTGAAAGTGGCAAAATTTTTAGAAAATCATCCAAAAATTACAGAAGTAAATTATCCCGGACTTGAAAGTTTTAAATATCATAAAGAAGCAAAAAAATACTTGAAGCTGGCGGATGAAGGAACTAATTCCTTCGGCTTTCTGTTGTCTTTTGAAGTAAAAGGCTCAAAAGAAGCAACTGCAAATATATGCAAATCTTTACAAATAGGTTACCTGGCAACTGACTTAGGAAAATCTGTTACGATTTTCACTCATCCGGCAACCACAACTCATTTTCAACTGGGAGACCAGGAAAGGAGGAAAGCCGGAATAAGCGATAATCTAATAAGATATTCAGTGGGACTTGAAAACCCCGAAGACTTAATTAAAGATCTTCAAAGAGCTTTGGAGAAGGTTTAACCGCACTTGATAAATAAATTTTTTATTTGCACTCTTCGATAAACTTATATAAGAGCCGGACGGGGGTGCCGAGGGCGCCTTGGGCGAGAAATTCGCCGAGCATAGAGGTCATTCGCGGAGCTATGTCTATATGCAACCATTTCGGAGCTTCACCGCCTCCGGCTTTCCCCTTGATAAATTGCTGAAGGAAAATTGCGCCGTAAATCGCTCCGCCGTTGCGGGAATCTTTATTGTGCACATTGGTCCAGTCGCCGAGACTTCCTTTTATTTCATTTTCATATTCTTCCCAAAGAGGCAAACGCCAAACATAATCCCCTGTCTTCTCGCCTGCTTTTTCAAAAGTTTTTGCTAATTCATCGTTTTCGGTAAAAATAGCTGAAGCGCGTTCGCCCAGAGCAACAGCCGCTGCGCCAGTCAAAGTCGCAACATCTATTACTAACTCCGGTTTATATTTTTGAGAATAGGTCAAAGCATCAGCCAAAATAACTCTGCCTTCAGCGTCAGTATTTAAAATTTCAATAGTTTTGCCGGACATTGAACGGATCACATCTCCCGGACGATAACTTTTTCCAGACGGCATATTTTCAACTGAAGGAATAAGTCCGATTACATTCTTTTTTAATTTCATTTTTGCCACGAGAGCAATCGTGTGAATTACAGAAGCTCCGCCGGACATATCCATATTCATTCCAGTAAGTGAAGAAGAGGGTTTTAAATTTATTCCGCCAGTATCAAAAGTCACGCCTTTACCGACAAGGACGATGGGTTTCTGGTTTTTAGGACCTCCTAAATATTCCATAATAATAAATTTAGATTCTTCGTCGGAACCTCGGCCGACAGAAAGTATCGCTTGCATATTTTGCTTTTCCATTTCTTTTTCGCCGAGAACGGTGACTTTTACAGGCAAATCTTTCACGGCTTCTTTGGCTTTTTGCGCCAAAATCTGCGGAGTCATATCTCCGCCCGGAGTGTTTGCAAGTGTTCGGGTTTTATTTACTTCTTCGGCGATGGTATGGCCTTTCAAAATGGCTTTTTCTGCATCCTTACTTATGTTTAGAATAAAAACTTCTTTAATGAAAGAAAAACCTTCTGGTGGAGGAGTTTTGTAATCAATAAATTCATAATTTGCAAAATCAAGCTGTGTGCCGATGATTTCTGCCAGTTCTTCGTCCGAAATTCTTACATCCGAAAATTTGAAAGTGTTGAAATTAAAAGCAATTTTTTCTGCTTTGGTGGTTTTTGTTGTGACTACCATTTTACGAATCAGTAAAAAAAGCTTACGTAAAGTCATCTTTTCGTCGGATTTTAGGTAGAGAGTTTTTACGCCTTTTTCCTTAATTATTTCTTCCTTGTTTTTAGAACTGATTGAAACAAAAAGAGTTTCTTTATTATTTGTGGGTTTTTTAAAATTTATTTTCATAATTTTTATTCTTGGTTTGAGAATCTTTCATCTATTCTTTCCATATCTCTTGGAAACATTGAAGCTTCTCTTATATTTTTAAGTTCCAAAAATTGCATCGTGATACGTTCAGCGCCGAAAGCAAAACCGCCTTCCGGAGCAGCTCCGTATTTAAATGCTTCTAAAAACATTTTTATATTGTTCGGATCCATGTTCCAGATTTTCACATGTTCCATCAATTGGTCATATTTATTTATTCTGCGTCCTCCGCTCAAAAGTTCACGACCACGGCAAAGCAAGTCTACCCCTTCATTAAATTCAGGATTTTCCTCGTTTGGAAAGACATAAAAAGGTTTTTGACGGGTTGGAAAGCCATATACAAAGACAAAATCAGAACTGGTCTCTTTTTTAACAATCTCACAGATCTCTAATTCATCCTGAGAACTCAAGTCTTTGTCTCCTCTATTGTCTCTCTTGTAAACTTCAAATATTTTCTGTTGGGCTTCAGTCAATGACATCGTCGGCGTAGAATCTATCATTTTTGGAAGTTCTACTTTTAATAATTTCAAATGTTCTGCATTTTTTGCTTCAACTTGTTCTAAAATATATTTAATGGTTGCCTCTGCCATATCGCGCACATCTTTCCAATTGTCTATAAACGACATCTCGGCATCCAAAGACACGACTTCGGTCAAATGCCTGGTCGTAGTACTAGGCTCAGCGCGAAAAATTTTATTAACAGAAAAAACTCTTTCAAAAGCCGTCATCACGATCTGTTTATATAATTGGGGAGACTGTGAAAGATATACCTTTTTGCCGAAATAATCAACATGGAAAACTTCCGCTCCGCCTTCGGCCGTGGCTGGAACTATGCTTGGAGCTTGAAATTCAAAGAAATTATTTTTCTTCATGAACTCCCTGAAAGAATCTATAATCGTTTCTTGAATTTTAAAAATTGCTTGAACTTTCGGATGACGCAAAACAAGAGCGCGATTATCCAATTCTGTGACTAGCTCTAAATTATATCCTTCCAGTGACATATCAAAAGGAAGTTCTTCAGCTTTAGCCAAGACTTCTATGCCCGTGACTTCAAGCTCTACATCGCCGTTCAGTATATTAGGATTTATATTTTTTTCTGGGCGCTTGTTTACTATGCCGGTGACTTTCAAAACCCATTCCGGACGTATTTCTTTGGCTTTTTCTATGGCTTCTACTCGGCTCGGCAAAGCGACACATTGCACTTTTCCAGTCATATCGCGCATATCAAAAAAGACCATTTTCCCCTGATCGCGCCTGACATCCACCCAGCCGGCAATTATTATCTCTTTCCCAACATTATCTTTTAAATCCTTAATATAAATTCTGTTTTGCATCTTTTTGTATCTAAATAATTAATAAATTTTAACGCCGATTTTTTCGCGAACTTCTTCCATTTTTTTAGAGGCAATTTTCTTGGCTTTTTCTCCGCCTTCTTTTAAGATTTTAAGGGCCTTTGGAATATCTTTTTCAAATTCTTTTCTCTTTTCCCGAAGAGGCGCGATAAATTTTTCCAAATCTTCAATCAATAATTCTTTTATTTCTTTATACTTCCCTTTTTTCTCTTCGTAAATTTTCTTAAGTTCAGCCTCCGGACGCAGAAGTTTGTGAATCGCAAAAATATTTCGCGGAAATTCACCGCTTGAATCAGTAACGATGCTCATCACGCATTTTTTTATCTCGTCAGGTTCGGCAAAAAGCGGAATCGTGTTTTTATAACTCTTGGACATTTTTCTGCCATCCGTTCCGAGAACCACTGCCATATCTTTCATAATATATGGTTCTGGAATTTTAAAAGTCTCGCCAAAAATCCTGTTGAACTTTTCCGCCGTGTCTCGCGCAATTTCAACATGCTGTTTTTGGTCCGCACCAACCGGTACCAGATCCGTATCGTAAAGCAGAATATCGGCAGCCATCAGCATCGGGTAATTAAAACTTCCGACGTCTATTTCTTTGTTCTTTGCCTCCGCATCCTTGTAAGCATGAGCGCGCATCAGGTAAGGCATTGTGGTAATCGTATCAAAAATCCAAGCCAGTTCGGTGTGTTCGGAAATATCGGATTGTTTAAAAATTATCGTTTTTTTAGGGTCAAGACCGATGGCCAAATAATCAAGCAAAACGCTGATTATATTTTCGCGCAATTCTTTTGGATTCTGAAGAGAATGCATGGCGTGATAATCGGCTATGAAAATATAGCCGTCATGTTGTTCTTGTAGATCGACGAATTGCTTCATTGCCCCGAAATAGTTCCCTATATGGGGTTTTCCTGAAGGCTGAACCCCTGATAATAATACTTTTTTAAACATATATAATAGTATAACATATTCCTGCCCGCCGGCAGGCACTTTCCCCATTTTAATAACAGTTTTAATAACTTTTGGATTTTGACTATTTTTTTACTGTGCTAGAATGGCCTTAATGGTAAAAGGAAGAAAAAATGAATTGCGCATTCCGCCACAGAGCATAGATTCGGAAAAAGCCGTTCTGGGCTCGATAATGTTGCGCAAGGACGCAATGCACGAAGTTGAAGATATAATAAATCCGGATTCTTTTTACGTTGAAAAGCATAAAATGATTTTTAAAGCGATGCTTGATTTGTCTCTTAAGAATGAGCCTATAGATATGCTTTCGCTTTCTACTAAATTAAGCGAGCAGAAATTGCTTGAAGCAGTCGGCGGTAATCAGTATCTTGCAGAAATAGTGAATGTTGTCCCCTCTTCGGTCAATGTTAAACACTATGCCGAGATTGTGCAGAAAAAATATGTTTTAAGAAGTTTAATAGAAGCCGCAGATTATGTTTCTGAACTTGGTTTTGAAGAAGGCGATGATCATATGAATGACATACTGGATATGGCAGAAAAGAAAATCTTCAGCGTGATATCATCTCCTAAAAATCAAAAATTCATAAATTTAAAAGACGCCCTGCCTGAGGCATGGGAACGCCTTGAAATGCTGCATGAACATAAAGGCATGCTTCGAGGATTACCGACTGGTTTTCGAGACTTGGATAATACGCTTTCTGGTTTGCAAAAATCTGATCTGATTATTATCGCCGCAAGACCTTCTATAGGTAAAACCACGCTCGCGCTTGATATTGCCCGTATGTCTTCAATAGTTCATGATAAATCAGTATTAATATTTTCCCTTGAAATGTCTTCCCAGCAATTAGTGGATAGAATGCTCTCAGCGCAGTCGCGCGTGAACGCATGGAACTTGCGTACCGGGCATTTATCTTCTGATAGAGATTTCTCCCAGCTTCGCGATTCATTAGACAAACTTGCAAAAGCTAAAATTTATATTGACGATCAACCGGGCAATTCCATAGTCCGGATGAAAGCTCTTTCTCGCAGGTTAAAAGCTGAAAAAGGGCTTGATCTTATTGTTGTTGATTATTTACAGCTTATGACCACTTCAAAAAATTATGATTCAATGGTCAATCAGGTGACTGAAATTTCAAGGTCATTAAAAAGCTTGGCGAAGGAATTGGATGTGCCAGTGCTCGCTTTATCCCAGCTTTCCCGCGCCGTGGAATCCAGAGGCGGAAAACCGAGGCTTTCCGACCTTCGCGATTCCGGATCCATAGAGCAGGATGCGGACGTTGTTATGTTTATTCACAGAGAAGATAAGGGAAAAGATGAATCAGAAAAAACAAATATTGCTGAAATTCTCATTGAAAAACATAGAAATGGTCCGACTGGAAAAATTGAACTTTACTTTGATGAAAAAACTACAACTTTCCTAAACTTGGAAAAAAGCAGCATTAGTGAATTCTCGGCATCAAAAATTAGCGGGGAATTAGATGAATTTTAACTATTGGATATGGATCCCGTTAGAGATTGCATAGTTAATAAATGGAATAATATAAAAAAAATATTTGATGTCGAAAATTTTAATAAAAAATAATATGACTACGGAAATCTAAAGATTTCCTATCTCTAACGGGATGGACACTACAGAAAAATTAACCGAAATTTTTAAAGAATTTCCTGGAATCGGCGAAAGACAAGCAAGACGTTTTGCCTATTTTCTAATGTCTAGAAATTCAGACTATGCAAAAAATTTATCTGGTCTAATTTCAGACTTGAAAAAAGAAGTCTCACAGTGCAAAGAATGCTTTAGATTTTTCATATTAAAAGACAACAAAAATAAAGTTTGCGAAATTTGTTCGGACCAGAATATAGATTCCTCCATTTTAATGATAGTGGAAAAAGATTCTGATTTGGAAAGCGTAAAGAAAAGCAGAGTCTATCATGGAAAATATTTTATTCTGGGAGGATTAGTTCCCATTATTGAAAAAAACACAAAAAAGAACGTCCGAATTGAAGAATTAAAAGAAAAAATATCCGCCAAAGGCGCCGCGCCTGCCAAACCCGGCGGGCAGGGATCCGCCTCTGGCGGAAAGAAAGATAATGAGTTAAAAGAAATAATCCTCGCTTTTGCTTTGAGTCCACAGGGAAACCATACTGATTTTTATGTAAGAAGCCAGTTAAAAGATATTTGTGGAACGCTTAAAATAAAAATTTCATCTCTCGGCCGTGGCCTCTCCACTGGCACTGAACTAGAATATTCAGACAATGACACCATCAAAAATGCACTAAAAAATAGGCAATAAAAAACGCAAACAGATAGTTGTTTGCGAAATTTTTTTGGTTAATTTTTCCTAATGCTTTTTATTACAATTTTCACACCGCATTTTTGAAGTGTGGTTGAAAGATCCGCATTTTTCGCAGATCCAATAATCCCACCTGTGGCATACGTAATGTACAAATTTTTTCATGGCTTAAATTTTTAAGTTCCCTTGAATACTAAACTACAAAAAGATTTTTGTCAAGGGAATGGTAATTTGTGTTTTTTAGAAAATTAAAATAAAATTAAATTATATGTCTAACCTAAAAATTCTAACACTAAACTGTCAAAAAGCCTATCAAGACAATTTTAGCCCTTTTATTAAAAAGATTCTTTCCGAAGAAACTTACGATTTCATATTGCTTCAAGAAGCAAATACAGATGTTCTTTCTATTATAAAAAAAGCGCAATCGTCTTATGGAATCTTGAATCCCTTTGATATTGATTTAAAAGAAAACACCCATGAGTGTATACTTTATAAAAACCTTTTTACTTTAAAAGAAAGTTCTTTAATTTCTTTTGCTAAATTCAATCCAAAAATGCCGCTAAAAGGTTGGGGATTTTTATATGGGATATTTCAGATGAATGATAAAATATTGATGATTAGTTCTATTCATTTACATCCAGGAATAAAATTTAGTGTTCGATTGAAAGAAATAAGAAAAATAAAAGAAGAGCTTAAAAAACATATAAATAAAAACACTATTATTTTTGGCGGAGATTTCAATACTGGATTTAAAAGAGAAATTTTAAAATCTGATAAGATATTCTCTCCTGAATTTATCCGTGTAATAAAAAATATTGG
>Ga0265296_1000894_pt1 | contig 38695 bp, 39 predicted proteins | sample MunlanPumphouse1_FD_189073 | JGI IMG/M metagenome (GOLD analysis project Ga0265296, IMG submission 189073) | Groundwater microbial communities from a municipal landfill in Southern Ontario, Canada - Pumphouse #1 | ecosystem: Environmental > Aquatic > Deep subsurface > Groundwater | place...
TATTAATCCTCAAAAGAAGAGCCATGACGCGGATTTCTTTAAGGCGGTTTTCCAATGTGTCTCCAATCGCCATAATGGAGATCAAAAATGGTTTTATCATTTGCTGCCACAAGCCAGTTTCAAGCAGAGCTTCAAATCCCGGTCCGCTTAAGCCCACGGCGTTCATAACAAACCGCCTCCGCCAATAAATCCGAATGCATTTTGGAAACCATTCTTTAGGCTGGAGATCTTTTTCCAGCTCCATATTGCCTTTCCGGCTTAACAAAACCGACGTTTTAGACGTATGAGTTGCCCCATCATCATTCGCCCCCGGAATAAGCTCAACTATTCTGCGAAACCACCATGGCCGCTGCTTGAAAAAATTCGCCGCCCCAGAGGCAAGCAACACGTTGCCAAAGTTTATCCCCCGCAAATTCAGCATTTTGACATTCCTCTCTTTTAAAAAATTAAGAACTTTCCTCGTTTTGTAAAATATAAACTATGTCTTGCTTAAAAGCAAGAAAAAATAAATTCATACGCCGTTTATGCGGCTATTCCAATTACAATTTTTTGCAAAAATACATAACAAAAAACACGATTTTTTAATCGTATATCTTGAATCTCTCCTGAACTAAAAAATAACTACTCAGTCCGCCCAGCAGGGATCGAACCTGCGACCGCCGGCTCATTGCGAAGCAACGCCGTGAAACGGCACAAAAGGCCGCCTTTTAAGCGACCTTAGAAAATAATTCTGAGTAGCAAAATAATTTTGTCCGCCCAGCAGGGATCGAACCTGCGACCGCCGGCTTAAAAGGCCGTTGCTCTACCGACTGAGCTATGGGCGGATATAAATCAATTCTTAACAATTAAAAAATAAAATAGCAATTTACACTTCATAGTATACAGATTTTAATGTTGTTTTGCAAGTTTTTCTGGGCTATACTAATATTAAATCAATGCGGCAATAAATTTATTTTGCAAATATTAATTTCATGAACACACAATCAATAACACACCCCCTGATAACAGTCATAAAATGGCTGGCGATTCTCACGATGGCAACGCCTCTGATTGTTTCAAGCTCCACTCTCTTTCCTTATGTTTTCGGCAAAGCAATCGCTTTTCAGCTTTTAGTTGAAATAATGGCCGTTATCTATGTCTGGCTCCTTTTCACGAACTACCGTGAAACCGGGCGCTTTAATTATTTGCCGCGCTTAAATTATCTGACATGGTCAGTCATGATTTTTTTTATAATTTTACTGCTCAGCACAATTTTCAGCGTTGATCCGTCATATAGCTTCTGGTCCAAACAAGAAAGAATGGATGGGCTTTTTAATCTCACTCATTTTTTAGTTTTTTTTCTTGTTTTAACGGCAACTATCAATAAGAAACAGCTTCTTCAAATATTAGACGCATCCCTCATTATCAGCTTTATAACCTGCCTTTATGCTCTTGGTCAGTTGGCTGGAAAAATTTTTCTCCCGTATGGCGAACGGCTAACATCCACCCTGGGCAATTCCGCCTTCCTGGCGGCCTATCTAATATTTAATATATTTTTCGCGCTTATCCTTCTTGCCAGCCGAAAAAATATTTGGGCAAAAATTTGGTATATTTTCCTCGGCTTGTTTGGCATAACAATCCTATTATTAACTTATACCCGGGGCGCGATCATAGGATTTGCGGCAGGATTAATTATTTTTTCCGCGCTTTTCTTTTTCTTCTCAAAGAAAAACAAATACAAAAAATATATTTTAGGATTGCTTATTCTAATTATAGCCATGGCGTCAGCCCTTTTTCTGGCCCGCAATACAAATTTCGTCCAAAAGAACCATTTGTTCTACCGCCTTACAGACCTTTCTCTTGAAAAAGGAACCGGCAAAACGAGAATAATCTCATGGAAAATAGGATTCAACGCCTTTTTTGACCGCCCGCTTTTAGGCTGGGGCCAGGAAAATTACTACATCGCCTTTAATAAACACATAGACCCGGTTTTTTTCACCTACAGCCAAGAGGTATTTGACCGGGCGCATAATAAAATAATTGATTTACTGGTTATGAACGGCTTCCTGGGCCTCGTGGCTTATCTTGCTATTTTTACCGCTGCCTTTCTTAGGCTATGGAAAATAAGAAAAAAATTATTTGTCACATCGCTGCTCGCGATTTCTCTTCTAGCCGCTTATTTTCTGCAGAATCTTCTTATTTTTGACACGCCTGTTTCCTATTTAATGTTCTTCCTTCTACTTTCTTTAATCAGCATTATATCCCGCAATGATTCAGGAAATAACAAGGTATTTTTAAAAACAAAAAGGCCCATTGAAAAAGCATGGCCGGCACTTTTCGCCTGGGGAACTACAATCCTAATAATTTTTTTGGCTTGGGCCGGAAATATAAAACCATTAATAGCATCCCACAGTTCAGTAAAAGGAGAAAGATATTTATCAGCCAAAGAACAAGATGACGAAACATTAAAATCAGCCCTCGCAATTTTTAAGAGCTCTCTCAACAACAATTCCTTCACAAATCACGAAACAAAAAAAGTTCTCTCACAATTTATCTTATCCGCTGCCGCCAACCCGACCTATAGCAGCCAAGCCAAAATTAGCGCGTTAAATTTTACCGCGGCTCAGCTTGAACAAGAGACCAAAGAAATGCCTTACTTCTTTGATACTCAAATATATCTTATCGCGATTTATAATACCCTTGCCTACTCAGACAATTCTAATCTTGCGAAAGGCGGCGAAACTGGAATCAAAATTATTGAGAAATATCCCAACGTTCCTTCTTTCTATTATAAATTTATCGTCAACCGAATTATGGCCGGCGATTACCAAAAAGCTATTGCTGCCGGGCAAAAAGCCGTCCAATTGAATCCCGGACTTGAAGCAAGTAACTGGAATTTGGGTTTGGCCTATTTCTACGCCGGAGATTTTGAAAGGGCCAAAACCAGCATGGAAAAATCCATTGAATTAGGATATAGCTATAACAACGCCAATAGCCTTTTCCAGCTTGCCCGGCTTTATTTCAGCCTTAAAGATAATGGAAAGGCAATCTCCTTCTACAAAAAAGCCCTGGATTTAAACCCCTCTGAACCTGAAATTGAATTTGAACTGGCAAAAACATATAAAGAAGCTGGACAAACCGGCGCAGCCCTGGAACTCGCCCAAAAAGTCCTAGCTTCTTCAACACCGCAAACCGCCACAACTGTCCAAGGATTTATTGACAGCCTTAAATAAGTTTTTATCAATAAAAAACGGCCGTTGTAATGGCCGTAAAATCTTTCTGCCGCTGATTTTCTCACGCGTGCCGCCTTCGCACCAACCTCCATATAATAAGCAAGATCGCGGAGAAAACAATACAAATAATACCCGTCGGCAAAAGAAAAGGATTTATATGCGGGACAAGGTAAAAAACACCATCCCGAAAGGTAACCGTGCGAAAAATCACGAGCGACCCAATTTCTCCCTCAGGCGCATACAGCGCCAGGCTCTCATGAGCAATCATACCCATAAGCGCGCCATTCACCTGCCCATAAAAAAAATAATCAAGCGATGGCGACAGCCAATAATAGCCAGACACCGGCACAATTTTTATTAATTGGTCCCCGGCAATTTTTTTTAACAACTTATGATCAATGCCCGAGTGCCAGCCGCTCCGCCACAAACGCATAATATAAGAGATTTCATAAGCTTTGTTTTCGCGGCGCACTGCATCCGAATAACCCAGGCTGTCAAAATTTTCATGCACCTCGTAATTAATCGGCAATTTTACGCCGCTGCACGCCACTTCGCCTGGCAAAGGATATAAAACCCCAGCAACAAGCAACATCCCCAGTAATAGCAAAAAAATTGCCGGAACCAGACCATCGCCTTTACTTTTCGCCATTTCAGCCCCCCACGCATCATTTTTCAAAAGTATATCACAGGGTTTTTAACTGTCAATTATATTTCATAGCCTAAAAATCGCCAAAAACAAAACGAGGTTTTCCCGTCTCGTTTTTCTTATGAACCCCTCCATCCCTTGGATGGCGGTTTTCACGGGGAAAAATAAAAATATTTTTATTATATATCCGATCTGCCCTTTCTCAATAGCACCATTCCCAAAATAGGCAAGATAATCCAGATGAATAGATCTACTTGCCCCAGAAAAAATTGGCTTACAAGCGGATTCAAATCCGGCAGGCTCTTAACCGGCAAAATATATAAAACGGCGCTAGCCAATAACCCGACCTCAAAAATAGCGAAGATAACAGTTTGATACCAAGAAGACCTCCCCGTCTTTCCAAACCGCAGGCCTGAACCCAAAACCGAACTGGGCAGAAGAAAACAAAAAGCAACTATCAAGGCGAGGAAAAGAAAAATTTTAAAAGTTGGCGATGGAAAATCAGCCGCGGCGTTAATGTAAGCCCCTAAATCCTTCCAAGGCAAAAATTGCACCACCAGAAGAGAAAAATAAGTTGAGATCAACATTATTAAAATCTTATTTTTTCCGGAAGTGAATCCATAAAAAATAATAGCGACAACCGCTGACGCGATAATCAAAAAATCCCAGGAAAGGGTAAAGCTAGTATTAGCTAAAAGAGTATTTGTGTTGGCTGGCATTATAAAATTTCTAATTACTCTAATTATTCTAATTTTTAATCAAATCCCAATACCCAAGGTTTTATTGCCTATTTTTTACACCTGGCATTTTCAAATTAGCCATTTGATTAATTAGGTCAATTAGAATAATTAGAAATTTCTACAGTTCTCCCTTAAGTTCCTCTAATAATTTTCTCGCTTTTTTTGACAATTTTTTTGGGGTCCTAACATGAACTCGCACCATTATATCTCCCCTGCCCCTTCCCTGAAATCTGGGCATGCCCTGTCCTTTCAACCTTATTGTTTCTCCTGATTCCACACCAGTTGGAATCTTCAATTTTACCGGTCCATCAAGCGTTGGTATTTCTATTTTATCGCCCAGCGCCGCCTGCGTAAAGTGGATAAACAAATCATAGTAGAGATCTTCCCCTTTGCGCTTGAAATTAGCATGGGGCTGGATGTTAACTGTAGCATAAAGATCGCCTGGCCTGCCTCCCAAAGGCGGGGCTTCACCCTGGCCGGTTAGTTTAATAATTTGGCCGCTTTCAATTCCAGCTGGAATCCTCACGATTATTTTAGCCTGTTCATTTATCCTGCCGTCGCCGCCGCATTGCGAACATGGCTTGCTTGGTTTTTTCCCGAGTCCGTGACAACTCGGACAGGCTTCAGTGCTTGTAAAAGAAAAAAATCCCGCGCGCCTGGTTCGTGAAACAGCGCCTGATCCTCCGCATTCCGAACAAGTTTCAATTTTACTCTCAGGCTCGCCGCCTTGCCCTTGGCAGCGGGAACAAATAACCGGTTTCCTGATATTTAATTCTTTTTCAACTCCGGTTGCCGCTTCTTCTAAATTTATTGAAATAACCACGGATATATCTTTGCCCCGCTGGACCTGCGAAGAGGTTCTTCCTCCGCGCCCGCCCCCGAACAAGTCAGAAAATATATCGCCAAATCCGCCAAAATCTCCGCCACCGGAAAAAGCCTCGGCAAAACCGGAAAAATCACTGGCGCCATTAAAACCTCCGAAACCTCCATGGGCTTGAGATTGTTCAAATGTAGTGCCAAACTGGTCATACTGGCTGCGCTTCTGCTTATCAGACAGAACCTGATAGGCTTCATTTATTTCCTTAAATTTCGCTTCGTCGCCGCCTGGCTTATCTGGATGATATTTATGCGCCATCCTCCGATATGCTTTTTTTATTTCATCGTCGCCCGCATTCCGCGAGACGCCTAAAATTTCATAATAATCTTTTGCCATAGGTTTCAGACTGCCCGCCCGCAACGCCAAGCGTAACTTTAGCGAGCGCGGCAGATAAATACAAATATACAAACTTAACCCTCCCTCTTAATAACGAGAAAATCAAAGGTAGTACTATCAATAACCTCTAATTATTTTACCAATTTTTACCCTCTTAGTCAAAAAAAGGCCGGAAATTTTCCGGCCTAAAAACCTTGAGCCTGCTGAAGGCGGGCAGCTAACATATTTTCCATCGCGCCGAGCAACTCCCTGAAAAACATTCCGGTTTGCATATCGTCGCGCGGATAATTTCCAGAATCAATTTCAATTGATAACGACAGCCACCTTATCCAAATCAGATAAAAAAATCGGCAGCGGCCGGAAAATGATTCAAACTCTCCCGGAAAATGCCCCTTTACATACTCACAACACACAGGCTCAGCTTCCATTGCCTGTAAAAGGTTCTCCCGGAAAAAGCTAATAGCTTCATCCCCATCTTCCTGCGCCATTTGGCATTTCAAAAAAAGATTTGCCAAATGACTCTTCGCGCGCAACGCGTCAAAAAATAATAACTCGCCTTCTAAAAACTTCTTCGCTTCGGCGATAATCATTAAAATAGCCCCAATGGCTGGCGCGCTTGCTTCCATGTCCCCTCCGTCCTAAATTACTTAATTTACCAAAACTTAACATTTCCCGCGATTTTTGTAAATCCTTATTATCATTAGAAAATTTTGCGCAGATTCTCACTTTTATATATAAAATAGAATGACAACTTTGCGCGATTTAGATGCTTGACTAAAAGCATTTTACCCTCTAAGCTTTCAAAAAAGCACATACCATTAGGAGCGCCATATGAAATGCAGCGATTTTTTTACGATATTTTTCTTTTCGTTTGGCGAAGCCGGCTTTCCCAGTTTCTTCAGTCATGAAAATAAACAAAACATCATGGACGCGATGGACGCGGAAATTCCAGCCAGTCCGCTGGAGCAACGAAGTTATGCCACCGATACTTTCGCTAATTTCCCGACAATCCCACAAGATAAGAAACCTTTTGCGATACTGGCAGACTTAAGCAATGAGGAAGATTTCGCTGGCTGGGCAGGAGAAATACAGCTTTCTTGCCCAAATGCCGTGATAATTCCGGTAAGGTTTGATCGCTTCACTGATCCTTGCATGCCAAAACCACTGCCTGATGCAAATATCATCGGCTTACACTATGGCTATGCCCGAGAGAACGGATTAAACACCGCTCCTACCGCCGCTGTCAGACGGCTCATCGCCTTCACTCTGGAAATTCAAGGTTATAACCGCAAAGACAGGCAGTTTCAAAATTATGGATTTATGACAATGCGGGCTATTGCCAACTATATGAACCTGAGGTGTTTCAACAATGAAGGCAATCCGCGCAAAAACGCGCTCCCTCCCTATCAACGAAGCTTTCATGATGACCCCGTCATCCCCAAAGAATTCTGGCGCTAAACACCATCCCCTCTTCCAGGGGATTTTTTTTATTAAAATAAAACTAACCTTGCTGTAAAACAGCTTTTCCCCACAACCGCCCATGCGAAAAATTTGAAAATAAAATGCAGGTGAGCGAAACGTTAAAGATTCGCGGTTTCGCGGCGAAACATCGCGAATCTAGTGAAGTAAGCCGCATTTTATCCAAATTTTACGCCGGGCGCAGTTTTTGCTACTTTTTGCTGCCAAAAAGTAGAGACCAAAATAATTTTCTAAAAAAATGCCGGGCAATAAACCCGGCATCAAAAACAATTTTGTTTTTCGAAATATCCGCTTATTCAGCATCTTTCTTTTCCTCAAACTCCCCTTCAATCGGCCCCTTCTTATCTTCTCCGCCTTCACCTTTGATTTCCGGCTCATCAGTCACTTCCTGCTTGTTCTGTTCGGTTTGCTGATACATTTGAGAACCAATCTTCTGAATCTCGGAAGACAATTCATCCAAATTTTTCTTGATGGCATCCTTGTCATTGCCATCTTTAATTTTTTTCAACGCCTCAATTTTTTCTTCAACCGCTTTTTTAATATCAACCGGCGCCTTTTCGCCAAGATCGCGCAAAGTTTTTTCCACGCTGTAAATCGTGGTATCAGCCTGGTTGCGGACTTCAATCAATTCCTTCTTCTGCCTGTCATCCGCGGCGTGCGTTTCAGCCTCCTGCCGCATTTTTTCAATTTCCTCTTTTGACAACGCTGAAGAATCTTTAATCGTAATATTTTGCGAACGGTTCGTCGCCTTGTCTTTAGCGGCTACTTTCAAAATCCCATTCGCGTCAATATCAAAAGAGACTTCAACCTGCGGCACGCCGCGCGGCGCAGGCGGAATCCCGTCCAGAATAAATCTGCCAAGAGTCCGGTTGTCCGCGGCTAAAGGCCTGTCGCCTTGCAAAACATGTATTTCAACCGAAGTCTGGCTATCCGCAGCGGTTGAAAAAACCTGCGATTTGGAAGCCGGAACAGTCGTGTTTCTTTCAATTAAAGGTGTCATCACTGAACCCATAGTTTCAATTCCCAGTGTCAAAGGCGTCACGTCCAAAAGTAAAACCTCTTTCATATCACCGGATAAAACCGCTCCCTGAATTGCCGCTCCCATGGCAACGCACTCCATTGGATCAACTCCCCGCTCAACTTTCTTGCCGGCGTAATCCTCCACAAATTTCTGGACCAAAGGCATCCTAGTCGGGCCGCCAACTAAAATTATTTTTGTAATTTCATTGGGAGATAATTTCGCGTCTGAAATTGCTTGTTCAAGAGGGCCCCGGCATTTTTCAACAATCGGCTTAACCAGTTCCTCAAGCTTTGCCCTGGTGATTTTAATCAGCAAATGTTTGGGTCCAGCCGCATCCGCGGTTATAAACGGCAAATTAATGTCAGTTTCCAAAGTTGAACTTAACTCAATCTTTGCTTTTTCAGACGCCTCTTTAACCCGGATCATAGCCATTTTATCTCCAGACAAATCAATCCCATTTTCACGCTTAAACTCCGAAACAATATAATTAACCAAGGCTTCATCCATATCAGTGCCTCCAAGCTGAGTATCGCCCGATGTAGACATAACTTCAAAAACCCCTTCCCCGAATTCCATTATGGTGCAGTCAAGCGTTCCGCCGCCAAAATCAAACACCAAGATCTTTTCTTCTTTACCTTCTTTATCAATTCCATAAGCCAAAGCAGCAGCTGTCGGTTCGTTGATAATTCTGACAATTTCCAATCCAGCTATCGCACCGGCGTCTTTTGTCGCCTGTCTTTGCGCGTCGTTAAAATACGCAGGAACAGTGACAACGGCTTTTTCCACACGATCGCCCAAAAAAGCTTCTGCATCCCTTTTTATTTTCTGCAAAATAAACGCGGAAATTTGCTGGGGAGTATATTCCTTGTCATTTATTTTTACCTTATAATCCGTCCCCATTTTCCGCTTGATGGCAATAATGGTGCCTTCGTAATTAGTGACAGCCTGCCGCCTCGCCGGCTCGCCAACCAAAAGTTCTCCGTCCTTGGTAAAAGCGACATACGAAGGAAAAGCCTTGCCACCCAGCGTAGCTCCCTCGGCCGACGGCACAATAGTCGGCTTGCCGCCCTCAACAACCGCAGCGGCGGAATTTGACGTTCCTAAATCTATTCCGATAATTTTTGGCATTTAATAACGCGACGCGGATGACTCAGATAAAACACGCGGATGACTCAGATTAATTCATCCGTGTTATCCGAGTGCAATCCGAGTATCAGTGTCGCTTTTTAATTATTTAAAAATTTTAACGTCTATCTTCTTTGAATTTTGAAATTTGGCATTTATTTGTAATTTGAAATTTGTCATTTGGATTTTGAAACTTTCACCTTGCTAGTCCGAAGAACCTTCCCGTTTAATAAATACCCTTTTTGCGCCTCTTCTATTACAACGCCTTCTTCCTTATCCGATTCAACGGTTCCAATGGCCTCATGAAATTCGGGATTAAATTTTTCGCCCAAGCATTTAATCTCTGCTAAACCATGCTTTTTCAAAATTTCCATTAATTGTTTTTTTATCCCTTCCAGATGGCTTTCATTTTTTTCCGCAGATCCGCTTAATTCTCCGGAATTACAGCGAAGCGGTTTGAATTCCAAATTCCTGATTCCCGCATCCAAAGTATCTATCACCGGCAATATATCGCCGAGCACTCCCGCCTGGGCCGTTTTCATCCACTCGCCCATTTGCTCATCCTGCCGCCGGCGAAAATTTATAAAATCAGCTTTCTCCCTCTGCCAGCCGGTCAAATATCCCTGTTTTTCCTCGCTGCATCTTTTTAATTTCTCCCGCATTTTTCCCAGCTTCTCGCGCAATTGCGCCTCATCAATCTCCCCCTCTTCATCAGCATAAATTAATTCTTCATTGTCTGATTTTTGGTTCTTAGCATTCATCTAATTTTATAATCGCCCATGCGAAAAGTTTTGCCATAAAATAAAGCAGAGGCAAACGTTAAATTTGCGGTTTTGCCGCGCAAAACATCGCAAATTTAGTGAGCCGAAGCTTGTATTTTATCAAAACTTTATCGCCGGGCGCAGTTTTTGCGCAACTTTTAACGCTAACGCTATAACGTAAACGATATGTCAGCTAAGCTGTCATAAACTATCGTTTTTGCTGCCAAAAAGTTGCATTCGTTTTCAAAACTCCTCCACAGATTCCCTGAGGTAATCTATCAACGCGATATTCTTGGCGTAATCCATCCTCTTCGGGCCTAAAACCCCCAGTACTCCCCGTTTATTTTTTCCCATTTTACATTTGGAAATAACCATGCTGAAATCGCCAAATTTATCAACCATATTCTCCCTGCCGATAAAAACTTCTACTTCCTTTTCCATTTGATTGAAAATCTTTTTCATTTCCTCTTCCAGGGAATCAAAGGCTTCCATAAATTCAAAATTTTCTTCACCCCGGACAAAATCCGGGTCCCTGAACAAATTAGAAAGACCCGCGCTGAAAAAATCTTCCTCATCTATAAATCCGCACATGCCCACGCCGCTTGAAAAAACAGAAATAGTCCGGGCGATCTCCTTAGTAAGGGCGCGATACTCCCGCGCTCTGACCTGAATTTTTTTTATCTCCGATTCCAGAACTTTATACTCGTTCCGCCCAAAATCAGTTTCATCTGCCAAATTATCAACAAAAAATCTATAGCCCTTGTCTGTCGGGATCCGCCCGGCCGAAGTATGCGGCTGAAGCAAATATCCCGCGTCTTCAAGTTCCGCCATTTCATTGCGCACTGTCGCGGGACTAACATCCAATTTATAGCCTTCAACTAAAATCTGCGACCCCACGGGCTCGGCTGTCTTAATGTATTCCCTAATTAATAATTCTAAAATTGTTTGTTGCCTTGTCTGCATTAATTAATAAATTATCAATATATTACCCTTTTCGTCTGACTTTCACAGACTCATCAGTGAGCTTAGCTCATAAGGGAAGATAACCTCGCTAAAAATACAATTAAAAATTGAAACTTTGATTATTGTATCCATTTTATTGTTAATTATTTGCAACTGATAAGAAACAAACCAAAAGCCTAATAATTTTATAATTTCAAAGAACAAACGACCTGCCATCTTCAGCTTAAAGAGGTTATCCTTTAAGGACGCACCAAAGCGTTTCGGCTTTAATATTCTATACTCGATTTTAAAAGAGAATTAGCACTCTGCTCTTCCGAGTGCTAATTAGATAATAAACCATTCTATGTCTTAATGTCAAGTATCCTTCCGTCAAACTTCAAAACTGCTGTCAATGATAATCACCCAATAAAAAAGCAGATTCATTTTGAACCTGCGTTAATCAAAAAAATTACACATAGCGCAACGGCGATTTGCCACAATAGCCGCCACCTCCTCCAGATTCTGGCCAGGGCAAGTTATAGGCCACCGAGACGAAAATTTGCTGGTCGGAAACTCATCTCTGGCAATAACGGCTGTTTCTGCCGCCTCAAACTCTTCCGGCAAAAATTTTAGCAAATCACTCACGCTTTCCTGCGGTTTCACGGCGTGAAAAATATAAACAAGCTTATCCTGAAGATCTCTTGGCAATTTTTCAAAATCTTCCCCGCGGGCAAATTCAAAAGTCATCACTGTCTCCCACCAACCCAGACCATTTCAGGTCCGTCAGATAATCAGCAACTGTACCTCCATAAATTTCCGCCATGTATCCCGCCAGCTCCCCCATCTTCTCGGAAAACTCGGCAATCACAGTGTCAACCACGCTCCTGTCCACGGGAACACCAACAATTCCATTCGTCGGCCACATCGCCGCTTCAGCAGCTGCCGCAAGCATATTCATAATCATTACCCCAGTTCTTTTTCTTAAAAATAACACGCCCTCAGAACTAGTCAAGACAAATAAAAAAGGCGGTCTTTCCGCCTTAAATTCCTGTCATCTTTGCAAGCCGGTTGCCATCATCATGGCGCGGACTGAAAGATTTTCGAAAGAAACCTTATCTTTAAGATAGTGCGCAAAACTCTCGCAGATCTTATCCACGACATCATGGCTATTACGATAACCCGTCACCCGGATAAATCTGATTTTTGAGCACTGCGCGCCAAGGCCAATGGGGTCATAATTGTACCTAAAAAAAATTGCGGCATACTTGCCGTCAATAACGATATTTACCCGTTCCCCCTCAGGATTGCCAGGGTGAGTCCCGATTTTTTCGGCTTCCCCCAAGAGAAAGCTCAGCGTCTCAATATTGAAATCTGTAACGCCAAGCTCTTCGCGATTTTTCTCTATTTTAAGCCATTCTAAAAAAATGCTATCAACGGCCGCCTGTGGAAAATAACGCGGAGTCTCTTTTCCAGCCAATTTCGGATAAAGACTCTCAACTAATTGGTTATAAAAATCATTCATATTCCGCCCCCTTAACCAAAAAAATAGGCTTACATTTTGTAATGTTTATATCATGCGAACTAAATTTTGTCAATATTGTCGGGAAGTTTCGAATATGAGAAAATGAAACTAGCCATTAGCAATTAGAAACTAGAAATTAACAAAAACTAACCTCTTATCGCCAACCTCCAACCTCTTATGATTCAATTCTACAACACCCTCACTCGGCGAAAAGAAGAATTCATTCCCCTGAAAAACAAACAGGCGGGAATTTATACGTGCGGCCCGACTGTTTATGACTACACCCACATTGGCCATCTGAAAAGATATATCGGAGATGATATTTTAAAGCGCGTTTTGGAATACAATGGCTATGGAGTAGAACATGTAATGAATATAACAGATGTTGGCCATTTGATTTCAGACGAAGACACTGGAGAAGATAAAATGGAAAAAGGCGCCAGAGAAAGCGGAAAGACCGTCTGGGAAGTTGCCAAATTCTATGAAGAATATTTTTGGAAAGCGGTGGAAGAGGTTAATATTTTGAAACCAGATATTGTTTGCCGCGCCACAAAACACATACAAGAACAAATTGAGTTGGTCAGAAAATTGCTTGAAAAAGGCTTTGCTTATCAAACAAAACAAGCGATTTATTTTGATGTGGCTAAATTTACCGGCTACACCAAATTATCGCGGCAAAAATTAGAAGAAAAAACTATCGGTGCCAGAGAAGAAATAATTATTGACGAAGATAAAAAACATCCGCAAGATTTTGCCCTCTGGTTTTTTTTAACAGGCCATTTCAAAAATCATACCATGCGCTGGCCCTCGCCCTGGGGCGAAGGCTTCCCCGGCTGGCATATAGAATGTTCGGCCATGAGCATGAAATATTTGGGCGAAACTTTAGATATCCATACAGGCGGAATAGACCACATCCCCGTGCACCACACCAACGAGATAGCGCAATCAGAGGCTGCCACCGGCAAGAAATTTGTAAATTACTGGATCCACCATGATTTTCTTTTGGTTGACGGCGAGAAAATGTCAAAATCTAAAAAAAACTTTTATACTATTGATGACATAAAAAAAAGAGGATTCAATCCCCTCTCCTTCCGCTATTTATGCCTCAACGCGCATTACCGGTCCAAACTGAATTTCACCTGGCAGGGCCTTGGGGCCGCGCAAAACGCGCTGAATAATTTATATAATTTCACAAGGGACTTAGCCCCTTTAAAAGGGGCTAAGTCCCTTTCTAATACTTTTAAAACTTACCGCCAGCAATTCCTTGCCGCAATTAACGACGACCTCAATACTCCCCAAGCCCTGGCAGTTATGTGGGAAGTAATAAAAGACACAAATTTAACCGAAATAGAAAAGAAAAGCCTGCTTCTCGATTTTAACCAGGTTCTCGGCCTAGGCCTGGCGAATATAAAACCAATAGAAATACCCAACAATATAAAAAAACTCGCGCAGGACCGTGAAGAAGCGCGAAAAAACAAGGATTGGAATGAAGCGGACAAGACTAGAAAAGAAATAGAAGATCTTGGCTATTCTATTGAAGACACGGAAGCAGGTCCCGAAATCAAACCGAACTAAACGAACAAAAAACCCAGTTTTCCATTCAAAAGCTGGGCTTTTTAAATCCAAGAATTCAACAATAATAAAAAAAGCACCTGATTAAGCAGGTGCCAACTTAAGCAACTTGCAAAAACGGACAGACGTTTTTAGTCTTGCGCCCTCTGGAGACCACGCGCCGCAATCCCCTCTTGAACTTCCTGAAACTTTTCGGGGTCACATAAACCTCAAACCCTGCCTCTTCGAATACCTTCCGGACCATTCGGGAGGCCGATGGGGTTAAGGCGATGAATCGCGGGTATATGCGGCCTGGATCCAATGAGTCCCCTCCTTGGGACATCTGTATGAGCATCTTCGCGTAAAAAAAACTCCTTGCGATAGATGCCATTGCCTGGCCGATAGCAGACTCTCGCAGTCCTCCGCCATCAACTTCCTCGTAATTGATGATCACGAGGTCAAATGAGCATAAATTCATACTCAATTCTTCCAAGGCGTGGCTATAATTGCATGTCACCACAACCTCATGCCCGTCAGAGATTAAATCTCTGGCATATCCCTTGGCGATCCTCTTCCCCTTCAGCAAGGCATCAGGAATTCCCTCTCTGCCCAAAGACCTTTCAAAACCCCTGTCTACTACCAATATTCTCATATACTACCTCCGGAATTGGGCTTCCAGCCGATTTTTTTGTATACTGGCTAAAATATAACAATGTTTATTAAATATGTCAATGGCAAAGCATCTTTTTCCCTCTTTTTGCCATCTCAATAGAACTTTAGCCAAAACAACGAAAAAATAATTCGTCCCAATATTGAAAGAACTCTTTGCTATATTTTCAAGATTTTTGCCGCATCTGTCAATAAAGAAATCGTGAAAGTCTTCATGTATTTTGTATTTCCCCTCCGCTTGGAATAAAAAAAAGCGCGGTTTGCGCCGTGTCTTTCTTGTTATGCCAGTTTTTGAAGGGCGTCTTCTACTAAATATTCCAGAACCCCGGATTCAAAAGGGATTTCTATTGCCGCTTCAAATAATTGCCTCGGCAATCGCTGCCCGTCTTCGCCCCTGAATCCGACATGATCTTCAGCCACATCAACTGAAAATCCAATCACCGAAATTCCCCGGCGAAACGCCTCCTCCAAAACTGCCCTCAGCAGCTTATCCGGCTCCTGGACATAAACCACCAAAACACTAACTGACGGGCGGTCAATGATCATTTTGGCGACACGCGCGCTGACAAGTTCAACATCCTCATCATTAAAACGGCCCCTCAATATCCGGACAAAATCCGGGCAAAGACCGCTTTCTTCCTCGAAATCTCTCGGATCAATAACTAAAATCATCGGCTTTCCTCCTTAAATCCCGTCAATATATTTTTCATTATCCTAACTTTTAAAAATTATAAAGTCAATAAAAAAAGCGTTGCTTAGCAACACTCTTATCTTTAGCCTAAAGCCATCTTCATCAAGCGCGTAATCTCTTTAAAAACATGGCTTGATTTTTCCTCGTCGGAAAATAAATCATCGGTCACCACGGCCCTTGGACCAAGCAATGAGACCTCTCTCACAACCTGGCATATTTCACTCCTTTTTCTCCCTTGATAAACAATCGCGATAAACGAAGCCTTATGCTTTGATGCTATCTCAGCCAAAAACTTCCCCCCATCCACCCCATATGGAATAACAGTCATCTTGGGAGGGCTTATCTTTAAATTTTCAGCAACCATTGCCACATCATTGGTTGCTACAACCTCCTCCGGCTGCAAGTCCAAAGCCTTTGCTATTTCCGAAGCATCATGCTGACTCATATGAAAAAGCAGAATTTTTATCATTCAATGCTCCTTCCTGGCCTCTTTTCCCCATACTACCCACAAATTACCCGGAAATCAAGGGTTGTCAGTATTTTTTTTATAAGATAATATAACCTTACGCAAATTAAATTTCCGTTCCATGATTCATGATTCATGATTCATGTTTCATAACTCCATTCTATGTCTGATTTTTCCCACATTTCCGGCGTCGGCCTGCCCGACCGCCTGCCACCGCAAAACGCAGAAGCCGAACAATCAGTTCTCGGCTCTTTATTTTTAGACCGCGAGGCGATAATTAAAGTCGCTGATATTTTAAAAATCGGTGATTTCTACCGCGGGGCGCACAATACCATTTATGACGCGATAATAGAACTTTATCAAAAAGGCGAGCCGATTGATCTTTTAAGCATTGCCAACCGGCTGGAAGAAAGAAACAAACTGGAAGACATCGGCGGAACCAGTTATCTGACCGAACTAATCAACATTGTGCCAACCTCGGCGCATGTTGTTAACTACGCCAAAATAGTCCGCCGTAAAAAAGTTCTGCGCGACCTTATCAGCGCTTCCTATGACATCGCTCGCCTTGGCTATGACGAAACACAGGACACTGAATATCTGCTTGACCAGGCTGAACAAAAAATTTTCAGCATTTCACAGCAATCTTTCCAGCAAGAATTTCAACCGGTTAAATCAGTCCTGGAAGAAGCTTTTGAACGGCTTGATAAACTGCATCAGGAAAAAGGGCTTCTGCGCGGAGTGCCGACTGGCTTCCCTGATTTAGACAATGTTCTCGCGGGTCTGCAAAAATCAGATTTAGTTATTTTAGCTGCCCGGCCCAGCTTAGGAAAAACATCTCTCGCTCTTGATATTGCCCGTAACGTGGCAGTCAAAGCAAAACTGCCAGTCGGAATTTTTTCCCTTGAAATGTCAAAGCATGACTTGGTTGACCGCCTCTTAGCAGCCCAGGCCAACGTTGACTTGCGAAAATTGCGAACCGGGCGCTTATCGTCCGACGGCTTTGACAATGATTTTTCCCGCATCCAGGAAGCCCTGGGAGAACTTTCCGAAGCGCCTATTTTCATTGATGACGCGGCAACAATGACGATACTTCAAATGCGAACCATGGCGCGCCGCTTGCAAGCCGAACAGCCAATCGGCCTTTTGATTATTGACTACCTGCAACTCATCCAGCCGACCAATGCCGCGGACAGCGAAGTCCGGCAATTAACCGAAATCTCCCGTTCACTCAAAGCCCTGGCCAGAGAACTTGACGCCCCAGTGCTGGCCCTGTCCCAATTCTCGCGCGCGCCGGAATCAAGGCCGGATCAAATGCCCCGGCTGGCTGATTTGCGCGGTTCCGGCTCTATTGAACAAGACGCTGATGTTGTTATGTTCATCTACCGCGAAGACAAAGTTAAAAAGAACAGCGATAGGCCGAATATCGCGGAAGTCATCGTTGCTAAGCACAGAAACGGCCCCCTAGGCAAAGCCGACCTCTACTTCAACGAAACAAACGCCAGCTTCAGAAATCTTGAAAAACACTATGGAGAATAATTTATTAAACTCCAAATAACAAATTATAAAATACAAATAAATTCCAAATTAAAAATTCCAAATCTTAAATAACAATCCAATTTAAAAATTGGAGCTTGGTATTTATTTGTAATTTGATGTTTGAAATTTGGTGCTTATTCAATTGCTTCCCTCCTCCCTCAAAAACTTAATTGATCAATTATCTAAGCTTCCGGAGATAGGTCCGCGGGCCGCCACCCGCCTGGCGTTTTTTATATTGAACCAGCCGGAAGCGTACAGCAAAGAATTAGCAAAAGCAGTTTTGGAATTAAAATCAAAAACCAAAACCTGCAAACAATGTTTCAACCTGACATCCTCAGATCTCTGTGATATCTGTTCCAGCCCCAAGCGGGAACAAAACGCCATTTGTGTTGTTGAAGACCCGCTAGACATCCTCCCTTTTGAAAAAACTAGGCGCTACCAAGGAACCTACCACGTTTTAGGCGGCCTGATCGCCCCGACCGACGGCATCATGCCTGAGAATCTGCGCATTAAAGAGCTTGCCGAACGCGTCAAAACACTGCAAAATAGCAGAGGCCCGTCCTCTGTAAGCATCGAAATAATTTTAGCCCTTAACCCAACAGCTGAGGGCGACACAACTGCGCTCTATCTTGAAAGAACTCTCAAGCCGCTGGAAGTAAAAATAACCCGCCTTGGCCGCGGCCTTTCCACCGGCAGCGACTTGGAATACACCGACGAAACAACACTCATCAACGCCCTGCAAAACAGACGATAATAATCCTGCCAATTAACAAAAAACCCGCCTCTTGGCGGGTTTTTACAAACTAGAAGAGGGACTAAGTCCCTCTCAAAGGGACTTAGTCCCTCCTAAACTACTCCACCGCTATTCCAACGCCATAGCTTGTAAACTCTAAGTCATCAATAGTGATGGCATCTTTCGTGTTGTAGCCAGCCTTAGTCAGGACGCTCCTTTAAACTTCCACACAAAGCGAGTTTTCCATAAATTTTTTAGACAAAACAAAAATCCGCCTCTTGGCGGATCTTTTAATTATTAAATTATTATTTTATCGAAGTAATCTCTACTTCGGTGTAAAACTGCCGATGACCCCTTTTAACTTTATATCTTTTCTTAGATTTATATTTAAAAATAACAACTTTATCATCCCTGTCCTGCTTTAAAACAATGCCAGACACTTTCGCTCTTTCTAATTTCGGCTGGCCAACTTCGACTTTTCCGTCATCTTCAATGAGCAAAACTTCATCAAAAACGACCTCCTGGCCAACAGGAGCTTCTAATTTCTCTATTTTAATTTTCTGCCCTGGCGAAACCTTATATTGTTTCCCGCCGGTTTTAATCACTGCTAGCATATTTTTAAACTCTTTTTCCCTCCTTTGCAAAAGGAGGGCTAGGGTGGATTTATTTACATTATTTATACTATCACCATTTCTCAAAAAAAACAAGCCCTCGCACCTAATCCATTAATCTATCACGAATAAAAAATGCCCCAATTAAGCGTGAGGGGCAATGAGTATTTTCCGCTCCCTTAGACACAATAAATCTCTTATCATCCACGCTTTACCCAGCCAATTTTTCGCGTATTCGTTGAAATATCATGCCGGACGACTGCTAAGTCATCCAAAATCGTGACTCTTTGGCCAGGTCCAGCCACCTCGCTGCCCATCGGCACTAAAAAGCACTTGCAGGCAGGACATTTTTCTGCTTCAGCCTCCCTTTTCTTACGTATCTGGTTGGAGCATTCGGGATTATTACAGCCGACAATTAAAACAGACGCCGGCTTATTCTTCCTGCCGCGTAAAAAAGCTATAATCCGCGACACGGCTCATCCGCCTATCTGTCATTTTTTTGAACATCGACAACCGCGCCATCCGCGCCGAGCCAGGTCGCCTGATAACGGAATCCAGCTGAGCTCCTGTGGACCAATATGCGGCATTTCACTGCATTAGCCGGTTTGGGCCAATAAATCCCGGGCCGGCCCTTAGCCTTAAAAAGCTTCGCGTGGCCGGCGATTTTATGGAAAGAAGTTAGAATAACCTGCCCCCTTTTTTTATAATTATTGGGCCTCACCAGAACATGAGTAAACCCATTTTTAGAGGGATCAATTTCCAGTGTCTCTTCCAGAGTATCTGAAGAGAAGGGAAAAGAAGGGCCGCAAGCAATTTTTAAAATCTCCAAATCAGCTTTCCTCCATCACAAATAATATTAAGATCAAAATCCTCTCAAATTCTAACGCTCATCGCTATAAATTGCAAGCGATTTTACTCATCTTCCTTAGGCTTGTCAAGATCCAGCGTTTCCACGTTCATGGCCTCTCCGGTGATTTTTAAAATATCCTTGTCAATTTTTTTAAATTCTTTATTCGCGCTGTTATACATATTAACCGTTGTTCCAAGATTATTGCCTAATTTTTTCATATATTCCTCATAGCTCAATAAATGCCTTCCCAGCTTTTCCACGGCTTTTCTGATTTCCTTGGCTGATTCCTCAATTTGCAAAGCCCGCAAGCCCTGCAGAACAGTCTGGAGATAAGCAAAAAACGAAGTTGGCGAAACAATAATAACTTTCTTTTCTTTAAAGGCATACTCAATCAAATCATGAGTGTTAACCTTAACCGCGCCAATTTGATTAACCAGCAAGTCATAGTAAATACCTTCAGACGGAATAAACATAAAAGCAAAATCCATGGTATTTTCATTCGGCCGGATATATTTTGAAGTTTCATCAATCCTGTTTTTTAAATCCGCTTTAAATTGTTTTTCCAAAACCTGCCGCGCGGCCTCATCGCGCTCCTGGACAATACGGTTATAATTCTCCAGGGAAAACTTTGAATCAATCGGAATAATTTTGTCTTTGACAAAAACCACCGCGTCAACTGCTTCCCCGTTCTTAAACTGATATTGCATCTGATAGCCTTTCGGCGGCAAAACATTCTTCAAAAGCGTTTCAAGATAATACTCTCCCAGCACTCCCCTTTGCTTGGGATTTTTTAAAATATTTTCCAGGCTCTGCAATTGTCCGGCAAATCCAACGACCTGTTTGTTAGTTTCCTCAAGCTTAACCAAACGCTCAATCAAATCACGCAAAATCTTGCTGCTCTCGCTCGTTTGAGCGTGCATCATCTTTGTTGAATCGCCTAATTTTATATCCAAAGTCTGCCGAATTTCCTGCAACTGGTTCTGCAGCATCACCATGCCAGAGTCATCTCCGCTCTTCTTCTGCCGCAAAATAAAGGAATAGTAAAGCAAAGCCAGTATGCCTATTCCAAAAATTGTCATTATTAGCAAAATCTCATTCATAATTTTATTTCTTGCAAATTATCAAAGTTTTTGATTTACGAATATCAATTTATAGCGGATGGAATAACATCCGGTATATCGGGTATGCTCCCGTTATGATTTAGGAATAATTCATAGCGGGCGATGCGCTCGATATATCGAATTTTATTCGTTATAAATCCTAAATCGTAAATCTTAAATCACTTTAGTTTTCCATATATTCGTATTCATCTATATTCTTGTAGCTTAATTTACCTCACATTCAACTCGGTAATAATAAATATAACACACAACATATAATAAAATATTTTTGAATATTTCTCTGTTTCATGTTATATGCTACATGATTCATGATTTTCTACATTACCGCCACTTCAATAATGATAAACAAAATATAGACTGACAAAAGAAATGCCGCCTCCTTTTTTGTCACCCGTCCGCCGCTCCAGATAAAAATATAGAAAAAAACAGCTGAAACCGCCAAAAAAATCCGGGCAACCGCTACCGCCGGCAAACTGACAACCGGAATAGGATGGATTAAAGCAACTGTGCCCAAAACAATAGTCGCGCAACTGATTATTGACCCCATCAAATTACCCAGGACCATCCAATTCTGTTCCCGCCGCGCTGAAACAACCGCGAAATAGACTTCAGGCAAAGCATTGCCCATAGCGACAATTAATATTCCCACTAAAATTAATGGAAGATTTAAAACCGATCCCAAAAAAACAGCGCTTTTAACAATTCCCTGTGAGGCTGCCAGAATTAATGCGAGAGAAAAAATTATAATTCCGATATTCTTTATAAAATCCTTAACGCTCAGATTATTCATTCCGTCATAAACTTTTGTGAATCTTTCTCCCCTGGCAAAAACCCAAAAAATATAAACCACGCAGGCCACGATTAAAACAATGCCGTCTCCCCGGCTAATAGTGCCATCCAAGGCCAGAAATAGAGGCAGAATAGCAATAATAGCCGTAAAAATCGCGCTTTTTTGAACCAGCTTGCTTCCTGTTTCAAGCGATGAGCGGCCGATAAAAACTGCCAGCGCGACCGCCAAAGTAAGATCTATGACATTTCCGCTTATCACATCGCCAAAAGACAGCTCTGGAATTCCATGCACCGCGGAATTAATTCCGACAAAAAGATCTGGCAAAGAAGCACCAAAAGCAATTGCAAAAAACGCCACCACGAACTCGCGCCAGCCTAAAAACTTCGCAATCCGCATTAATGCCCTAACCAGCCATTCCCCCGCCATCGCCAGAACAAAACACGAAATCAAAAAAATTATAATGTAAATCCAGAACAAACATAAGGGCGACACCGATACGCGGATTCCACACGTATAATTGCGAAGCAATTACAGCGGAGCGATTCACATAACGCGGATAAATTTGTCCGCGTCATCCGTGTGATTTTTCTGCGTTATCCGCGTCGCTACTTTAAAAAATATATTATCTCATAAACAATCCCTGCCAATAAAATCAAAATCAAAGGCAAGGTTAAAATCCAGCGCTGTTTAATCTTATTATACATCAAAATAATTAAAATGCCCTGGATCGCCAGCGCTACCCCGCCAACAAATCCTATCACATCAATAAAATTTCTGAAGCCCACCAAATAAAACAAAAAAGGCGTAAAACATGAAATCATCCAAGCAGGCCTCTTTTTTATCCCAAAATCAAAACGCAATGTATTCCGCAGAGCGAGGCCAAGAGAAATATAAGAAGTAAACACAACAATTATGCCAAAAATCAATAAAAATGAACTGGCGGCAAGCGGCAGATAATTTTTTAAACCGTTTATGCTCTCCGGCGAAATTCCGCGGCCGGCGACTCCTATTGTGGCTAGAATAAAAAATAAATAAAAAATTGCCGGTATAATAACACCCCATGAAACTATTTTCCGCAATGACCCCTTATACCTGCCAAGTATTTCCTCCATCTCAGGAATAACCGTCGCTCCCCACAAGGCGGAAAGCAAAACCCCGTATGGCAGAAAAAAATCAAGACTTGTTCTAAGCCGGGTAATTCCCGCGCCTCCGCCAAATAAATTAGCGTTTTTCCATGACGAGCCGCCAAAAATCAAAATTACAGCTAAAGCGGAAATAAATAAAATTATATCCAGAAAATCAACTTCTGAAACCGCCTTTTTTCCCAAAAAAACAATGATCGCTCCGAGAACAAAAAAAGCAAAAGCATATAAAAGGTGGCTGCCGTCAAAAAAGGGAGCAAGCAAACTGCTCAGAAAGCTCTCGCCGATAATAACATAAGCCAAGAGGGAACCCAAAAAAGCGATTACAGTGGAAACCAACGCCACCGACTTGCCAATCCTTCCCAAATAAATTCTCGCGTAAGAAGGCAGGCGCATGAAATCAGCAGTTGCGGCGACAACATCGGCATAAAAGAGATGAATAATAACAACAATAAATGTTAAAACCAGCAAATAGCCAAGCATGAGAGCCAAGCCGGTTTTAGCCGCGATATAAGGCAGAGCCAGAAAACTTGCCCCGATAACAGTGCCTGACAGCATAAAAAAAGCCGGAAAAATTTTTCTAGCGGATTCTTTCATTACTTCATTTTAACACGAAAACGCGAATATCTTATCCACAAAAAAGACCCGCCTTGGCGGGTGTTATTGCCTTGCCTGTTGCGGCAAAAAATCGGCATCAATCTTCACTTCGTAAAGGTCACGGCTGATAACCGTGTAAATCGCCATTTTACCGAAGGCAAAGACAAATTTATCAGTTGGCTCATCGGAACATTCTTCATACGCAGGCAGAGACCGGCTGCTTCTCCAGTAATTTATTAAAACTGCCAGAAGATTATCTAGGTCTTCTTCTCCCAAGCTAAATGGAGTATGAAAAAGGATTCGCCTTAAAAAAATCTTTGCTTTAGCAAATTCTTCGTCGTGGCAATCGCGCCCCCCGCTCAGCATAATGCTCTTTAAATTGCCATTACCGTCAAAAAAACCTGATACTTCGTAGGGATTAGCGCCATTTTGCCGAAATGGCTCGCGAAATAATAGCTGACCATCAACTTCCTTGGCCTTAATCGGCATTCCGTTAGAAATTCCGGCTTCCTTCGCTGCCTGTTCATAATTCTTAACTTCATCAGTTGCGACAAACGGCATGTCTGCCATATTAGCTTTGGCAGCCTCCCACTTGCCAGAAAAACAGCATAGAAAAAAGATGACCACCAGGAATATCCGCATGCTCCGGCTACTTTTCAAAGGGCTCACCAGGCTCACCCCCCAGAAAAATTTTACTCCTTTCCCTCTATATTAAAATACTATTAAGCCATTGTCTAACCGCTTCTGTGGATAAATATTAGATTAAAAATTATATAACAATTACGGGCGAATTAACTTCATGTTTTCTTCATTTTATATTGATAACTTTTGAAAAGCAATTGATTGTTCTGTCTTGCAAATTCATCATTAATGGAGGGGTCGTGGAAGACAAAATTGTTCTGCCAAGCACGCAACGCGGATTCATGTCCCGTTATTTCTGGAGTCTAATCTGGCTCGTTATTTTTATAGGCTTAGCAATATGGTTTTCAAGCCAGATTGAATCAATCTACGCGGCGGAAAAAGTGGGGTCGTGGAAAGAATTCTCCCGCAGCGACGCGAGATGGGATTACGCCAGTATGTATTCGTTCCCATGGCTTCACATTGGAATGTATCTATCATGGCTCATCGCGGGAATAATCTTTTTGTGCAACCTCTGTACCGGCCTTTACAACGCGCGTGAGGTCAACACCTTTTATAAAACCAGTGAAGGCCATTGGGGCAAAGTGGTTTGCGAAAACTACGGATTTCCTTTTAACAAAAAAATATCCCAAACCGTATTTGACAGGGTAATCAAAATTGAACTTACCCAGGCCGGCATAGACCGCCTATTTAACACCGGCTGTCTGGAAATTGAAATGGCAACATTCACAAATGCCACAGCCGAAACAACTACCCAGGCCATTCCGGCCATCAAGAATCCGTATCAAAAAAAGGCCGATCTTGAAGCGGCCCTGCTTAGCCACGAAGGCCTCAAAATAAGACTGTTGCAAGATTAATTTATAAATGATACCAATGACTTCCGGGGCGGAAGTCTTTTTTATTTAATCCGGATTCCTATTTTGCCATTCTAAAAACAAAAAAACAGCCAACACGCCGTATTGACCGTTTTTCTAATAAATCATTTGCCTCACGCGGCCTTTTTTTCTTCAACTGGCTTTATGGCTTTTGCGGGTTTCTTCTTTTCAGTTTTTTTATTTGCTTCCTCGTATCTTTGCCTTGCTTTTTCTTTAGCTGTCTCTCGCTTAGCAAGATATTCTTGTTGTTCCGCCACAGTCTGGAACTGCCTTGGCGACTGCGGCCCTTCCAACTCATGCCTTTCTTGTTCCCCAGGCCCACGCACAACAACTGCCTTGCCAGAATCTAATATCTTTCTCTTTTCCCCAGCCTCTCGCTCCTCTTGTCTGGTGGCAATGCGATTGATCATCCTTTCTTCTTCATTTATTTCTCCGCCCTCAGCATCAAGATTAGCAATATCTTCAGCATCTAATTTATCTTTTTCTCCGTAGTCAACACCTTTCCGTAATTTTCCTCTGACATCTCTCTGTCCGCTCACTATCCCGCTTTGGACCCTTTCATCATGGGGCCCTTTAGAAATTCTATCCTCACCCCGATCATCATGCATATTTGGCAAGCCCTCTTGGTCAAACTGCTCGCCTGGCAATGGCAATTTTTCTCCAAACATTTTTTTATAAGCAACAACCCGATAATCAGCAGCGCCATCATTTAGGGACAGAGCTATTGGCTATTGGCTATTGGCTATTGGCTATTGGCTATTGGCTATTTGTACCGCCAAGGGGAGTCGAACCCCTCTTGCCAGGATGAGAACCTGGAGTCCTAACCGATAGACGATGGCGGCAAACCCCATATAACATATAACATGTAACACATAACAATTCAATATTATTTGGTAAAAATTAGCTGTTATATGCTACATGATACACGTTTCATGATTCCTACTGCTCCGGCGGGATTTCGTAATAATTCAGAATATATTGGGCAAGATTGGAAAAAGGAGGGGCAAGGGAATCAGAGGCAAACCTGGTTCCTTTAGGCTTATCTATCTTCAACAAAATAATAAATTTAGGATCAAAGGCCGGAGCATAGCCGATAAAAGTATGGATAAAATCTTCGCTGTACCCGCGCGCGTCAGAATTGGCGATCTGAGCAGTACCGGTTTTGCCGGCTATATTATAATTTTTAATCTTAATTTTATCATAGCCGTTCTTGACGGTAGAAACCAGCATGGACGTCACTTTATTGGCGGTTTCCGGTGACACAACTTGTTCCCGCACAACTGGCTGGATGGTTGTTTCATTGCCATCAGCGCTGATTATTCTATCAACAATGTAAGGTTTCATCAGCTTGCCTTGATTGGCGAGCGCTCCCAAGGCGCTGACTAATTCAATCGGCGTAACGGAAATCCCCTGGCCAAAAGAAATCGTCGCAAAATTTATTTCCGGACTGCCCTTTTTAAGATTATTAATGCTGCCGAGAACTTCCCCTTCCAAATCAACTCCGGTCTTTTTGCCAAAGCCGAATTTTTCAACATAACTGGTAAAAACATCCGGTCCAATGGATCGCTGGGCAAAAACAGCGCCGGTATTAATGGATTTCTCCAGAACTTTTGTCATTGTGCAAACACCATAGCTTTTCTCCGCCGCGTTTTCAACGGTATAGCCGCCTATTTTTAGAATACCTGTATCAGTATATGTTGTGTCCGGCGTTATCTTTCCTTCATTTATCGCCGCGGCCATGGTAATCGGCTTAAAAACCGAACCCGGCTCATAAACTCCCTGCACTGCCGGATTCAAATAGACGCTGGAACTCGTGGCTTGGGAATAATTATTAGGATCATAATCCGGCATGCTGGCCATGGCCAAAATTTTTCCAGTCGGCGGATCCATAACAATGACCGTTCCCGACTCAGCCTGCCATTTTTCAATAACGCTTTTGAGCTCCTTTTCAGCCATAAATTGGATATTCTGGTCTATTGTTAAAATAAGGCTTTCGCCATTTTGCGCCGGCTCCATATTATAATCTCCCGAAAAAATCCAGCGCCCCACGGCGTCACGCGCGGCCTCAAGAAGCCCTGATTTGCCCTCTAGTTCTTTATTATAAAAACCTTCAACTCCGTAAGCGCCCGCCGGTCCGCCGTCAGAAAAACCGACAAATCCCAATGCCTGGCTCAATAAATTGCCAGCCGGATAAAACCTCCAAGTTTCGGGAGACAAATAAACGCCCTTAATATTCAAATTTTTTATTTGCGCGGCTTGGTCATCGGATATTTTATGCGCGACGGGTTCATACGGATCGTCTTTAACAGCCGCTTTTGCCATTATCTCATCTTCCGGCTTTTCCAAAATGCGGCTGATGTTTTTTATCACGTCCTCCCTCTTATCATCGGAAATTTCTTTTGGCACAAAATAAAGCATCTGGTAAACCCTGCTAGTGGCAACTGTTATATAATTATTTCTGCCATCCGCGGATAATTCCGTCCCCGCTTCCATTTCCGAATCTTCTTGAGCTGAAAACTTATCCTGCATAAAAATATCCCCGCGCTGGGGAATAAGGTCTTGAAAAATCTGCTGCTGGTCCTGGGCCAAAGCGGCATAAAAACCGCCTTTTAGAATTTGGATAAAAAATAAGCGGGTGACTATTCCCCCGCATACCGCTAAAACTATTATTAAGATTATCATCAGGCGCAGATTTTCGGACGCGCCTTGTTTTTTAGAAATTTTCTTTTTTTTCATTAATATCTTCTCTTAATCATTGCTTGGCAACGCCCAAATCATTCATCACAACTTTGCTATCGCTAACCCCGAGATAACTAATATTATCTGCTTGCGCCATACCTAAATTCTGGACTGCTTCCTGTATCTTAGGCAAAGACTGCATTTGCGCGATCTCTGCTTCAATCGCTTTTTGCTGGCTGACCAAATCATTAAACTCTTTTTGGGAATTTCTCAGCGCGTATCCCTGGCTAACTATGCTATTCATCTGATAAAGGTAAATCAAACCCAGCGCAAAAATTGCCACGCCAATTAAAATATTTAAAGCTACTTTTCCCTGATCTTTTTGAAAATTTGTCTGATGCATAATTTATCATGGAGTCCCCACTTTAGTAGAGAAGTTTCTTTGACTGAAGTCGGGACTCTGATTATATTTTTTCCACGACGCGCAATTTAGCGCTCCGCGCCCGCGGGTTAAACATTAATTCTTCTTCAGCCGGAACAACCGGCTTTTTAGTTAAAATTTTTAAAACTTCTTCTTTGGATTTTTCACGAAAATAATGTTTAACCAGCCGGTCTTCCAGGGAATGAAAAGAAATAACCGCAATTCTCCCGCCCGGAGCAATAACATCCAACGCCGCTTCAAGGCCTTTCCGCGCGTTGCCCAGTTCATCGTTAACAGCCATCCGCAAAGCCTGGAAAATTCTGGTGGCAAAATGCGTCCGTCCAAATTGGAAACGAGTGGGAACAGCTCTTTTTATCACCTCAACCAATTCCGCGGTTGTTTTAATAATTCCTCTTTTTCTACCCGCGCAAATTGCCTTGGCAATTGGCCGGGCGCGCCTTTCCTCGCCATATTCCCTGAATATTCCAACCAAATCTTCCTCCGGCCACCGATTGACTATTTCTTCAGCTGTTAAAATAGACTCCCGGCTATAGCGCATATCAAGCGGCTCATCTTTCTGGAAAGAAAATCCCCTGCCGCTCCCCTCCAAGTCCCAGCTGCTAAGCCCAAGATCAAATAAAATTCCGCTAACAGAATAAAAATTATTTTTCTTTATTATATCTTTTAAATTACTATAACTGTCGTTAACTAAAATCAAATTCTCGCCAAACTCTTTTCTTTTTTCACTGCTCTCCAATCTTTCAATTACTTCCTTATCCCATTCAATGCCTAAAATCTTCCCTTCCGGCTTAATTCTTTTTAAAATTTCCAGACTGTGCCCCCCGCCATTAATTGTGCAATCAATAAAATTAGAATTAGGCTGAGGATTTAAATATTCAAGAACTTCTTTGAGTAAAACAGGTTTGTGCATTTTCTCGTCAAACGGTTGCGGTTATGACACCCGTATCGTCAGACGTCTGACGTTAGACGTAACGGGCTTCGCAACCGATCAACGCTATACGCCTAATTCTCCGAGGCGTTCGGCCATATTCCCCACTTCCGCTTCCATTTTCTTCTTGTAGGCTTCCCACTTCTCTTCATCCCAAATTTCCAAACGGTTATAAACACCGGCAATAACAACATTTTTTTTCAAACCGGCATATTCCTTTAAATAATCAGGCACCAAAACCCTTCCCAGGCTATCCAGTTCAACCGGCGAAGCGCCAGCTAAAATCAATCTGTTGAATCCGCGGACATCCAGTTTGCCGGTTGGCAACTGATTTAATTTTTCAACCATTTTTTGCCACTCCTTGGCAGGATACAAAGCTAATGAATTATCCAAGCCACGCGTTAAAACAGCCCCCTTGCCTATCTCCTTGCGGAGCTTGGCAGGAATAGCCATTCTTTTCTTGTCATCAATTGTATGCTTGTATTCTCCGATGAGCATCTAATTTGTAACTTCATTTTCGGAGAATTCTGCCGCGCAGCATTCTCCGATTAACATTTAATTTTTATATTAATTTTGGGAAATTCTGCCGCTCAGTATTCTCCGATTAACATTCAACAATAGCCCCGCCCCTTTCCCTGCAATCGCCGGGTAAAAAGCTGTAAAGCAGCTCACTTTGCGATTTCACTTGAGAAGGGGGCGAGGTTCGGTTATCCACAGAAATGGGTGTTTATCCCCACTTTTATCCACATATTTACACTCTCCATATACTATAATCCACTTCGCCTACTCGGTCAACCACTTGCAAACACAGATTATTACGGATTATCTACAAATCAACACGGATAAAAAAATGGCTCAATAAAGCCGTAAAAACAAAAAACCGCCTCAACAATTGTTAAAACGGCTTAATCTTTAATCCCCAAGTTATCCACTTTTATGAAATTTAAAACAAATTTTTATCTACATCCCATCAACTTCCTATCATGCCTTTTAACTAATTCTAGTTGCTCTTCACTAGCTTCCCTCGCGGCTTTTCTAATAATTTTCTTCTGTTTATATGACGGCAAATCAAAGAAATTGGGTAAGTTTTTTTTCTTTCCTTTTATTGTTGTTCTTAAAAATTTTAACATAGTTTTGAACTTAACGTTTCCTTATCGTAGCCTATTTTAAGGTAACCGTCAAGATTATCAATATTAAAATACGACTTTTCTATATTATTAGTATAATCCATGATTATTAAGACAACATTTATTTTATTCCTAAATTCCTTTTTAATTCTATTCACGTTTTCTCTTGCCGCGAAAAAAGAGTCGATAAAAAATTCTTTGGAGATATGCCTTCCCTCTCCAAGCTCCCTCTTCTTTGTGAATTCCCACGCCATAATCGGATCCTGATAAAGATAAAAAATGCCCACCTTTCTTCTTTTCATCAATGACCGTTGAACATTACTTCTTGATTTTTCATATTTAGCGAAAGTGCCATCTAAAACTGCGCTTTGTTTATTCTTTAAAACACTATCATATATTTTTCCAACACCTAAAATCGCCGCACTTTGCACTTCATGAGAATTATTTTTCTTATATTGTGGAAAAAATTCTCGTATCTCATCTAAGTCTATTCTAACTATTCCCTCTGATAACCCTATTTCTGAAATTCCTTTTATAAACCACCTTGAAAATTCAGTTTTACCGGCACCAGGAGAACCAGCCATAAAAATTGTAAAAGGATGTTCTACTGAAGGATATTTATTAATATCACAATATCGTTGAATTAGTAATTTCTTTTTTTGTTTCAAATATTCTATTGTGTCATTAGAAATAGACATCGCATGATTATCAAAAATATTTTTTTATCACAAAAAACCGTCCCGCTCAATCTGCCGGGCAACTGGCAGGAAACGGCGGATTAGCATCAAAGGCCAGGATTCAGGAACATATTTTAACGGCATATGATATAAATCAACCCAAATATGGCTATAAATAGCGTAAAGAATCGCCTTTCTTAAATAAGCTTGCTCAGTTTTATTAAATTTCCTTTTGCTGGTATATCCGGCAATAAAATTTTTAAAAAGATTTTTATCCAGCTTCTTATTCGGGCATAAATTCCACATTACGGTTTTTCCCACATCAACCATGCGCGGCCCGATATAAAAATTGCCAAAATCAATAATCCCGGTCAGCTTTTCCCCTTGGAATAGTTCATTGGTATGGCCGATATCAACGTGAATCGGACCACGCGGCAAAGAAGCAGGCGGCCGATTATTCTCAACTCCCTTCTCTATTTCCTGAACAACTGATTTTAATTTTGGATTTGTCTGTTTATACGCAAAGGGCTTCATTTTTTTCATCACACTCGGATTCAAATCGTAATATTTTCTCCGCGATGACAAATCTTTTTTAAATTTTTGCCCGCGCCTATGAAACTCTCCCAAAAATTTTCCCAACTCATATGCCATTGGAACTGTAATTTTCTTCGGAGATTTTCCGGGAATAAAATCATAAACAGTTATCCAATCACGGCCGAATTTCTCAATATAATTTCCGCCCATAGAAAGCCGGTAAACAGGCACCAGCAATCCTTTAATCGCGTTTAACATATCTATCTCGTACTGCAAAGATTCTTTGGACTTACTGACAATATCTTTTTTATCCGATAATATATTTTTTGAAACAACAAACTGACCCAAAGAAGTTTGCGCAGCTGCTTTAGTCGACATGCCAAAACCAATATGGAGCCTGGATATTTTTTGAACCTTTCCCAAGCCATACATATCGGCTATTTTCTGATATTCTTTTTTTGTATAGAATTTTTCCATTTGATTAACTCTTGCTTCCCCCTTTGTAAAAGGGGGGATTTGAGAGGGATTTTTATCGCAATCATCTGTGAAAATTCTCCCACCTACCCTTCCTTTTTATTAAAAGAAGATGTTTCTGGCTTTGTATTAAATTCTCTCCGGTATCTGCCGACGCCGGATTCGGCCTTACTCGGAACAAAAACTTCAACCGGCATGTTTTTCAAATTCGGGCTATTTTCAACCTGTTTCTTCATTTCCTCAACGTCTCCTTCGCCGACATAAATTCCTCTTAGCTTAAACTCACTATGTTTCTCCATAAATTTCGCCCCGCTGCCAATATCACCCGCTAGAGAATCGCCGACAACTGCTATATCCGCCGGAATAGAAATCCCTTTTTCCTCAAATTTTTTAACCAGAACTTCAATGGCAACATCCTTACCACTGCCTTCAAAATCTTTCTGATGAACCAGGGAAATAAAATTTTCTCCCAAACCCAGGCATCTGCCGATTGCTTTAGCAAACGGAGCGTCATTAGCGGTCATAACAGCCATTGGTATTCCCATGCGCTTCATAATCTTAACCAACTGAAAAACAGGTTTTATTTTAGCTTGCTCAAAAATTTCAGGACTCTCTTCAAATAACTTTTCAGCTGTCTGGGCGCCCATCTGGCTGTGCAATTTTGAATATTTGGCCGCCCAATCATGATCTGGGCCAGCTTCGTCAACCTCCGCTTGATGATCTTTAAGCCATTCTAAATATTTATTTGGATCCTTAAATTCTGCTCTTTTTTCAGCGCCATAAATCCTTTTTATCCGGTCAAAAACACGGTAAGTCGTTCCCAAACCAAGAGCTCCAAGATAAACCTCGGTCATTTCATTAGGATCCTCGTCAGGAAACACATCCGCGAATAACTTTTTAAACGCCTCTCCATGGATAAACCCGAATTCCGCCAAAGTTTTGTCTATGTCAAAAAACGCCAAGGCTTTTGGCTTGCCATCGGCACCGAGTTTAATTTCAATTTGCGGCTTCTCCCATTTTCCACCGTCAAAAACCTCCAAATCAGATTGAATCTTTGAAACCTCCTTTTTCTCGTAAAAATTATTTGACTGTTCTGGCATTTCTCCCATATTTTTCACTGCTCTAATTAAAAATTAATGGTCTTTAATCGTTTACTTCTATTTTTCTCTTCTTCAACACCTCTTTATATTTTTCCCTTGCTTCGTCTTTGGAATTTGAAAGGCTTCCGTTAGACATCTCGCGGGATAATTCAACTTTTTTAACTTTGCCTTTAGCAGCAACCATTAACCCATCACTTGCATTATCTGGTTCAAAATTTATATTTTCACAATATTTCATATGCCCGCCAAAATTTTCATTTAAAAAATACAAAAAAGAGTTCTCGTGGCTGAAACCCAAAACCCTGACATTCTTTTTTGGATTTTGTTCCTTCATTTTTCGCCCAGAAAATTTTACCAACCGCGCCATATTAAAAAACTTTGACTTATAAACCTGTTCTGCCGATAAAACGTCTTTGAAAATTCCTTCTTCCTCAAATTTCTCGGCAAATTTGGCGTAATTCTTTCCCCAAGTATCCTCAATGCCGCCTTCTTCCATTATTTTCCTCGCCCTTACCCACATTTCTTTGGTTTCTTGCGAAACAGCTTCTGGATAATTAACACCTTCAATTAGAACATCTCTTTGGTCAAACACCCATTCCCTTAGCATATTTTCCAAATGATCCAACGTTAAACAATCAATTTTTCTGATCCAACCCTCCCCTATCTCTTCCGCGTGATTTTTATACTCCCGGCTTTCATCACCTCTTGGTTTTATAATTTCAAAGCCCCTTTCTCTGGCCACATCTAAAAAAATCCGCGCGGTTTCAGCCGCCCGGACTAAATCACTGGACACAAAAAACAAAGCGTCTGTTTCAGGGTTCAATTTCTCAAAGTATTCTTCAGCTTTTTTTCTCGCGAGTTCAAGGCCTTCCGAAGGCAAATCAGAATAGAACCATTGCTCATAGGCATCAGGCGCAACTTCGGGGGTTCGCGTGGTAATCAACCACTTATTCAGCTGATAGAAAGGCGGCCCGGAATGCCGGAAAACATCAACCGAAAGATGTTTCTTTTCAGCTTCAGCTTGCGCCTCAACTTTGGCTTCACCATTATTTGGCTGTTCTGGAGATTCTGGCATAAAGTTAAAATATTATTAACTTACTCTATATCCAACCCCTCAATTTCTTTTTGATTTATATCCTTGTCTAAAACTCCCCTGATTCTTTGTTGACCCAAATACACGCACAAACTAAGGCCTTCTATATTAGTCGGCAAATCATAAACCGCATTGAATTTCGCGTCATAGCGCGGCCCCGACTCTTTAGAACGGACAACTTCGCCATTATCTATGCCGGGCAATCTTTTTAAATCATCCAAAGACTGGCCGTCTTCAAGCGACCCCATCTTACTCAACACTCTTTCTAAAAATAAATTAAAAGCCGGCATTTCCTTATCTATCCATCCAAGTACGCTTTCGGGCAAAATATGATGCCGCGTCATTGACGGAAGGCTTTGGATAAATTCAGGATTATAATGAAGCGGGCGAATCACTTCAAATGAACTATAGCGCGCATTCATTTCATCAGCGCTAACCGGTTCTTGCCCGGGTGGCAATTTCATTCGCCCCGCCACAGCGTCTTTCCAATATTTTATGGACATCTCCCGCGAAAGCATCTCGTTTTTTGACCATTCCACAGAAGCTTTTTGCAAATCAGTTTCCACTGCCTCACCCAAAATCTCATAAACTCTAGCCGGCGTTGGACGATCTATTGCTGTTTCAACCAATTCTTCACGCGTTTGCTGGGAAAAAATGCTGAGATCATTTTGTTCTGCCATATTATTTAATGCCCCTCCAAGGCATTACTTTTATTTTATACCAAAATTATACCACAAAGTGGCTTTTAAAAAGAGTACGTGTTTTATTGTGGGTGATGCAGGGTTCGAACCTGCGGCCCCTGCAATGCCTGCCCCGTAGTAAAATATAAAAGTAGTGGGCAATACAGGGCTTGAACCTGTGACCTTTCGCATGTGAAGCGAACGCTCTACCACTGAGCTAATTGCCCATTTTTACTACGGGGTGAAAATGCAGTGCTCTACCACTGAGCTAATCACCCGATCCCAAGTTCCCAATTCCAAATTACTAATCACCAATCTCTTCTTAGTTATTCATTATCAGTTATAAATCATTAACTATATCCTTAGTTTATTTATAAGCTTCTTATGCGGCTTTTCAAGGATGTCCAGAATAAAGCGGTCAAACATGGAAAAACGGTAGTTGAAATCGTCGGTTGTTAGAACAGAGTAATCAATGGTTTTGCCGACCTCGGCTTCAAGATTTTTCAAAAAATTATTCAGCTTCCTTCCTGCAATGCCGTCGCCGACCAAAAATAAATCCAACCGGCTGTTATCCTCATTCATAAAAACACCGGCCAAAATTGCCAGACGAACCCGGCCCAAACGCTTAATATATTTAAAGATCATATCAATTGAAGCCGGCGAAGATTTCAAAACTAAATTGCGCAATTCATTATAAAAATCAAATCCCTGATTGACATAAAAATAGATGCCCGGCTCTTTGTCTGCCCCCTTTCTCTTGCCCTTTATTCTCCGCTTCTTCAAAAACCCTATCTCCTCCAGGCCCTTGACCTGCTTTCTCACTATCGCCTGCTTGGATTGCGTTTTGTCAGCCACCTCTGAAAGTTTAAAAATATCATTCGGGTTGCGCAAAAATAGCTTAAAAATACGCACCTTGATGGGAGAATCAAAAAGTTGTTCTAAAATTTGTACAGACACAGCAATATAATTTCCAATTACAAATGACCAATTTCCAATCAATGACAAAATGGCTTAATTATCAATTAAAAACTATTTCATTATTAAATGTAATGAAAATTGAAAATTGAAAATTGAAAATTCCGTTATAGGTTGATAACTGAAATATAGCATACTGCCATTAAAAAGCAATAATTAATTTTGCCACATTCCGATATAAATTGTATAATACAGAAATCGTGAACCCGGATAATTTTCAGCCAAAAATCCAGGAAATACTTCTTGAAAACAAAGGCCCTAAGAAAAAGGGAGTATTTTGTGAAACTTTTGTTTATCAGCCCAAAAATATAGATGAAATAAAGTTAGGCGGCCTTTTTATCCTTGGGCGGTTGGAAGAATATCCCGATGCTTCGCACATCATCAATCTCCTGACATCCATAATTAAAAGAGAATACTACTCCAACTCAAAAAGAAAACCCCTAAAAAGCCTTGAAGACAGCTTTAAAAAAGCCAATGCCGCCCTGGCCGACCTGACCAAAAATAGTGGCTTCTCGTGGCTCGGCAAAATGGATTTTGTCTGCGCGGTTCTAGTCAAAGACGTATTGCACATAACCAAGATCGGACGTTCAAAAATATTCCTCATGCGGGAAGGATCTATGGTTGATATTGGAAAAAGGCTGGTCTCCTCCTCGCCGCAAAAAATATTCCATAGCATAGCTTCCGGGAAAATTTTTCTCCACGACAAAATAGTCCTTGCCACGGGCGATATTTTCAAACACATCCCCTCAAAAGGATTAAAACAAATCATAGAAACAGGGGAAATCACCCAGCTTAAAAAAATAATTGAAGAAAGCAAAAATTTCTCAGCGCAGGGATTGGTTCTCATTGAGACAGTCAGAGAAGATGAGCTGCCAGCCAAAGCCTTTGAAACAATTGAAATCAAACCCGACCCCGCGACTTCAGCCCGAAGCGAAAGGCTTATTTTGCCTGAATCAAAATTGTCCGCCTTAAAATCAGAAATTTTCCTTATCTGGCGCAATTTCTGGATGAAAAGCAAAGACCGCCTTAAAGCCATCAGGCAATCAATTGAAAAACAGCAAATCAACAACAGGCTGAGAGCCGCGGCTAAAAGCGGGGCTTCATCCGCGAAAGAGCTGATTCTTCCAAAAAATACCGCCAGAATAACCGCGCCGGAAGAAGGGAAAATAAGCCCGCTCAATCGCGAAACGCTCACAGGACTCAGGGCCGCGTCCTTTTCAAAAAATAAGCGCCTTGATAAAAAACTGCGGCGAGTCAAATTAATTCTTCGCAATCTCCCCTATCTAACCGCGGCCGCCTTTGGATCATCCTGGCGCGAATTCAAAAAAGACACGACACCCCGCGCCAAAAAAATTCTGCTGGCAATCATAATAATCTTAATCGGCTCGTCTTTCGCCGCCCGCTATTTTTTAAACCAAAAATATCAAAAACAAATCTTAGCCAATGAGGAAAGAAGCAAACAATCTCAAGAGAAGCTTGAACAAATAAATAAAGCCTATCGCCTTGAAAGTGTCGGACAAAACATATCTCTGCCGGAAGAAGGAAATTTTACCCCCGAATTTCTCGCGATAAGCGGCGACACTGTCTTCGCCGCCGGAAATCCCTCGCAAAAACTTTATTCTTTCACGGTTTTAAACACGGCTCAAACCCCGCAAGAAGTCAATGGCCTGCCCGCGGAAAAAACCTGGCAAAAAATCATATCAACAAGCGACCATTCACTGGTTTTGCTTTCAAAAGAAAATAAATTATACGAATACAACTCAACAACAAAAATATTTTCGGAACTTTCCGTGAAACTTCCATCGCAAGAAACTCAAATCCAGGATATCGCCGCCTTCAAAAACAACCTCTATATTCTTGATTCCTCCAACAACCAGATAATCAAATGCTCTGATTTTAGAGAATGCCAGATTTGGATAACTGACGACTTGCGCAAAGGAATTTCGCTGGCTGTTGACGGCTCAATCTACGTATTAAAAAATGACGGCGCGATAGCAACATATTTCGCGGGACGCAAACAAGGCCAGGCAATACCCGAAATAAAACCAGCTATTTCCAATTCCGCCCGCCTGATAACCGCTGAAAATCTGACAAACATTTACATCCTTGATAAAGAAACCAAAAGAATCGCGATTCTGACGAAAGAAAACCAATTAATTAAGCAATACTATGTTGATATCCCCGGAAAAATAAAAGACTTCCAGCTCTCAAATGATGAAAAGAACATCTTTATTCTTGCCGATAATAAAATATACCAAATTGCGAACAATTAACTGGCTATTTTAAAATATTTTAATTAATCAAAAAACTCGCCACATGGCGAGTTTTTTGTCTTTATTCTCGTAAATGTTTGCAGCTTGTGCCTTATTTCAACTCTACTTTGGCGCCAGCGGCTTCCAGTTTCTTCTTCATCTCTTCAGCCTCTTCTTTCTTAAGGCCTTCCTTAATAACTTTTGGCGCGGCATCAACTATATCTTTGGCTTCTTTCAAGCCCAAAGCGGTTATTTCGCGAACTGCTTTTATAACAGCAATTTTCTGATCGCCGGCGGCAACCAGTTCAACATTGAAAGATGTCTTCTCTTCAACCGGGGCTCCGCCTTCAGCAGCTCCGCCAGCCATCGGCGCGAAAGCCATCGGCGCGGCAGCGCTAACACCAAACTTCTCTTCCAAAACTTTAACTAATTCTGACAAATCCAAGACAGACATCCCTTCAATAGTCTTGACTATGTCCTTAAATTTCGCGGGAACTTCCACTTCTTTAGTGGCTTCCTCATTTTTTGTTTCTTCAGCCATTTTTGATATTCTCTACGAATTACGAATTTTTTACGAATATACGAATCCTTTTTAGTATATTCGTACTTTTTCGTATTTCGTAGCCAAATTTATTTATTAATTTTACTCAATACTGTCACTAATCCCCTAATATTGCCCTGCAAGACATTGGCAAATCCGGAAATCGGCGCAGCAATTGTGCCAACCAACTGTCCGAGCAACTGTTCTCTTGAAGGCAGCTTTGCCAAAGCGGACAAAGGCGCTGTCCCATAATATTCCCCT
>Ga0265296_1000895_pt1 | contig 38637 bp, 43 predicted proteins | sample MunlanPumphouse1_FD_189073 | JGI IMG/M metagenome (GOLD analysis project Ga0265296, IMG submission 189073) | Groundwater microbial communities from a municipal landfill in Southern Ontario, Canada - Pumphouse #1 | ecosystem: Environmental > Aquatic > Deep subsurface > Groundwater | place...
CTTTTCGGTGGAATTTTCATGATTTAAATCCCGGAGATGCGCAGTCAGCATATGAGATTATAATTTCCGGCGGCATTAGTTTTGATTCAGGTAAAATTAATTCTTCCTCAAATACCTATGCTCCGCCAGTAGGAACTTTTGAGTATAATAAAACATATAATTGGCAATTAAAAGTTTGGGATAATACGGGACGGGATTCAGGATGGATTTCCGGTGGTTCTTTTGCCACTCTGAACCATCAGCCGCCGGCGCCTGATTTCACCTGGGTGACTGATCCTGATGATGAGCGTAAGTTAACTTTTATTGATCAATCCGGCGCTTTTGGAGGGGCCAGTGTTGCGGGCTGGTATTGGGCATTTCCGAGTGGTTCTCCGGCCGAAAGCAGTGTTTCTTCGCAGACAGTGACTTTCAGCAGCACGGGAACTAAAAACATAGGATTAAGGGTAACGGATAGTGATGGTTATACTTGTTCCGTGACTAAGCCCGTTGGCGTTAGAAAGAAATTTAACTGGAAAGAGATTCTGCCTTGGTAAAACCGCGATTTTAGCACTGATAAACTTTTTTGAAGTTACCGTGAATTACGAAACTGCTGTTTAGGGACTAAGTCCCTTTGGGATTTTATGGTTTCATAATTCAAAGGAGGCCAATTAAACGCGACAACGCCCTTAAGGGCGTTGTTTGTTATTTGCCCGCATCCACAAGATGAGAAGGCATGCTTTGTGGTATAATATGTATAATCTCACAACATGTAGCACGCAACATACAACAGGGAGCATAAATAAGAGATAAAAATTCATTTCATAAAAGAAAAATGTTGCCGCTTGGAATAGAATTTACGATATAGACCAATAATCAAAATGAAATAATTTGTTGCGTGTTACGCGTTATATGTTACATGAATAAATACATAATTCAGAAAAAAAATAAAAAATTCAGTGGAGTTTGGCAAGTTGTTTCTCGCGGTTTTCTGGAAAAGGGTTTTACCATTATTGAAATGCTGGTGGTGATGTTTATTATTGTAATTATTACGACTCTAATTTTAACTAACTACCGGTCCGGACAAAAGATGTATGCTTTAAAACAAGCTAGCCAGCAGGTTGTCTCTGATTTGAGGCGCGCGCAGAACATGTCCATGAGCGGAAAAAAGAATACGGCGGAAACAATTTATGACTATGGCGTTCATTTTGAAGGGGACGCTTCTTATTACATTCTTTTTGCCGATAAACAGGCCAATAGCCAGCGATACAACAGTGGTTCAGACGCTCAGGTTGAGAGAATTAATTTGCGCAATCAGATTAAAATAAAAGCAGTTTCTCCCAGCAGTTCAGGGCTTGACATCGTTTTTGAACCGCCTAATCCCAAAACTTATATAAATAAAAATGCCAGTGGTCCGGCAACAATTATTTTGCAGTCTGGCAGCGATTCGTCTTTAACCAAGACAATAACGATAACAGCGGTGGGCTTGATCTATTCTGATTGATTTTTTACCTTTTAAGCCGTTTAAATTTCTATCTTGGAAAATGAGCCAATTTTTTAAAAAACAAAAAGGATTTTCTCTTTTGGAGGTAATAATAGCTGTTTTTGTTATAACAGTCGGCTTATTGGCTGTTTTGGGTTTGATAAATTTTCTTTTAAATTCAGCCCAGTCCAGTAAAGATAACCTTGTCGCGGCTGAATTGGCGCAGGAAGGAGTAGAAATTGTCAGAAGTATGCGCGATTCACAGGATGATTGGACTGCTTGGTTCCAAAGCCCGCCTGTTGGGAATTGGCAAGTGCAATATAACACCGACAACAGCCATCCTCTCGTGGCCTATAGCGGGTCAAATTATTTAAAATACGACAGTGCCAGCGGCCTTTACCAGTATTCAGTTGGCGAAAATACACAGTTTTTACGCAAAGTAACCATTAGCAAGATTTCTGATAATCAAGCGAAAGTCTCGGTTGATATTAGCTGGAAATTTAAAGGCAGTGACCGGCATTTTATTTTGGAGGACAGATTGTGGAGGTGGCAGTAGGCAAAAATGTATCGTGTATAATGCATAAAACTTTTAAATTTTAGCGTGATACATTATACGTAATACTTGATACAAAAAAATTTGGAAACAGTAAGAGTAAAAAAAGAAAGCTGCTTTAATTGCAAAGGAGGTTTTACATTGATTGAGCTTCTGGTTGCAATGTCAATTTTTACCGTTTGCATTATTTCGGTGTCGGGTATTTTTATTTCTTTTGTTAACGCGCAGAGAAAAGTTACCGCTATACAGTCAGCGCAGGAAGTAGGGAGATATTTGATGGATTATATGACAAAGGAAATCAGAATGGGCGTAATTCTTTCCACTAATTCTTTTTCTTCTTCGGGGAGCTCGGGCTTATATATAAGAACCGCTGAGGGAGAAAACGTGGCTTATTTTTTTGGCAGTGGCATCCTAACGAGGAATGGAGCTGTTTTGACGCCTTCTGACATAGATATTTCCGGCAAGTTTTATATTGGTTCCGGAAGAAATCTTTCCGGAGGAAAAGTGACCGCGACAATGAAGATTTCGCGAAAAGGGAGCAGCGAAGCGGCAAAGGAGAAATTTAATTTACAGAGTACTATTGCCGCGAGAAGCGAGTGAGGATATCTAGGAATAATCATATATTGTGGTTATGAAAAATAATATAAGCGATAAAAATTTTTGTTTTTCGCGCAAGAGCCAATCCGGGGTGGCTGTTCTTTTTGTTGTTTTAATTCTGAGTGTTGTTTTGGTTATTGGGCTTGGAGTTTCGTCAATAATGATTAACCAAATTAAAATGTCGGCTGATGTAGCGAAGTCAATGCAGGCTTTTTACGCGGCTGACGCTGGCGCGGAGGAGTGCTTGTACCAAGCGCAAGAGGGATCGGGGCCTTGCGCGGCGGTTAATGGCATTATTCCTGAAACCGTTCTTGATAATAATGCTTCTTACACCGCCAAGCGCGAAGCTGAAAAGTCCATTAGCACGGGTGGCAAAGCTGGAACTACTTTTCGTAAAATAGAAGTTAGCTGGGAATAAGCGATTATGTTATAGTGACAACCGCATGGCAATGTGAGTGCGAGAGAATATAAAACACACAGGAAACAACTCTTTTCGGGGCTGTTTAAAATGCTTTTATGAATAAGAAAGAAGTTCAAAAAAGAATAGAAAAATTACGCAAGGAAATTGACCGTTACCGTTATCTTTACCATGTTTTGGATAGTCCGCAGGTTTCGGATGAGATTTTTGATTCTTTGATGCGCGAATTGAGGCAACTGGAGGAGCAATATCCTGAGTTTAAGGCTGTTGACTCGCCAAGCCAGAGGATAGGCGGCGAGCCGCTTGATAAGTTTGAGAAAACCAGGCACAAGCACAAACAATGGTCTTTAAATGACGCTTTTTCTCTTGAAGAAATAAAGGCATGGGAAGAAAAGATAATAAGGATGCTTGAAAAAGAAGGCATAAAAGAAAAGCTGGAATATTGCTGCGAGGTCAAGATAGACGGATTAAAAGTTGTTCTCACTTATGAAAAGGGTTTTTTTGTCCGCGCCGCGACGCGGGGGGACGGCGTGATTGGCGAGAACGTCACGGAACAGGTTAGAACTATCCAGAGCATACCCTTAAGATTAAATAAAGACATAGATGTTATTGTGATGGGCGAGGCTTGGATGCGAAAAAAGGATTTGCAAAGAATAAACAAAGAAAGGGAGGAAAAGGGAGAGCAATTGTTCGCCAATTCCAGGAACGCGGCAGCGGGCTCAATCAGGCAGCTGGATCCGAAAATTACCGCCAGCCGGCGCCTTGATTCTTATATCTATGATATGGACGAGATTGAGGGCGAGTTTCCCGCGACTCAAACTGAAGAGCTGGAACAATTGGAAAAGCTAGGTTTCAAAGTCAATAAGAACTACAAGCTGTGTTATAGTTTAGAACAAATTGAAGCTTTGTTCAGAACATGGGAGCCGAAAAGAAATAAGCAGGAATATGGAATAGACGGGCTGGTTGTTAAGGTGAATTCAAGAAAATTGCAGAATATTCTGGGTTATACGGGCAAATCACCCCGCTGGGCAATCGCTTATAAATTTATTCCCGAGAAAGTCACGACTGTCGTTGAGGATATTAAAACGCAGATAGGCAGAACGGGCGCCCTGACGCCAGTCGCGCATTTAAAACCAGTCCGGGTCGCGGGTTCCGTGGTTTCCAGGGCTACGCTGCATAATGAAGATGAAATCGAGCGGCTTGATATTAGGATCGGCGACACAGTTGTTATCCATAAAGCCGGAGACGTTATTCCGGAAGTTGTGGAGGTTTTAAAGAATTTGCGGACTGGCAAGGAAAAGAAATTCCATATGCCGGGGCGTTGTCCGATTTGCGGCGGTCCGGTAAAGAGGGAAAAATTAAAGACTGGAAAAAAGGAAGGGGAAAGCGCGGCTCATTATTGCCTCAACAAGAAATGCTTTGCCGTTGAAAAAGAAAAAATAATACATTTTGTTTCAAAAAAGGGATTTAATATTGAAGGAATGGGAGAAAGAATAGTTGAACAGTTGATGAATGAAGGCCTGGTATCTGATTTTTCTGACATTTTTGAACTTGAAAAAGGAGATTTGGAGCCGCTTGAAAGGTTCGCTGAAAAATCAGCCGGTAATTTAATTGAGGCGATTGAAAAATCAAAAAAAATTACTCTGCCAAAATTTCTTTTCGCCCTCGGTATAAGGCACGTGGGGGAGGAGACAGCGAATTTGTTAGCGCAAAAAATTACTAAAGATATAGACAAATAATTTGATGATCGTTTTTAGGTTTTTATAAAGAATAATTTTTAATTTACAATTTTTAATTTTCAATCAATGATATAATTTTCAATTTTTAAATTATTTGAAAATTTGTTAATTGAAAATTTTTTGTAAATTGATAATTGATAATTGATAATTCGACTTGTTGATATTTCAAAATATTTTCAGAGGTTGTCATTGGAGGATTTACAGCAAATCCCTGACATAGGCCCTGCTGTCGCGGAGAGTATTTATGATTGGTTTCATGACCAATATAATTCAAATTTGTTGGAGAGGCTTGAAAAAGCAGGCGTTGAGATAGAGCCGCTTAAATACGAATCGGGGAGTAAAAAGTTTAATGGAAAGACATTTGTTTTAACCGGAGAGCTGGAAAAAATGACTCGCGATGATGCGAAAGAAAAAATACGGCAGTTGGGCGGAGATGTTTCTTCGTCTGTCTCCAAAAATACTAACTTCGTGGTAGTTGGCAAAAATCCCGGCTTGAAGTATGATAAAGCAAAGGAAATAGGCGTGAAGATTATTGGGGAAGAGGAGTTTCTGAAAATGACTAAATAGAAGCCAATGTACGCCAGGAGAACATGCCAAAAAAAACGCTAAAGATTTTTTAGCGTAAAGTAGCGGTGATTAATTGGCGTGAAGCGGCTTCTATAAACAATGGACATAGATCATATAGCAAAACTTGCCCGTATTGGGTTAAAAGAAGAAGAGCTTAAAAAACTGGAAGGAGAGCTTTCGGCTATTTTGGATTTTATTGAAAAGCTGAAAGAGGTTGATATTGAAAATGTTAAGCCAATGACCGGGGGAACTGATTTGGCAAATATTATGAGAGAAGATGAAGTAATCCCGCGGGATGATAAGCAAAGGCAGAGGATTCTCGCCAACGCGCCAAAAAGAAAAGATGATTATATTGAGGTGAAAGCGGTGTTTGAATAAACGCGACGCCGATACACGGATTTCACACGGATAACACAGATATTATCCGCGTCATCCGTATGTCTATGTCCGCGTCATCCGTGTCGCAATGAATTTGAATGAACTGACAATTAAACAGGCCGCGGAGGGCCTGCGAAAAAAAGATTTTTCTTCAGTTGAATTGACTGAGGCTGTTTTGAATGTGATAAAAGATAAGGATAAAGATATCAATGCTTTTTTATCCGTAACAGAGGAATTAGCGATGAAGCAGGCGCGGGCAGCGGACAAGCTTATGGCGGATGATGAGAAAATTAATCCCTTAATAGGGGTGCCCGTTGCTGTGAAAGATTGCATTCTGGTTGATGGAGTTAGATGCACTGCCGGTTCAAAAATTTTGGAAAATTATATCGCGCCTTATGATGCTACAGTCATCAAAAAGTTGAAAGAAGCGTGCGTGGTTATTGTTGGCAAAACCAATATGGACGAATTCGCCATGGGTTCTTCAACAGAGAATTCGGCTTATGGGATGACAAAGAACCCGTATGACCTAGAAAAAGTTCCTGGTGGTTCTTCCGGTGGTTCGGCAGCGGCAGTTGCGGCCAACGAAACAATTTTCGCTTTGGGCTCTGACACAGGCGGTTCCATCCGCCAGCCAGCCGGTTTTTGCGGAGTTGTCGGGCTGAAACCAACTTATGGCCGGGTCTCGCGCCACGGTTTAATTGCTATGGCTTCCTCACATGACCAAATTGGGCCGCTTGCTAAAACAGTTGAAGATGCTGAATTTGTTTTAGACGCGATTAGCGGCATTGATGGTTTTGATTCTACCAGCGTTTCAAAAGACAGGAGGCCCGCTTCATGGCGAGGCTCGCCCAAAGGGCGGCTTGATTATTCAACGCATTCAGGGCAAAGTTCTTTGAAAGACGCAATAAATGAATTAAATAATAACAGCTTGCCCTCAGCTCCTTTAAAAGGCTTAAAAATTGGCATACCGGATGAATATTTTGCCGAGGGAATTGATAAGCAGGTTGAGGAAAAGATTAGGGAATCAATTTTGAAAATGGAAAATCTGGGCGCTGAAATAATCAGTGTTAGTTTGCCTCATACTAAATACGCAATGGCTTGTTATTATATCATTATTCCTTCAGAGGTTAGTTCTAATATGGCGAGATATGACGGAATTAAATTTGGGAAGTCACAGAGTGCTAATGGCGAAGCGCAAAATTTATTAGAAATCTATTTAAAAAGCAGGGGTGAATATCTGGGCAGGGAAGTCAGGCGGAGGATTATGCTGGGAACATATGTTTTGTCAGCGGGATATTACGACGCTTATTATCTGAGAGCGCAAAAGGTGAGAACATTGGTGAAGCAAGATTTTGAGAAAGCGTTTGAGCAAGTTGATGTTTTAGTTGCTCCAACTTCGCCAACTACCGCCTTTAAAATAGGTGAAAAAATTGACGATCCGGTTAAGATGTATCTGGCGGATGCTTATACTATCCCTGTTAATTTGGCTGCTTTGCCGGCTTTGTCCATGCCTTGCGGCCTTGCCGACGGCTTGCCAGTCGGTTTGCAAATCATCGGCCGGCATTGGGACGAGAAAACGATACTTGCCGTCGGGAAGATATATGAGAGAAATAGCCGGTAATTGGTATCACATGCAAAATGTTTTATTGAGACGTTATTTTGTTGAACTTCTAACTTCTAATTACTAACTTCTAATTAAATTTAAAATGTCCAATTGGAAATTTGAGTTTGGACATTAGTTTAGAAGTTAGAAGTTAGAAATTAGAAGTTAATTTCTAGTGTTTGCTTTCTATTTATTTATCGTTGCTCCCATGCAGGTGCCAGACACCGTTCCGGCAAAGAAAGAGCTGGCGAGCGCCTTGGATTCTTTTTGGTCTTTTTTCCAGCCGTCAGCCTGGCAAGGAGGAATTTTTAATTCTCTTAAATTCTTTTCTTTGGTATTTTCTATTTTTCTCTTGTTTTTAGTGGTTGTTCTTATAATCAAATCCGACCGGCTGTGGAAGATGAAATTGTTAAGGGAAAGCAAAGGAGTTGTTAATTTGCCAAAAGATTTTGATAAAAGATGGCTTAACATTCAGGGGAGAATAGCAAAAGGAGACGACGCAAACATGAAATTGGCGATTATTGAAGCGGACAAGATGCTTAATAAACTTCTTTATTTCATGGGTTACCGCGATAAAGATATGGGGGAAAAATTAAAGCAGATGACTTCGGCTCAGCTTCCCAATCTGGAAGACATTTGGCTGGCTCATAAAGTCAGAAACCGCATTGTGCATGAACCGGATCATCACTTGACTCGTTCGGAAACGGAGTCTGCCATAACGGCTTACGAAAAGGCGTTTAAGGAGTTTGAGGTGTTGTAAGATTTCCTCCCCTTAAGGTAAGGGGAGGTCGGGAGGGGTTATGAATTAGCTTGGAAGACGCATTTCCATTGCGTTTTTTTATTTTTTATATTAATGTGCAATTAAGAAAGATGAAAGCGGGAGGGCTTATGGCGCAAAATATTTTGGTCGTGGCTGACATGAAGGGCCTGGCGTATAATGCCGGGGCAAGGCGCTTTTTGACAGAAAAAATTGGGGCTTGTTTGCGAAGTCCGGTTTTGATTGGGAATGATAAATGCTTGTCTGTCGGAAAAATTGCCAATGATTGCGGGTTGAATCTGCCGCAAATCGCGTATTTCGGGACCTATGCCTGGCGCGATTTGGACGCTCTGCTTGAGGTAAGATCTGCTGGCGGATTAACCGTGGTTTTAAACAGCGGAGGAGATATTCTTAATGCTGCTCCGGTTTCTCTTTGGACGAAGAGCGCTTGGTCAATTGCTCTTTTGGCAGCGGTTTTTGCAAAATGGCATTTACAGGGCGCTTTCCAGGCAGTCCAGATATCCGAATCCCCGCATAATATCGGACATTTGATGCTGTCTGACTGGGAGAAATATCTTGCTGCTGGTTTGGCCAAGCCTCATTCTTCCTTTCGCTGGAACTGGACAATCTGCCCTGAAGGTTTTAAGCGAGCTGAAAAATAACAGCCTTTAAAATTTGAACAATGCGAGCCCTTTGCCGGGCTTTTTTTATTGGACAAAAAAAGCGCGGGATATAAATACGCGCTTAGTAATGCAGGAGGTTTATTCGGTGGCTGTAAATAAAAAACCCCCTGTTTTCAGGGGTATTTGTACATATTTATGAAGTATCCTATGACAGGTTGCTTTGGCGGTTCGCCAGACAGAAGTTCTAAGTAATGTTGAATTATTTCTATATGGCGTATAAACCAGAAATGGAAAATAAGGCGTTCTGACTTGACGGCGAAAGATAGCGGTTTCAGGGATTTAGGGTCGTATATTAAATAGTATTCTTTTGGCCCTTGTTGGCTTGGGTCTCGCGTGCCGATTTCATCTTTCCAGAAATGTTTGATAATTAACAACCCTTCAGTGGCGTGCCAAATTTTGAATTGGCCGACGCGCTCCCAATCAAAGCCGAATTGCCATTGTCTTACTCGGCTGGCTGGTTTCTCATCCTTGATTGTTATGTTTCCATGCCCTGCTATATAGCCAGTGATGCTTTTGTTGTTGGTCTTTCCTCCGAACTTTGTTATTTCCGCCTTAGCGCCTTTTTTCCAAGGCAGATCATGGCAGTTTTCAATTATGGTTTTGGCGTTTTGTTCCCAGTTTTCACCATTTCCAATTAGCCGCGCGATGGCCGCGTTTACTTCCAGTCGGTTTATTTTAGGCATCTTCTCACCTTAGAGTGTGAAATTTGTGATAAGTTCTTTTACTTAAACCAAAAATACCACCATGAGTGGTATTTGTAAAGATGCGGACCCGACCGGATTCGAACCGGCGGTCTTCTCCGTGACAGGGAGACGTGTTAACCAGGCTACACCACGGGTCCATAAACTGGTGATTAGTTACTAGAGATTAGTGATTAGTGGAAAAAATATGGATTTCTTGATTGTAAAATAATTACAGATTTTAGATTTATATTCGGCTTGCTTTGCTAGTTTTAGATAGATATGTAGCGGCGAGTGGAATCGAACCACTGACCTTGGGCTTATGAGTCCCACGCTCTAACCGACTGAGCTACGCCGCCGCGAAGATTTTGATTTTATCAGACTAAGCTTTTCTTTGCGCGGCAGTCCTTTAATCTCCCTTTCTCTTTTCATGGCTTCTGATTTCGTGTTAAATTCTTCGGTATATAGAATCTTGCGCGGTTTGTGCGATCTTGTGTATTTCGCGCCTTTGCCCGCGCAGTGAGCCTTAAATCTTTCTTCAACATCAGGGGAGTACCCGGTATACAAGCTTTCATCCTCGCATTCAAGAATATAAACAAACCATTTATTATCTGTCATTAAGATATTGCTATCTGTATATGTAGCGCCGCCTGGAATTGCACCAGGGCCCCCAGCTTATGAGACTGGTGAGGTACTACTCCTCCACAGCGCTGATTATTAGTATAAAGAAAAATTGGGAATAATGCAAACTTTGTTAATTGCATATATTACGAATATAAAACAAATTATGCGAATATGGGATTAATTATTTGTATATCGAATTGATTTATATGCTGGTAAATATTAAATAAAAAAAGGCGCCGGGTGGGGCGCTGGGGTTAGGCGGTGAGGATGCCGGAAAGAATATCTTGGATTTTTTGAAGACTGAGAAGTTCCGTTGTGTATTTGTCGCAACCAGCTTCTTTCGCTTTAAATTCAGCTTGGCCGCAACAGCAGAGAGCCAAAATTTTAATGTCCGGGGAAACCTCTTTCAAACCGGACACCGCCTCGATGAATGGCGCAAGCAGATTACATTCAGCTTCTATAATAGCCGCGTCTATTGGTTCCGTCGGTAATTGTTCTCCATAATTAAGGAGAACTGTTTCATATCCGCTTTTGGCTAACTGGCGGCCAATTGCTTCTCTTATAAAAGAAACACTGTGCAGAATGAGTATTCTTGCCATATTCGGCTCCTTTTCCGATTTTTGCTATTTTCACTTTTTATTAATATTTTGTCAATCTTTCAAATAAAAAAAGCGCCGGGTGGGGCGCTGGGGGATTAGGCAGAGAGAATATTGGAAATGGCTTTGGGTAAAATATGGTCGTGATTTGACAGGAATGCTGCGGCACATCCGGCGTGGACCGCTTCATCGATGGCCTGAGAGCAGCAGCAGAGAGCGATGATTTTAACGGGCGGATTGATTTCTTTCGCGCACTGGACTCCATCAATGGCTTTTTTGGCGTGGCCGTCGTGGTTGACCTCTACAATCACAGCCTCTACGGGCGCGCCAGCTTGTTTTTCCGCTTTGGCGAGCGGCCCGAGATTGCTCATGGCGGCGGCGATAACCGCTTCGTGTCCGCTTTTGATAAAAGTTTTCCGTAACGATTCGGCATTTGCGGTATGCCGCATCCATATTAATACTTTAGCCACGGTTAGCTCCTTATTATTTAGTTTTTGTCATTTTTACTCTTTATCAGTATTCTGTCAACATTTTTGGAGTCTTTTATAAAGGAACTAAGCCCCTTTTAAGAGGGGCTTAGTTCCTTTTTCTGTCAATTTATCCACCAAAATAACCTCTTGTTTTCAGGCGAAAATTAGTGTAAAATATACTAATGAGATTAGGAGTTTTTTTGTCGGTTTTAGGGTTGTTTGCCGCGCTTGGCCTGGCATCTTTTGCAGGTCTCGTTTTTTATTTTGATCCGTTTGAAGCAAATTTTATTATAATCGCTCTGGCCTATTTAACGTTATTTTTTGGTTTGACTGGTATCATTTCGTTAGCCGTGTTTTGGACCAAAAGATTGAGAAAGAGCAAAAAAGAGGCTGAAAACGATTTGATTAGAGGTTTTTGGACTGGCATAACAATCTCTTTATTTGTGATAGTGGTTTTGTTGGTGATGGCGAATATCTAAAAAGCGACCCGAATGACCCGAAATAACACCCGAATGACCCGAATATATTATTCGGATAATTCGGATGAATTCGGATATTGGGGTCGGTTGAATGAAGCTAACCGAATTAAAAAATAATTTTCATAAAGAACTGGAAGGCGCGCAAGACAATAAGGCGCTGGAATTTTTGCGTGTTAAATACTTAGGGCGCAAAGGGGTTGTGGCGGATTTGCTGAATGAATTAAAAAATATGTCTGCCGAAGAAAGACGGGAAGCGGGAAATAAAATTAATTCTTTTAAAAAAGAAATTGAAGAAGCATTTGAAATTAAGAGAGCGGAGATTGAAGTTCTGGGAGAGGGGGGGCAGGCAAAAGACTGGTTCGATGTGACTGTGCCGGGTGTTAAACATCCGAAAGGTCATTTCCACCCGAGGACGATTGTTATGCGCCAAGCAGAGAGTATCTTTCAGTCAATGGGATTTTCAGTTGCCGATGGGCCGGAGCTGGAAACAGACTGGTATAATTTTGAAGCTTTAAATATTCCCAAAGAACATCCGGCGCGCGATATGCAGGATACTTTTTATGTTGCCAATCCCGCTGGAGGAAGCGATTTAGTTATGCGCACGCAAACCTCGCCTGTGCAGGTTCGGTTTATGGAGAAAAATAACCCTCCTTTGCGTATTATCGCGCCGGGCAAGGTTTTTAGAAGAGAGGCAACTGACGCTTCCCATGATTACCAGTTTTACCAGGTTGAGGGCTTGATGGTTGACAGGCATATATCAGTCGCTAATTTTAAGGCGATAATTGCGGAGTTTTTCAAGAGATTTTACGGTGACAAAGTTGATGTTCGTCTTCGCCCCAGTTATTTTCCTTTTACCGAGCCGAGTTTTGAAATAGACATCAGCTGTGTTATTTGTAACCAAAAAGGGTGTAGTGTCTGCCAGCAAAGAGGATGGACTGAAGCTGGCGGCGCGGGAATGGTCAATCAGATTGTTTTTGAAAATGCGGGCTACTCGCGCAACGAATGGCAGGGGTTTGCTTTCGGCTTCGGCTTTGAGCGGCTGGTGATGATGAAATATAAAATTGATGATATCAGATTGTTGAATTCGGGAGATATGAGGTTTTTGAAGCAGTTTTAGGAGTAAGCCCTATTAAATCACGAATTATTACCAATTCTACAAATATTGTATTCGTAATATTTGTAGAAATAAGTAAATTCGTAGGGTGCCGTGAAGTATAGCTATAATTGGTTAAAAGAATATGCTCCGAAATTGCCCGAGCCTAAGAAACTGGTTGAGCTTTTGACTATGCGGGCGTTTGAGGTTGAGGGAGTTGAGATTATGGGCAAAGACACGGCTTTAGACATAAATATTTTGCCTAATCGGGCTTTTGATTGCCTTTCTCATATTGGTATGAGCCGTGAAATATCCACTATCACTAATTCTAAGTTACAAGTTACAAATTACAAGTTGCAAGAGGATAAATCATTAAAAATAGAGGATTTTTTAAAAATTGAAGTGCAAGACAAGCAACTATGTCCGAGATACAGCGCGCGGGTAATGGTTGATGTTAAAGTCGGGGAATCGCCCCAGTGGATGAAAGACAGATTGATCGCCTGCGGTTCGCGGCCGATTAATAATATCGTTGACGCGACTAATTATGTGATGTTGGAAACGGGCCAGCCGATGCACGCCTTCGATTTTGATAAATGCGACCCGAATACCCGAATACACCCGAATAAAAAAATAATAATTGTAAGGCGGGCTGAGAGGGGTGAAAGGATAACTACACTTGAGGGAGAAGAAAGGGAATTAAACGAAAATATTTTAGTTATTGCAGATAATAGCGATGCGATTGCCATTGCCGGGATTAAAGGCGGGAAGAAAGCCGAAATTGACGGCAAAACAACTCGGATAATTCTGGAATCAGCTAACTTTGAGCCAGTATCAACAAGAAAAAGTTCTAAAGCGCTGAATTTGCGGACAGACGCGTCTGTTCGCTTTGAAAATGGGCTGGATATTAATTTGACGATTGAAGCGTTGGACAGGGCGGCTGGTATGATAGTTGAATTGTCTGGCGGGAAAATTGCCGCGGGAATTGTTGACACTCTGTCCGTGAAGCCACGAAAAATTTCCACGGCCGTAGCGCATAGTTATGTTGAAAGCTTGTTGGGTATTGAAATAAAACAAAAAGATGTTTTAAGCATTTTAAAGAGCCTGGACTTGCCCGTGAAAATTGTTAAAAATAAAAATGATGTATTTTACGAGGTTTTAGTTCCCAGCCGGCGCGATGATTTGAACACAGCGGAAGATTTAATTGAAGAAATTGGCAGATTGTACGGCTATGAAAACATTTCCCCGAAAATGCCGGTTAGCATTTTAATTCCGGCCGTAAAAAATGAGGAGTTGATTAATGAGGAAAAGGCGAGAAATATCATGGTTGGAGCCGGGTATAGCGAAGTTTATAACTATTCTTTGGTTTCAGAAAAGGATAAAGAGCTTTTCGGTTTTGAAATGGCGGGGCCAAAATACCCTCTGAGCAATGATCAAAAATATTTACGATCAACTTTAATTATCCGGCTTTTGGAGAATGTTAAAGAAAATATAAAATATTTTGATAGTGTGAGAATTTTTGAAATTGGCAAAGTTTTCAGGATGAGCGAGAAAAGCATTCAAGAAAAAAGAATGATCAGCGGCGTTTTATGCGGGAACGCCGCGGGCGGGGAAAATATATTTTATGAGGCAAAAGGATTGGTAGATTTATTGCTAAGGAAGATGGGCGTTTCTGATTTTAATTATAATGAGTATGCTGAAAATAATGGCGCTTGCAGAAAGGCCGAGATTTTTGACGCTGTGAAAAGGGCGAAAATCATGAGCGGTGACAAAGAAATTGGCTGGGTTGGAAAGATAAGAAAGAGTATTTTGTCTGGAATGGATATGTCGGAGCCAGCAGCTGTCTTTGAGCTGGATTTTGACGTAATTAACGAGCTGATTGAAGAAGAAATAGAATATAAGACTCCGTCAAAATATCCGGCGATTGAACGAGATCTCTCCATTGTCGCCCCCTGTGAAGTAAAAGTGGACGACGTTTTGAATATAATAGAAAACGCCAGCGGCCCATTGGCTATTGAAGTGGCCTTGGAAGATATATATGAAGGGGAGCATCTGGAAGAAAGCGTAAAAAGTTTGACGTTTAAATTTGTTTTTCAAAGTTTTGAAAAAACCTTGACTGACGCTGAGGTTAATAAAATAATGGACAAGGTTATCACAGCGGTTGAAGGGCAAGGGTGGGAAATAAGGAAATAAATTACAAATTACAAGCACCAAATAGCAAATAAATTTTAAATCTCAAATTCCAAATATTTTGATTATTGGAATTTGGTGTTTATTTGGAATTTGTAATTTGATTTTTGGGATTTAATTATTTATGGCAAAAAAAGAAAACAAATTAAAAGAGAATAATAATGGCAATGGTTCATACGACGCCAAGGATATTTATGTTTTAGAAGGGCTGGAGCCTGTGCGGAAAAGGCCGGGTATGTATATCGGTTCAACCGGAACCGAAGGCCTGCACCATTTGATTTGGGAAGTGGCTGACAACTGTTTGGATGAATTCATGGGCGGATTTGGCGATACAATGGTTGTGACTTTGCTGCCTGACGACAAGGTTAGTGTTAAAGATAATGGCCGCGGCATTCCTGTTGATATGCATCCCCAGAAAAAGAAATCAGCTTTGGAACTCGTTATGTGCACCTTGCATGCGGGCGGTAAATTCGGCGGGCAAAGTTATAAAGTTGCCGGCGGTTTGCACGGTGTGGGAGTCTCGGTTGTTAATGCTTTGAGCACCTGGGTGAAAGCCGAAGTTTGCCGCAATGGAGGGCTGTATATGCAAGAATATAATTTGGGCAAGCCAAAGGCCGCGGTTAAAAAAATCGGCAAATGCCCGGGAACAGGCACAACTATAACTTTTAGCCCGGACCCGACTATTTTTAAGGAATTAAAGTTTGACCGTGATAAAATTTTAAATCATCTTCGCCAGCAGGCATATCTGACCAAAAGCATAACAATTATTGTTAAAGATTTGCGGGATGGGCTTGAACATTCTTATACCTTTCATTTTGAAGGCGGAATAATTTCTTATGTTAAATTTTTAAACAGGGGAGAAGATGCTAAGCACAGCAATGTTTTTTATGTTTCTAAAGAATATGAAGAAATGAATGTTGAAGCGGCCTTTCAGTATACTAATGATATAACCGGGTATGAAATAAGTTTTGCCAACAATATCCATACTCCTGAGGGAGGAATGCATTTGACTGGATTTAGAACTGCCTTAACCAGAACTTTAAATGATTACGCCAGGAAAAACGGCTATATTAAAGAATCCGATGAAAATCTGACCGGGGAAGATGTTCGGGAGGGGCTAACTGCTGTTATTAGCGTTAAGCTTCGCGAGCCGCAGTTTGAAGGCCAGACTAAGGCGAAATTAGGCAATCCCGAGGCGCGGACTGCTGTTGAGGCGGTGGTGGCGGAGGGGCTACAGGAATACTTGGAAAAACATCCCACAGACGCCAAGTCGGTTATGGAAAAATGTATTTTAGCCGCCAAAGCGCGGCAGGCTGCCAAGGCGGCGCGTGACACGGTTATTAGAAAAGGGTTGCTTGAAGGTTTGGCCTTGCCCGGAAAGCTTGCTGACTGTTCTAACCGGGATCCTGAAAATTCGGAGTTGTTTATTGTTGAAGGAGACAGCGCCGGCGGTTCTTGTAAACAGGCCAGAGACCGGCATTTCCAGGCAATATTGCCTTTGCGCGGAAAAATTTTAAATGTGGAAAAAGCGCGTACGGATAAGATGCTTGGTTCCAAGGAAATAAAAGCCATTGTCATCGCGCTTGGAACAGCTATCGCGGAGTCTTTTAATATTGAAAAATTGCGTTATCACCGGATTATTCTGGCGGTTGATGCTGATGTTGACGGTTCGCACATTAGGACTTTACTGATGACCTTGTTCTTCCGTTATTTCCCTGAATTGATTGAGCGGGGTTATCTTTATGTTGCCCAGCCGCCTTTGTATAGAATTCAGAAAGGCAAGGAAGTTAAATACGCGTATTTGGATGAGGAAAAAGATAAAATTGTTAAATCTTTTGGCAAAGACGCTGGTGGAATTAATATCCAGAGATATAAGGGCCTGGGAGAAATGAATCCCAGCCAGCTTTGGGAAACAACCATGGATCCGGGAAACCGGGTTATGAGACAAATCACAGTTGAAGACGCCAAGGAAACAGACAGGATGTTTGATATTTTAATGGGCGACGAAGTCGCGCCCCGCAAACGCTTTATTCAGACTCATGCCAAAAAGGCAAGGAATATTGATATATAAAGAGAACAGATTTAACACGGATTTTTTACAGATTTGACACAGATTAATTCCCTCTTTTTTTCAAAGGTGTGACTCCTCCCTTTAGGAAAGAGAGGAGTCACTTTTTTGAAATAGAAAGGAGCAGGGCCGCCTCAAACGGCGGTTTTGCGTTTTAAGCTCAATCTCACGAGAACGGTTCTCGTGAGATTGATGAGAATGGATATCCATAAATTAACCAGTTTCGCGCGTTGACAAAGATTTTCAATTTAGTATTATATCAATACAATGGCAAAAGAAAAAGTTGTTACAAAAAAGGATATAGAAAAAGCGTTGGAAATGCAGGCTAAAACAATTCTAAAGGCTGTTGATTTCGGTTTTAAAAAATCTGATAAAAAGACAGATGGAATAAGTAAAAGAATAGATGAAACAAATAAGAGATTGGATGAAACAAGCAATAAGTTATCTAATAGATTGGATGAAACAGGCAATAAGTTATCTAATAGATTGGATGAAACAGGCAATAAGTTATCTAATAGATTAGATGAAACAAATAATAAGCTATCCGGTCTTAGCACGGAAGTATTTGGCTTAAAAACAGAAATGCAGGAAATGAAGAAAAGATTGGATAAAACAGACAAGAAAATTGATGAAATTCATAACGCAATGGACAAATTTTTCGTGATATTCACTAAGCAAGAGCAAGAGAATAAAATTATTTTGATGGAATTGAAGATTATTAAGAGTGTTTTGAAGCAAAAGTTAGGAATTGATATTGATGAATTGGCTTTCGCGTAATAGCTCGTTATGTGTTGACACGGAAGCGCTTTTGGTAGTATATTGAATATGTAAATAAAAAGCCCCCGACGGGGGTTTTAAAATACCAAAATTTAGTGTAGAATAAAAATATCAATATTAAAAGACAATGAGCATATTTGAAAAAATATCAAAATTTTTTAGCGAGGTCAGAGTTGAATTAAAAAAAGTCAGCTGGCCCACCAGGCAGGATACTATTAAATATACTCTGATTGTTATCGGGGTTACTGTTATTGTGGCGGCTTTTTTGGGCGGTTGCGATTTTGTGTTTACCTGGCTTTTGCAGACATTTCTTATAAAATAACCCTACTAAATTACGAATCATTACCAATTGTACAAATATAATATTAGTAATATTTGTAGAAATTAGTAAATTCGCAGGGTCTCATGGCGAAACAAGTATCACGGGGAAAAAATTGGTATGTGATTCATACTTATTCAGGGTATGAGGAAGCTGTTGCCCGCAATCTCAGGCAGAGAATTGAGTCTTTTGGCATGGAAGACAAAATTTTTAATGTCATTGTGCCAACGGAAAAAAAGATTAAAATAAAAGGCGGGAAGCGAAAAACCGTTGAGGAAAAGGTGTATCCCGGATATGTTTTGGTTGAAATGATCGTCACAGATGATTCGTGGTATGTTGTGCGCAATACGCCGCGAGTAACAGGTTTTGTGGGTTCGGGAACAACGCCAATTCCGGTTGCAGACGAAGAAATCAAAAATTTGCAAAAGAGAATGGGCGTTGAAGAGCCGAAATACAAAATTGATTTTGCCCCCGGCGATGCTATTAAGATAACCGATGGGCCGTTTAAGGATTTTGACGGCAAGGTTTCGGAAATTGACGAAGAAAAAGGAAGGGTAAAAGTTTTGGTAACAATGTTCGGGCGGGAAACCCCCGTTGAACTGGATTTCTTGCAAGTGAAAAAAATTTAAAAAGGCGACACTGATACGCAGATAACACACGGATGACACAGATAAGAATTCATCCGGGTTATCCGCGTGCGTAATCCGGGTCATCCGGGTCGCATATTATAATGGCTAAAGCAATAAAAGCGATTGTCAAACTTCAAATTAAGGCCGGTCAGGCGACTCCCGCACCTCCGGTTGGAACCGCCCTTGGGCCGCATGGCCTGAATTTGGGCGAATTTTGCTCCAAATTTAATGACGCGACCAAAGATAAAATGGGAAGCATTATTCCTGTTGAATTGACTATTTATGAAGACAGGACTTATGATTTTAAATTAAAGACCCCGCCGGCCTCTGACCTTTTGCGGAAGGCCGCTGGTATAGAAAAAGGTTCGGGCGAACCTCATAAGATAAAAGTGGGCAAAATTACAAAGGCGCAAATTAAGGAAATTGCCGAATTAAAGCTGGTTGATTTGAACGCCAACGATGTTGAGCAAGCGATGAAGATAATAGAAGGTACGGCCCGTTCTATGGGAATAGAAGTAGTTGATTAATTTACAATTTTCAATTTACAATTTTCAATCAATTTTATAATTTACAATTTTTAAACAATTGATAATTGTATCATTGAGAATTTATAGCAGCTTTGCTGATATATCGGGTAAAACCCGTTATTGTAAATTGATCATTGAGAATTGAAAATTTTAAATGATTCTCTCTGACCGCGACATTATAAAGTTTCTTAAGGAAGAAAAAATTAAAATCAGCCCTAAGCCAAATCTAAAAGAAGGACTGGGCCCTTGTTCTCTTGATTTGCACCTGGGCAACTCTTTTAAGGTTTTCAGGCCGAGTCAATATCCCTTTATTGATTTGAAGCGCAAGATTGATCTCGAGAATGTTATGGAAGAGATAACCGTTAAAGACGGCTATCCTTTTATTTTACAGCCCCGGGATTTTGTTATTGCCGTAACCAAAGAAGAAATATGGCTGGATGATGATATAATGGGCAGGCTTGACGGCAGAAGTTCCTTGGGTCGCCTAGGAATTGTCGTTCATTCAACGGCTGCCAGATTTGATCCAGGCTGGAAAGGCAGAGCGGTTATGGAACTTGGTAATTTAAATATTATGCCTGTTGTTCTCTATGCTGGCATGCGAATTTGCGCCATGACCTTTGAAACTTTGTCTTCAAAATCGGAGCGGCCGTACACCAAAAAAGCCGATAGTAAATATAAAAAGCAACAAACCAGCGCCGCCAGCCGGATTGATAAGGAATTCTAATAATACAAGTCGTTTAGCGATAATCGGTTGCGAGGCCCGTTACGTCTGACGTTGGACGTTTTACGATACGGGCATCGTTGCCGTAACCGCCCGTGCGGACTACCCGTGATCTCAATGTAACTTTTCTCGGAATAACTCCTGTGCTTACTGATAAGACAGGAGTTTTGTCGCCCCAGGAAATAGTTTCCTTATCTTCTCTTTTAACCTTTAAGGGAAAATCAGTTCAGGCTCTATATAAAGACAGTATTGAGAAGGGCCAGGATTTTGAGAAGAAAATCCAGCGCATTATGCGCAAATCTTCTTTAAAGGGGCATGCTTCAATTTCCACCACTCCAACTCTTTGTTTTTCATATGAAGCAAGCAAATTTTATGATTCCGCGTTAACCGGAATGATTTTTGGTTCAGCTTTAATGGCGTCTGGGAGGCGCACGGACACGGGCAAAGATGATATTGTTTATCCGACCACGGTTTTAAGAAGTGCTCAGGCCAAAAAAATTTATCAGGAATGCGCTGAAAAAAACATAGATTTTTTTAATTATTTATTGGAAAGAAAAGTTAAAAAAGATGAGACTAGCAAAGCCTTGCAATACGGAATTTACGGGACTGGCATCATTCAGTTCCCGCTGGAATCAATTATAACTTTAAAGCGGGAGTGGGAGCTTGAAAAAGATTGGCTTCCCGAGGAAGTCGGTATGCTGCTTGAGAAAATAGAGGACCAGCTTAAAGATTATGGCGTTGATTTTCTGTATGCCACGCGCCAGGTTGCCCCGCGCAATACCTATCCCTATCCTCATATTTTCAAAAATCCGGCAAATACAAATTTTGTCCGGGATTTAATTGGGGGCAAAAGACGGGCGGCGGTTTCTGAAATTATTTCTTATGATTTTAATCCGACAGCTGGATTGAAAAAGAGATTAGCTGAGTTAGGCAGAAAAATTAAAGCAATGGCGAGGGATAAGAAGAAGATTGAGAAATTATGGTATGACGTTCTGCTTGAGCGACAGCATATTGCCAGAGATTATAATCCGGCAGTTAGCATTAAAATGCTTTCAACTGTTTCTTGGCGGGTTTGGGGCGACAAGAAGCGGCATAGGACTGTTCCCATGGTTTGCGAATCCGTTTATTACTGCGCGGACAGGGCGGCGAAGGTTTTTGCCAAATACAAAAAACAGATAAAGGCTAAAAAGATTAATGCCAAATCAGTCGCTGAAATAGACAGCGTCTATTCCGTGCCCCCGACAATTAAAGCCAATAATGATCTGCTGTATCAATGGCTTGATAGAGCATTGGATTCTCTTGAAGTATATAAGAAATTAATTAGTCTGAAAGTTGCCCCGCGTGACGCGATATTTGTTATGCCGAGAGGCCTTAAAATAGATGTTTTACAGGATTATAATTTGTTTAATCTGATTGCCGGCTATTATCCTTTGAGGACTTGCTCGACCGTTGAAGAAGAATTGCAAAGGGAGACTTTGAAAGAAATGATAATGATTAAAAAGCTCTTGGAAAAAAACAAGATGGATTATGTCGCCAAGAATATGGCGGTTAAATGCCAGGTGGCCGGTTTCTGTCTTGAAGAGAAAACCTGCGGAACCATCAAAGGCTTGGTTAAAAATTATGATGAAAATTTCCATCAAAAAATGCACCAGGATTTAGAAAATAGATTCCAGCGCCATCTCAAAAAAATCCACTCATGAGCTATCTCGAGGATTTAAAATTATTAGTCAAGGAGATGTTAAAGGATGACAAATCTGGACATGATTATGCGCACGTGCTGAGGGTTTTGGAGAATGCCAAAAAAATAGCCATAAACGAAGAAGTTGATTCCGAGGTTTTGGAAATTGCGGCTCTTTTGCATGATATTGCTTTTTCAAAAGGGATTTTAGAGGGCGCCCATGGAGATATTAGCGCGGAAATAGCCAAAGAAATTATTGGAAAAACAAATATATCGGAAGAAAAGAGAAAGAAAATTTTACAAGCTGTTAAATTTCATGACCTCTATCATCGGGCCGGCAAAGAGCCGACTGAAAGCATTTATTTAGAAACAAAAATCATTCAGGAAGCCGGAAGCTTAGATTCTTTAGGATATATTGGCGTAATTCGCGCTGTTTCTTATGCCACTAAAGTGAAAAAAGATCCCGTGCAAATCATCAAAAATCAATTAGGGCGTTTGGATAATTTTAATACAAAATATGGCAAGGAAGTCGCGGGAGCAAGAGTTAAGGTTATGGAGGACTTTCTAAAAGGAATTGAGGGAGAGTTGTGAAACTTTTATGAATAAAGTTATTAAAACAGTTGTAGTTTTGGTTTTTAGAGGCGAAAGTGTTTTAATTGTCGGGCAAGGGAAGGAATCCGATCATATTGCTGGCAAGTATGGTTTGCCAGGCGGAAGAGTGGAAGATACTGAAACCGGAAAAGAGGCTGCGGTGAGAGAGCTGAAAGAGGAAGCGGGTCTTTTGGCAGAAGCGGAAGATATAATTAAGCTTCCAGACGTTGAATATTTTGGTGATATGGCGCGGAAAGACGGCGGCAAAATAAGTATGTCAATGAAAGTTTTTCTTTGTGGAAAATACCAGGGAGAACCAAAGAACACGGATGAGGCCGAGCCAATATGGGTGCCGATTAATAAGTTGAGTGAATATAATCTTTTGCCCAATATTGAAGACGCGGTAAATAAGGGATTAAATTTTTTAAAAAAATAATAACGGAATTGCGGGTTAAAAATACAAAACATATAGCAAGTAGCGCGTAGCAAATCTCGCTCCAACCTTCTTCTTAGTAAGGAGAGGGAGGAAAAGCAATTGTTGCGTGTTTCATGTTGCATGTTATATGACTTATGATTTTAGGCGTTGATCAATTATTAAAATTAGTTAAAACAAAAAAATTGGTAGAGAATTTGTCGGAAAGGGAACTGACTAATCCCGAAGGCGCGGGGTTTGATCTGCGCATGGGCGAGATTTATGAATTTACGAAGCCGAAAAAAGGAGTCAGGTATTTCCTTGGGGAAGAGGAGCGTAAGACCCCTGATGTTAAGCTGGTCGCCAAACACGATCCAACCAAGAAGCAAAGCTTCAAATTTAAGCCAGGTTCATATTATCTGGTTAAAACCATTGAAAAGGTCAACACTCCCAATGATATTTTAATTCTTTTCAGGCCCCGCTCAACCCTTTGCCGGTCTGGTTTGATGCTCTATACAGCCACTTGTTCTCCAGGCTATTGCGGAGAATTGACTTTCGGCCTGGGCAATCAGGGTCCTGTTCCTATGGAAATTGAGCTTGGTTCGCGCGTGGCGCATGCCATGTTCTATCAGGTTAAAGGCAAAACAAATTTATACCGCGGCCAATGGCAAGGCGGCCGGGTCTCGGCGAAGAAGAAAGAAAAGCAGGTTTAAGTAGTTAAAGAATCGGTTAATATTTTTTTCTCCTCCCCTCAGATGAGGGGAGGGTAGGGAGGGGTGTTGAATTTAGCATGCGAAAATCGAAGTATCACCCCCCTTCAATTCTCTTTCACTTTTCCTGAGGAGAATCAGCTTCCAGTGGCAACCGAAGAGAGGAGAAGATTAAGAATTATGAAAACTGAATACGAAGTGAAAATTTTAGACGTGGACGTTGAGGAAATCAAGAAAAAACTTGAAGGAATTGGCGCGGAGAAATATTTGGAGCGCGAAATGCGGCGGTATGTTTATGATATAGAACCGGCTGACCAGAGCAGATGGATTCGCTTGAGGGATAATGGCGAAAAGATTACTTTGACGATAAAGAAAATAGAAAATGATAATATTGACGGGACAAAGGAAATTGAAGTTAAAGTTGATAATTTTGATAAAACTAATTTGCTTTTGAATGAACTGGGATTTTCTCATAAAGCGTATCAGGAGAATAGAAGAATCAGTTATCGGTTGGATGGCGTGAAGATTGAAATAGACTTTTGGCCAAAAATTCCGCCATATATTGAAGTTGAAGGCGCTTCCGAAGAAGAAATTGAGAAAGTTATTAAAATGCTTGGCTATAAAATGGCGCAGACGACTTCCATGGGCACAACAAAAGTATACGAAGAAAAATATGGCATTAATATCCATGATTTTAAGGAGTTGAAGTTTGATGAGTGATAAAATTTTTCAAAAAATAGTAAAAGATATTGAAAAATATATCATAAATCTTGCAGAACAAAACGGCTGGACGTGGTTTTATAAGGCGCACCAGAAAGAAATGGTCGCTTGTGCGAAAGAATTATTGGGGGTTTATAAGGCAGATAAGAAAATGGCTGTTATAGCTTGCTGGTTGCACGATATTACCTTATATCAGGTGAAAAACGGCAGCAAAGAGTTTTCAGAATGCCATAAAACCCATCACGTTGATAGCTGTGAGTTTTCCAAGACATATCTGGAAAAATATAAGCTGAAGACAGAAGAAATAGAAAGCATATCACAATGTATTTTGCGGCACAGAAATTCAGCTCCTTTTAAAGTCAGGAATATTGAAGAAAAAATCGTTGCCGCGGCGGATACGATGTCACACTTCACAGGCATATTTTATTTGATGCATTTTAAATTTCATCCGGATGATTCCGTTGAGGAAATGAACAAGAAGCAATCGCAAAAATTAGAGCGGGACTGGCGCGACTTGCAATTGTTGCCCAAAGCGCGCAAATTAGTTGAGAAAGAATACAAGGTTTTAAGAAAATTAGTTGGAAATTATAATAACTAAAAATGATAAAAGAAAGCGGCTCAGAGCCAATAAAAGATAAAAAAGGCCATTTGTGGGAATGGAGTAATACGCTTGGTAGGAAGCCTTTCAATGAATTGTATGACGAAAAAGGAGAGAGACGTGAGCTTTTGGAATCTTTGGGTCTGCCGGTTTATGACGCAGTTACTGTCCGGGTGAATGAATTCGCAAAAGACCCGGATAATTATTTAAATCAGGTTAATATTGGCGGCAAACAGGCGGAAAGGTTTCATCTTGTTTTGTATCCTATTGATAAAAGTGAAGGCGGCAAGTTAAAAAGAGCCGGAAAGGGTGATTTAGACAGAAATGGCGTTTTAGAAATAATTCAAGAATTAGATTCGGAACAGGGAAATAGACATGAAATTCGTTTGGAGCCCTATAAAAAGAAAAAAGAATTTTCGGGTACTATCCGTGTTGCTGGCCAGGGCGAGATTTCTGCGGAATTTATTGCCGGTGGAGAACAAGAAGATTTGTCTCGTGGCAGAGCTGTCTCGCAATTTTTGTTTAAAGGAAAGCAATGGGAAAATATTAAAAATTTTGAATTTGCGTTTTTTGGACAAGAGCCAGAAAGAGAAACCAGAGAAACACTAGAACGATCAATAGCCGAAGTGCAGAAAGCTGTAAAAAAAGCCGAGGGGATGATTTCTCACGACGGTTATGTTGATTTTGAGCTTTTTTATATTAAACCTGATGAAAACGCTAAGCCAGAACCTATATTTTTTGATGTGCTAAACCATTCTGACTTCCAAAAAGAAACTTCCGGACTTCGGTTTAGAGATAATGAAGGCGAATAAATAACAGTTAATTATAATGGCTAAAAAACCAACTTGTAAAACCGGATTAAAGAAAAATGTTATCAAAAAGGCGGTTTTTGAGCGGGAAATTCAGTTGTGCCGGCAATTGTCAGAAGAAAATAATGGTAAATGCGGTTGGGGGAAGTGCAAGGATTGCGGGGTTATTCCTTTGCTTTGGAAATTGCATAAAGGAGAATTGTTTACGGATAAAAAAGAATTAGCAGCAGTAAAGAAAAAGTTATTAAAATTGCATGGTTAAAAGTAAGTTAAATTTAAAAAAGAATCCGACTTTGAAGGATTTTCAGAAGTATGTGGCAGAAATGATTGTTGAACGGGGATTTGATAATGAGACTATGCCAGAAGTTTTTATGCTGCTCTTGGAAGAATGCGGAGAATTTGCAAGGTCAGCGAGAAAAGCACAAATGCATCATATTAAGGCCTACAAAGGCAAAAAACATGATAGCGAGGTTAGCTTGGAAGCAGCTGATGTTTTTCTGTATTTGCTCAATCTTTGCAATCGCCTTGGCGTAGATTTAGAAAAAGCTTTTAGAGATAAAGAAGAGATAAATAAGAAGAGAATTTGGAAGTAATTTTTTAGTTGAAAAAAAGCAGCGGAAATAGTGCTGTTTTTTTGTTGACTTTTTGGATAAATAACAAAGTTGAGATACGGCTTGTGGATAACAGTCTGTTCGTCGGTTATTTTATACGTAAAAAAGCGTTTTTTGGGAAGTTGACCGTCTGAAAAATCTCGCATAAAATTAAAGCACAAATAATTACATTAATGGATTGAGGGTCAAAATTTGTTTTTGGAATTTATGGAGTGACGCCCGTAAGGGCGTTATTAGTCTGATTAACATCCTTACGGATGTCACTCCAGGGCAAATTTAGGCATCTTTAACCGCTATGAATATACAAAAAAATTGGGATCTTTTAAAAGAAAATGATGCTGATATTTATAATGCTATTATCGGCGAGGAGGAACGAGAAGCAAAAGGAGTGGAGCTGATTCCGTCGGAAAATTATACTTATCCGGAGGTTTTTGCTGCCAATGGCTCTATTTTAACTAATAAATATGCCGAAGGTTATCCGGGCCGGCGTTATTACGGCGGGCAAACTTATACGGATATCGTGGAAAGCTTGGCTATTGAGCGGGCGAAGAAGCTGTTTAACTGCGAACACGCTAATGTCCAGCCGCTTTCAGGATCGCCCATGAACCAGGCTGTTTATTTTGCTTTTCTTAAGCCAGGCGATACTGTTCTGGCTATGGATTTAAGCCACGGCGGGCATTTGACTCATGGAGCTCCTGTTTCGCATATGGGCAAGATTTTCAATTTTGTCCGCTATAAGACTAATCCGGATGAAAGCGGAAAAATTGATTTTGATGAGCTGATGAAAATGGCGAAGGAGCACAAGCCTAAAATTGTTATGTGTGGCTATACCTCGTATCCTCGGGATTATGATTACGCGGATTTTAAGAAAGTCGCTGATGAAGTTGGCGCCATGACTTTCGCGGATGTGGCGCATATAGGCGGACTGATCGCTGCCGGGGTTATGCGAAATCCTTTTGATTATGGATTTGATGTTGTTTCAACCACAACGCATAAATCTTTGCGCGGCCCGCGAGCCGGCATGATTATGTGTAAGAAGGAATTTTCCGCGGCGATTGATAAATCAGTTTTTCCGGGCTTGCAAGGCGGACCGCATATGAATACAATCGCAGGTATCGCAGTTGCTTTAGGAAAAGCGCTTCAGCCGGAATTCAAGGAATATGGGAAGCAGGTTTTGAAGAACGCCAAAATTTTGGTTAAGATCCTGATGGATAATGGCGCAAAATTAGTGACTAATGGCACTGATAACCACATGATGGTTATGAATACGGTTAAGAGTTTTGGGATTGACGGCAGGGTTGCCGAAGAAACGCTTGATAAAATTTCTATCACGGTTAACAAGCAAATTATCCCTGATGACGCTAATCCTCCTTTGCGGCCGAGTGGAGTGCGCCTTGGCACACCGGCAGCCACAACCAGAGGGATGAAAGAAGAAGAGATGGAAAAGATAGGCAAGTGGATTGTTGAGGCGCTGAAAAACTATCAGGACGAGAGCCGGCTGGCTGATTTAAAGAAAGAAGTTGAGGAACTGTTCGTTAAGTTTCCCGTGCCGGGGATATAATAAGCGATTTAAGAATCACGATTTATGAATTTTAATATATTGATATTGAGGTCCGACCCCGGTCTAAGTCCAGGGTCGGACCTTTTTAGTTTGGGTCGATATTGAGATAACGGTTTTCTGCAGTTTGAGTATAATCCGTGCTAATTTGTAGTCAATCAGTGGAAATCCGTGTCTAATAAAAAAACCGCCTGGGGAACAGCGGCAGGTAAATGATTATTTAGCCAGCAACTCTGGCCCTTGAGGCGGCAGTCAGCACGGGCGGGAGACCCATTTTGCGTTTGGGGTAAATTTAAAGCCGAATGGCAATCCGGCTGTTTGCTCAATAGAATCGGCAGGTTCCAGTATAAGTCTGCCGTCCATTGTTATTGCTCGGTGCGATGCTTCCGCATAGAAGTTATCGAGAATTCCCAAATTTCTTTTTATGAGCATTAACATGGCATTTTTGCCGAGTTTAATTCCCTGTTTTTTCCCGATTCGGATACCGATCCAGGTGCCGAGGAAAAGGATTAAAAACGGAGTTGCATAGCCCCACAAGCCATCGGTGTATTGCCATATAGTTTTTAAAACATCCATCCTATTTCTCCTTGACAATATAGTTGTCTTGAAATTACACCATTTTCTGCTGAGAGTCAATATTAAGAAGATGCCGCACAAATTTACGCTATCGCTTAATTTTGTGCGAGAAAGATTATTGATATTGTTTTTTTAATAATTTTTTTCTCAGTGAATTGGCGAAGCGATGGGCTTCGTTGCGGATTTTAAGGAGATTGGGGAACGATAGGGAAATAAGTTCTTTCAGGGGGTTTTTAATTTTGCCAAAGACGAGCCGGTCGCCTTCGTATTTCGCGATTCCGACAACAGGAATATTCAATTTATGATTATTCAAAACCTTTTCCATTATCCTGACTTGTGTTCTGCCGCCGTCAACAAGAATTAAATTAGGATAAGTCCATTCTTTGTGTTTGAGGCGTCGGGAAAGCATTTCTTCCATAGAGGCTAAGTCGTCATTGGGCATGGCCGCACGGATTTTAAAGAGCCTGTATTGGGATTTATCAAGGCTGTTGTCTTGCCAGACGACCATGGAACCCACAGTCTCTTTGCCCGCGAAATGAGAAATATCATAGCCTTCAATCCGCCCCAATCCGGAGTTGATGTTGTTTTCTCTCGTCAAAAATACTGAGTCGTCTATATTTTCAAGTATTTGCAGTTTTTTCGGAGAAGCTTTTTTGAGGATGTTTGTGATTTTCTTTTTTTCGCCTGATAATAATAAAATCAGGTTGTTTATGTTTTTTTGATAATCTTTTTGGCTGATAGTTCCTGTACATTTGCCTGGGCAGAGCCCGATTTGGTTATAGAAGCAGGGTTTTTCTTGGTTCAGTTTGCACGTGCTGTAAGGAAACAATTTTCTTGAAATAAGCAGGATATTTTTAGTTATAGAATAGCTTTTAAAGGGGCCGAATATATGGGCTTTTTGCGGCGCCTTCCCTTTTGCCAAAGCTACGGAGGGCAAGTATTTTTTCAGCTGCTGCCCTCGGACAGCGAAAGGATATGCCCATTCTTTTTTTGGAATAATGATATAAATAAACGAACGGTTGTCTTTTTCGCGGATATTATATTTCGGCTGATATTCTTTGATTAAATTAGCCTCAAGAATTACCGCGTCAAATAAATTGTCTGTTTTTATGTAATCAAGTTTTTTTGCATCTTCAATCATGCGAACGGTTTTTGGATCAATTCGTTTGCTAAAGTAGTTTGCAATACGTTTTCTTAAATAAGTCGCCCGGCCAACATAAATAACACTGTTTTTATAATCTTTAAACAGGTAAACTCCGGGAGAGAGAGGGAATTTTTTGAGGTCGGGCTTAAAAATTGACATATCAAATGAATTATGATTGAATTAATTAAATTTTTAGAGAGAAAATAGGGAGGATTTTTTTATGCTGTCACCTCAAGAGTTGGCGGAAATCAATGAATTATGAGGAAGACATCTCTTGCGCAATTTAGGCAAAGAGCTTGGGATTCAGCAGGAGGAAATGATTTTTTATGGGCGGCAGGCTTTCCCCGGCGCGCCGGAACTTTTGGCGGCTGGAGTTGTGGAAGAAATTTTTATTGGCCGCTTTTATGGTATTAAACCCGGCATCTTACTTCTGATTCAAGATGGTTGTAGTCGGGCCGATATTTCGCGCTTACTGGCTGGCGTGTTAGAGCGGGACGAGAATGAGTCAGAGAAATTTCACTTCCGGCATTTTTTGGCAAGTGATTTTCGGGTTCCGTGGCTGAGAATATGGCCGGAGGAAGGCGGAATGTCTGAGCAGTATCCTTATCGCGTCTATTGGGATTTCGGCGGGGGCGGGAAGGAGAGTCTGGGATATCGGCATCTCTGCATTACCGCGGCCAGATGGCAGGAAATGAAAGCCTTTTTTGATAAATGGCTGCCCGCGCCCGCTGAGGCGTAATGTCTTTCCAACCGAGTTTAGCTCGGTTTTTTTATTTCAAAAGCTTTTTAAGATAGTGCCCTGTATGCGAATTTTTATTCCTTGCCACTTCTTCTGGTGTGCCTTGGGCGATGATTTTCCCTCCTTTGTTTCCGCCTTCTGGCCCCAAATCAATAATGTAATCGCAGGTTTTTATTAATTCAAGGTTGTGTTCAATAACAATGATGGTATTTTGCCTTTCTATGAGTTTTTGCAGGACTTTCAACAATAATTCAACGTCATGGTAATGAAGCCCGACGGTTGGTTCGTCTAATAGATAAACTGTTTTGGTGGCGTGTTCGGATAGTTCTTTGGCCAGTTTAATTCTTTGCGCCTCGCCGCCCGACAGGGTTGTGGCGCTTTGTCCGAGCTTAATGTAGCCGAGGCCGATTTCATCAAGGACTTTAAGCTTTTCTGAAGCCAGATAAATATCTTTAAAAAAGTCAGCTGCTTCAATTACTGTCATATCCAGAATCTCGGCGATGTTTTTCCCTTCGTATCTGACTTCAAGTGTTTCTCTGTTGAACCTTTTTCCCTTACAAACATCGCACTGTACTAAAACCGGAGGCAGAAAATGCATTTCAATCAAATTAAATCCGGCGCCTTGGCAAGCTTCGCATCGCCCGTTTTTAACATTGAAAGAAAATCTGCTTTTTGTGTATCCCCGGGCGCGGGAGTCTTCCAAAGACGCGAAGAAATCACGGATGGGCGTCCATATTCCCGTGTAGGTAGCCGGATTGGAGCGGGGGGTCCGTCCGATAGGCGACTGGCTTATTTCAACTATTCTTCGGATATATTCCGTGCCCAGTATTTTTGAAGCATTTTCAATTGGCTTGTTGATGTGATAAAGTTTGCGCACTGTGTTTTTGTGCAAGACTTCAAAAAGGCTGGATTTTCCACTGCCCGAAACCCCTGTTATGCAAGTCAATTTTTGCAAGGGGATGGCCGCGTCTACGTTTTTGAGGTTGTTGAGTTTGGCGCCAATTATTTTTAATTGGGGTGTTGTTTTGGTCCGGCGCTCTGGGATGGCTATTTCTTTATCGCCGCGCAAATAATCCAGAGTCAGAGATTTTGTTTTATTTCCTTTTGCGAGCAGTTTCTGCGTTTCTCCCGTTGCGACTATCTTTCCGCCGTGCACTCCCGCGCCCGGGCCTAAGTCAACCAGATAATCTGATTCGCGCATCATCCTGTCTTCGTGTTCAACAATTATTATTGTATTGTTTAAATCGCGCAGATTTTTTAAGGTTTTTGCCAGCTTTGCCGTATCTCGTTCGTGCAGTCCAATGGTTGGTTCGTCTAAAACATATAAGGTATTTGAAAGCATTGAACCGATTTGGCTGGAGAGCCTGATTCTTTGCGCCTCGCCTCCGGACAGGGTTCCTGCTTCGCGCTCAAGGGTTATATAATCAAGCCCGACTTCTAATAAAAATCCAAGCCTTGAAATTATCTCTTTGGACAGGCCCAGGGCAAGGGTTTTTTCTTTCTCAGTCAGTTTTTCATCAAGGGTTATGAAAAATTCATAGCAATCTTCAATAGTGAGCGCGACTATATCATTAATATTTCGGCCATAGATTTTAACGGATAATGCTTCCGGTTTCAATCTTTTTCCTTGGCAAACAGGGCAGATTTCATCTGAAAAAAGGCTTTCTTTGCCCAGTCCGGAGCAAGCTTCGCAAGCGCCGTATGGGCTGTTGAAGGAAAACAAGCGCGGCTCAATTTCACTGAAAGAGAATCCATCGTTGGGGCATGATAGGCGGGAAGAGAGAAGGAGTTCTGTTTTTAGGGACTTAGTCCCTTTTGAAGGGACTAAGTCCCTTTTTCCCGTGAAATTAACAATAACCAATCCCTTGCTATAATCAACAGCGGTTTCCAATGCTTCAAACAGCCGGCTTTCGTCGGAAGGCATGACTTTGTCAATGACAATATCAATGTTATGGGCCTTGTATCTGGAAAGTTCTACGCGGCCGTGCAAGGAATGGAATTTTCCGTCAATGCGCGCTTCAGAAAAACCTTTTTTCAGGAAATCATAGAGTAGTTGATAATATTCGCCTTTGCGTCCGCGGACGACGGGGGAAAAGATGATCAAGTGTTCGGCATTCATTTTTTTCGCTTTTTCCGAGACCAGATTAAACATTTCGTCTATTGTCAGCCGTTTTATTTCTTTGCCGCAAACAGGGCAATGAGGTTTTCCTACCCGCGCGAATAGAACTCGCAAATAATCATAAATTTCCGTCAGTGTGGCAACGGTTGAGCGCGGATTATGTGATAGGGCTTTCTGGCTGATGGAAATAGCGGGCGACAGACCGGAAATCATATCTACATCTGGTTTATCCATTTGCCCCAGGAATTGACGGGCGTAGGGCGACAGAGATTCAATATATCGCCTTTGGCCTTCGGCGAAAATCGTGTCAAAAGCCAGCGATGATTTGCCGCTTCCCGAGACGCCTGTAAAGGCGATTATTTTATTTTTTGGCAGTTCCAGATCCACATTTTTTAAGTTGTGAACCCGGGCGCCTTTGATGATAATTTTGTCTTCTTTCATGTGTAAGAATTACGATTTACGATTTCTTCGCTTTCAGCAAAGCAATTTTCAACAAAGTTGAAAATTGGAAGATTTAGGAATAATTTTGTATTTCATTCGTAAACCTTAAATCACAATTCATAAATCGGTGGAAATTATTGACACAGCATAGAGTTTGTAATATGTTTCTAAAAGAATTAATATGCGTAAGGAGGAGCAGATGTATCTGCTAACGGCACTTTTGATTTTTTATGCGGTTGCGGCCGCGGTATTTGAGGGGTATTGCCGGGTTACGGGCAAAAAGTGGCCTAAAGATGTGAATATAATTTTTCTTTTTTTAGCGTGCTTTTACGCCGTTCACTTCATAGGCTACGGAAAGATTTTATCCGCCGGTTTGCCGTTGACTGCCAGTCAGGCTTATGTCTTTCCAGTTGTAATGATTTTTCTTGGCATTGGCAGTCTGTGCGCCCTTTTTTTAGCAATAGCTTTTTTTACGGCTTTTTTATTGCTAGGAAATAAAGATGGCGCGAGATTTTGCCTGTTATTTTGGGGTTGGCTCTTTCTGGCTTTTATCCCAGTGCCGCCATTTTTCCCGAATTTTTTGACATATTTTGCTTTCAAAGCCTTACTGAGATAGTTTTCTCGCCGCCAATGGCGGCTTTTTTATTTTTTAAATTATTTTATCTAAAACATGTTTTGTTTTTGAAAATCATTGACACTGGTTAAAATTTGTAATATCTTTTGTTTAAAATCTACTGCGATAAGCGAGGGGTTAGTCATGAAATATTTTGAATTTATTTCCAGGCATATAATTCAGGCCGTGTTTATCATTATAGCAGCGTGGGTTTTGTCTGCTGCTTCGGGAGCTATTTTGTGGGCTAGGGCAGAGATAATTTTTTGGATTTCCTTTTTATCTCTGTCTTTGATTTATGTGCTAGCGCTTAAAAGAAAAAAATGGCAGTGTTGGCTAGTGCTGGGCGCAACTTTTTCATTACTGGAGTCAGCATTAATTATTGGGTTCATCGGCATGATTAAGGCAATACTCATGGAATGCGCGCCACCTGTTTGGCCTGCAAGCTTTTTTTATTTTTCTTTGGCCGCGACTGCCGCAGTATTCTGGTATTTTCATTTTGTACTTTCTTATGCCTTGGTTAAAAAGTAATTTTTTCAATACCCGCTGTTTTCCCGGCGGTTTTTTTATTTTTTATATTATTGACATGGAGTTGAATATATAATATCTTTTGAGTAAAATCCATTTAAGCAAGAGGGAAAAAGAATGAGTGAGGAAATGGGACAGATGCTGCGTGAAGCGGCGGCTGAGAGGGGGGTGGAGATATCAGAGGAGGAAATCCTTAGGGCAGCTGACGATCTTGACAGACTGGATCCCGGGGAGCGCATCACGCTTTCTGGCGGACATGAAGTTGCCATGGGATGTGGCTATCTCAATTTTTATCCCTTTTTCAAAGAAGAAGAAGATTAGTCCGTCATAGCCGCCATTAATATTTTTTGGCGGTTTTTTTTATTCTTTTCTTTCTTCTATCTCAATTAGCTCCTCAACCTTTGTGGTAATCCCTTTCGGTGTTAAACCATGTTTTTTGTTGTAGTCCAGCTGGATTTTGCGAATGCGATCAGCGTGGCTTACGGCGTTTTTAATTGACTGGGTTATAATATCGGCGTATAAAACGATATTTCCTTTTACATTGCGCGCCGCGCGCCCCATTAGTTGTATCAGCGCGTTTTCGCTGCGCAGAAAACCCTCTCTGTCCGCGTCTAGAATTGCTACCATACTGACCTCGGGCAAGTCCAGCCCTTCGCGCAGAAGATTAACTCCAACCAGGACATCATAGACTCCTTTCCTGAAGTCCATTAGGATTTTTGTTCTCTCAAGGGTTTTTGTTTGCGCGTGCATAAACTGGGCCTTGATATTTTTTTCGTTTAGAAAATCTGACAATTCTTCGGCTGTCTTTTGTGTCAGAGTGTTAACAATAACTCTTTCTCCTTTTTTGGCAGCCTTCTGGACTTCTTTAATGACATCGTCAATTTGGCTGTAGTTTTTTTCTTTGTCAAAGACCGGCCTGATTTCAACAATGGGGTCAACCAGGTAAGTCGGGCGGATTATCATTTCAATCATTTGTTTTGAATGCATTTTTTCATATGCTCCCGGCGTTGCGGAAGTGAAAATAATTTTATCGGTTCGTTCAAGAAACTCGTCAAACTTTAAAGGTCTGTTATCCAGGGCGGAAGGCAGGCGGAAACCGTATTCAATTAAAGTTGTTTTTCTGGACCGGTCGCCTTCATACATGCCGCGGATTTGCGGTACAGCCATGTGGGATTCGTCGATTATGGTCAAAAAATCGGGCTTTCCGTCTGTGGGAGGGAAGTATGAGAGCAGGGTATCAGGTGGTTCGCCTGGAAGTTTGCCGCTTAAAGGGCGCGAGTAGTTTTCTATCCCGTGGCAGTAGCCGACGGTTTTAATCATCGCTAGGTCGTTTTTTACCCGCCTCATAATTCTTTCAGCTTCAAGGAGATTGCCTTTTGATTCAAAGAATTTCACCCTTTCTTTCATTTCCGCGCCAATATCTTTCATAGCTTTGTTTCTGGCAGGTTCCGTGGTTATAAAATGTTTTGGCGGCAAAATGGCCAATTGTTGAAATTTTTCCTTGATTTTGCGGGATATAGGGTCAATGGCTGCCAGGAAGCTGACTTTTTGGTCTTCCAATTCCACGCGGTAGATAACTTCGCCAGAGGCGGGCTCAATTTCAAAAATATCGCCTCTGACGCGGAAAAAGCCTCGTTTAACTTCGGTGTTTGTCCGTTCAAAATGGATTCTAACCAGTTGTCTGATCAGGTCGTCTCTGGTGATAGGCATGCCAGTTTCAAGGCCGATGGCAGACTGGAAATAATTCATCGGAACTCCCAGGTTGTAAATGCAGGAAACCGAAGCGACAACAATGACGTCTTTTTTTGACATTAAGGCTGAAGTCGCCTGGTGGCGCAGCCGGTCTATTTCTTCATTAATCATTGATTCCTTTCCTATGTAAGTGTCGGTTATTGGGATATAAGCTTCGGGCTGGTAGTAGTCGTAGTAAGAAACAAAATAACAGACAGTATTATTTTTAAAGAAATTTTTGTATTCGTAATAGAGCTGTGCAGCCAGGGTTTTATTCGGCGCGATAACCAAAACAGGCTTATTATAATAAGATATGATATTAGCCATGGTGAAGGTTTTCCCCGAGCCGGTTACTCCTCTGAGAGTTTGAAAACGTTGATTTTTATCTATTCCTTTAGTTAGTTCTTTTATGGCCTCTGGCTGTCCGCCGGCTGGTTGGAATTGTGAGGTTAAATGGAACATGATTAAACGCGGATTTTTTTGACGGATTCTACACGGAGAACACAGATTGAATTTGTGGTTTCCGTGTTTAATTAGCAAGCAATTAGTGAAAATTTGTTTTTAGTTAAACGCGCAAAGAACCCCTTCTTTGTTCTATAAGGGGGTAGCATCTGGTTATTCGGTTGAGCGAAATATAGCATAGGCCAGAATGAAAAGCAAACTCGCAATATGAAAGCAGCTTTATTGCCTTGTTGACATAATATTTTAATTTTGTGAAAATAAGTTTAGATAAATTTAAAAGGAGCGGGCTATTGAGTAACGGCGCGGGTGACGGGAAGTGCGGGTGCCATTGCCATTCCGGTTCAAATAAGTGCAGCGGCGCTTGCTGTGAAAAGCCAGGTGAAGCACACGGGACTTACTCGGAAGATTTGCTTGCCGGCGAACTTTTAAGCAAGAAAGCTGGCAAGCTGGCGCGGTCACATCGGCAGGGATTAGATATTCTGGATGGTGATGGATTATCATAGTTCTTCTTTATTATAAGCATGCCTCTGGAACAGGGGCTTTTTTTAATCCTGTCTTGTTCTTGTTTGTTTTGTAAGTTAAGATTAAATTATGCGGAAACTAATCTGGGAAGCCTAGCCTTTCAAATAGGGCTAAGCTTCCGTGTTTTGGAAAATGAAAAATTTTACGGGAAAACTTATAGCTATTGAAGGAATTGACGGTTCGGGAAAAGCAACGCAAGCGGAGATTTTATTGAATAGGTTAAAAAAAGAAGGCTGGCCGGTTGCTCTGGCGGATTTTCCCCAGTATGGAAAAAAATCAGCCGGGATGATTGAGGAATATTTGAGCGGCAAATACGGCTCGCCGGAGGAAGTTACTCCGAATCAGGCGTCTATTTTTTACGCTTGCGACAGATATGACGCGAGTTTTAAGATTAGGAAATGGCTCAGCGAGGGCAAAGTTGTTATCGCGGACCGTTATCTTGGTTCAAATATAGGGCATCAGGGCGGGAAAATAAAAAATAAGCAGCAGAGAAAGAAATTCATAAAATGGTTATATGATCTGGAATACGGTATTTTCAAAATTCCCAAGCCGGATATTAGTTTTATATTGAAAACAGACCCTCTTCTTGGACAGGAAATGTCACGGAAAGCCGGTAAGAAAAAAGACCGGAAAAAGAAAGCGTATTTAAAAGAAAAAAGAGATATTCACGAGGGGAGTTTGGATCATTTAATAAGCGCGCAAGAGGCATATTTGGAGGCAGCGAGAGAATTTCCCCAAGATTTCGTGGTGATTGAATCAATTGATGGCGGGAAATTATTGCCGCCCGAAGAAATCAGCGAAAAAATTTGGGCAATCATTGAAAGAATAATCGTAATATAGATTTTTATCTACTTTTTGACGCCAAAACGATAGTTATAGCGATAGCGTTAAAAGTAACAAAAAGCATTTTTGCGCGATAAAGTTTTGAGAAAATATAAGTTTCAGCTCGCTTTTAATTGCGAAGCAATTACAAGGAGTGAAGCGAGTGGTTTGAAATTTGCTATGCACCCCGCCTGCTGGCGGGGCCCGGAGGCATAGCACACAAATTTTTAACGCTTGCCTCAACTTTATTTTCTTGTAAAACTTTTCGCATGCAAAAAAAATTAATATTTGAATGCGTTTATTTAACGGCAGGAAAGTTGCCGATAAGATTCTTGATGAATTAAAAGCAGACATTAAAAAGAATAAATTAAAGCCAAAGTTGGCGGTTATTTTGGTTGGGGAAGATGAGCCGTCTAAAATTTACGTCCGCTTGAAGAAGGAGGCGGGGAGAAAAGTTGGCATCAAAGTTGATGTTCATAGATTTGAAGAAGATGAGAATGAGAATGTGATAACTAAAAAAATAATGGAACTTAGTAGGGACAAAGAAATTAATGGCATAATCGTTCAGCTTCCCTTGCCGCCGCGTTTCAAAACGAATGCAATTACTGGTTTGATTGATCCGGAAAAAGATGTTGACGGGTTTCATAAAGCAAATCAGCAGTTGTTGCAAAAAAGCAAACCGCGATTTATTTCTCCCTTGCCTGCGGCGATTTTATTGGCGGCAAGAGCGGGGACGAAAAATATGCTGAAAAACAAGAAAGTGGCAGCTTTGGTCAATTCCAGGACGTTTGGAGATGTTTTAAAAATTATTTTAGAGAGAGAAGGAGTCAAATTTGATTATTCAATTAAAAAAGTTTGTATGATTTTCGGTTCAGAAGAAGAGTTTCAGGAGGCGGACATTTTGATAACCGCGTGCGGATGCCCGAATTTAGTAGGAAAAGAGATGATTAAAAAAGGAGCGGTTGTTATTGATGCTGGTATTACGCGTTATCACAATAAGAAAGTAGTTGGCGATGTTAATAGGGACGAAATCACGAAAAAAGCAGGGTTTCTGACGCCGGTTCCTGGCGGTGTCGGCCCGGTGGCAGTGGCGTTGTTGTTGAAAAACGTTTTAGTAGCCACCTTACAGAATTACAAATAAATACAGATTGTACAGATAATATGAAAAACCAAAACATTGTACATAAAGAGTTGAGTTATAAAATTATCGGCATTATGTATGATGTTTTTAATGAGCTTGGCTATGGATTTCAAGAAAAATATTATTGCCGTGCGATTGCTGTTTTGCTGCGTGAGCACTCTTTAAATTTTAAGGAGCAGGTCTATATACCG
>Ga0265296_1000896_pt1 | contig 38585 bp, 25 predicted proteins | sample MunlanPumphouse1_FD_189073 | JGI IMG/M metagenome (GOLD analysis project Ga0265296, IMG submission 189073) | Groundwater microbial communities from a municipal landfill in Southern Ontario, Canada - Pumphouse #1 | ecosystem: Environmental > Aquatic > Deep subsurface > Groundwater | place...
AGGCCGGGCTGACCGTCAAGGACATCATCGGCTTGACCTACAACCCGCTGACCAAGCACTACAAGCTGGCCAGCGACGTCGACGTCAACTACATGATCCAGACCCTGCGAGAGGAATAAACCTGTGAAGTTGAAAGCGGTTCTTTTCGACATGGACGGTACGCTGCTCGATACCGCGCCGGACTTTATCGCCATCTGCCAGGCCATGCGTGCCGAGCGCGGGCTTGCGCCGATCAACGATCAGCATATCCGCGATGAAGTCTCCGGCGGCGCCCGGGCCATGGTTGCCGTGACGTTTGCCATGGACCCCGAGTCCCCAGGCTTCGAAGCGTTGCGCCTGGAGTTCCTCGAACGCTACCTCAAGGGCTGCGCGATCCATAGCAAGCTGTTTGATGGCATGGCCGAACTGCTGGAAGACATCGAACGGTCCAAGCTGATCTGGGGCGTGGTCACCAACAAGCCGCTGCGCTTTGCCGAGCCGATCATGGAGCAACTGGGCCTGGCCCAACGCTCGGCGCTACTGATCTGCCCGGACCACGTGAAGAACAGCAAGCCTGACCCGGAACCGCTGATCCTGGCCTGCAAGATGCTCGACCTGGACCCGGCCAGCGTACTGTTCGTGGGCGACGACCTGCGGGATATCGAGTCAGGGCGCGACGCAGGCACCCGCACCGCCGCCGTCACCTATGGCTACATCCACCCCGACGACAACGCCCGCAACTGGGGTGCCGACGTTGTGGTCGATCATCCGCTGGAGCTGCGCAAAGTGCTCGATAGCGCACTCTGCAGCTGCTGAATGGCTAACCAATGAAGCTCTAATGTGGAAGCGGGCTTGCTCGCGAAGGCGGTGGGTCATCTGATAGAGAGTTGACTGACACTACGCTTTCGCGAGCAAGCCCGCTCCCACATTCAGATATGTGTTGCCCCACTGAATTTTGTTGAGGTCGATTATGTTTGATTACTCCGCACGCCCAGAATTGCTCAAGGACCGGGTCATCCTGGTCACCGGCGCCGGTCGCGGGATTGGTGCTGCTGCGGCCAAGACCTACGCCGCCCACGGCGCCACCGTGCTGTTGCTGGGCAAGACCGAAGCCAACCTGGCCCAGGTCTACGATGAAATCGAAGCCGCCGGCCACCCGCAACCGGTGGTGATTCCGTTCAACCTGGAAACCGCCCTGCCCCATCAATACGATGAGCTGGCGGCAATGATCGAAAAAGAATTCGGCCATCTCGACGGGTTGCTGCACAACGCCTCGATCATCGGCCCGCGCACCCCGATCGAACAGCTGTCGGGCGAGAATTTCATGCGCGTCATGCATATCAACGTCAACGCCATGTTTATGCTGACTGCCACGCTGCTGCCGCTGCTCAAGCTGTCCCAGGACGCGTCGGTGGTGTTTACCTCCAGCAGCGTCGGGCGCAAAGGGCGCGCTTACTGGGGCGCCTATGGCGTATCGAAATTCGCCACCGAAGGCCTGATGCAGACCCTGGCGGACGAACTCGACACCGTTGCCGCAGTGCGCGCCAACAGCATCAACCCAGGCGCCACCCGTACCAGCATGCGGGCCCAGGCTTATCCTGGAGAAAACCCGGCCAACAACCCGCTGCCGGAAGAAATCATGCCGGTGTACCTGTACCTGATGGGCCCGGATAGCTCGGGGATCAATGGGCAGGCATTCGACGCGCAGTAATCCCCACAATGCGGGAGCGGGCTGGCCTGGGATAACCCTACGTCTCTAACTGACGACTCACCCTGTGGCGAGCGGGCTTGCCCCGCGCTGGGCTGCGTAGCAGCCCCACCCCAGACACCGCAGTTGTTTCAAACATACCGAGCCGGCAGGTTTTGGGGCGGCTACGCCACCCAACGCGGGCGATGCGGCGTTCCGACAAGCCCGCTCGCCACAACAAGCCCCCCCACAGGGGCTGGCGCCAAATTCCCAGCGCTGTGCATACGCACTAAATCCCATCCCCTTGTTTTATAAGCAATAAAAAATATTACACGAAATGGCACGCTTTTCGCTCCAATTTGCTTCAAACAGGCGGCACGACGTAAAGACGTGTGGCATGGGATCAGGGGTTATAACCCCCGGCAAAGCGGACTAGACTGTTACCTATGTTTTACAGAACTGAAGGAACAGTAAGGCGCCCGCCAGCGGCCGCTCCCATTGAGCCTGTAAGACAGCATTAAGTGCTTAGAGGCCTACCCGCTTATGAAAACACCGACCCAGACCAACGCAATTGACTTCGACAGTGCCAAATTGCAACGCCTGGGCTTTGGCCAGCCTTCCCTTATCGCACGGCGCCCCATCAGCCTCGGGCAACTGCGCCAGCAACTGAACCTGCAATTGCAGACCAGCCTGGAGGCGGAGCGAATCCTTGGCCTGTTCTTTCGCGAAGTGCAACGCCTTGTGCCCCTGGATGCCCTGCAATACCGCCATGAAGCCAGCGACCTGCGCCTGGAATACGGCCAGCGTGGCCATCACTCCGTGAGCTACAGCCTCAGCCACGAGGGCGAGCACCTGGGAGAGTTGGTGTTTCGCCGCAACCAGCGTTTCACGGAGGAGGAACAGGGCAATCTGGAGTCGCTGCTGGCCAGCCTGCTCTACCCCATGCGCAACGCCTTGCTGTATCGCTGCGCGACCCGCACCGCCCTGCGCGATCCACTGACCGAGACCGGAAACCGCGTCGCCATGGACCAGACCCTGGGCCGCGAGATCGAAATGGCCAAGCGGCATCTGCATCCGCTGTCCTTGCTGATGCTCGACATCGATCACTTCAAGCACATCAACGACAGCCATGGCCACGCCACCGGCGACAAAGTGCTCAAGGCCGTCGCTGCCTCGATCAAAAGCCAGTTGCGCAATGTGGATATGGTGTTTCGGTTTGGTGGGGACGAGTTCCTGATCCTGCTTTCCAACACCAGCCGCGAGGCCGCCACCCTGGTCGGCGAACGCCTGCGCCAGGCAGCGCAGGCCCGGGACTACTGGGCAGACGCTACGCGTATCGAATTGACGGTGAGCCTGGGTTGCGCGACGTTGCTGGCGGGCGAGTCGGCCGAGAGCCTGCTGCGTCGGGCCGACAATGCCTTGTACGTGGCCAAGCGCGAAGGCCGTAACCGCCTGGCAATGGCGGGGTAAACGCTACCCCGCCATGCCCGGGTCAGGCTTCGCTGGTCGCCAGGACTTGACGCTCGCGGGTCACCGGAGCTTTCTCCAACTGCATGCAGCGCTCCAGGAACAGGTACATATAGTCGTAGCTTTTGCACACAGCCTGGCGCAACTCCACTTGCAACGCCTTGCTCGGGTTCATCCCCGCCAGGGTGCAAATAATCTCCAGCGCTTCCCACGGGTGGGCGTCGTCATACTGGGCATGCATCTTCAGCCACTTCATGGCGCGCTTGCGGTCTTCTTCAGGGAAAGCAGCGGCATACACGCCCGTCGAACACACCAGCGCAGACCACTCCCCAGTGGCGCCTTCGATGGCGTAGTTGGTGGCGGCAATGGCAACGATCAACGAATCGGCCGAACTGGTGTGCCAGCACCAATGACTCAGCGCATGCAACTCTGGCGGTACGTGTTGCGCCTGCAGCTCTTCCAGGCCGACGCCATGGGCGCGCGCCCAGTGCATCCAATAATCGGCATGGTTCAGTTCCACACGAATATTGCGCATCAACCAACGTCGCGCCATATCCTCCCCAGGATGACGGGCAAACTTGGTCTTGGTCAGGTTTTGTGCCATGTACAACGCGAACTGTTCCACCACTGGCCAGCCACCGATCAGGTAGTGGCGCATGGTCTTGGCGCTGAGCTTGTTATCGCGCATGCGCTGGTACAGTTCGTGTTCGACAACGCGGCGCTTGCTCTCGCTACAGTCCTGGATCAATTGCTGAGCCCAGGCGGGGTAACTTGAGGCTTCCATAAGCGGGCCGGTTCTGCTGAATGTGTCGATCACTGTCGGGCTCCTTTTGATTTGTGATGTGTACAGACCAGCAGATGTTTCAGCGGAACGTGCCGGGCGCCCTGAATAACAGAGGCTGCGGGCGCGCAGGTCGACATTGCAAACTGTCAAAGGTAAACAATTGCGGGCGCTCAATCAGGTAGCCCTGAGCGTAGTCCACGCCGATCTCGAGCAGTGCCTGCTCGATGTGCGGTGTTTCGACAAACTCGGCAATCGTGCGTTTACCCATGACATGGCCGATGTGATTGATCACTTCGACCATGGCGCGGTTAATCGGGTCGTCCAGCATATCCTTTACGAAACTTCCATCGATCTTCAGGAAGTCTACAGGTAAATGTTTGAGGTAGGCGAATGAGGACATTCCGGCACAAAAGTCATCCAGGGAGAAGCAGCAACCCAACGCCTTGAGCTCATTGATAAAACGAATCGCGCTACCCAGGTTGGAAATGGCGCTGGTTTCGGTGATTTCAAAACAGATCATGCCAGGTGGAATCCCATAGGCACTGAACTTCTCCCGCAGGAAACGCAGGAAATCGTCATCGCCGATGGTGATGCCCGACAGGTTGATCGCACACATCGCCATGGGCCTGCCAGGTCGCTCGAGCATGCAACGGGCGATCAGCTTGAACACGTTCTCTACCACCCAGCGGTCCAGCGAGGTCATCAACCCGTAACGTTCGGCGGCCGGGATAAAGCTGTCAGGCAAAATGATCCGCCCCGCTTCATCGTGCAGGCGTAGCAGGATCTCGATATGCCCGGCCCCCGCCTCGGTGTGGCCCAAGGGCGCGATTTCCTGGGCATACAGGCAGAAGCGGTCCTCTTCCAGGGCCATGTGCAGGCGCTGGATCCAGGCCATTTCGCCAAAGCGCAACGACAGCTCAGTGTCGTCGGCATGATAGACCTGCACCCGGTTGCGCCCCTTCTCCTTGGCCATGTAGCAGGCCATATCCGCGGCACGCAATGACGTCTCCAGGGTGGTCGGGGTGTGCGAGATATGCACCAGGCCGATACTGACCGTGGTGACAAACGGTCGGCCTTTCCAGACGAAGTGCAGGTTTTGCACGGTATGTCGCAGGCTCTCGGCGATCTTCTCGGCCACCGGCGCCGGGCAGTTCTCCAGCAGGATGCCAAACTCGTCCCCGCCCAGGCGGGCCAGGGTATCGCCTTCGCGCAGGTCCGATTGCAGCAAGGCGCAGATATGCCGCAACAGTTCATCGCCCGCCGCATGGCCACAGGTGTCGTTGACCAGCTTGAACTGGTCCAGGTCGAGGAACATCAAGGCATGGCGCGCCGACTGCTGGCGCCCGACGCCATGCAGCACCTGCTCGAGGCGATATTCAAATTCACGCCGATTGGCCAGCCCGGTCAAGGCATCATGGGTCGCCTGCCAGGACAGATTGGCAATGTACTGGCGCTCCTGGGTCATGTCGTGCAACACCAGCACCGCGCCACTAACCTTGCCGGCACTGCGGATCGGTGCCCCCACCAGGGTCACGGAGACGGTACTGCCATCCAGGCGCTGGATCAGCTTGGAGTGCTCGCTGCCACCGCTGAGTTGGCCGTCAAGAATATGGTCGATCAGGGTAAACCCGTCGGCCTGGGCGTGTTCATCCAGCAGATTGAACAACGCAGCCAACGGCAGCCCTTGCGCCTGGGCCGCGTTCCAGTGGGTCAGGGATTCCGCCGCCGGGTTCATGTAGGCGATAGCCCCATCGACATCGGTAGTGATCACCCCATCGCCGATGGACTCCAGGGTGATCTGCGCCCGCTCCTTCTCCAATTGCAAAGCATCGGCAAACGCATGGCGCTGGGCCAATAGCTTGCGCGTGCGCAGCAACGCCAAGGCGATCAGCCCCAAGGCAGTGGCCAGGTTGGTGATCAGCAACAGGCGCAGAATCACCCTGGAGCCTTCACCCAAGGCATCGCTGAAGGCCTTGGCCGCCGGCGTCACCCCCTCGTTGATCGCGATGATACGGTTTTTCCAGGCATGGATATCGGCACTGCTGACCCGATCGGCGATGATTTGCCGGTGCATCTCCTGCGCCAGCTCATCAAGTTGCACCAGGTAGCTGTCACCGACGGTCCACAGCTCGATGGCTTTTTCCAGGTAGCTGAAATGGCGGAAGTTGAGGTACAGCCAGATCAGGCTCGACACGTCGTCAGGATGATTGCCGCCTTTAAGGATCCCCTGGCGCGCCGCCGCCAGGTCAGGACTGGAGCGATCCAGGGCGATACGCAGCTCGTGCCCGCCCTGGGGGACGGCAATGGCGTTCTGGTATTTGAGAAAGGTCGCCTGGTCGCGGTTGTCGGCGTACAGGGTCAGGTAGTAGATGGCGTCTTTCTGGCCCTTGGACCACAGGCTCTCGCCCGCCACATAGCCGCGCACGGCCGACAGCACGTAAAGACTGACGCAGCCCAGCAGCGCCTGGAACAGCACGACGGCAATAAAGGGCCAGACAATACCGAGCAACCGGGGTGTTCCGAGAGTTCGCTTCTGCTTCATGAGATCCCTTGCATCAGCACAGGCGAGTAAAAACTGCTCCTGACAGCACAGCCGAGGCCAAACACGACCCCTTCAGGGCCGGAGCCGGGATCGATTCAGCGAACTTGTTGCAAGTGTCCATAAAGCTTGGCGTACAAGCCGCCATCGGCTATCAGTTGCTGGTGGTCGCCATCTTCGGCGATGTGTCCACCGTCAAACACCAATACCCTATCAGCCTGCTTCACCGCCGACAAACGGTGAGCAATGATCAGTGTAGTACGCCCACTGAGAAACCGCGCCAGAGCCTGGTGCAGGTTGTACTCGGTAGCCGCATCCAGGGCCGAGGTGGCTTCGTCGAGAATTACCACTTTTGGCTCGGCCAGCACCATCCGGGCAATCGCCAGGCGTTGGCGCTGGCCACCGGACAAACGCACGCCCGAGCGCCCGACAATACTGTCCAGACCTTGAGGCAACCCTTTGACCGTAGCATCCAACTGGGCAATTTCAAGGGCCTGCCAACAGGCCTGGTCAGTGCGCTCGCGGCCCATGGTGAGGTTGGCGCGCACGGTGTCGTTGAACAACGCCGGATGCTGCAGCACCACCGCGACATGCTCGCGAATGGTTTCCAGGCCAATGGCCTGCTGGGTCGCGCCGCCGAAGCGGATCGTCCCCGCTTGTGGGGTGTAGAGCCCCAACAGCAGTTGCACCAGGGTGCTTTTACCGCCGCCACTGGCACCGACGATCGCGACCTTTTCCCCGGGGGCAATCGCCAGGTTCAACTGGTTGAGCACCAGGTCTTCGCCATAGCCGAAGTCCAGGCCCCGCACTTCGATGCCCACGGTCTGGTGTCCGGTAAACGGATCTTCGCCCCCGGCATATTGCGGTTCGTCGGCACGGGCCAGCAGTTCGTTGATGCGCGTCAGCGCACCGCCGGCGGCGTAGTAGGCGTACTGCAGGTTCAGCAGTTGTTCCACCGGGCCGATCATGAACCACAGGTAGCTGAACACCGCGAGCATCTGGCCGATGGACAGGTCGGAAAACAGCACCGTAAGCATCGCTGCCGCACGGAAGATATCGATCCCGAACTGGAACAGCAGGCCGCTGGCGCGGCTGGATGCATCGCTTTTCCACTGGGAGTTGATGGCAAAGTCACGTACTTCCTGGGCGCGCCGCCCCAGGCGCCCGAGGAAAAACCCCTGGCGATTGCCCGCGCGCACTTCCTGGATGGCGTCCAGGGTTTCCGTCAGGGCCTGGGTGAACCGCGAGGTGCTGTCGTTTTCCAGCTTCTTCAGGTGTTTGACCCGCTTGCCCAACTGCACCGTGGCGTAGATCACCAATGGGTTGAACAACAGGATCAACAGCGCCAGCTTCCAGTGCATCCACATCAGGATGCCGGAGGTGCCGACCAGGGTCAGCATCGCCACCAGGAAGCGGCTCAAGGTTTCACCGACAAACTTGTCCACGGTGTCCAGATCGGTCACCAGGTGCGTGGTCACGGTACCGCCGCCCAGGCTTTCGTATTCACTCAGGGAGATGCGCTTGAGCCGTTCGATCAGGCGCACGCGGATGCGATAGACAATGTCCTTGGCCAGCCCGGCAAACAGGCGCGCCTGGACCACGTTGAACACCAGCGCCGCGCAACGCAGCACCAGGGTGATCAGCAGCATCAGGCCGATATAGCCTGCGGCCTGCTGCCAGGGTGCTGGCAACGCGTGGTTCATCACCTTCAGTGCGGCATCGCCATTGCCCAGCAACACCTCGTCCACCAGCAATGGCAGGAGCAAGGGAATCGGTACGCTGCACAGGGTCGCCAGAACGGCGACACCATTGGCGATCCACAGGGCTTTTTTATGACGCAGGGCCAGGCGGCGGATTTCTGCCCAGGTCAGCCGATCAACGCGTACGGCGGGTTGATCAGCCACAGGCGGCTCGCTCCAGCCAGCGACCGAGCAACGGCGACAGCTCGGACAGCGGCTGGTAGCCGTTGGTCAACAAGGCCAATTGGCCATTGCGCTCGGCCAACAAGGTGGGAAAACCGGCGATGCCCAGATCCTGGACCCAGGTGAAATCAGCGGCCGTGGCGGCATGCTGTTCGGCGCGGTCAAAAGCCTCGGCAAACTCGATACGCGGCACCCCGGCGGTCTCGGCCAGTTCCACCAGCACACTGGCGCGGGTCACATCGCGACCCTCGACGTAAAACGCCTGCTGGATCAGCCCGAGCAAGGTCCAGGCGCAATCCGGCGCCAGGCTGCGTGCGGTGACCAGGGCCCGGCATGCCGGCTCCGTGTCATACACAAACCCGTCAGGCAAGGCGCCCTCCAGGCGGAACGGCTGGCCAGTGGCTTCAGTCACCGCCTGCCAGTGTTCCAGGATATAGCGCCGGGTGGCCGGCTCCAGCGCCGAACCACTGCCGGTGCGCAAACCGCCGACCACCAGGTGCAATTCCACGCCAGCCGCCTGGGCCTGCTCAACCAGGGCCTTGGCCACCGGGGCAAAACCCCAGCACCAGGAACACATCGGGTCCATTACATAGAGCAGGCGCGCGGACATGGTTCAAGCCTCGGTGGATGGTTGCTTGTAGTTGTAACCAATCGGGTGCGGCATATTGCGGGCCTTGGCCAGCTCGATCTGCTTCTGGCGGTCGATCGCACTGCGACGGGTCTTCTCGGACAGCTTATCCCAGCAATGCGGGCAACTGATGCCGGCCACGTAATGCTCGGATGCGCGGTCCTCTACGCTAACCGGTGTGCGGCAGGCATGACATTGATCGTAGTCACCTTCGCTCAAGTCGTGGCGCACGGTCACGCGGTTATCGAACACGAAGCAGTCACCCTGCCACTTGGTTTGTTCCTGGGGCACCTCTTCGAGGTATTTGAGGATGCCGCCCTTGAGGTGATACACCTCATCGAACCCTTCGCTGAGCATGTAGCTGGAGGCCTTTTCACAGCGAATGCCGCCGGTGCAGAACATGGCGACTTTCTTGTGCTTGGCCGGGTCGAAGTTGGCTTTGATATAGTCGGGAAATTCGCGAAAACTCGTGGTTTTCGGGTCGATCGCCCCTTCAAAGGTGCCGATCGACACTTCATAGTCGTTACGGGTGTCGATCAACAGCACTTCTGGGTCGCTGATCAGGGCGTTCCAGTCTTGTGGATCAACATAGGTGCCGACTTTCTTGTTGGGGTCGACGCCTTCGACGCCCAGGGTCACGATCTCTTTTTTCAGCTTGACCTTGGTGCGGTAGAACGGCTGCTCGTCGCAGTACGACTCTTTGTGGTCGATGTCGACCATGCGCGGGTCGTTCTTCAGCCAGGTCATCAGGCCATCAATGCCTTCGCGGCTCCCGGAAACGGTGCCGTTGATGCCTTCTTCGGCGATCAGCAAGGTGCCCTTGATGCCGTTGTCGACCATGGCTTGCAGCAGCGGCTCGCGCAGGGCGACGTAATCTTCGAGGGTGACGAACTTATACAGTGCCGCCACGACGATGGGTTGTGTCATGGGTGTTCTCTCCAGGTGGCTACCCTCGCAAAGGGTGAACCGGATGCAAAAAAAACGCGCCGACTGAGCGGCGCGTTGCGGATTCTATCAGGGATAAACCCCGAACTGTAGGAGCGAGCTTGCTCGCGAAAAACCTGAGAACGCCGCGTGCTTTCAGAATGCACGCGTCATCGTTAACGATCTTCGCAAGCGCGCTCGCGCCTACAGAGGTTGACCGTAACCGATCAATGTCCGCCAGCGCAGGTCGGCGAGGCCGGGGCTGCGTCGATTTTCGCCCATTCTTCAGGCGTGTAGGTATGCAGTGCCAGCGCATGGAACTCGCCCATCAGGTCGCCCAACGTGGCGTAGACCTTCTGGTGGCGCTTGACGCGGTTGAGTCCGTCGAACTGCTGGCTGACCAGCACGGCCTTGAAGTGCGTCTGCAATCCACGGCTGTGCATATGGCTTTCGTCCAGCACACTCACGTGTTCCGGGCTCAGGGCGGCAAGTGCCGTCTCGATGCGCTGTTGCATGGTCATTCCTGGCTCCACTTACTTCTTGGCAGGCGCGGCGGCTTTTTTCGCCGGAGCCAATTCGTTGGTCATGTCTTCCAACAGCTTGTTCACGACCGGTACCGCGCTTTCCAGTTTGGCCTGGGTCAGTTGGGCCGATTGCTGGGTCAGTTGCGGCATTTTCTCCAGGACTTTCTTACCCAGTGGCGATTTGTAGAAGGCAACCAGGTCCTTGAGTTCTGACTCACTGAAGTTGCTGGTGTACAGCTTGACCATGTCCGGCTTGAGCTTGTTCCAGCCAATGGCCTGGTCCAGGGCGGCGTTGGCCTTGGCCTGGTAGGTGTCCAGAACGGTTTGCTTGGCGGCAGGCGCCTTGGTCTGCTCGAAACGCTGGGCAAACATTTGCTGCACTTGCATGTACACCGGGGTGCCGAGCTTGTCTGCGTGAGCCAGGGTCAGGAAGGCTTCGGCACTGGCGTTGTGGCTGGCGGTATCGGCAAGAACCTGGCCGCTGGCACATACCAGGGCAACCGCGGTACAGATGGCACGAAGACGAGTCATCGAGTTTCCTTTCTAGCTGGCGAGGTAAGACCCCAAGGGCGACCATTCTGCGCCTAAAAAACGCCGGTACTCAACCCCACGCCTTGTAGGGCCTGGTTTTGCGGGGGATTGCCCGATGAAATGGCTTTTATGGAACCCAAGCGTGCCTCCAGGGCCTAAACTGCGCAAACCGACTACAAGGAGAGTCACCGCGATGAGCCGTATCGAAACCGACAGCCTGGGCGAAGTACAAGTCCCGGATGACGCTTACTGGGGCGCACAGACCCAGCGTTCACTGGTCAATTTCGCCATCGGCGAGCAACGCATGCCACTGGCGGTCCTGCACGCCCTGGCGCTGATCAAGAAGGCCGCGGCGCGGGTCAACGATCGCAATGGCGACCTGCCCGCCGACATCGCCCGCCTGATCGAACAGGCCGCTGACGAAGTGCTCGACGGCAAGCACGATGACCAGTTCCCGCTGGTGGTCTGGCAGACCGGCAGTGGCACCCAGAGCAACATGAACGCCAATGAGGTGATCGCCGGCCGCGCCAATGAGCTGTCGGGCAAGCCCCGTGGCGGCAAGAGCCCGGTGCACCCCAATGATCACGTCAACCGCTCCCAGAGTTCCAACGACTGCTTCCCTACCGCCATGAGCATTGCCACCGTACAAGCGGTGCATGAGCAGTTGCTGCCGGCGCTGCGTGAGCTGTCCGGTGGGCTGGCCGAGCTGTCGGCGCGCCATATGAAGCTGGTCAAGACCGGCCGCACCCATATGATGGACGCCACGCCCATCACCTTTGGCCAGGAAGTCTCGGCGTTTATCGCGCAACTCGATTATGCCGAGCGCGCCATTCGCAGTGCCCTGCCCGCCGTCTACGAACTGGCACAAGGCGGCACGGCGGTCGGCACCGGCCTGAACTCGCCCCATGGCTTTGGCGAGGCCATTGCCGCAGAAATCGCCGCGTTGTCCGGGCTGCCGTTTGTCACCGCACCCAACAAGTTCGCCGCGCTGTCGGGCCATGAGCCGCTGACGACTTTGTCCGGCGCCTTGAAAACCCTGGCCGTGGCCTTGATGAAAATCGCCAACGACCTGCGCCTGCTAGGCTCGGGCCCGCGCGCCGGGCTGGCTGAAGTGCGCCTGCCGGCCAATGAGCCGGGCAGTTCGATCATGCCCGGCAAGGTCAACCCGACCCAGTGCGAAGCGCTGTCGATGCTGGCCTGCCAGGTGCTGGGCAATGACGTGACCATCGGCATTGCCGCAAGCCAGGGGCATTTGCAGTTGAACGTGTACAAGCCGGTGATCATCCACAACCTGCTGGAGTCGATCCGCTTGCTCGCCGACGGCTGCCGCAACTTCCAGGAACATTGCATCGCCGGCCTTGAACCCGACGCCGAGCAAATGGCCGAGCACCTGGAGCGCGGGCTGATGCTGGTGACGGCGCTGAACCCGCATATCGGCTATGACAAGTCGGCAGAGATTGCCAAGAAAGCCTATGCCCAAGGGCTGACCCTGCGCGAAGCGGCGCTGGAGTTGGGCTACCTCACCGATGCCGAATTCGACCAGTGGGTACGCCCGGAAAACATGCTCGAAGCCGGGCACTGATCCCCTCTCCTACAGAGGTTGTATCAACCTTGCGCGCCGGGCCTTGAGCCCGGCGATCAAGGACGGGGCCAACGCCACCGATGCCGATCCCAGCACCACCAGCACCGCGCCACCGTAGCCCAGGCCATTGATCTGCTCGGCGTGCACATAGTCGGGCCACAGCCATGCCGCAATCGCCACCGCCACGAACGTCACCAACGGCGTGATCGCCAGGGTCGCGCTGACCCGCGAAGCCTCCCAGTGGGCCAAGGCCTCGGCAAAGGCGCCGTAGGCAATCAGGGTATTGAAACAGCACGCCAGCAGCAGCCAGCCTTGCAACGGGCTCAGTTGCAGCGCCTCCATGGGATGCACCCAGGGCAGCAGCAGAAATGCGCAGCTCAGGTAGATCACCATCATGACCTGCAGGGAATTCCACACCGTCAACAATTGCTTCTGGCCCAGGGCGTAGAACACCCAGATGGTGGTTGCCAGCAGAATCGTCAGCACCCCGGCGGTGTAGGTGCCCAGGGACGTCAACAGCTCTGCCAGGCGCTGGTTGAAGAACAGCGCAAAACCGATGATCAATACCAGCAGACCTACGCCCTGCCCCAGGCTGAAACGCTCCTTGAACAGGAACACGCTGGCAATCATCAGGAAGATCGGCCCCATCTGCACCACCAGTTGCGCGGTGCCGGGGCTCAACATCTTCAGCCCGACCAGATAGAGCACGTAGTTGCCCACCAGTCCGCATACCGCCATCGCCACCAGCCAGCCACCGCGCTTGCCCAGGACTTTGGGGCTGGGCAGACGCTTGACGGCGGCCAGGTAAATGAACAGGCAAGTGCCGGACACCATCAGGCGAAACCAGGTCACGGTGATCGGGTCCATCACCTGCAGGACCTGCTTGAGCTTGATCGGCAGAATGCCCCAGAGCAGCGCGGTCAGCAGGGTCAGGGATAAACCGTAGACCCAGCGGCCGGAAGAGATGTGCATGAGTGCCCCAAGAGCCAGAGGAAGAGGAACCTGCATTCTAGGGGGATGTGGGTAGACCTTGGCGAAGTTTTTTATCAGACACACCACAAATCAACGGTGGGCTTGCTCGCGAATGCGGTGTGTCAGTCGATATATCCATCACTGACCCACCGCATTCGCGGGCAAGCCCGCTCCCACAGTTGATCTTCGGTGTTTTATAGATCAGCGCACGGCTTCGAACAGCCCGGTCGCCCCCATCCCACCACCGACGCACATGGTGACGATGCCGTAGCGCAAATCACGCCGCTGCAGTTCACGCACCAGATGCCCCACCTGCCGCGAGCCGGTCATGCCGAACGGATGGCCAATGGAGATCGAACCACCGTTGACGTTGTACCTGGCATTGTCGATTTCCAGGCGATTACGCGCATACAGGCACTGCGAAGCAAACGCCTCGTTGAGTTCCCACAGGTCAATGTCCGCCACCTGCAGGCCACGGGCCTTGAGCAATTTGGGCACCGAGAACACCGGGCCGATGCCCATCTCGTCCGGCTCGCAACCGGCAACGGTAAACCCGCGGAAAAACGCCTTGGGCTTGAGCCCCAGTTCCAGGGCTTTTTCCAGGCTCATCACCAGGGTCATCGATGCGCCGTCGGACAATTGCGAAGAGTTGCCTGCCGTCACCGAGCCATCCTCGGCAAACACCGGCTTGAGCCCGCTGAGGCTGGCCAGGGTGGTGTCTGGACGGTTGCAATCGTCGCGATCGACCACGCCATCAAGAATCTGTACCTCGCCGGTGTTTTTATCCTCGACCTTGTACTTGACCGCCATGGCTACGATTTCATCATCGAACAGCCCGTCAGCCTGGGCCTGGGCGGTGCGCTGCTGGCTTTGCAGGGCGTACAGGTCCTGCTCCTCGCGGCTGACGTTATAGCGCCGGGCGACAATTTCGGCGGTCTGGCCCATGGGGAAATAGATGCCCGGCACCTGCTCCTTGAGCAAAGGGTTGATCAGGTTGTCGGTATTCACGCTTTTCATGGTCAGGCTGATGGATTCGACGCCACCGGCAACAATGATGTCGCTGCAACCCGAGGCAATCTGGTTCGCCGCGATGGCAATCGCCTGCAGCCCCGAAGAACAGAAACGGTTGAGGGTCATGCCCGCGGTGCCGGTGCCAAGGCGCGACAGCACTGCCACGTTGCGTCCGATGTTGTAGCCCTGGGCTCCTTCGTTGGAACCGGCGCCGACGATGCAATCCTCGACACTGGCCGGGTCGATGCCGTTGCGGGTGAGCAAGGCGTTGACGCAATGCGCGGCCATGTCATCGGGGCGGGTCTGGTTGAACTTGCCGCGAAAGGACTTGGCCAGGCCGGTTCGCACGCTGTCGACGATCACTACTTCACGCATGGGCTACCTCAATCTTGTCGTTGTTGGGAGACAGATCGAGGATAGATCCAGCGCCAGGCGATCGCGACGATCATTCACCTGGCGTATGCAAAAGCATGGCGCTAACCCTGTAGGCGCCAAGCTCGCGCCTACTTATGCTTCTTCTTTTTGTCGTGTTTATCGGACTTGGCGAACGCCTCTTCCAGCGCCAGGTTGATGGTGCGCAATACCTTGACCCGCGCCCAGCGCTTGTCGTTGGCCTCCACCAGGGTCCAGGGGGCGATCTCGGTGCTGGTACGGTCCACCATGTCGCCCACCGCTGCCCGGTAGGCATCCCACTTGTCGCGGTTGCGCCAATCGTCTTCGGTGATTTTGAAGCGCTTGAAGGGGATTTCTTCGCGCGCCTGGAAGCGCTCCAGTTGGGTGTCCTTGTCAATGGCCAGCCAGAACTTGACCACGATCACCCCGGCGTCGCGCAGTTGCTCCTCGAAATAGTTGATCTCGGCGTAGGCGCGCATCCAGTCCGCAGTGCTGCAAAAGCCTTCGATCCGCTCCACCAGCACGCGGCCATACCAGGAGCGGTCAAACACGGTGAACATGCCCCGCGCCGGGATCTGCCGCCAAAAACGCCACAGGTACGGCTGGGCCCGTTCGTCTTCGGTGGGCGCGGCAATCGGTACGATGCGGTATTGGCGCGGGTCCAGCGCCGCCGCCACCCGGCGGATCGCCCCGCCCTTGCCCGCCGCGTCGTTACCTTCGAAAACCGTGACCAGCGCGTGCTTGCGCATGCGTTTGTCGCGCATCAGGCCCGAAAGCCGCGCCTGTTCGGTAATCAGTTGTTCCTCGTAGTCGTCCTTCTCCAGGCGCTGGGTCATGTCCAGGCTGTCGAGCAGGTTCATCTGGTCCACGGATGATGGCAATGGCGCCGGCTGGATACCGCTGGCCTTGGTTTTGGGCACCTTCAGGGCATTTTGCAGGCTTTCCAGCAGGATCTTGCCCACTGTCAGCCCACGGTAATTGGCGTCGACGCCTTCGATCACATGCCAGGGCGCGTAGTCCCGGCTGGTGCGGCGCAGCACGCGCTCGCCAAAATGCACAAACTTGTCGTAGGTCTCGGACTGCTGCCAGTCCAGCGGGCTGATGCGCCAGCTGTGCAGCGGGTCGTCCTGCAAGGCCTTGAGCCGTGCCTTCATTTGCTTCTTGGACAGATGGAACCAGAACTTGAAGATCAGCGCCCCTTCATCGCAGAGCATCTGCTCCAGGCGTTCGGCCCCAGCGATGGCCTGGTCCAGCCGCGCATCCTTGATCTGCCCATGAACCCGCGCCTGCAACATCTGGCTGTACCAGTTGCCGAAGAACACCCCCATGCGCCCCTTGCCCGGCAATTGCCGCCAATAGCGCCAGGCCGGCGGGCGCGCCAGTTCTTCGTCGGTCTGCTGGTCGAAGGTGCGCACTTCGATCAGGCGCGGGTCCATCCATTCGTTGAGCAGCTTGACCGTCTCGCCCTTGCCGGCGCCTTCGACGCCATTGATCAGGACGATTACCGGGAAGCGTCCCTGCTGGTGCAACTCGAACTGCGCCTCCAGCAAGGCTTCACGCAATGCCGGGACTTGCGCGTCGTAAGTGTCTTTATCGACGGCGTGACCAATTTCTGCGGATTCGAACATGGGCGACTCCCTTCCAAGATGGATCAAGACTAGCGGATTGGGCTGCAAGGCGGGCAAGCAATTCCATAGGGCTTGCCGTGGATCAATCCGCAACCCTGGCGGCTAGTCTTCCGGCAGATGGCAGATGTTCAGGTCCTGATACTTCATCATCTGCTGGGTCAGGCGTTCCATCACCTCGTTGATCGCCTGCCTGCGCGGCGCGCGCAGGCCTTCCATTTGCGCCAGGTATTCGCCATCGGTGAGGTTCTGACTGTTCTCGAAAAGCGCCTGCTGCTGCCCATCAAATGGCTCGGTCGCACGCCTGAACGTCTCGGGAAACTGCTGCTTGAGATGGGCCTTCCAGAACGACAGTTGGGCAATAAACCGCAAAAACACCGGCGACAGCTCGGCGATCAGGACTTGCTCATGCGCACGCTCCAGGTTCTCGCTGGTCAAGTCAGCCAATGACCCGAAGCGCATGTGCTTGGGTTGCCCCGGCAACTGCAGGATCTTCGCCAGGCCGACCCGATACGCCAGGCTCACCTCCAGCGGGTCTTCGCTGGCATGTTCGGTGGCGTAAGTCGCCGCAATCTTTTCCAGTTCACTGAGGCGAAACAGGCCGCGCCCCAGGCTCAGCAGCACCCCGGAGTTGCCTTGCCCACGGCTGGCCTGGCGCGTGGCGTTCGCCACGGCCTTGAGCACTTCGACCTGGCTGAAAATCTCTGTCGCGCCATCGACACAGTTCGCCGGATGGGCCACCAGTTGGAACACCCGCTCGCGCAACTCGACGCTGTCATGGGTCGCCTGCAAGACCTCCCAGACTCGCCGGGTCATGTCCTCGCGCACGTAACGGCTGTCGGCGGCGCCAGAGAGCTGCGCCAACAATGCCATCAGCGGCATCGATTCCGGGTCATCGCGCAGGTTGGCCCAAATCGCCCGCTTGCTGGCATCGGCCGCCGCCACCTCGTCTGGCAGCCAGGTGCGCCTGGCCTTCAGCTCAGTGAATCGTGACGAATCGTCCTCCACATAACCCATACCGATTCCCACTGCATCGCGGTAACTGATCAGGGCGCTCATCGTCGTCGAGGACAAGGGGTTGCCCCCCAGATTGATCGCCTGGCTGAACCTGCGTGTGGAGGTGAACAACCAGTCGGGCAACACCGTGATCCAGTTACTGCGCAGGTCGACCTGTTCCAGATGGGCCAGACGTGCGATCCCGGTGGGCAGGTCCACCAGCTTGGCATCCTCCAGTAACAGGGTCTGCAAGTCGCGCATGTTGCTTACGTCCAGATGCGACTCGATGGGGTTGTGGCTCAAGTCCAACAGACACAACGTGCTCATGTCGGCCAGCTTGCGCCGGGTGTACTCAGTCAGCGCCAACTGATTATGGGGCAAGGCCAGGCTGTTGAGTTCGGGCATGCGCGACAGGTACTCGGGCAGGCGGGTCAGGCGGTTGCGGTCCAGGTTCAGGCGCCGCACGCCCTTGAAGCACTTCAGAAAATAAGCCACGTCATCGCCCAGGCGCATGTTTTTCAGGGACAGTTGCCGCACATGGTCGAAGCGGATCTCGGGGGGCAGGTTCGGCAATGCCCCCACGCGCATGCCATCCAGTGTCAGCCCCGGCACGGGCACTTGGTGATCATCGAGCACAAAGCTCTGGCGGCGCCAACAGGCTTCGATCCGCTCGGCCACTTGCTGGCGGCTGTGACGGATATCAGCCATGCCCGGCTGCGCCGCCAGGTCGCCGACGTTGTTCTTCCAGTGCTTGAGGATCGAGCGCAGAAGCGTCAGGTCAGCCTGCAGGCGCGCGACGGCCTTGGCTTGGGCCAGGGCGTCGGTCCCCAGGCTTTGCAATAACTCGGCTGCCTGGACATCACTGAACAAGGGATAAATTTTCTGTACCTTGCCCACCAGCGGCCGCGGGCTGGCCGGTGAATCAGACATGCGACAGGGAACCTCCAGGGCCAGGGGCTCGCTCGCCTGATCGGAGAAAGCTTCCCCCGCCACCACACGCTCGCTCTGCGCCCGGGCAGCCAGGCGGCGGCGCAGCCTCCAAGCGTTTTCGCCAGGATGCAACGGCAACTCCAGAGCGCTGCGCTGGGTAACCGAGAGCGTTTGCATGATCGCCTCGAACAACCCGTCGGAACCGGCCTGGGCAGCCCCCATGCTCACCCCGTGGGCATCGAACGGCGTGAATCCCGCGCCCGAGCTGACCACCACCCGACGCACGCTCGCGCCCTCCCTCGCCCCCAGGGCCAACAACGGCCCGGCGGGTGAACCCTGGCGCAACTCTACTTGCAGTGTGCTGTCCCAGCCGTCGAGGTGCGGCAGCATGCGTACCGCCACGCACTGGGTGTCCAGACCGGCCAACTCCGGCTGCTCGAAACCGGCCAGGGCACGGTCCAGGCGCTGTGCCTCCAGGCTCACGCGCACCGACTCTGCCAGGGCCATGGGCACCCGCTGGTTGTCCCGCAGGGCTTGAAGCTCCACGGAGGACGCCTGGGCCATCAACTCGCGCATCACGCGGGTGGGCAATGGCGGGTAGGCCTCGCGCAACGGCGCGCCGCCCTCGGGCACCGGCCCGTCGTAGGCCTGGTACAGCTGCTCAAACAACGGTTTGCGATCAGCCTTGAGGTGCGCGAGCAATTGACGCGCCAATGCCGCGTGCTCGTCATTGGCGGCCACCCCTTCGCCCAACAGACCGGCCTTGCGTGGCGCATCCAGGCCAGACAGCAACACATCAAACACCTGCCCCTGCGCCACGGCCTGCTCGCAGAGGCTCAAACGCCCGGCGGCATCAAACGGGCCAGCGGCGGGATAACGCGCCGTAACGCAACCCTGGGCATCCAGCACCTCGAAATAATGGCCCTCGGGCCAGCCCGACAGCAGCGGCAACGCGTGCATCTGGGTGGTCGCACTTGGCCCATTGAGGTAAGCGCCACGCTCCAATAGCCAGACCAGGTCGCGAATCGACTGCTCCAGCCTGAAGCGCTCGTACAGATCACGAAAGCGCGCCGGAAAAGGCAAGCACTCCTGCGCCAGGTGATACCCCCAGCGGTGGGGCTTATCCATGATGTCCTTGACCAGCCGCAGCTTGCGCGATTCCAGCGCAGGGTGGCGACTGCTCGGCTCCAGGCGGGAAAACAGATAGTCCTGGTCTTCCCACTCCTCGGGGTCCTCGAACGAAAAACGCCAGGCCCCCTCGCCGTTGTGCACCATCGGCGGCCGATAGGCCGCCTGCCGCGTACGGTGGCTGGCCCGCCACACACCCTGCTGCGGTTCGTAGGTCACCTGATGCAGGTTGTCGCCGACTTTGACGTATGAGCGAGCGCCCACCTTGTACACGCCCTGGGCGTCGGCTGGCACATCGTCGATCAGGTGTTGATCGTGGGAATACTGCCCGATGTCAGGGTGCCACAGCCGTGGCTGTCCATCCGTCGAACGCACCGCTTCCAGCGACTTGAAGTAACCGGCATAGCTTTGCCGGGTGCGCTTGAGTACGTTGCCCACGACCTTGGTCCCCGCAGCGAACAACACCATTGAGGTAATGTCCTGCGCCACGGCTACCAACTGCTTGAGCGCCTCCTCCTTGTCGCCACGGCGCCAATCCTCAATGCCCTCATACACCTCGCCGAGCATCTGCCCCACCGCCACGCTCGTCATCAACAGGCCCAATGCCGGGACAACAAAGCCGGCGAGATTAAGCAGCGTCAGCCCCGCGTCCAGGTAGTCCAGCAGACGCTGTTTGCGCACCTGCTCATCCACATCCGCCACCGGGACCGCCAGGGTCCGGGCGTCGATCTGCAATTTGCCCGCGTAGGTGGCAAAAAAGTGCTGCCCCAGGCTGGTGGTGATGGGCTTGGCCTCCAACACGCCCAGGGTACGGTGCTGGTCAAAGCGACGGAAAAAGTCGACCCGGTCTATTTCCCCCAGGTACCCCGTGAAAAAGGTGCGGTAGGTGCTGACTTCCAGCTTCAGATCCAGATAGAGCTTGAAGTCGTTGAGCGATGGGTACTCAAAAAAAGGTCGCCCCGGCTCATTGGGCATGTACACCACACAGGGCTCCTGCGGGTAATCGGCAATCGGCCGGCCAGAAAACACCAGCACACTCCACAGGCAGCAATCCAGCGCATTCAAACCCTGCCAGATGACCTGGCGCCCTTGAAACATCAGGCCCCTGGCCTGCACGGGGTCCATCTTGCGATCCAGCAGGGTGCATAACAGGCCATAGGTAGCGGCGGTGATATCGCCGCGCATGCAGGCAATGTGCGCGTCGATTTTCAGATCCAGGGTTTTCATCCAACCGATATCGAGCGCCACCCCATTGAAATAGGCGTCATCGTCGGGCTCGCCAACGTGGAGGTTGAACACGTCACTGATGTGCTGCTGATACAGGCTGCCGACATCAAGATCCCGGCAGCCCTTGGCAAATGCCTGCACGGAGACAGGGATCATCCCACCCAGGCCTGAACCCGATTGCAGCCGCGACGGCGGCGCAAAATGCGCCTCTTGCGCTTCCGCCTCGGTAAAGTTCTGCAGGGCCATGTGCAACAGGGTCTGCTGCTCCAGCTTGACACTGCGGACATATTCCAGCGGCAGCACGTCTTTCTGGTATTCGTAGAAAGCCCGCACAAACAGGTCCTTGTGCGGCTCGACCGTGACCTGCCATTGCCTCTGGCAGTAGGCCTTCAACTGCGCACTGCAAAACTCATCCAGTGAGCGCAATGGGCGCAAGCGTCCTGCGACGGCGGCCCTGGCCTCGTCAAGCTGCGCGGCCTCCCGTTCCAGCGCCTCCAGCACCCCTTTTGGGGCGTTCAACATCCAGCCCGGCAGGCGCTTTTGCAGGACCTCGGCCTTGGACAGGTCGCGGGTGATTTCCAGCAACGCCGCTTGTAGCTGGCGCTGCGTCAATTGAGTACATGTCTTGGTCAAATCATCCTGGTCCGGCATGCGCAATGTCCTTTATTGCCCGTTAATCAACCATCCACCATAACCCGACGCAAGCCTTTGAATTTACGCAGATAGTTGATCGTTAGCGGGTGCTTTACAGAGGTTTTTTGCGTGCAACCATCAGCGGGCTACCACCACAGGCCGGCGCGGATCGGCCGGCGCTCCCGCGATCGGCTAGAATGGCCGCCTTGTCTTTGCCGAGTTGCCCATGAACCCCGTATCGCCAAATGCCCAGCTTGACTGGGACGACCAGGGACGCCCGCGCTCGCGGGTCTTCGACGACGTGTACTTCTCCGACCAGTCGGGCCTGGACGAAACCCGTTATGTGTTCCTTGAACAGAACCACCTGCAGCAGCGCTTTGCCGCGCTGCCCGAGGGTGGGCGGCTGGTGATCGGCGAGACCGGCTTTGGTACCGGGTTGAATTTCCTGTGCGCCTGGCAGCTGTTTGACCAGCACGCAGCGCCCGGCGCCCGCCTGCATTTTGTCAGTGTCGAAAAGTACCCCCTGAGCCGTGCCGACCTGCAACGTGCCCTGGCCCTGTGGCCGGAACTCAAGTCGTGGGCCGACCAACTGCTGGCGCAATACGTGGCCATTCACCAGGGCTTCCAGCGCCTGGTGCTGGACGCAGGACGCGTGACCCTGACGCTGTTGATTGGCGATGCCCTGGAACAACTGCCGCAACTGGACGCGCAGGTCGATGCGTGGTTTCTCGACGGCTTTGCCCCGGCGAAAAACCCCGACATGTGGACCGCCGAACTGTTTGCCGAACTGGCCCGACTCGCGGCACCGGGCTCGACGATCAGTACCTTCACCAGCACCGGCTGGGTACGGCGCCTGCTCAATGGCGCCGGGTTCAAGATGAAGCGCACGCCGGGCATCGGTCACAAGTGGGAAATCCTGCGTGGCGAATTCCTCGGCTGGCCGTCGCAAACACCCGCGCCGCCAGCGATCAAGCCCTGGTTCGCCCGCCCGCCGGCGCACCGCGGTGAACGCCGGGCCCTGGTCATCGGCGGCGGCATGGCCGGTTGCACCACCGCGGCCAGCCTTGCGGCGCGGGGTTGGCAGGTCAGCCTGCTGGAGCGCCATGACGGCCTGGCGCAAGAAGCCTCAGGCAATCCTCAGGGTGTGCTGTACCTCAAGTTGTCCGCCCATGGCACCGCGCTGTCGCAGATGATTGTCAGTGGTTTTGGTCATACCCGCCGCCTGCTCCAGCATTTGCAGCGCGGGCTCGACTGGGACAATTGCGGGGTCTTGCAACTGGCCTTCAACCCCAAGGAGACCGCACGCCAGGCGCAATTGGCAGCAGCCTTCGATCCGCAGTTGGTCCATCAACTGGATCAGCAGCAGGCGCAGGCGCAGGCCGGTATCGGCCTTGAGTCGGGCGGCTTGTTCTACCCCGAGGGCGGCTGGGTCCACCCGCCCGCTTTGTGCGAATGGCAGGCGCGTCAGCCGGGCATCGAGATCCTGACCCTTCATGATGCCCTGGACCTGCGCAAGGTCGATGACCAATGGCAAGCCTTTGACGGCGAGCGGTTGCTGGCCAGCGCACCGGTGGTGGTGCTGGCCGGGGCGGCCGAGGTCAAGCGCTTTGCGGCGAGTGCCCAATTGCCCCTCAAACGGATCCGCGGGCAAATCACCCGCGTGCCACAGACCGGCAGCAGTCAAAGCCTGGCCACCGTGGTTTGCGCCGAAGGCTACGTGGCCCCGCCTCGCCTGGGTGAACACACGCTGGGGGCCAGCTTCGATTTCAAGAGCGACGACTTGACTGCCACCGCCGCCGACCACGCGGGCAACCTGGCACTGCTTGCGGCAATCTCGCCCGACCTGGCCGCACGCCTGCAAGCCTCCAGCCTCGCCCCGGACACCCTGCAAGGCCGTGCCGCGTTCCGCTGTACCAGCCCGGACTACCTGCCGATTGTCGGGCCGTTGGCCGACAGCCCGGCCTTCGCCGAGGCCTACGCGGCCCTGCGCAAGGATGCGCGCCAGACGCCCGACATAGCCTGCCCCTGGCTGGACGGCCTGTACGTCAACAGCGGCCATGGCTCCCGTGGGCTGATCACCGCACCGTTGAGCGCCGAGCTACTCGCCGCCTGGCTCGACAACGAGCCACTGCCCTTGCCCCGAAGCGTGGCCGAAGCCTGCCACCCGAATCGTTTTGCCCTGCGCACGTTGGTGCGCAGCAATGTGACCGGGCATTCAAGCTAACGGCAAACCGCAGCCGACCAACTCTTGGTATTTCAACGCCTCCTCGGTGAGGCGTTCCAGCTCTGCTTGTTCGGCTAGCCTCTGCTCCCTGAGTACCTCATTCATCTGGTCGCGATAGGACACGTCATCCAGGGTCAGGCCCTGGTCGAACACCGCTTGCAGACGTTGGTCGTAGGGCTCGTTCACCTGCTCGAACCCATGACTGAAGGTGCGCTTGAGATAGCCGACCCAGAATGGCAGCTCCACCAGAAACTTCTGCAACGCCGGCGACAACTCGGCTGCCCGCAACCGAGACTCGGCAGCGCGCAACGCCTGCGGCGTGACCCCGCCCAATCGGGAAAAGCGCATGTGCCGGGGTTGGCCCGGCAAGTAAAACTGATCGACCAGCCCGGTACGGTACGCAAGGCTGACCTCCAGCGGGTCCGACAGCGGATGCTCGTTGCTATGGGCGCGGGCCATGCCCTCCAGTTGCTCAAGGCGGAACAGGCCCTTGCCCAGGCGCAACAACGATTTGGCATTCATCTGCCCGCCTTCCAACAGCCTGGTTGCTTCGTTGACCTCAACCAATACTTCCAGATTGCTGAAACTCACTGCGGCGGCGTCGTCACAATTCAAGGGTGTGCCGGCACGCTCAAAAATCTCTTCGCGCAATTTCACATCGGCGGCAGCAGCCTCCAGTACCCGCCATACCCGACGCGCCATATCTTCACGCACCTGCATCGAATCGGCCGTGCCCCCCAGCTCGGCCAGCAGCTTGAACAGGCCGTCGGAACCGGGTTCATCATTGAGTCCCTTCCAGGCCAGCTCCTTCTCGGCCAACCCCCTGGCCCCATCCTGCGTCAACCATAGCTCCCGGGCGCGCTGCTCGTTGAGCCGGGCGATATCGTCCTCGATAAACCCCATGCCCACCCCCACGCTGTTGCGAAAGTTGCTCAACAACAGTTGACTGCGCGAATCCAGCGGGTTGTGGCGCAAGTTAATCATCTCGGCCCTTTGCCGCGTCTGGGTGAAGAGCCAGCCGGGCAACTGGGCGATGTCATTGTCACGCAGGTCAACACTTTCCAGATTAGGAATGCGCAGCAGACCACTGGGCAAATCCTTGAGCCGGCAATTGCTCAGGACCAGATGGCGCAACTCAAACATCCGACTGACCAGCGGCGGATCGATCAACGGGTTGTCGCTGAGGTTCAAGACCCTGAGCTCGCGCATATCCGCGAGCTTGGCCCGTGTGTATTCGGTGAGTTGCAAGCGGTTGCCGTTCAAGTACAAGCGTTGCAGTTCAGGCATCTGGGACAGCGCTTCGGGCAAAAGCGTCAGCTCGTTACCGGTCAGCTCCAGCGAACGTAGACCTTTGAAGTGCTTGAGAAAGTAGGCAACGTCATCGTTGAGTCCCATGCGCTTGAGCGACAGTTGCTCGATGGCGTCAAATCGGATGCTCGCCGGCAATGTCGGCAAGGGGCCAACGGCCATACCATCGAGGCTCAGGCTGGGAACCTTTTCACCGTATGCATCGGCCAGCAGCATCGCCGATTGCCAGCAGCGCTTGATCGTCTGCGCCGATTGCAGGCGGCTCCAGCGATAGTCCGCCACGGGGTTGGGTAGTTTCTCCAGCGAAGCCGTCTCGCTGCACCACAGCTTGAGCGCACGGCGCAGGGCCTCGTACTGCTGTTCAAGCGCGCCAACCGCCTTGGCCCGGGCCAGGTGATCCGGCCCCAGCCCCTGGAGGAAGGTCGCGATGCGCGCCTCATCAAACAACGGGTAGAGCTTGCGCACCTTGCGCACCAGTTCCAGCGGATGCTGGACCTGCTCCTTCCTCATCGCCTGCACGCAGGCCACCGGTTGCTCGGGCAGCGCCGCCCGTTCAGGCCAGAGGTAACGGGAAAGCTGGCCGCGTTCATCCCGCGCCTTGAATATGACTTTATTACGCAACTGAACGTCGGCGCTGCTCCCCTCCAGTTGCAACCTTGCGCGCTGTGCGGGCGCCAGGCTCTCGAGAACGGCCTGATACAAACCCTGTGGCCCGCTGAATACCTTGCGCGACACTCCGCCCTGTGAGTCGAGGGTTTCAAAACCCTTGGCCGAATGAATCAACGTCCGTCTAAATACAGCGGCCTGGTTGCCCGCCTGCCCCAGCACCCGCCCCGTCGCTGACGCTTGGCGCAATTGCAGAAAAACATCTTCGGGCCAGCCCGGCAGCCCGTCGAACAACCCCAGCGCCAGGCGCCACGTAGCCTCATCCGCCAACTCCGGCAGATGCAAGCCGAGCACGGCCTGATCTTCATACAGCGTTTCCAGGGTTTCCCGCACCCGCTGCGCCACCAGCAGCGGGATCCGCCCGGTGCGCCGCAATGCCCAGCGTTGTTCGGTCGGGATGCCAGTCATGACCTCCCACGCCAGGCGGGTCGGTAACTGCGGGTAGTGCTGCTTGAGCAGGCCATGATCACCCAGGTCGAGCCTGTCGTAATCCTCGTACAGCTTTTCGTACACCCGCCGATGATTGGGCCTGAGGGCGGCAGCCAAACGCCGCCTCAATACCGCGGGCGCCGCCTGCGCCGAATACACCCCGCCCAGCAATTGCTGGCTCTCATCGGCGTCCAGTGCCGCCAGCGTCGTGGAGATGACCTTGCCTTCGTGCAACTGTTGTTCGGTAATGTGAATACTCAGGTCTTCATAGTCGAACGGTGCCGTGTCAGGGTAGCGCTCAAGCAATACACCCTCTTGGTCCAGCACCTCGAAAAACCTTCCCTGGGGCCAGCCTTCGACCATGGGCAGCGCCAGCAACTGGGTATGCGCCGTGCTCGGGTCCGGGGATGGCTGGTGCTCCAGTTGCCAGAGCAGATCCCGGACCTTTTGATTGAGGTTGAACCGCATTGCACACTCACGAAAGCGCTCCGGCAGCGGCAGGCTTTCCAGGGCCAGTTGTTGCAGGCGGGGCGTGGTCATGTCGGTGATGCTGGCAATATCTTTCAGATGGCCGTCGGGCAGGTCTGCGAGGCTGGGGTCCAGGCGTTTGAGCAGGTACTCGGGGTCACGCCATTCGTGCAAATGCTCAAAGGTGAACTGCCAGCCGCCCTGACGATTGTGGGTCAGGAACGGGCGATACGCCGACTCGCGCAGCGGGTGCAAGGCCCGCCAGTAACCGGTGCGCTCATCAAAGGCAATGGCGTACAGCGAGCCCTCGACCTTGACATAGGACTGCCCAAGGATCTGATAGATACCCCTGGGGCTGGCCACCGTTCCTGTAATGTCCAGCGCCTGGCGATAAGGCATCGTGCGACCGCGCCACAAGCGCGAACTGCGGTCCCCTAGCTTGACGGCTTCCATCCCGTCGAAGAACCGCTGCGCATTGGCCTGCGTCTGTCGCAGTCGCCCCACTACGCTGGCACCGGCGGCGAACAACGCCATGGTGGCGAGGTTTTCTGCGACATTGACCAAATGCTTCAGCGCTTCCTGACGGTCATTGTGGCGCCAGTCCTCAACCCCCTCGAACACCTCGCCCAGCAGTTGGCCGACCGCCACGCCCATCATCAACTGGCCCAACAGCGGCACCACCAGGCCGGCCACGTTCAATAAGGTCAGGCCGACATCCATGTAGTCCTGCAAGCGCTGCTGGCGGGCCTCTTCGTCGACTTGCGCCTTGGGCACCGCCAGGACCTGCGCGTCCAGTTGCAACTTAGTCACATAGGCACTGAAAAAAAACGCCGACAAGTTACCGATGACCGGCAACGGTTCTACGGCGTAAAGGGTGCGGGTGCGGTCGAACCGCTGGAAAAAATCGAAGCGCTGCGCCTCGTCGAGGTAGCCGTTAAAAAAAAGGCGGTAGCTTTTCACCTGAAGCTTGAGGGTCAGGTAGAGCTTGAAATCCTCCAGCGACGCATACCGGTACCACGGCCTGACCGGCTCGTTGGGCATGTACACCAGAAACGGCCCGCTGGCAAAAGCGTCGTAGGTGTGATGGGAAAATATCAACACGCTCCAGATGCAAACCTCATTGATACTCACCCCATGCCAGGCCAATGGTTTGCCATCGAGCAACATCGATGTGACCTCGCTCGCGGGAAAATCCGCGCAGATCAGTTGCTGCAACAGCCGGTAAGTGGCCTCGTCGAGATCGCGCCTGGCGTAGGCAATGTGCAGATCAACCTGCATGTCCATGCACCGCGATTGACCAATCGCGGCGAGTGCCGGGTTGTAACCGCGCGTGGGGTCGACCGGCCCTTCTTCGGGCGCGGGCAGATTGAAGATCTCGCGAATATGCGCCTGGTAGGCGGCCCCCAGGTCCAGCTCACGGCAATACTGCACAAACTGCGCAGCGGTCAACGTCGGCGATGCCAGCCGTTTCGCGCCGACACGTACCACGGCGGCCTGCGGCAGGCCACCGGGTGCGGCACTGGCCGCCGCAAAGTTCTGCATGGCGGCCTGCAACAGGCTGTGCTTTTGCAGGTTCACGGTTTCTATCAGCAGGCCGCCCAGATCCGGGCCGACTCCATTCAGGTTGCGTGTGGGTACCTCCAGTGTGTCGTGGTGGATATCCAGGGTGTTCAGCGCCTTGGTGGCCAAAAAGGCTGTGAGTTGCTCGGCGCAAAACGTATCCAGGGGCTTGACGCGGTTGAGTAGCCGGCGCGCTCGCTGGCGGGGTGCCTCACTTTCCGCGTGGGCCTTTTCCAGGGCTTCAAGAGCGCCGGGCGTGGCCGCCTCCAACCACGTCGGCAACGTCTCGATCAGGGTCTGCGCCTTGTCCAGGTGGCCGGTGATATCCAGCAGGGCCCGCAACCGCTCCTCTGGCGCCACAACGCGGGGGGCCTGTTTTTGCTCGGGTGTTTGTGTCATCTACCACGTCCCTTATGACGTTGAACATGGCTCCACACCCTAAGCCCATCGCGCCTGAAAACCGATTCGAATAGCGGGGCGTTCAGCCCGCTGAACTGCCCACTATTTGTATGTCATTGCCTATCTATATACCGCCCTTCAACGCCAGGCCACGGCGTGCGATACCCGCTGCAAAAACAGCGCAGGCCATTTGCCTTATAACGCATTGTTCTAAAACTCCCGCAACACGGATGGGGTCAGTCTCTGGGTACCCGCCGTATTGACGGGTGCGTTTTTATCCCTCCCCAACGGAAAAACCGGTAAGGAATTTATGTGCGGATTAGCTGGAGAGTTACGTTTCGATGCCCAACCTGCCGACCTGGCAGCCATTGAGCGCATCACCCATCACTTGGCCCCTCGCGGCCCCGACGCGTGGGGCTTCCATGCCCAAGGGCCGATTGCCCTGGGCCATCGGCGCCTGAAAATCATGGACCTGTCGGATGGCTCCGCCCAACCGATGGTCGATGCCCAGTTGGGCCTGTCCCTGGCCTTCAACGGCGCGATCTATAACTTCCCCGAATTGCGCAGCGAACTCGAAGCCCTGGGTTACGTGTTTTATTCCGGTGGCGATACCGAAGTGCTGCTCAAGGGCTACCACGCCTGGGGCGAAGCACTGCTGCCCAAGCTCAACGGCATGTTCGCCTTCGCGATCTGGGAGCGCGACAGCCAGCGCCTGTTCATCGCCCGTGACCGCCTGGGCGTGAAGCCCTTGTACCTGTCGCGCACCGGCCAGCGCCTGCGTTTTGCCTCGGCGTTGCCAGCGCTGCTCAAGGGCGGCGATATCAACCCGATCCTCGACCCGGTGGCGCTCAACCACTACCTGAATTTCCATGCCGTGGTGCCCGCGCCGCGCACGTTGCTCGCGGGTATCGAAAAACTGCCGCCTGCCAGCTGGATGCGCATAGATGCCAACGGCACCACCGAGCAGAAAACCTGGTGGACCCTGCCCTACGGCCCCCATGAGGATGAAAAAAACCTGACCCTGGAAGACTGGACCGACCGCGTGCTCGACAGCACCCGCGAAGCCGTGGCGATCCGTCAACGCGCCGCAGTGGATGTGGGCGTGCTGCTCTCGGGCGGGGTGGATTCGAGCATGCTCGTGGGCCTGTTGCGGGAAGTGGGCGTGCAGGACTTGTCGACCTTCTCCATTGGTTTTGAAGATGCCGGCGGCGAACGTGGTGACGAATTCCAGTATTCGGACCTGATCGCCAAACACTACGGCACCCAGCATCACCAATTGCGCATCGCCGAAAGTGAGATCATCGAGCAACTGCCGGCTGCGTTCCGCGCCATGAGCGAACCGATGGTCAGCCATGACTGCATCGCCTTCTACCTGCTGTCCCGGGAAGTGGCCAAGCATTGCAAGGTAGTGCAAAGCGGCCAGGGAGCCGATGAGTTGTTTGCCGGCTATCACTGGTATCCGCAGGTGGACGGGGCCAGCGACCCTTACGCCGCCTACCGCGATGCGTTTTTTGATCGCAGCTACGACGATTACGCCGCCACTGTCGCGCCGCAATGGCTGACCGCCAATGACGCCGCCGGCGACTTCGTGCGCGAACATTTCGCACAGCCGGGGGCCGATGCCGCGGTGGATAAGGCCCTGCGCCTGGACAGCACGGTGATGCTGGTGGACGACCCGGTCAAGCGCGTGGACAACATGACCATGGCCTGGGGCCTGGAAGCCCGTACGCCGTTCCTCGACTACCGCCTGGTGGAGTTGTCGGCCCGGGTGCCGGGTAAATTCAAGCTGCCGGACGGCGGCAAGCAAGTGCTCAAGGAAGCGGCGCGCCGGGTCATCCCCAGTGAGGTCATCGACCGCAAGAAAGGCTACTTCCCGGTGCCCGGCCTCAAGCACTTGCAGCGTGACACCTTGAACTGGGTGCGTGACCTGCTGCTGGACCCAAGCCAGGATCGCGGCCTGTTCAACCCGGCGATGCTCGACCGCCTGCTCACCGATCCACAAGGCCAACTGACCCCGCTGCGCGGCTCCAAGCTATGGCAATTGGCAGCGCTGAACCTGTGGCTCAGCGAACAAGGACTCTGATTGATGAAACCTCACGCCACGGCCTACAGCCAACGCCTGCTGCGCGGCCAGGCGCCTTCCTACGAGCGCTTGCAAGCGCGCCTGGCCGAAGACGGCAGCGAACCCAGCGCGCAACCCATCGCCGTGCATTGCGGCTGGGGCCGGTTGTTGATTGGCCATACCTTCCCTGACCCGGCGAGCCTGGCCCTGGAGTTGCTCAACGAGCAGCCGGGGGAACGGGATATCGCCCTGTATGTAGCGGCGCCCCAGCAGATCCTCGGGATCGATCCACAGCAGTTGTTCCTTGATCCGTCCGACACCCTGCGCCTGTGGTTCACCGACTACCGCCCGGCGACCCGAGTGTTTCGTGGCTTCCGCATTCGTCGGGTACAGAGCGAAGCCGACTGGCAGGCCGTCAATCGCCTGTACCAGGGCCGCGGCATGTTGCCGGTGGATGCCAACCTGTTGACCCCGCGCCATGAAGGTGGCCCGGTGTACTGGCTGGCCGAGGACGAAGACAGCGGCGCGGTGATCGGCAGCGTCATGGGCCTCAATCATCAAAAGGCCTTCCACGATCCGGAAAGCGGCAGCAGCCTCTGGTGCCTGGCCGTAGACCCGCAATGCTCGCGGCCGGGGGTCGGTGAAGTGCTGGTGCGCCATCTGATCGAGCACTTTATGAGCCGTGGCCTGAGTTACCTGGACCTGTCGGTATTGCATGACAATCGCCAGGCGAAAAGCCTCTACGCCAAGCTCGGCTTTCGTGCCCTCACCACCTTCGCGATCAAGCGCAAGAATGGCATCAACCAACCGCTGTTCCTCGGCCCGGGGCCTCAGGCGGGGTTCAATCCCTATGCGCGGATCATTGTCGAAGAAGCCCACCGACGCGGGATCGACGTGCAGGTAGATGACGCCGATGCCGGGCTGTTTACCCTCAGCCATGGCGGGCGGCGGGTGCGCTGCCGCGAGTCGTTGAGCGACCTGACCAGCGCCATCAGCATGACCCTGTGCCAGGACAAAAGCCTGACCCACAAAACCCTGAGCGCCGCCGGTTTGAAATTGCCGTCTCAGCAACTGGCCGCCAGCGCCGACGATAACCTGGAGTTCCTCGACGAACACCAGCGCATCGTGGTCAAGCCGCTGGACGGGGAACAGGGCCAGGGCGTGGCCGTGGACTTGCAGACCATCGAAGAAGTGCAAAGCGCTATCGAGGCGGCGCGCCAGTTTGACTCGCGGGTATTGCTGGAGAGCTTCCACGAAGGCCTGGACCTGCGCATCCTGGTCATTGGTTTTGAAGTGGTGGCCGCCGCCATCCGCCGCCCGGCCCAGGTGATCGGTGACGGCAAGCACAGCGTCGGTGCGTTGATCGAAGTGCAGAGCCGCCGACGCCAGGCGGCCACCGATGGCGAAAGCCGCATCCCCATGGACGACGAAACCCTGCGCACCTTGAAAGCGGCGGGTTACGGCTACGACAGCATTTTGCCTTCCGGCGAAGTGCTGGCCGTGCGGCGCACCGCCAACCTGCACACCGGTGGTTGCCTGGAAGATGTCACGGCGATCCTGCACCCGACCCTGGCAGACGCTGCCGTGCGTGCCGCGCGCGCCCTCGACATTCCCATGGTGGGCCTGGACCTGATGGTGCCGGCCGCCGACCAGCCGGAATATGTATTTATCGAAGCCAATGAGCGCGCCGGCTTGGCCAATCATGAACCGCAACCGACTGCGGAGAAATTCGTGGATCTGTTGTTTCCCCATAGTCAGTCCACGGCTTGAGATAGGCGTTGACTGGTCGGCCCTCATCGCGGGCAAGCCCGCTCCCACAGTGGTACGCGATCAACTGTAGGAGCGGGCTTGCCCGCGATGAGACCAGCCCAGGCACCAATACCCTCAGCCCCCTCATCGAAACCATCGATGCCCTCAACTCATCAGGAGTTTCCATGACCCGAACCATCCCCGAACCGGATCTCAACTACCTGCAGAAAGTTCTGCTGGAAATGCTCGCCATCCCCAGCCCCACCGGCTTTACCGACACCATCGTGCGTTACGTCGCCGAGCGTCTCGAAGAACTGGGCATCCCCTTTGAAATGACCCGTCGCGGAACCATCCGCGCCACCCTCAAGGGCCAGCAGAACAGCCCGGACCGCGCGGTTTCCGCGCACCTGGACACCATCGGCGCTGCCGTGCGGGCGATCAAGGACAATGGCCGCCTGACCCTGGCCCCCGTGGGCTGCTGGTCCAGCCGCTTTGCCGAAGGCAGCCGCGTGAGCCTGTTCACCGACAATGGCGTGATCCGCGGCAGCGTCCTGCCGCTGATGGCTTCCGGGCACGCGTTCAATACCGCCGTGGATGAAATGCCGATCAGTTGGGACCATATAGAACTGCGCCTGGATGCCTACTGCACCACCCGTGCCGATTGCGACTCCCTGGGGATCAGTGTCGGCGACTTCGTGGCCTTCGACCCGCTGCCGGAGTTCACCGAAAGCGGCCATATCAGCGCCCGTCACCTGGATGACAAAGCCGGGGTCGCCGCCTTGCTGGCGGCGCTCAAGGCGATCGTCGACAGCGGTGAACCGTTGCTGATCGACTGCCACCCGCTGTTCACCATCACCGAGGAAACCGGCAGCGGCGCGGCGGCGGCATTACCCTGGGATGTCAGCGAGTTCGTCGGCATCGACATTGCACCGGTCGCCCCCGGCCAGCACTCCAGCGAGCATGCCGTGAGCGTCGCGATGCAGGATTCCGGCGGGCCCTACGACTATCATTTGTCCCGTCACCTGCTGCGCCTGGCCGCCGACCATGAATTGCCGGTACGCCGCGATCTGTTTCGCTATTACTTCAGCGATGCCCACTCGGCCGTGACGGCCGGGCACGATATCCGCACGGCGCTGCTGGCCTTTGGCTGCGATGCGACCCACGGTTACGAGCGGACCCATATCGACAGCCTGGCGGCATTGAGTCGCCTGCTTGGCGCCTACATCCTCAGCCCGCCGGTATTTGCCAGCGATGCCCAGCCCGCCCAGGGTTCCCTGGACCGCTTCAGCCATCAACTGGAGCACGAGACGCAAATGGAGAGCGACACCCGCGTGCCGTCGGTGGATAGCCTGGTCGGGCAGAAATCCTGAAGCTGGCAACAATGATCCCGGCACAGTAGGATCGCCGGGATCAACCATTTGAGGCTTGTATGCTGATTCCCCACGATGCACTTGAAGTCGACACCCTGACCCGCCTCATTGAAGACTTCGTCACCCGCGACGGCACCGATAACGGCGACGACACGCCCCTGGAAACCCGCGTACTGCGTGTACGCCAGGCGTTGACCAAGGGCCAGGCGCTGATCGTTTTCGATCCGGAGAGTGAACAGTGCCAACTGATGCTCAAGCACGACGTGCCCAAGCATCTGTTCGACTAAGGGTTGGGCACGGGCACCGGATGGGTCGCCAGCGGAGGCCCCTGCTGGTTGCGGATTTTTTCGTAGACCTCCGCCCGATGCACATTGACCCCTGCCGGCGCTTCCACGCCGAGTTTCACCTGGAAGTTGTTGACCTCCAGGATCCGCAGGGTGATGTGATCGCCGATGGAAATGATTTCGCCTACGGTGCGGCTAAGTACCAGCATGGCGTTTGTCCTTTGAAAGTTACCGGACATCGACCATGCGCCCTCCCCCATGCCCCATCAATGCCTTGCCAGCTAAACAGACCTCCCCTACAAGCCCTGGTTAACTTTACTGACAGACAAATATAAAAAACGCCGCAAAAGAGCAAAAAACCAAACGCACCGTTTACTCTGTGGCGAGGGGGCTTGTCCCTAGCCACAATAAGCGCCTGAGCCACACTTGCCCCTGCGCCCGTTAACTTTTGACCGACTGGGCCTTGGCGCGCATTTTTTCCGACATGCTGGTCATTTCGTCATACAGCAACTGCGGGTTTTTCTGCTTCAAGGCCCAGGCCATCCGCCCTTGTTCATGGGGCAGGATCATGAACTCACCGGCCGCCACGCGCTGGTAGATGTAATCGGCGATGTCCGCCGCCGTGATCGGCGAGCTTTCCAGCAGCTTGCCGACCTGGGCCTTCATCGCCGGGGTGGGGCCGCGGAACGAGTCCAGCAGGTTGGTCTGGAAGAACGACGGGCAAACCACATGTACCCCGACTTCCTGCTGCTTGAGTTCCACCAACAGGCTTTCCGAAAGCGCCACCACACCAGCCTTGGCCACGTTGTAGTTGCTCATGGCCGGGCCTTGCATCAGCGCCGCCATCGAGGCGATGTTGATGATCCGGCCCTTGCTTTTTTCCAGCAGCGGCAGGAAGGCCTTGCAGCCCTTGACCACGCCCATCAGGTTGATTGCGATCTGCCAGTCCCAATCCTCCAGGGACAATTCACTGAAGAACCCACCGGAGGCGACCCCGGCGTTGTTGACGATCACATCGATACCGCCCAGCTTGACTTCGCAGGCCTGGGCAAAGGCAGTGAGCTGGCTGTAGTCACGCACGTCGCAGCGCTGGATAAAGCCATCGCCACCGGCCTGGCGCACCAGCGCGAGGGTTTCCTGCAAACCCGGCTCACTGACATCCGACAAGGCCAGTTGCCAACCTTCGCGGGCCCAGCGCAGAGCGATTTCGCGACCCAGGCCGGATCCGGCGCCAGTGATCATCATGCGATTTTGCATAGGAAGTAGCCTTGTGGTTCAGGGAAGAAGTACGCGCCAGTGTAGCGAAGGTTATTCACCGCCCCATGCACCATCAAGTTGCTGAATGCCGCGGGCAAACCAAGGGCCCGGTCGGATGCCAGGGCCTGGGGTTAGTTCAATCTTTTTAAACTAAGTGCGAAGCCGCACTGCAATTAAAAAGGAAATAAGCCAACGGCCAAATCGCTTTAAAAAAACAGGGAATTTTCTGCAAAGTGCAGGAGTCGGATTGGTTAAGGCAGCCGTTTTAGATGTGCGGCTCTGACAATTAACAATCAGGTCTTTTCAGAAGACGAATAAGGAAAACAACCTATGAGCCTCATTCTTATCATTGTTCTGATCCTCCTGCTGGTCGGCGGCCTGCCGGTGTTCCCGCACTCGCGCAACTGGGGTTATGGGCCATCGGGTATTCTCGGTACGGTGCTGGTGGTGCTGTTGATTCTGTTGTTGCTGGGCAAGATATAACGGCGTTGATTGCATAACTGTAGGAGCGAGCTTGCTCGCGAAGAACTCAGCCGCACTGCGGTTATCCAGAACAAACGTGTTGCCTGGGCATTTTTCGCGAGCAAGCTCGCTCCTACAAAAAAAAGATGCAAAAAAAGAGGCCTTGAAGAAGGCCTCTTTTTTATTGCCTGGCGATTAGTCCGGCTTGCCGTCTACCACGCCTGCGGTGTTATCCAGCAGGCTCTTGGTAGCGGTCTGCAGGAACGACTCAAGTTTCTGCTTGAGTTGTGCCTCATCCGCCGACTCAGGGATTACCTTGCCGGTAGGGTTGGCGCCCAGTTCGTATTGCCACAGTTTCGGTGGCATCTCCTTGGGCAATACCAACACACGGTCAGCCGTGAGCAAGGCCACGGTCTGGTCGCTGCCCGATGGCTTGATCACGCCAAAGCCCTTGTCGCCTTCCGGCAGGTTGAGCAGGTCACGGCCCCAGCACTGGTGACGGGTTTCGCCGCCCAGGCGGCCCATGATGGTCGGCACGATGTCGATCTGCGTACCCACGGTGTGGTCGCGCACGCCGAACTTGTCCTGCATGCCCGGGGCAATCAGCAGCAGTGGCACGTTGAAGCGGCCCAGGTCCATTTCGGTGATCTGTTGCTCGTTACCAAAACCATGGTCGCCGACGATCACAAACAGGGTGTCCTTGAAGTACGGCTCTTTGCGGGCCTTCTCGAAGAACTGGCCCAGGGCCCAGTCGGAGTAGCGCATGGCCGTCAAATGTTCGTTGAGGCGGCCACGATCAGTCACCGGCTCGACCGGCAACGGCGTCGGCAAGGCGTACGGCGTATGGTTGGACAGGGTTTGCAGCAGTGCGTAGAACGGCTTGCCGCCCTCGCGCGCCTTCAACTCTTGCAGGCCACGGTCGAACATGTCCTGGTCGGACACGCCCCAGGTCGGATCGGAGAACACCGGGTCGACGAAGTCATTGCGGCCAATGAAGTTGGTCATGCCCTGGTTGCTGAAGAAGCCCGACTGGTTATCCCAGGCGAAGTCGCCGTTGTAGACATACACATCGTCGAAATCGCGGGCACTGAGCAATTGCGGCAAGCCCGACAACTTGTGGCTGCCTTCCGGGGTCTGCATCAGGTATTCGAAGCCTGGCAGGTTCGGGAAGCACGCCATGGTGGCGAACATGCCCTGGTGGGTGTGGGTGCCGTTGGAGAAGAAACGGTCGAACAGCAGGCCTTCCTTGGTCAACTCATCGAAGTACGGCGTGATCTTGCCGTTGCTGCCCAACGCGCCCACCGAGTGACCGGCGAAGCTTTCCATCAGGATCACCACGACGTTCTTGATCGGCAGGGTCTTCTCGGCCGGTGGCGTGAAGTCACGGCGCACGGCGGCGGTGTCGGTATCCACCAGTTTTTCGTCAGGCAACACCAGCATGTCACGCACGGTCTGGGTGGCCAGCGGTTGCTCCAGGGTGGCTTTCCAGACGTTCTCGCGATGCTCGGAGAAACGCGCCTTGGCCGCACCGATCAGTGACAGCGTACCGTTGAGGCCCAGGTGGTTGGCGAAGTTGGAGTCGGTGGTGTAAACGTCACCCCAACGCAGCGGCGGGCCCTGGCGCAGGGTGCCACGCGCGGCGACCACGGCAATCAGCAAGCACACCACGAACACGGCGATGCGGCTGTACCACGGGGCAACCTGGCGGGTGCCGACGGTGCCACCGCTGAACGGGCCACGGGGCCGCGTTGCACGATCAGCGCCTTTGAAGGCGATGCTCAGGATAAACGTACCCACGGCCCAGCCCAGCAGGTAGCGCACCACCGGGAAGCCGTACCAGAGCATGCTCATCACGGTTTTCGGATCTTCCTTGACGTACTGGAAGACCAGGCCGTTGAGGCGCTGGTGGAACTCGCGGTAGAAGTCCATCTCCATCAGGCCAAGGAACAGCGCGATGCTGGAAACCACGGTCAGCCACAACCGGAAGAACCCGCGGGCGGCCATGGCGCGCACGCTGAACAGCGCCAGGATCAGCGGGATGCTCAGGTACACCACCAGGCGCAAGTCCAGGCGCAGGCCGTTGACGAACGCTTCAAGGAAGGTCGAGGCCGGGGTGTCGAGCATCATGTCGCTGTTGTAGACCAACAGCCCGAGGCGCAGCAGGGAGAGCATCACCATCATGACCAGCGCGCAAAGCAGCGTGTAGGCCAGGTGGGATTTGACGGTGGGTTGCAGCAGGCGATTAGAAGCTCGCTGCTGATTCAGGGCGTCCGGGTTTGCCATGTTGTTTGAGGACCCATTGGAAGTTTAAGTGGCGAAATAATGCAGCGGCGTCCTGCCCCGGCCAGTAAAGGCACAGGGTCCAGGGTATTACGCGGTGGGCAGATGGTGCCCGATCAACGTCGGCAACGCTATTGATTACTCATCGCGCAGGGCTCCTGGCGGCACAGAGGGACCGTGGCAGGAAAATAAAGCGGGGGAATTGTCTTGGATGAAGTGTGAAAATTTTGTGCAGCGAATATCCAGATACACAAATCTAATGGATGCGGGGTACAAAAATGTGGAGGTGGGTTTGTTCGCGTGTCAGCCAATTAATCGGGTACTGATGGGGCATTAGGATCTGCACAAGTTGCTCTTTTGGGGGGGTGTACATATCCATTGCTGTGGTCACGGCGGCTATTGGTTCCGCTCTTACAGCGGGTCACTTTCGAAGAGCGCGAAAGTAACCAAAGCGCTCATGCCCCACCACTCGGTGCCTCGCCTAGGCTCGGCATGCCCGCAGTCAGGCATTGCTCCGTGGGCCCGCCGCGATCGGCCATCCATGGCCGTGTCGCGGCTACCCCGGCATCCTGCCGGGGTGCCCAC
>Ga0265296_1000897_pt1 | contig 38575 bp, 40 predicted proteins | sample MunlanPumphouse1_FD_189073 | JGI IMG/M metagenome (GOLD analysis project Ga0265296, IMG submission 189073) | Groundwater microbial communities from a municipal landfill in Southern Ontario, Canada - Pumphouse #1 | ecosystem: Environmental > Aquatic > Deep subsurface > Groundwater | place...
GCTTCGCCATCTGCCGGGTGCAACCCTGCCGAAGGCTCGTCAAGCACATAGACCACGCCGAAAAGCTGTGACGACAATTGCGTGGCAAGCCGCAAGCGCTGCAGCTCTCCGGAGGAGAGCGTCGGCGTGCTGCGGTCGAGCGAAATGTAGCCAAGGCCAAGATCGATCAGCGGGTCCAGCCGCTCGATCAATTCGCAGGCAAGGCGTTGGGCGGCGATCCGCTTCTCGTCGGAGAGATTGGGCGTGCGGCGTACGTCGGGCGCGCTCTTGTGCGCAGAGCCGCCCGCCGCAACCCGTTGTTCGACCGCTGCATCGCGGGCCGCTTTTTCCAGAACATGGCCCTTTGAGGGGGCGGAGACCGCCCCATACGCGCCCTGGGCGACGGGCATCAGCAAATCCTTCAACCTGAGCACCGTCAGGTCGCCGAACTCGGCAATGTCGAGGCCGGCGAATTTGACCGACAGGGCTTCGCGCTTTAGGCGCTTGCCGTCGCAGGTCGGGCAATCGCGGCCGATGATATATTGCGAGACGCGCTTCTTCATCAACGCGCTTTTCGTGTTGGCAAAAGTTTCCAGCACATAGCGGCGCGCGCCGGTGAAGGTGCCCTGGTAGCTCGGCTCCATGCGGCGCTTGAGCGCCGTCCGGGCCTTTTCGGGCGTCAGGCCCGCATAGACCGGCACCGTCGGCGCCTCTTCAGTGAAGAGGATCCAGTCGCGATCCTTTTTCGGCAGGTCGCGCCACGGCGTATCGACGTCATAGCCGAGCGAAACGAGGATATCGCGCAGGTTCTGGCCATGCCAGGCGGTCGGCCAGGCGGCGATCGCCCGGTCGCGAATGGTGAGGCTGTCGTCAGGAACCATCGTTTCTTCGGTCGCGTCATAGACGCGCCCGATGCCGTGACAGGTCGGGCAGGCGCCGGCGACCGTGTTGGGGGAGAAATCCTCCGCAAAGAGCATCGGCTGATGGCGCGGATATTCGCCGACGCGGGAATAGAGCATCCGCACCAGGCTGGAGAGCGTCGTCACGCTGCCGACCGAGGATCGCGCGTTGGCCGAGCCGCGCTGCTGCTGCAACGCGACTGCAGGCGGCAAACCGTCGATCGCGTCGACCTCCGGCACGCCGGCCTGGTCGATCAGGCGACGGGCATAAGGCGCAACCGATTCCAGATAACGCCGCTGGGCTTCGGCATAAAGGGTGCCGAACGCGAGCGATGACTTGCCCGAGCCCGATATGCCGGTGAACACCACGAAGGCGTCGCGCGGTACATCGACGTCAATATTTTTAAGGTTATTCTGGCGCGCGCCGCGAACCTGAACGCAAGTGGGCGGCCCTGTATACCCATGATCGGTGGCCGGCGTCGTCGCGTGAATGTCCTTGCTCTTCAATTCAGTCTTCCTGCCCAATACGCCCGTGCGGCCCGTGTTTCATCACAGTCGGGTAGCAGATGAATGCATTTCCGACGCAATACATCCAACGGCCAGACTGGCCCGATGTTCGGCACCTTTGAAATATTTCTCCAGCATCAGACAAAGGTTACGACAAAACCATTTTTCCCGTTTCGTCGCGCGACGAGGCCACACACACTCCGCTGGTAAGCGCCTGGGCCAGGCGGCCCTGGTCCGTGCCGCTATCGGCATGTAACGACCGCACTTCGGCGCTTGTTACCGCATCGCGACGCGTTGCCCATTTGCCAGAGCGCGCGTCATCATGGCCGGGGTCGGGCCATGATGACGGCCGAGTTGTCGATCCGGGCGCTTCGCGCCGCTTCGGATCGACCGGTCAGTAGTGAATGACCGAGCGGATCGACTTGCCTTCGTGCATCAGTTCGAAGGCCTCGTTGATCTCCTCCAAACCCATCGTGTGGGTTACGAACGGGGCCAGATCGATATCGCCTCTCATCGCGTCCTCGACCATGCCGGGGAGCTCTGTCCGTCCCTTGACGCCCCCGAAAGCGGACCCCTTCCATACGCGGCCCGTGACGAGCTGGAATGGGCGGGTGGAGATTTCCTCGCCCGCGCCGGCAACGCCAATCACGATCGACTGACCCCAGCCACGGTGCGCTGATTCGAGCGCGGCGCGCATGACGTGGACGTTGCCGATGCACTCGAAAGTATGATCGATGCCCCAGCCCGTCATCTCGATCAGCACTTGCTGGATGGGCTTGTCATGGTCCTTGGGGTTGATGCACTCGGTCGCACCGAACTGGCGCGCCAGCTCGAACTTGGACGGATTGGTGTCGATGGCGATGATGCGACCCGCCTTCGCCTGGCGCGCACCCTGAATCGCCGCGAGGCCGATGCCGCCGAGGCCGAACACGGCGACCGAGTCTCCGGGCTGGACCTTGGCGGTATTGTGGACTGCGCCGATGCCGGTCGTGACGCCGCAGCCGAGCAGGCAGACATGTTCGGGGTTTGCCTCGGGGTTGATCTTGGCGAGCGAGACTTCGGCGACGACAGTATATTCACTGAAGGTTGAACAGCCCATGTAATGATAGAGAGGCTGACCATTGTACGAAAAGCGGGTGGTCCCATCGGGCATCAAGCCCTTGCCCTGCGTCTCGCGGACAGCGACGCACAGGTTCGTCTTTCCCGACAGGCAGAAGTCGCACTTGCCGCACTCGGCGGTGTAGAGCGGAATCACGTGATCGCCCGGCCCGACGCTGGTGACGCCTTCACCGACCTCGACAACGATGCCCGCGCCCTCGTGGCCCAGAACCACCGGGAAAACACCCTCCGGATCACTCCCCTCCAGCGTGTACGCGTCGGTGTGGCATACACCGGTGTGCGTCACCCGGATGAGGACTTCGCCCTTCCGGGGTGGGGCGACATCGATCTCGACGATTTCGAGTGGCTTGCCCGCCTCGAAGGCTACAGCGGCGCGAGATTTCATGTTGGGATACCCTCGTTGAGTTAAACTGATTGCTGGTGCGAGGCCGTTGCGACAGCGCAAATTCGTCGACATTCTCATACTGCTAGGGAGTATCTTTATCATACTCCCTAGCAGTATACAACAGGTGTCCTAACGAGGATCTCAAACCAGAGATGGCAGCAGGGGCTGGCTTCCAGGTGCGGGAGAACACGGGCAAGAAAATGAGCCTGAAATTGTCATTTAAGATAAGTACGCAGAATCTTCATTACGCCCTCCACGCCGTCATCGTGATCGCCACCTGCGCCTCCGACGGCCCGATCTGCGCCCGCACCGAATGTTTCCCTGAGATGACTCTGCATCACTTCTGCCATCAGTCCATTTGTCGCACCACGCATGGCGACAATTTGCTGCAGCAGGGGAGCGCAATCGGCCCCCGCTTCGATCGCGCGTTCCAGAGCGTCCGCCTGACCCTTGATACGCCGCAAGCGTGTGATGGCGCGCTTCTTGTCCTCTGATGAATGTGGCATCGCGTTTCCCCGAGAAATCGCTCCAGCATACTATACAGGGGGGCAGTTTCAATCCTGCACAGAACCGGGCGTTTTTCTAATTGGGGCGAGGTTCCGGTCATGCTCTCAAGCCTGCGCCACGAGCAGCCTTGGCATGGGCGCCGAGGGTCCGATCCTCTGTCGGGGAAGGGGGGAGCGATCGCTCACTCCCCCCCCGGTATGCCGGTCAGACCGTAACGACGACCTTGCCGATCTGGTCGTTCGATTCGAGGAAGCGGTGAGCGTCCTGGATGGCGTCGAGCGGGAAAGTGCGCGCGATCCGCGGCTTGAGCGCGCCCGATTCCAGACCCGCCACGATGAACGCCTTGGCGCGATCGAGGGCGGCGTCGTCCGAGACGATCTCGCTGTAGAGATACCCCTTGAGCGTGAGGCTCTTGCCCAGCACGGAGAACAACGGGAACGGCGTCGGTTCGCCGCTGAGCGCGCCATATTCGAGCAGGATGCCGCCGCGTGCCATGCTCTCGGTCAGCGGCTCGAACGACGGGCCTCCGACCGGATCGAGCACCACGCGCGCACCCTGACCATCGGTTATCTCCATCACCCTCCCTACCAGATCCTCTTCCCCGGTCGCGACGACATGATGTGCACCGGCATCGATCAGGGCCTGGCGCTTGGCGCCGGTACGCGTCGTCGCGATTACCGTCGCGCCGACCATCCGCGCAATCTGGAAGGCAGCAAGGCCGACGCTGCTGGAGGCAGCAGTGACGATGACGAAATCGCCCTCGCCGAGTTTCGCCTGCTCCACCAGCGCACCCCAGGCGGTGACATACTGCATCCACACGGCTGCCGCTTCCTCGAACGACAGCGCCGCCGGATGCTTGACGACGAGGCGGGCGGGCACGTTGGCGACCTCACCATAAGTGCCCCAGCGCGCGATATCGAGCGGGGGGATGACGCTGACGGCTTCGCCTTCCGCAAACCCGGTCACGTCCGCGCCGACCGAAACGACAGTGCCGGCAGCCTCATAGCCAAGGCGGCTCGGGAACTCGGCTTCCTGAAGGTAGGCATGGTTGCGGAACATCACCTCGGCGCGGTTTATGCCTATCGCCTTCACCGCGATCTGCACTTCGTCGGCCGCGGGCGCGGGGACTTCCACATCTTCAATCCTGAGGACGCTGGCGTCGCCATATTCGTGGATACGGACGATGCGGCTCATTGGAGACTCCTTGATTATTGAATGATCGTTCTATAAGGGGACGGACCACCAGTTTCAAGATATTATTTATCGATCGTTACATATCGTGCACCAGAGATGACAGAGACGAAAGCCCGTCGCCGCGCAGGTCGCCCTCGTGTGTTCGACACTGACGCTGCGCTCGACAAGGCGGTGCGGCTGTTCTGGCAGCGCGGCTACGAGGCGACATCGATGGCCGATCTAGTGGCGGAGACTGGCGTCGCCGCCGCCAGTCTCTATGCAGCGTTTGACAACAAGGCGGGGCTGTTTGCGGCGGTGATCGAGCGCTACGCCGCGACGTTCAGCGTCCACCTCTATGCACCCATCAACGATCCGGCGTTGTCCACCTACGAGGCCGTCAAAGGCCTGCTGGAACGAGCGGCGTCATCATTCTCGGAACCTGGAACGCCGGCCGGCTGCTTCATGTATTCGGCAGCGGCAGCCGTTTCGCCGACGTCCGCCGCCATCGAATGCCTGCTGCGCGACAAGCGTATCGCGGCGGAGGCCCTCCTGATCGAGCGTCTGCAACGCGGCGCCGCGCAGGGCGAGCTTGCGGCGAACACCGATACGGCCGTGCTAGGCAAATTCATCAATACGGTCATGGAAGGCATGTCCGTTCAGGCGCGCGACGGCGCTACGATCAACGAACTGCTCTCCATCGCCAAAATGGCACTCGATCGATGGCCGGCCGCGATATGATCGTTACATGGTGGTCATCTGCCAATCCGCCTCCCGCGACCGAACAGTCGAACTCATCTCATAGGACGAAAGCACATGAAACACGTGACATTGCCCGGCGGGGAAGTGGTTCCTTCAATGGGTCAAGGCACCTGGAAGATGGGCGAACGTGCCGAGCGCGGATCCGATGAGATCGCCGCGCTACGCGCCGGTGTCGAACTGGGCATGACGCTCATCGATACCGCCGAAATGTATGGCGATGGTGCGGCGGAAACGCTGATATGCAAGGCGCTGGCGATCGTCGCGACCAGTTGTTCCTCTTCAGCAAGGCATAATGCCAAGGATCGTATATCGTGCAGTTCCGACCGAAGTGGCGCTCATGCTCCCCGACGATTGACCGGCCCCCACCGAGTGGTCCGGGCGGATTGTTAGCGCATTCGCGCCTCCATCGCCAGTGTTGGCCGTAGGTGGAGCGAAGCGGAACCGGAGGGCGACACTGGCGATGGAACGGCCTCCGGCGCCGGTGGTCGATATCCGAGTGAGCTGTGCGGCCGGACGGTGTTGTAATGTCGTCGCCAGGCCTCGATCAGGATGCGGGCCTCAGCGAGCGAGTAGAAGATCTCGCCGTTGAGCAGTTCATCGCGCAGCGACCCGTTGAAGCTCTCGCAATAGCCATTCTCCCATGGGCTGCCCGGCGTGATGTAGAGCGTCTTCACGCCGATCTGGGCGAGCCATTGCTGCACCGCCGTCGCGATAAACTCCGGGCCATTGTCGGACCTGATATGCACCGGCGGCCCGCGCGTGACGAACAGCTCGGCGAGGGCCGCCAGCACGTCATCGCTCCTGAGCTTGCGTGCGACCGGCAACGCCAGGCACTCCCGGCTTGCCTCGTCGATGATCGACAGGATCCGGTATTTGCGACCGTCATGGGTGCGGCCCTCGACGAAGTCGTAGGACCAGACATGCCCGGGATATTCCGGCCGGAGCCGGATACACGATCCGTCATTCAGCCACAGCCTACCGCGCTTCGGTTGCCTTTGCGGCACCTTCAGCCCCTCGCGGCGCCAGATGCGCTCGACCCGCTTGCGGTTCACACGCCACCCCGCATCGCGCAGCAACGCCGTCACCCGACGATAACCATAGCGACCATATTGCCGGGCCAGCGCAACGATATCCTCGGTCAGAGCGGCTTCGTCGTCAGCCCCACGTGGCGCCTTGCGCTGTGTCGATCGATGTTGCCCGAGCACACGGCAGAGCCGTCGCTCGGACACCGGCATCATCGTCCTGATGTGGTCGATACAGCGCCTTCGGCGCGCGGGGCTCAGAAGTTTCCCCGAGCAGCCTCCTGCAGGATCAGCTTGTCGAGTGTCAGGTTCGATATCGCACGACGAAGCCGCGCATTCTCCTTCTCCAGATCCTTCATCCGCCGCGCTTGATCGGTCTTGAGACCGCCATATTCCTTACGCCATCTATAATAGGTCTGCTCGCTGACCGCGATCCGACGGCACGCCTCGGCGGTCGTGGCGCCCTGCGCCAGCATAACCTCCGCTTCACGCAGCTTGCCGATAATCTCTTCCGGGCAATGCTTCTTGGCCGGCATTCATAATCTCCTTCGTCATCCAAAATATCATCAATTTTGGACCACTCAGAAGGGGGCAGATCAAATGTGACTACCGGCTCGCTGTCCTTGCTCTTGCGGCCGTTCGGGACGATCGCGATCGGCGCGGTGACGCTGAGGGTGGCGAGATTGCCTTCGTAGCTACCGTCCGCCTTGAGGGTGAGATTTGCGATGGTGGCCATGTGAAGTCTCCTTGGTTGCTCGGGGACCATCCCCGATGGCGCCAGAAGGAGGGGCCGGGCGCCGCCGTCACCGAGCGGCACGCGAGGGCGAACCCCCGCAGGGGGTTGACGGCAAAGGCGATCCGAGACCCGCAGAAAGCGACAATAGGGGAGGTTATCCTCGAGAGGCCGCAGCACCCCAAGATCGATCAGGGATGACCTCAACCACCAACACCGCGTTTCGCGACCCTGCGCGATCGCAGCTTTTCCTCAACAGCGCCCATCCGAAGCTCGCCGGACGGCGACCGATCGAAGCTTGTGGCACGGAGGCGGACCTCCGGGTCGTGCTCGCACTCCTGCCAAAAAGCTGAAACGCTCCGGCGTCAGAGCGACCGGCCGACAAGCTCGCGCATGACCTCGCTCCACCGCCGGATCCGGGCGACCGGCGTTTTGTTATTGGATCCCGGCTGTCGGGGGGCCGGTACGCGGCGTCACTCGGCCAAACTTGGCGATTGGCGGAATATAGTTGCGGTTGCTTCCGGCCCAGTGCCATCGAGACATACCCAATGGTCGCTATCGATGAGTGAGCGCATGACGTGCGAGCGCTGGTCATCGGACAGCACGATCGAGCCATCTCCCGCGATGCGAGCGCGGAGGAACTGCGTGATACCCTCTCGCGGTGGTTGGGGGGCGGCGATGGGGCGGCCCAATTCGCGGTCTATGCCGACCAGCTGGCGGATGGCCGCCAGGACGAAAAATCGAAAGCCGACCAACGCTGCAACGGGGTTGCCCGGCAGCCCGAAGAACGGACGGCCGTCGGGCAATACCGCGAACAATATCGGCTTGCCCGGCCGCATGGCGATACCGTGAAACACCATATGCTGCTCACAACCGGTCCGTTCGAACTGGCAAATGAGTTCGTGCGGTGGGGTATCGATCCGCAGTTCGATGCTGAAACCGTCGAGGCTTATGGCGGCGCAATCGCCCAGGGCCCGGAGGCTGTCGAAACCCTTGTCGAACAGCTCAGCCGTGAGTGGGAGCGGCATACCAATATGGACTACTAGCCGCACGTTGTAGCCATGGCCGTTGTGGCACATCAGGTCACTAACAGCCGCCAGTCTGCTACCGGCCAATCCGTGTCAGAGTGGTCTTTCGTCAACACTGCGATGGTCGACAGTCGTATGCGCCAAGCGGCATACGACGTGCAGCTTGTTACTGTCCGGATCGCGCAAATAGGCCCCATAATATCCGGGGCCGTAGCGCTGCCGCCATCCTGGTTCGCCCTCATCGGTGCCGCCGCGTCGCATTGCTTGCCCGTAAGCAGCGTCGACTGCTTCGACTGAGGGCGCTAGAAATGCTACCATCGATCCATTGCCGTGCGAGGATGGGCGACCATTGAAAGGCAAATACGCGTAAAATCTTGGCAGAAGATCGCCTGATCGACACCAGCAAAGCGAGGCTGGGCCACCATCTGGGATAACCGGACGGCGATAGAGGCCCAATGGCAACAAAAAGGCGTCGTAAAAACGCCCTGCTCTCGCAAGGTCGCTAACACCCACGGTTACATGGCTAAACACTCGCTCTTTCCGTTGGCGGCGGAAAGCTTGTTTTTCTCGCCAAAGTCCCCGATTTACGCCAGCGAGTCCCGTCGAGGGCATCCGTCTCAGCACAGGTCACAGCGTGCGGCTCGCGCACAAAAAAGCGGACAGGTCGTTAGCCGCAAAGGAGGCGGGCACCTGATAGAGCATGTCCCCAACGAACCCGCGATGATAGGTTCCATGGTTTACAACGTGCAGCAGCATTTCCGCGCGGGTCATCGCTCCCGCGCCGCCATCCACGAATTGAAATCGGACAATTTCGCCGAGCGCCGTGTCGGTGAGCTCGCTGGCGTAGGAGATATACCACTGATCCATCGCTTGAACCATCTGCCAGAGGTCCGTGAGCTTTGGGGTCTCGTCGGTGTTGCGTGCGATATAGCCATGGTCCCGGCCCTCCAGATGAGCGCGGAAGATGTCGTCGATGACATAGACGTGGTTCAAGGTGCGGACGATATTGCCGAACCGCGTCGCCCTTGGAACCAGCGCCTCGCCAGCCGGCAGCGCCAGAATGGCCGGAAAGGTTATTCTGTTCGCCCATGCCTTATAACGAAGGAGTAGGCGCACTAGGTCGCCCGAAGCGTGCGAGAGATCTGACAATTCCGGCGCGCCGGAGGCGGAAGGAGCTGATACCGTTTCGCCGAGCCGAATTCGCGACGGCACAATATTGGCTTCGCTCATAGCATCGCTCCTTCCAGCCTTCATGGTTGTTTGCGCTTGCTCGGCATGAGATTGACGGCGAGCCCAGATACGATCGCCAATGCTGCCAGCAGTTTCCAAGCCGGCATGGGTTCGGCGAGGTACCAGGCTGACGCGCCAAGGCCGAACACAGGCACCATCCACGCAGCGACGGGCATGTCGCCGATTCGGTTCCTGCAACAACTGCGGATGGAACGCGCCATCGAAATGCTCGAAACGACGAGCCTGCCTTTCGAGGAGGTCGCCTATCGCGTCGGCTATCGCGACCCTTCCACCTTGCGGGCGGTGATCCGCCAAAGGCTCGGCGTCGGCCCCCGCGAACTCCGTCATCGGGCACGATCCGCCAGCGCGGCAAAGTCGGTCCGTGGACGCAGCGAGGCGGCGTAACGAACATCGATGGCGAACGGCACTGCGAATTTGTCAAACCGGACGCTGGCGTCCCCGCGGCGCGGCGTCAAGCTAGGCACCGAGGAGAAACCCATGTCCATCAGCACGATACCCCATCGCGTCGATCTCGACGATTTCGAAGCGATTGATCTTACCTTCGACGACGTTGCCAAGCGTGTGTGGACGGCGGGCGAAGGCCCGGGCGTCATCGTCATGACCGAGATGCCGGGGATAAGCCCGCATGTGTTGCGCTTCGCACGTTGGGTGCGCGATGCCGGTTTTACCGTGTGGCTTCCTTCGTTGTTTGGCCAAGACGGCGCCATACCGACCGCAGAGGAAGGCGCGCAAGTGTTTCGCGCAGCCTGCGTCTCCGCCGAGTTTCGCGCGCTTGGCGGGGGAGCTTCGAGCCCGGTCACGCGGTGGCTCATGGCATTGGCCCGGCATGCGCATAGCGTCTGCGGCGGACCGGGCGTCGGCGCGATCGGTATGTGTTTTACCGGCAACTTTGCGCTGACGATGATGCTCGAGCCGGCGGTACTCGCGCCGGTACTTTGCCAGCCTTCGTTGCCCCTCGATAACCCAGCGGGCGTTGAAATTGCGCCCGCCGAGCTCGAGGAGATTCGCGTCCGACTGGATCGCGAGGGACGCAACGTGCTTGCCTACCGATTCAAGGGCGATGCTTTTTGCCGCGCTGAACGCTTCGCGGCCTATCGCGAGGCGCTGGGGCCGCGTTTCATCGAACGCGTCCTCCCAGATCAAGCGGCGAACACCGACGTGCCTCCATTCTTCGCGGCGCACGTGCCCACTCCGCATAGCGTGGTGACCGTTCATCTTATCGACGGCGAGGGCGAACCAACAATCCAAGCACGCGACGAGATTATCGATTTCCTGAAGCTGAATTGCGAGGTCGATTGACCATGCCCGACGTCCATTCCCTTGACGATGATGCTGCTATCTTGCGGGGCAAGATGCTGGTTTCGCTGAACCTCAGTCATACGGTCGGCAGCAAGGCCCTGCGCGATCGTAGTTACCGGCGGAGCGCGTTGGAATTCCTCATTGAACGCAAAGTGCCTTAGCTCATATTCATTATCACATCACGACCGGATCTACGGTGATAATGCCGATGACGGTCGAAGGCTTCATCGCTGTGGACAGCTTCACCCAATGGGGAGCTGCAAGCGAGCTGACGTTGCGGCGGTTCCGTCTCCCTTGGCATCTCAGCGATGCCTTTCACCGAGCTCTTGGTTGTCTTGGCCATTGTCGCGCAACCTGGACGCAGATGGGAAGAATGGGATCGAACCAATTGGCGAGGCCGAAGCGGAGTATGGATGGCGCCGACGGATGTCTCATTGCGACGCGCGCACTTCGCTCATCCGGCGCACATTTTCTACACTTTGAGCGAACATCGTGTGGTGTTCTTCGTCGTTCATTGCAGGATCTCGCTTGTAGGTCTCCGCATGTGCATAAGCGCGAATCGTCGAATTGCGGGCCGCTATTCGCGCGCACCAGTGACCTAGATTTTTGCCAGTGCCGAACGGTAAGTCTGACGTTATGAACACCTTGATCCACGGGTAGCAAGCCATGTCGGCAATCGAATACTCGCCAGCGATATGGTCCCGCCCCTCAAGATGCCGGTCGAGCACCGACAACAGGCGTTCAGTCTCGTTTCGATAGCGCTCAATTGCAGGGCCTATTTCCTCGCGTGCCATGTTTTTGAAGTGATTATATTGACCAGCCATTGGGCCAAGTCCGGCCATCTGCCACATCAGCCACTCGATAGCGGTCTTGCGGGGGCGGAGATTGGTCGGCAGGCCGCGGCCGGTCTTTTCAGCCAGATAGAGAAGGATGGCTCCGGATTCGAAAATCGACACCGGCTCGCCACCGTCTGCTGGTTTGTGATCTATTATCGCTGGCATCTTGTTATTCGGGCTTATCTTGAGGAAGCTGGCTTTGAATTGCTCTCCCTGTTTTAGCTTGACCGGGACAAGGCGATAATCGACGCCACATTCCTCAAGATACATCGTGATCTTGTGGCCGTTGACGGTTCCCCAATAATATAGGTCGATCACGATGCTCATCCTCCTGGTCGCAAGAGTGTCGTTAGGAAACGACCGTTCTACAATTGTTGCATCTCCGCTGGCAGGTCAAGCCGACCGTGCCGGGCTTGGCGACGACCGGCGTAGTTGGTAATCCTGCCACATGGACCTTCAGGCCCGCCCCCTTCGCGCCTTCATACTCGTTGCCGAACATCTGTCGTTCACACGCGCCGCTAAGCACCTGCATGTTAGTCAGCCCGCGTTGTCCGCCCAGATCCGCGAACTCGAGCGTCTTTTAGGATTCAACCTCTTCCATCGCGAGGGTCGCAGCATCGCGCTGACAGCAAAAGGGGCGCAATTGCTCGACAAGGCCCGCCGGCTAGTCGCCGAAACCGACTGGTTCAATCAGGCCGCGCGCGAAATCCTCGAAACCCAATTGCGGATCGGAGCGGCGCATTTCACTGCAGCGATTGCCGAGCGACGCGCACTCATCGACCGGTTCGCAGACCTGCAACCGCCGATCGGGTACCGCGTTATCGGACGTCATCACGCCCAGCTTGTCGAGGATCTTCAGCGCGGCGAGATCGATTGCGCCATCACACTCGAAGTGAGCGGCGCCGATCATTCGCTTTTCGAACCCGTCGACGAAGCCATCGAGCGTGTCGTCCTTGCCGAGCGCCCGATCCGGATCGCTTTTCCGGCAGAGCTCGTCGCCACGGCAAGCGAGGAAGTGCGCGGGCTGTCGATCGCAACGCTCAATAGGTCGCACGGTGTCGCGCTGTCCGAGACGGTTGCCCGACGACTGACGCAGGCGGGGGCTCTCGTCGTTCATCCCCCCGAAGGCGACGCCGAAGCACTCCTTCGCTTTGCGGTGCGGCGCCAGTCTGCCGCAGTCGATCTCGGCTGGCTCGGAGCATGGGCCGGGATTGACCATCATATTGCCTTGCCAGGCGGCCCGATCTGCAGCCGGCTCATCCTGCTCTATCTGCGAGGGAACAAGAGCCCAGAGATCGAGCAGCTTCTCGCCGCGATTCCGGTCTAGTCAGCGAACTCATAACCAATTCCTATCAAAAGCCGAAATCATTGAGATTGGATCGCGTCCGCGAGCCTCGATAGAAGGAGGTGTATCAAGGATATTGCCAAGGAGGCATCGATGTGGAGTTTTGAAACCGACCCCGATTTCCAGAAGGAACTCGACTGGATCGCGGACCTAATTCGGGAGGAAGTCGAACCACTCGACCATGTCCTCGGGAGCCAGTGGAATATTCACGACCCTGCGTTCGAAGAACTCGTCCGGCCTCTCCAGCGGAAAGTAAAAGATCGCGGCCTTTGGGCATGCCACCTCGGACCCGAACTCGGCGGCAAGGGGTATGGCCAGCTCAAACTCGCGCTGATGAATGAGCAGTTCGGGCAATCGCGTTTTGGTCCGATCGTCTTCGGCTCGCAGGCCCCTGATACGGGTAATTCTGAAATTCTCGCGCACTATGGTACGGCTGACCAGAAACGAAAATATCTCGAACCGTTGCTCGATAATCGCATCGTGTCCTGCTTTGCAATCACCGAACCTCAAGGAGGCTCGGATCCGCTCGGCTTTGCTATGACTGCGGTTCGTGACGGTGACGAATGGGTTCTCAACGGCGAGAAGTGGTTCGCCTCCAACGCCCGCTTCGCGAAATTCTTCATCGTGATGGCTGTTACCGATCCCGATGCGACGAACCCTTATCAGCGCGCGTCGATGTTCCTCGTTGACGCGGACACTCCGGGTCTCGAGATCATTCGCAATTATGGCTTCTATGGCGAGGCCGAGGATGTTCATGGTCATATGCGATGGACCGACGTGCGCGTGCCTGCCGAAAATATGCTCGGGGACCGCGGCGAAGCGTTCGTCGTTGCGCAGGTCCGCCTGAGCGGCGGACGCATGCATCATGCGATGCGTACCCTTGCCGAGTCGACAAGATGTTTCGACATGATGTGCGAGCGCGCGCTTTCACGGACAACCAAGGGCGTTCCGCTGGCGACATTGCAGATGGTCCAGGAAAAGATTGCGGATAGCTGGGTGCAACTGCGGCAGTTCCGGTTGCTTATCCTTGAAACGGCTTGGCTCGCCGACAACACGCCAGACTGGAAAGCGGTCCGTCGCAACGTATCTGCAGTGAAGGCGATCATGCCGAAGGTGTTGCATGACATCTCCGAGCGAGCACTGCAAATTCACGGCTCGCTCGGTTTGTCGAGCGAGGCGCCGTTCACCGACGCTCTCGTAAATTCTTATCATATCGCGTTGGCCGATGGCCCTACCGAGGTCCACAAACTCGTCGTCGCACGCGAAACGCTGAAGGAGTATCAGCCGATCGAAGAGATGTTCCCGCACTATCTCAAGCACCGCCAGCACGCGGCAGCGATGGAGCTTTATGGCGATCGTCGCGACGCCGCACGCGCGGAAATCGAAGGCGGGGCAAAGGCCGCGATTTAATGATTGCGGATTGGGCCGCATTGAGTGGAACTAAGGTTCCAACCTTCCTCCGGAAGGACGGTCCTCGCTGACTAGAGAACGGATGTCTGAACGCTCGAGAATCCTGAACGGCGGATCTAGATCTAACGAGCTGTGCTTGGTTCGTCTGGGCCGGTTGAGGAGGCGCATTCGCAGGCATATCAAATTATCGCGGGGGAAAGCGCCTGGCGACGGCAGCAAAGCGACGAAGCCTCGGCCCAGATCGAGGACATGCTCTCGCCAGTCGTCAGGCGGTTTTCACAAGATGGCTGCCTCAGTTCGCCCTGCGACTGGGAGGCGGTTGCTCGGAAGCGCTAGCGGTATCCGCGCGTGGCGTCGTATCGATGAGTGCAGCGATGTCGCCAGCGCAGGCAAGACGCAACGGCGGTGTTTTGACGCATCTCAGAGCAATCTCGTTAGCTCTGGGACGACATCAAACAGGTCACCTACAAGACCGATATCCGCGACCTGGAAGATGGGTGCATCTTCGTCCTTGTTGATGGCTACGATGGCTTTGGAGTCCTTCATTCCCGCAAGATGCTGGATGGCGCCGGAAATGCCCACCGCGATATAGATGTCGGGCGCGACGATCTTGCCGGTCTGGCCGACCTGATAATCGTTCGGTGCATAGCCCGCGTCGACCGCAGCACGCGAGGCGCCAACGCCGGCGTTCAACTTGTCGGCCAGCGGGAAGAGGATGGCCTTGAAATTGTCCGCGTCCTTGAGGGCGCGGCCGCCGGAAACGATAATCTTGGCACTGGTCAGTTCGGGGCGCTCGCTCTTGACGATGTCCGCGCCAACGAAATGCGCTAGGCCCGTTTCTCCAGCACCCGAGATGCTTTCGACGCTGCCCGAGCCGCCGGTCGCCGCGGCGTTGGCAAAAGCGGTGCCACGCACGGTAATGACCATTTTTGCGTCGGTCGCCTCGATTGTGGCGATGGCATTGCCGGCATAGATCGGGCGGGTGAAAGTCTTCGGACCCTCGACCGACAATATTTCCGACACCTGCGCGACATCGAGCAGCGCCGCCACGCGCGGGGCGATATTCTTGCCGCTGGTAGTGGCTGGTGACACAAAGGCGTCGTAGCCTGCCATCAGGCTGGCGATGAGCGTACCTGCATTTTCGGCCAGGCCATGGGCATAGGCTGCGTCATCGGCCTTGAGCACCTTGCTCACACCGCTGATCTGCGCCGCCGCCGCTGCGGCCGCGTCGCAGCCCAAACCCGCCACAAGCGCGGTGACTTCGCCGAGTTGTCCGGCCGCCGTAACCGCGGCGAGTGTCGCGTCGTTGATCGCTACATTGTCATGTTCGACCCAAAGGAGGATTTTGGTCATCATGCGACTCCCATTTGCTTGAGTTGGCTGATCAGCGATTCGACGTCGGCCACCTTGATGCCGGCGACGCGGGCAGGCGGCTCATCGACGCGCAGCGTCTTGAGTCGGGGCAGGGTATCCACCGCATAATCCGCAGGCGTCTTACTCGCGAGCGGCTTCGACTTGGCCTTCATGATGTTCGGAAGGCTGGCATAGCGCGGCTCATTCAGGCGAAGATCGGTGGTCACCACCGCCGGCAGCAACAGTTTCACCGTCTCGAGGCCGCCATCGACCTCGCGTTTTACAACCACCGAATCGCCTTCGATCACAATCTCGTTCGCAAAGGTCCCCTGCGGGCGGCCGAGTAGCGCTGCGACCATCTGACCGACCTGGTTGCTGTCGTCGTCGATCGCCTGCTTGCCGGTGATAATCAGGCCGGGAGCTTCCTCATCCGCAATGCCTTTGACGATCTTGGCGACCGCCAGCGGCTCGACCTCGTCGTCGGTCATGACCAGAATTGCACGGTCGGCGCCCATTGCGAGCGCGGTCCGCAATGTCTCCTGCGCCTTCAGCGGGCCGACCGACACTACCACGATCTCCGTCGCCACGCCTTTCTCCTTCAGGCGGATGGCTTCTTCGACCGCGATCTCGTCGAACGGGTTCATGCTCATCTTGACATTGGCGAGATCAATCCCCGAGCCGTCCAATCTGACCCGCGGCTTTACATTATAGTCGATCACGCGCTTCACGCAGACCAATATTCGCATATTCGATTTCCTATCCTTCATGGTCCTGACGGGGATGTCCTGCACCGACCGCAGTCGGCACGAGGGCGGCAGGCTTGGAGGGGAGTAAGCCGCACCGCACATTACGGCATTTCTTGATCGGGATGCCGGGAGCAACCGGCTTGGACGGTCCAATTCGCAGTGCCGCCACGGTTCTATTTTTCCTCGTTCAGCCGGCCGTGTGTTTGTATGAAACAAACGTTCTATATGACATCGATATTGAGCTGGCAAGATCGCTTTGCAGGCTGGTCCAATATGATCGGCTCTCTGGCGAGAAATGGCAGAAAAATAGCATTTTGTGTGTTGCTTCTGGTGCGGCCTAACTCCGCCTCTTGTGGGGATCGCTGCGAAGTTGGCATGCGCCTTTTCTCCATTTTGCGGAGCTATGCCTTGGCTCTTTACTGAAGCGAACGTTTTAGCTATGTGACTGGAGCGCAGCCATTCGCGGCGGCGCAATTGTCAAGGGTGACACATGGCTGGACCGCTGAGCGGCACGACGATTATCGAACTTGGCAGCATTGGCCCGGGGCCATTTTGCTGCATGATGCTGGCCGACCATGGCGCGCGCGTGATCCGGGTCGAGCGACCCGGTACGGCCATCGATCCCAAGGATGTGCTGTTGCGCTCGCGGGAGATCGTCTTTCTCGATCTGAAGAATGCCGGCGATCAGGACGTTCTTATGCGCCTCATCGAGACCAGCTCGGCGCTCGTCGAAGGCATGAGGCCGGGCACCCTCGAGCGATTGGGGATTGGCCCCGAGCGGCTTCTCGCCGCCAACCCCGGACTGGTGATCGGTCGGATGACGGGCTGGGGGCAGGAAGGCGACTATGCGCGCTGGGCCGGACATGACATCAACTATGTCGCCCTGACCGGTGCGCTGCACGCCATTGGTCCCGCGGAGCATCCGGTTCCGCCGCTTGCGCTTGTCGGGGATTTTGGCGGCGGGGGAATGATGCTCGCATTTTCGCTGACGGCGGCGATTATGCACGTCCGCTCTGGTGGTGCGGGCCAGGTTATCGATTGTGCCATGACCGACGGTGCTTCCTTGCTGATGGCGCCTTTCTATTCTTATCTTGCCGCCGGTTGGTGGAAGGACCAGCGGCAATCGAACATGATCGATGGGGGAACCCATTTCTACGGCGTCTATGAAACCGCTGACGGCAAGTTCATTTCGGTCGGTGCGATCGAACCCCAATTTTACAGCCTGTTTCTGGAAAAGCTCGGAGTCGCGGACGACGTCTCGTTTGCCGATCAGATGGACGAAGCGGCCTGGCCCGCCTTGCGCGAAAAAGTGGCGGCAATCTTCCGGTCCCGGACCCGGTCCGAATGGTGCGACCTGCTCGAGCATAGCGATGTCTGCTTCGCGCCGGTTCTTAGCCTGACCGAGGCCCCCGAGCATGTGCACAATCGCTCGCGGGGAACCTTCGTAAACGCCTTTGGTGTGATGCAGCCGCGGCCCGGTCCGCGCTACTCGTGCACACAACTCGACGAACCGCGCGCGGCGCGCGAAATTTCTTTGGACAGCTTGCTTGCGCCAGCAAGCGCGCGGTCCTGATCTCCACGCTAGGCTGAGGAAGACGATGGTCGGAGTTACATTCATTAATCACGATGGATCGGAAACGTTGATTGATGTTCAAGAAGGCTGCTCGATCATGGAGAGCGGTGTTCGCGGTGGGGTCGACGGGATCGATGCCGATTGTGGCGGCCAAGGCGCCTGTGCGACCTGCCATGTCTATGTCGACAAATCATGGGTAGCCCGCCTCAAGCCGCCATCGGACGATGAAATTGCGATGCTGGAATTTGCAATCGACACTGATCCGGAAACGTCGCGGCTATCGTGTCAAATCCTCTGCACGGCGGAGCTTGAGGGTCTCGTGGTGCGGGTGCCCGAGCGGCAGAGCTGAATCAAGGTATTCGAGGGAGTGGACGTCATGGCGACACAGATCAAGGCAACAGGCAGTAGCAACGGACGCTGGATTCGGGAAGATCGCGAGCGCGGTCTGTTCAAAGTGTCGCGGGAAGCCTTTACCAGCCAGGAAGTGTTCGAGCATGAGCGCGAACGAATCTTCGGTAAATGCTGGCTCTATCTCGGTCATGGATCCGAATTGCCCAACGCGAATGACTTTGTAACGCGAAACGTTGCCGGTCATGAATTGATTTTCAATCGCGATCGCAAGGGCGAGTTTCGTGCTTTCTTCAACACCTGCCCCCATCGCGGTGCCATGGTGGCACGCGAGAAGTGCGGCAATGCGCTGGGCTTTAAATGCTTTTACCACGGCTGGGCGTTCAACAATAATGGCAAATATGCCACCCGCTATCCCAAGGGCACCTATCCCGATGATTTCGGCAAGTCGGGTGACAGCGTCGATCTGACCGCGGTTCCCCGCCTCGAGCAATATCGCGATTTCTACTTCGTCAATTTTGACGCCGATGCGCCGAGCCTGCTCGAATATCTGGCTGGCTCGACCGAGATCCTCGACCTTGTGTCCGATCACTCGCCGAACGGCATGGAAATCGTCGGCGGGGTGCAGGAATACAGCATCCGGGCGAACTGGAAGCTGCTCGTTGAAAATAGCTTCGATGGCTATCATGCCGCCGAAACCCACGAGACTTATTTCGAATATTTGTTCGATGCGATCGGCGGTACGGCCGAAGAGGCATTGTCCAAAATGAGCGGTGCATCTCAATCATATGATTATGGAAACGGCCATGCCGCTATCGAAGGGCAAGCGCCGTGGGGTCGTCCGATCGGCCGGACAATTCCGGCATGGGGAGAGCAAGGCGAAAAGGATATCGCACTGATCATCGCCGAGTTGGAAGGACGTGTCGGCAAGGAGCGCGCCAGCCGGATCGCCACGAGGGATCGCAACGCCGTGATCTTTCCCAATCTGGTCATCAACGACATCATGGCAATCACCGTGCGGTCGCTCTATCCGATCGGCCCTGGCGAAATTCGCGTCAGCAGCTACGCGCTCGCGCCAAAGGGCGAGACGCCCGAGTATCGCAAACGGCGCCTCGACAATTTCCTCGAGTTTCTCGGGCCCGGCGGTTTTGCGACGCCCGATGATGTCGAGGCGCTCGAATCTGCGCAGACCGGCTACGGGAACGCCCAATATGCACCCTGGAATGATATTTCGCGCGGGATGCTGAAGGAAGAGCCGGCCAATGACGACGAGGCTCAGATGCGCTGCTTCTGGCGGCAATGGGCCAAGCTGATGGAGGAAGAGTGATGGCGGAGATGACGGTCGCAAATGGCGAAGTCGAGGCGTCAACGCTGCTTTCGCGCGCAGAATATGAGGACTTTCTGTTCTGGGAAGCGCAGTTGCTGGACGAATGGCGGCTCGACGAATGGCTCGCGCTTTTTACGGAGGATGCGACATATGATGTCCCCACCGCCGGTTCGCCGGATGACGTCAGCTCGTCCGAAAAACTATTCTATATCGCGGACGATTATTTCCGACTCCGTCACCGCGTGACACGTCTGAACAAGAAGGCTGCCCACGCCGAATGGCCGCGATCGCAAGTATCCAGGATCGTGAGCAACGTTCGAATATTAGGCAGCGATCAGGCCGGCGTCCAACTGCGCAGTACATTCGTCACGCATCGCAGCAAGGGAGACGTGATCGATATGTATTGCGGCCACCACCTGCACACTTTGTGTCAGATTGATGGGCAACTGCGCATCCGCGCTAAGCGGTCGATGCTCGACATGGCCCATCTGCGTCCGCAAGGCCGCGTCAGCATCATCCTCTAGGGCATGCGGGTCCCGGGAGCAAAACGTCCGTGCAATCTTTGATCGATGTTCATTGCCATGTGACGCCGAACGGGTTCCCGCCGAGCCCCAATGCTGAAGCGGCGGGCCGCTGGCCATGCATGCAATGCACGAGCAATGTTGCGGCTACCTTGCTGGTCGGTGACAAGCCGTTTCGCGAGCTCGACAATCGGTCATGGGATGTGGCGCGCCGGCTCGATGACATGGATCGTGACGGGGTGACTGTACAGGTGCTGTCGCCGATGCCCGAGTTGCTGTCCTACTGGCTGGACACCACCCATGCGGAGATCATCTGCATGCACAGCAATGTGCAGATTGCCGAAATGATCGCAGCGGCGCCAAAACGCTTCAAAGGCTTAGGAGCCGTGCCCTTGCAGGATCCCGTCGCAGCTGCCGCGCTTTTGCCGCGGCTGCGTGACGATTTCGGCCTGAGCGGGGTCGAGATCGGTAGCAATATCAACGGTGTTCTGCTTGGGGACAGCCGTTTCGATATATTCTGGGAGACGGCTGAGGATCTGGGGCTGGCCGTGTTCGTTCATGCCCTCCATCCAGTCGCAGTCAAATCGATCGAAGCGAGCCCGCTGTTCACCGCCTTCGCAGGCTTCCCGATAGATGTCGCAATGGCGGCCGCATCGCTCATCACCTCGGGCACGCTCACGCGCTATCCGCGGCTGCGCATTGGCTTCAGTCATGGCGGCGGCGCCCTCGGCGCGATTCTCGGGCGGCTGGACAAGGGCTGGAGCGCCGGGAACCGCTATGGGATCGCGGATATGCGCAAGCCTAGCGAGCAGGCCCGGCAGCTCTTCTATGACAGCAATGTCTACGACCCCGCCTATCTCCACTTTCTTGCCACGCAGATTGCGCCGGGTCAGGTCTTCATCGGGACCGATTATCCCTATCAGATCATGCAGGAAGCGCCGGCGGTCTTTGCAACGGAAGCCGGTCTCGGCGAAGCGGCCCTGCAGAGTCTCTATTCGGCCGCCGCGACGGCCTTCCTCAATTGTTGAATGCCGGTCTGGACGCGCGGCTGCGAACAGATGGGCCGTGGGTCGCATTTGCGGGCGGGTCCTTCGAAGACCATGATTGGAAAGATCGGTCGCGCAACATGACAAAAGCCCTGCCGCGGTGTCGATCGCTCCGGCTTTGGGAGAGGAGCCGATAATGAGCATCACCTTGTATCACGCGCCGCGCTCGCGCTCGGTCCGGCCGCTCTGGACGCTGCTGGAATTGGGACTGGATCATCAGCTGGAGTTGGTTCCTTTTCCTTCGGGAAAGGATCCGGACCATCTTGCTCGCAATCCACTTGGAACTGTCCCATGGCTGACGGATGGCGATGTCGGTATCAATGAATCGGTCGCCATCACCCAATATCTCGCCACCCGATATGGACCATCAGAGCTCGCGCTTCAGCCGGATGAGGCGGACTATGGGCAGTTTCTGAACTGGCTGACATTTGGTGAAGCGTCGCTCACCTATCCGCTCAGCCTCGTCATCCACTATGGGCCGCATTATCAGAAGATTGTACCCGGCTCGCCGCAATTTCCCGAGGTCGTAGACTATTATCTCGACAGTTTTCGGACCGCCCTCGGCTTGGTCGATACGGCGCTGACGAACCGGGAGTTTCTCGCCGGCGACAGGTTCACCATCGCCGATATCAGCGTTGGCTATAATTTCCGGCTGCTCGACGTCATCGGGCTGGCTGACGAGGCGAGCCCGCGGCTCAAGGATTATTGGCAAAGGCTCTCAGCACGCCCGGCCTATCTCCGGATCGCAGAGGCTGAACTAAATGTGAGCCGTGCGGACCTGCCGGCCGACAGCAGAGGAGCCAAGATCGGATGAGCCATGAAAGCGCAGCGTGCCGGGCAACGATGGTGGTTCCCGATGCCACTGCAGCCTGTTCCTACCTCGAAAATCTGCTGGGGGCGCAGCCGGTCGTCGAGCCGGAGCGTGCCCTAGCCCTGAATGGCGGGGGTAGTCTCCAGGCTGTCGGTTTAGGCGACATGGTGCTGGAATTTGTCGAACCGCGCGGTGAGGGCGGCGCCTGGAGCGCGCGGCTGGATACGGTTGGCCCATCGGTTGTCAGCCTGGCGATCGACGTCGACGACCTGGCGCGCGCGCGTTCGACGCTGGAGGGATCCGGGATCAGCAGTTACGTCACCGCCGAGGGGCGGGTCCTTGGAGACAGCATGTCCCGGCTCGGCTTCGATGTCGAGCTGATCGCTCGACATCCCCGAGACACGGCCGCCGGCCGGGCAGGTCGGTGGGGCAGGGTCTCGCCGATGCTGCATGTCGAAATCACCCACGACGACATTTCAGCTGCTCGCTCGCGGCTCGCCCGGCTATTTGGCTCTCAACCGATCGAAACGCAATTTTCTGACTTTCTCATGCGCGCCAGCGGCGGGCGGATGGACATTTGTCACGTCAATCTTGGTGATGCGATCGTGCTGCAATATATCGAGCCGCGTCCCGAAGCCGGCCCGTGGTGGACCCAACTCGCGCAGCGCGGACCAAGTGTCCACAATATCACCTGGCTGGTCGAAGATATGCCAGCAGTCGCCGCAGCGAGCGCCGCCGCCGGCACCCGTGACCTGCGCTATTTCGAATTCAACTATGACCCGCTTTTTGGTGCCGAGAACCGGATTGGCGACAAGACGATCGGCCGCATCATTGATGCCGCGGCGATCGTCGGCTTCCATATCGAATTGAGCGAGCCGCAGGCGACCAACATCGACAAATTCTTCTTCAAGGCGATGGCCCCCTATTGAAGGGCAACCCTGAGCACGACCGAGGGAACAGGATATGACATACTGGGAGATCGAGCATCGGGCGGAAACTGCCGTCATCAGCTTTTTGCGACCGCCGCGAAACTTCATGAGTTTTGCGGCACTGGGCGAACTTGCCCTCTGCCTTGAGCAACTGCGCGACGACCCGCAAGTCGCGGTCATTGTCCTCGCAAGCCGACTTGACGGCTATTTTGTCGCGCACGCGGACCTGGAAGATCTTGCCAAGGCGGGCAGGGGAGAGCCGGTCGAAGGCGAGCGCTCGGCCTGGCGCACGATGCCCAGCCTCATCGAGGCGATGCCGCAGCCCGTGATTGCAGCGATCGACGGTCAGGCATGGGGCGGGGGCACGGAGATCGCGCTCGCCTGCACGCTGCGCGTCGCGTCGCCCCGCGGGAGCTTCGGACTTCCCGAGGTCGCGGTTGCCCTGATCCCAGGGGCAGGCGGAACACAGCGTCTTCCGCGCATCGTCGGGCAGGGGCGGGCGCTGGACATCATCCTCAGCGGCCGGAAGGTCAGTGCCGATGAGGCGCTGGCGATCGGGCTGATAAGCGCGATCCTTCCGCAGGAAAATTTCCTTGAAGGCGTCTGCGCTTGGGCACGTCGCTTCTCGAAGCACCACGGACCCGCCTTGGCCGCCGCTAAACGCGCCGTCACCGAGGGCACCCGCATGGATTTCGAAGGGGGCCTCAATTTCGAACGCGAAATGGCCATTCCCCGTACGGCCGACCCGCGTTCGCTCGAGCTGCGTGAGGCTCTGATGGAGCGTTATGCGCAGACTCCGCCCGAAATCAGGGTCGAATTCTAGCGCCGTGCTTGCCGGCGACCGGCCCAATCAGGAGACAATGGAATGTTTGAAGGCAGCCAGTGGGTCGCGAAAGATTTTGGTGAACCGGCCAAGGTAATCGAACGTATCACTCGAAAATGGTCTGAGCCGCGCGAGGGCCATGTTCTCGTCAAGGTTCTTGCGGCGGGCGCTGGTCTGCCCGACTCCCTGATGGTGAAGGGCGTCTATCCGCTGGTGAAAACGCCTCCCGCCACGCCTGGGCAAGAGGTTTGCGGTGAGGTGGTCGCCACCGCGGCAAATTCGCCCTTCACTCCGGGCCAGCGGGTGATGGGAATTACCGATTTCGTCGGAGGGTCAGGCGGGTTTGCCGATTATGCCTATGTCCTTGAACGGCGTTGTCGCCCCGTTCCATCGACCTTGTCCGACACAGAGGCGTCCGGGTTCCTGATACCCTTTCACACGGCAAGTTCCGCGTTCGTCGTCAGAACCCGGCTTGTTGCCGGCGAAACAGTGGTGATCCTTGGCGCGGGCGGGAGTTCGGGCGCGGCGGCTGTCCAATTCGCCAAGGCGCTGGGGGCGAGGGTGATTGCGGTGGCGGGCGGCACCGAGAAGCTGGAGTTTTGCACCGCGCAAGGCGCTGACCATGTGATTGATTATCGCAGCGAAAATCTAACAGCCAAAATCCTCGAATATAGCGGGGGTGCCGGCGCCGACGTGATTTTTGATCCAGTGGGCGGCGAGACAGCGACTGCGGCTGTCAAAGCAATCGCCCGGCATGGACGCATTGCGTTGATCGGCTTTGCCAGCGGCGGGTGGTTGCAACTCGATCCAGTCGATATGGTCCTGCGCAATTATTCCGCCGTCGGCGTGTTCGCGGGCGGTTTTTCACCGGCCGAGGATGCGCAGGCCTATGATGGAATGTGCCGGATGGCCGAACAGGGCCAATTGCGAACTCCCATTGCCCAAATTTATAGCTTCGAAGATGTACCAGCCCTCTTGGCGCGTATCGATGGAGGACCGCCAGCAGGTAAGCTGGTGGTCGAGGTTTCGCGCCGAGCCAACGCGGCGCGCGTTGCCGACGAGCGTCCCGTACCGGACCGCAAAGGCGAAGATGGGGCAGGGGCGATCGCATGACCGGAGCATTTGAGACCATCGATTATGTTTTGGATCAGAAGCTAGCCCAAATAAGCCTATCGCGTCCGGATTGTTTAAATGCTCTGAGCATTTCCCTGATCGAAGAATTGAATGCGGCGCTCGACAACGCGCTCGAAGCTGGTGCGCGCGCCATATTACTTTCGGGTAAGGGCCGGCTGTTCAGCGCAGGTCTGGATCTTGCCGATGCGGGAAAGCGGCAGGCAACGGGGCAGAATGAGTCTGTCCTCGATACATATTTCGCGCCCTTGGCCCAGAAGCTCGCGAACCTGCCAATCCCAGTGGTGGCGGCGGTTCAAGGGGGCGCCATCGGCGGTGGGTGCGCGATCGCATTGTCCGCAGACATTGTCGTAGCAAGCGAGTCTACCTATTTTCAGGTTCCCTTCGTCAACCTCGGGTTGGTCCCCGATACCGGTACGACTTGGCTGGTCACGAGCAGCATCGGACGGGCGCGAGCGATGGATATGTTCCTGTTCGGCGAGCGCATCACAGCCCGGGATGCGTTGACTGCCGGCCTTATCAGCCGGGTCGTTGCCGATGAAATGTTGCTCGCCGAGGCACTCCGGCTCGCGCATCGGCTTGCCCAGGGGCCGACGATCGCATTGGGGCTCATTCGGCAACAGGTTGGCAAGGCGGCGGCGATGACGCTCCCCGAGGTGCTCCAGCTTGAGAGCGAGCATCAGCAGATTGCAGGGGACACGGCCGATGTGCGGGAAAGCTTGCGTGCTTTTGCGGAAAAACGTCAGCCAAATTTCCAAGGGGCGTGAAGTTACGCGGCGGGACCGCTGGTGGAAGCGCCGATCAAGCTTTCGTCGGACCTCTTGGGTGAAAATTTTGCCAGCGCTTGTTCCTCGCTCGCATAATAAGGTCGTTTGCTTGCATCAAATTAGACGATCTGTATTAACAACCGGACCCATAGTGGTGGAGGTAGCGTGGCGCGAAGCACAGTAAATTCCAAGACGGTCAAGGCGAAAGGCCCGGCGCCTGCCCGGGCAAAGGCTGCGCCGCGCGCCGAGATCGGCACACGCGATCGCATAAAGCGAGCCGCGCGTCGCTTGTTTGCCGAGCATGGCGTCGAGGCGGTTTCGGTGCGGGACATCATTGCCGCCGCTGGCGCAAAGAACGGCGGTTCGCTAAACTATTATTTTGGCTCGAAAGATGCGCTGATCGAGGAGCTTCTCACGGAAATTTTCCGAGAGATGAGCGACGCGTGGATGTTGGGGCTTTCGGAAATCGACAAAAAAGGGGGCCCCAAGTCGGTCCGCGATATCGTCAAGATCATCATCTCACCGCCGGTACCCATTCTGGTCATCGATGATTCTCCAACGGCGTCTCGCTTCCTGACGAGCATGCTTTCGACCCGACGCGCCGTGGTTCAAGAGCTGATGGAGCGCATGCATTTTTCGGCATTCTCGCGGCTTCTCTTTTATATACAGGAACTGAGTAAAGACATTCCCCCCGAAGTCATGCGGCAACGCCTGATATTCTTTGCTTGGTATACCGTTTCTGTTCTTGGCGCGTACGAAAGCTATCGCGCGCAGGGCAAAAAACAATCGACGATATGGACAGATTACGACCCGCTTATAAATATCATTGATACTTGTACGGGCTTGCTCGAGGCAGGCGTTTCAGTCGCGCCCTCGACAACCGTTGTGCAAAAAGGTCGAAAAGCGGGGGGCGCGCGCAAAACGAGCCTCGTTGGCGAGGCTTTCAGTTAGGTCACCAATTCCCGCAAAAACGCGTCGCTCTTGGAGGCTCTTCGATCGGCGCCGCCGGTTGGTCGAGCATAATGTGCGATCGAGGCACGACCGACAATAGGCCACCGAGCCAGAGCTGCAGCGATAACCGGTCGTGCAGCCTCCGAATTCATCCGTTCCGCGAAGGCGATCCGGCATTTTTACCGTTAGCGCGCGATCGGGCGTCCAGATAGCAACGTTGATCAGCCGACGTCCTCGGCCTGCTCTCCAGACGCCGTGCGACAGCAAAGCTCTCCTCGAAAATTTCGGAAGCCGCCAGCTCTGCACAAATGGTGCAGCGTGCGAGATTGCCAGTTGACCGCGGCGGCGCGCGACCATAGGAGAAAGGTAGTGCGATTGTTCTAATGTGGGGCGGAGATATTCGTGAAGGCGTTGGATTATAGCGGCAAGACGGTACTCGTTGTTGGCGGATCGAGCGGTATCGGGAATGCAACCGCTCAGGCCTATCAGGCTCAGGGCGCCACGGTCCATGTCTGGGGCACGCGCGCCGCGGCGTCCGATTATGCCGAGGACGAGCAGAGCAATATGATGGGCCTGCACTATCGCCAGTTCGATGTGTCGGATGCGGCGGCCGTTGACGCATATCGGCCGGAGTTCGACGTTCTCGATATTGTCGTGCTGTGCCAGGGCGCAGTGCTGTACAAGCGGCAAGAGTTTGAGATGGACGGCTTCCGAAAAGTGCTGGAAGTCAATTTGATGAGCGTGATGGCGCTCGCCATGAAATTCTATCCGTTGCTCGAGGCCAGCAAGGGCAATCTGGTCATCGTCGGTTCGTCTGCAGCATTTCATGCCACCAAAGGCAATCCCGCGTATAATGCATCTAAAACGGGCGCTTTCGGTCTGACGCGTACTTTGGCACAGGCTTGGGCGCCGTTCGGTGTTCGGGTAAACGGGTTGGCACCGGGCATGGTAGAAACCAAGATGACGACGGTGACTACCCGAAACCCGGCGCGCCTGGAGACGACGCTGGAGAAAATCCCGCTCGGCCGGCTCGGTACGCCCGAGGAAATGGCAGGGACCGTGTTGTTCCTGACCTCGCCGCTGGCCGGATATATCACCGGGCAGACAATTCTCGCAGATGGTGGACTGCTCTTGTGACGGCGATTTCGGATGTCGCTTTGTTGGTCGATTGGGCCAGGCTAGGCTCCTGGATGAAAGCCGAAGGCATCGCCGACGGACCAATCGACAACATCCTGCCGCTAGGCGGCGGCACCCAGAATGTAATCATCAAATTCACGCAGGATGGAAAGGACTTCGTCCTCCGTCGCCCGCCACCCAATCCGCGGCCCGAGAGCAATGAGACTATGCGCCGGGAAGCCCGCATGCTGGGCGCGCTCGCATCAACCGATGTCCCACACCCACGGCTCTTGGGGACTTGTGACGATGAAGCGGTTATCGGAGTCGCCTTTTACCTGATGGAGCCGGTCGAGGGTTTTAACCCGGTCGTGGGCCTTCCAGCATATCATGCCGCAGACCCCGCGGTTCGGCGGGCGATGGGATTTGCTCTCGTCGATGGCGCTGCGGCGCTTGGCCGCGTCGACTATCGCGCTGTTGGGCTAGAAGGTTTCGGTAAACCCGACAACTATCTCGAACGGCAGGTCGATCGGTGGCATTCGCAGCTCCAGAGCTACTCGCGCTATGCGGGCTGGCCAGGGCCGACTGAGCTGCCGGGTGTCGCGGAGGTTACCGATTATCTGACCCAAAATCGCCCGGCAGGCTTTAAGCCTGGCATCCTTCATGGCGACTATTCGCTTGGCAATGTGATGTATCGCAATGCTGGGCCCGAACTGGCCGCGATCATCGATTGGGAGCTGACGACCATCGGCGATCCCTTGCTCGATCTCGGCTGGATCATAGCCACGTGGCGCGGCGAGGCGCCGGTAGATCTGGATGTTTTGGTTGTTGACCCATGGGAGGGCTTTCCAGCCGGTGACGAACTGATCGCGCATTACAGCGCCCAGACTGATCGCGATATGAGCCACATCAATTGGTACATCGTTCTGGCGTGCTACAAGTTGGCGATCATCCTCGAGGGCAGTTTTGCCCGTGCGTGCGCTGGCAAGGACCCCATGCCGGTCGGTCGGTCGCTGCACGGCACGGCACAAAAGCTTTTTCGCCGTGCGCTCTCCCGCATTCAAACCTGAATTTGAATGGGTTTGAGTTATGGATTTCCGACATACCGCCAAGCGCGAAGGACTGATCATAGAACTCATGACCTTCATGGCCAACCATGTCTTTTCGGTTGAAAAAAATTGTGGTGAGCGGTGCAAAGTTCTTATCATCCATCATAGCATGCGCAGCATCAGGCGAGTGCGGCACGTGCTGGAGTTGACGTTGCGTCGCGCCAGCACGCGCATCGCGTTCGGCAAGACGATCGCAGAATGGATTAGTTTCCGTCGGGACATCGCTCATAGCTGGTTTGAAATCGAAATGGCGCGATTGCTCTCGCTCAAGTCGGCCGGCGCGGGGAAGCGTCTCGGCAATCGTGAAGCCAAGGATTCTATTGGGGCGAGCAAATGCGTTGCGCCGCAAATGGCGCGAGCCAACACCACCCGAAACTCCGCGGCTTGGGCCTGCCCCATGATACGCCGGATGCGGCCTTCTTCTCTCTCACTCGCTTTCTGTGGCTGGCCGATGGCCCTGACGAGCTCCAGCTGTCGCGCTCTTGGAAGCTCAGGATCGCAGAATATGTGAAGCAAAACCTGTCTTTGAGTGCTCACCAACATCCACTGCCGGTGCACGAGAAGCGAGAAATGGAGGGGGCTACGCGAACGCGATTCAGCGCCGTGATCGTGTCTTCGATGCTATCGTTCCCGGCGTTCTTGGCGGAACGGGTACCGGGTTCGAAGATTCGGCTCTCGACATGGCAACGATACGGACAGCTCCTCCAGCCGAACTCCGCCGCATCATGGGCACTATGACGCGAATTCGAGAAGATCTCGATATTCCTGTAATGGTAGTCAATTCGGAGTCGGAGACATCCCACTACGCCGCTGTGCGCCAACCAGATGCTGAGCTCTTCCGTTTCTGGGAAGTCGCCGGCAGTTCGCATATGCCGTTGGAGACGGTAAAATCGTTTGAAGGCTTAGCAGTTCGAGATTTCGGAAGTCGCCAGGTGCCGATTCCTGAAACGTACAGCCATGTTTCTTGGCTATCGGCGCATGACGCGGCGCTACAGCACGTCGATCGTTGGGTGAAGCACGGCACGCCGCCGCCGGTTCAGTCGCGGATAGAGCTTCAATCAGGTTCGACCGTCATTGCTCGCGACGAAGACGGTCTGGCAATTGGCGGAGTCAGGACGCCGGAAATGGATGTGCCGGTCGCACGCAACGACGGGACGAACAACGGGCTTTATGGTCACAACGAACCCTTCAGCGCAGAGAAGCTTCTTGCGCTCTATCCGACGCACCAAGCCTATGTCGATAAAGTGACGACGGCTGCGCAAGAGGCTGCTCGGGAGGGAGTGATCTTGCCCGCGCTCGCCGAAGATTACATTGGTCAGGCCAGAGTTGCTAATGTTCCGCCTATGCCCTGAATAGTGGACAGAGGTATGCATGTCTGAAGGCGGAGAGGCTTCGGTCGCGAAGAACGAAACGTCTCGGGCGGGGCCGCCGCTTCGAGCGATGCGGCTCCAAGCGATTGCATGCCGTCTGGAGCCAAATCTGACGTCAACAGGGCGATCGAAGGTCATTGTCGCGACGATAATCCCATGCCCTGGGCGATCTCGGGGCGGCCTGCGTATACTCCGGCTATTCTTCCTGCGGCTGTCCGAAGGTCCGTACAGCTCTTTTCCTCTCAGGAGGGATGACCGGTCACCTTGGCAGCCAGTGCGTCCCAATCGGCCGGCATCGCGTTTCCGCTCCAGGCGATATGCAGATCAGGGCGAACCAGCAGGAACTTGCAGCCATAAATGGCGCGAACATGGGTCTCGTCCCGGCTGATCATATCGATTGGGACGCCATGGTTCCGGAAAGCGGCCAGCATCGCGGCACCATCCGCCGCTCCGGTAAGATCGACGAAGCTGTAACCGCGCCCGAGAACGTCCTGCATGGCCGTGCCGTCCTTCAACCAGATGTGCGGAATGCGGACCCCCGGATCGGTGCTTGGCACAAATCGCATCGTGTCCCAAGTCGGCGCGGCATCGGGTTCTCCATCGATCAGGGATGATCCCGCATAGGAGTAGCCATTTTCGGCTCCGATCATTTCGTGGACGCGGCGATGATGGATGTTGGCTGCCCGCGCCGTTTCGGCCCGAAGGGTTTCCCCGGCTTCCGAATCTTCATTCAATTGTGGCTTGTACAGCGAACGCCACAACCCCAACCCTTGGGCGGCCCACCCTGCGGCTTCGACATTGCGAAGGCCGATGGGCCGACGTTCCTTCTCGTAACTGTCGAGCAAGTCGGGACCGGCCCAGCCCTCCACCGCGCCAGCGAGCTTCCACGCCAAATCGACGGCGTCGCCGACACCCGAGTTCATGCCCAGCCCGCCTGTGGGAATCATCAGATGAACCGCGTCGCCTGCCAGAAATACCCGCCCCTTGCGATATTTGTCGGCCAACAGCAGATTGAGATTCCACGGACTCACGTTGAGTAGCTTGAAGTCGAATTCGATCCCAGGTCCGACTTTCGAGCGCACCCATGCTTCGTAATCCGTACCCTCTGGAACGTCCGAGTTAAGGGTGAATTCCCTGAGGTCGCTCTGCACGATCATTGCGGACCCTTCGGGGTCCGTGAAGTAATAGTGACGCCCCCTGCCCATCGGGATTCGATCGTAGAGCTGTTCTGAATAAAAGCAGATCTGCATCATCCTGCGAAGGGCTCCTTGCCCTTGCAGGTTTATGCCAAGACGTTTGCGCACGGCACTTGCGCCACCATCACATCCCACCAGATATGCTCCGCGAGTCTGCCCGGCCCTGCCATCGACAAACTGGAAACTTACCGTAACGCCATCACTATCATCGACGAAATCAACCAGCCCGCAGCCAAATCGCACTGTCACATTGGGCGTCGTTTCGGCTACTGCCTTAAGCACGGGTTCGAGCTTGTTCTGTGAGACCAGTTGATAGGGTTCGAGCGGCTGCGAATGATCGGTGCATTCGCTAATCGTACGGCGAAACTCCGAAACAGACGGATAGTGCAGCTTCAGCAAAGGCTCGTCAGAAAGGCTTCGGACAATAAACACGTCCATCGACGCGTCGGCCGGATAGCCTACCGAGCGAACGCGATCGACGAAACCTAGCCGGCGATAGAGTTCCATTGTGCGTGCGTTAGACCGGTCCATTTTTGGCCATGGCCCGGTCGTCGCCTCGCGCTCCAGTACAAGCGTACGAACGCCTCGCTGCCCCAGATCGATCGCCAGCGTCAGGCCAACGGGCCCTGCGCCTGCGATAACGACGTCAAAGTCTTTCTCTGCTTCTGTTTGTTGCATGTCTTGCCCATCCCATCGCGGCCGATACAGGCACAAATATGTTCTTTGCGAACCTGGTGTCTCCGAAACGCCATGGCATTCCCAGTCGTCACGACCAGCAACATTAACGGCAAGCAGCCTTTGATAAAAAATTAAAGCCGACTTGACGGAGTTTGGCTTGCAGCGCTCTGGGGCGGGGATCATAGAATGCCCTGAAAACTGGAAGATCAAGACTCAAGTGTGGCTGATCGGATCGTGCGAGATCAGGTATCGGCCAGGCCTGATTTGGCGGGAGAGACGCAGTGTTGAGAGAGACCGGGGAGATCCCAGCAACGACCGACGTCCTTGTTCTGGGTGCGGGAATTGCAGGACATTGCGCGGCTCTTGCTGCGGCGGAATCGGGCGCAAGCGTTTTGTTTCTCGAAAAGTCCTCCCAACCCGGTGGAAGTTCCGCGATCGCTGGTGGAGCATTCGTGTTCTGTGGTACCGACTTGCAAGTTGCAGCCGGACAACGAGACAGCATCGATGCCTTGCGCCGCGATTTGCTGGAGAGCGGGAAATCGAAAAACAACCCTGAATTGATTGACGCATTTCTTGCGAACCAGTTAGAAACTTATGATTTCCTCCGTAATTATGGCGTCAAGTTCCAGCTCTATATGCCCCCGGCGCCAACCATTGCGCGCGCGCATACCACCGGTACCGGGCGGGCGGTCACATCCTTGCACATGGCGGCTCGAGCGCACAAAAACATCCAGTATTTTTCCAAATCAGCGGCCGTCCGGCTTCGACGATCACCGGGAAGCGATCGCGTCGATGCCGCTGTGGTCTACTTCGGCGGCAGGGAATTGGAAATCGTCGCCCAAAAGGGCGTCATTCTGGCCACTGGTGGCTTCTCACGCAATCGCGACCTGCTCCAGATATATGCTCCAGAACTGGTCGATGCGGTAAAGCATGGGGGAATTGCCAATACGGGCGATGGACTGATGATGGCGTCGGATCTCGGCGCGGGCCATGCTGACCTGGGATATGTAACGGGCTCATTCGGGGGAGCAATCTGCAACTATCCCAACGTCGTGAATAGCGCAAATGAGATACCTCCGCTGCTGTTTTCTTTTCTTGAAGGCGGCATCCTGGTCAACAAGCATGGCCATCGTTTCGTCGATGAAGGACAAAGTTACAAGGCACTGAGCAATATCGGCATGACTCAGCCGGAAGGCATCGGCTTCCAGATATTCGACCACAAACTCATGCAAAGCTCCGTCGATGACACTTCGGTAAACAACTACAAGGAAGGTCTGATCGGCGGATACATCCACGCAGCCGACACGATCGCGGAACTAGCCTCCAAAATGGAAATCGATCCGTCGGCCCTCGAAGCCACCGTTGCGCGCTACAATGCGGATGTGGCCGCTAATGCCGACAGTCAGTTTGGTCGCACCAGTAACCTCGTGTCGATCGATACGGCGCCCTATTATATTGCAGCCTCCGCCAATGCCCTGACCTCAACTTACGGCGGCATTACCATCGACGCCGGCATGAAAGTGCTCGACTGGTTCGGGGCGCCTATCGAAGGACTCTATGCAGCGGGCGAAGTCGTCGGCGGCTTCCATGGTGCCGGCTATTACAGCGCGTCTTCGCTCAGCAGTGCGGCGACCTTCGGTCGCCTTGCCGGACAGGCCGCCGCGGCCGGGACATAGCTCCGGCTCGCGGTGTAGCCGGATTCCCGAACGCAACTGGCTTCTTTATCGAAGCGTCAAGACGAGCCCTTCGCGGGAAATGAACTTGGTCACCATTTGATTGGTCTCTTGCGCGGTTTCTTGCAGCCAATCCCGCAAGTCACTCAATGGCCGACGCGAGGCACGCGACTTCCGGCACAATAATTTGTGCGAAGCTTCGATGTCGATAATCCTTGGATCAGCAGGCACCAGCCGCTGCGAATGAAGATCTTCGGCTACGAGGAACATCAGGCCCAGCGCAACGCCCGCGCCCTGTCTGGCCGCTTGGTAGGTCAGGCTAAGATTATCGAATTCAAGGCCTTTCGAAAATGGTGGCGCGGCCAACCCCGCCTTCGAAAACAGCGCTTGCCAAATGGACGCCTCGCGGCTCGCAAACAATATCCGCGGGGCACCTTCCGTCAGCAGGTCGGCCATGCTTGCGAGGTTCCTGGCCACGTCGCACGAAGCGACAAGCATATATTGCGAGGGGAAGAGATCTTCTGCCCATAGCTCATCGGCAATGTCGTTGTTTGCGCTGACGGCGAGGTCGACGGAGCGGTCGCTGAAGTTGCCTTCCGATGTCGAGAAGATCATCTGCACTTCGGCTTTGGGATAGCGCGCCTGAAACGCGGAAATTCGCGGGGCCAGCCATTCGGTTGCCAGGCTTGTGTAGGCGTGGAACCGCACGTGATCGCCTGACCGGGGGAAGAGATGTTCGCTGGCCTTGTCGATGGTGTCAAAAGCGAAGGCGATCTGGCGAAAATATTCGCTACCTGCGACCGTCAGATCCATCCCCGTGGGCTGACGGACAAACAGCGGCGTCTCGAAATGGGCCTCCAGCAAGGCGATATGTCGGCTGACCGCTCCAGCGGAGACATTGAGCTCCCGGCCCGCCGCGCTCAGGCTGCCGTTGCGCGCCGTGGCTTCGAAGGCTCGAAGCGCGTTTAGTGAAGGGAGCCGGTAGCGCATCGCCATAGCTTTCATTTTTTTTCAAAACCAGATTGCAACAATTGATGAAGGCGTGTCAATGAAATCAGCTTATGGTGGGCTTAGGATGAAACGTCTGAAATACACCTGCACCACCACGGTGACCTTCGCTGCTGGGTCGGGAGCGTGCAGATGACGAATCTTGCAGGCAAGACAGCGATAGTGACGGGCGGCGCAGGCGGGATGGGTAGGGGCCATGCGTTGCGCCTCGCGCAACTCGGCGCAGATGTCGCAATTTTTGATATCGATCTGCATGCTGCAAAACGATATGGCGAGGAATTGACGGCGGAGGGCGTTGAACAGGAACTGACGAATTTGGGCGTTCGTGCGCTCTCCGTGGAGGCGGATCTGTCCGACGCCCGGTCCGCCAGTGACGCTGTCCAACAGGTTATCGACCGGTTCGGTAAACTGGATATTGTTGTCAACAATGCCGGCGGTGCGATCACGCCGATCGACAATAGCACGCCAAGCCTGTCCTCACCGGAAGACACGGAGAGTTTGTTCCGAGTCAATTTCCTGACCACGATCAACATGTGCCAGGCCGCAGCCCGCCATTTTGGTCCTGACGGCGGCGCGATCGTCAACATCGTGACGATCGGGGCCGAAGTCCAGGACGCGACTGGCCGCTATGCGATGTATGGTGCTGCCAAGGCGGCCGTGCTGAAATATAGTCGGGCACTGGCGGTGGAGCTTGGACCCTTGGGTGTTCGCGTCAATTGCATATCGCCGGGATTGATCGAAACTCACCGGATCAGGGCTCTGTCGGCGCAGCGCAACCTCGCAACAACCGAACAAGCTGCGTCAATTCCGCTGCGCCGGTTGGGGCAGGTAGGTGACGTGGTCGATGCGATGGAATTTCTGGTCTCCGAAAAGTCGTCTTATGTGACCGGCGAATGTATTCGGGTGGCTGGTGGGTTGGGATTGATAGCGGCCTAGTAACAGCCCCTTATGCGAATGTTCGGGCTCAATTCCGTCGCGCAGGAGTGTTCGCCCAAGATAATCGCAACCGGCTCTCGCTGGTGGACGCAATTTCACACCCGCTGTTTGAAGAGGCACAACCGATGAATACGGAATCCTATCCGGACACACGCCTCCGTTTCGACGGAAAGACTGCGCTTGTCACCGGCGCGGGAGCGGGACTTGGGCTGAGTCATGCCCGGCAACTGGCGGAGCGCGGTGCAAGGGTGATGCTCAACGATATCTGCATGGATGGCGTTTCCAAAGCCGAGCTTGCCGCAGAAATGCTGCGCAACGAGGGCCACGAGGTGCGCGCTTTCACCGGGAGCGTTGGCATCGAGGCAGAGGCGCGGGCCGCGGTTGATGCTGTGATGGACGCATGGGGCCAGATCGACATCCTGGTGAATAACGCCGGAAACTCAATTGGCGGTGCGCTCCAGGACGTGACCACCGATGACATGCGCTCGGTCCTGGAAGTCCATATGTTCGGGATGTTCTGGACTATGCAATCGGCAATCAGACACATGCGCGCGAGCGACTATGGCCGTATCGTGAACACGGCATCCGCGCTCGGATCTTTCGGCGCGCCCTCGGCTCTGCCATATGTCGCGGCGAAGGCGGCGGTAATCGGTCTCTCGCGCGGCGCATCGCTCGACAACCGTGATCGGAACATCCGCATCAATGTATTGTGCCCAGTCGCCTACACGAACATGGCCAAGGCCTATTTCGATGCCAATCCCGCAATCCAGATTGACCGCCTCGACGTTGCACGTGTTTCGCCCGCAGTCGTTTACCTGGTGCATGAGAGCTGTTCGCTCGACGGGGAGACGTTGAGTGTCGCGGCAGGGCGCGTCGCGAGAATTTTCACTGCGACGGCGCCAGGATTTAGCAGCGGTTCCCTGACGGCAGAACATGTCGCCGACAATCTTGCCGCAGTTTTCGACCAGACCGGGTTCGTCGTGCCCGGAAGCTCAGTGGAACAGTACAAGCTTCAACCGCTCGACGGCGTAACGGATCGAAATCTTTAACGATCCCGGCGAAGCCAGCGTCCGGATTTGCTTGATTCCCGATTTCGGCAAGCGACGACAGCTTCGACTATAGAACCAGGAGTTAGCGATGAGCAGATTGACCGACGATGCAACCACATTCCTGTCGGCAGACGGTACTCCCCTGTCGGAGGCCGAGGTTTCTTCTGCAGAGCGCGTGGTGCAGCGGTTCTTCCTGACGGCTCTTGCCAAGGACGCGCCGGGCACCATGGCGTTGTACAGTGATGAAAGCGTGATCGAAATTCCATTCTCGGAGTCGGGGAGCACCGAGGAGGGGGCGTTCCGTCGTTACTCGGGACGGTCCGAGATAGCAGCCTTCACCGCACAATCACATTCCGCAGAAGGTACCATGGGCGCGTGGGACATTGAACTGCACCGTGTCGACGGCGGCGCAACCGTGTTTGTCGAAAGCCGTGGCAACATTATTATGAGTTCCGGTCATGAGTACCGTAATCGCTATGTATTCCGCTTTGACGTAGAAGGGGACATCATTGTCAGGCTGCGTGAGTATTACAATCCCATCACTTCGGGTCTGGCTTTCGGTCGGAAGATTGGCCCTGTTTGAGCAAGGACTGAAAAGTGTCAGAGAGAACATTTGACATGCCTTCATGAATGGCGTCGCCCAACTCTGAATGTTCCCAGACCAAGGACTATTTTGGCAGATGGATGATCGGGGTTTCGGTTGTCCATAGCCAGCTTGCTTTGAAGGGGCGGGTGATGGTGGACTGCCCGCGATGACTGGTCCGGTTGCATAGTTAGTTGAAGATCGCCTCCGATGCCAGCCTGGGCGGGAGGCGGAGCGCAGCGGAGCCGAGCGGCCAGGCTGGCATCTTGATCGTTTCCGGAGTCGGTGGTTGGTATCCGAGGCTGCTGTGCGGCCGGAGGCGATTGTAATGATCGCGCCACCAGCCGGTGACGCACCGGACCTCCTCCAGGCTGTAGAAGATTTCACCATTGAGCAGTTCGTCGCGAAGACGGGCATTGAAGCTCTCGATATAGCCATTCTCCCATGGGCTGCCGGGCTCGATATAGAGGGTAGTGACGCCGAGCCGCCCGAGCCATTCACGCACCGCATGGGCAACGAACTCGGGGCCGTTGTCGGACCTAATATGCTCGGGTGGGCCATGTTCGATGAACAGATCGGCGAGGACGTCGATGACGTCGTTCGACCGGAACCGCCGCAGCGGCACCATCGCCAGGCATTCCCGGCTATGCTCGTCGATGATGTTGAGCATCCGGAACTTCCGGCCGTTGTGCGTCTGATCCTCGACAAAGTCGTAGGACCACACATGCCCGCGGTGCAGCGGGCGCAACCGGATGCACGACCCGTCGCCAAGCCAGAGCCGGCGGCGCTTCGGTTGTCTCTTCGGCACCTTTAAACCCTCCCGCCGCCAGATGCGCTCGACCACCGACAGGCTGACCTGCCAGCCGGCATGCCCGAGCAGCGCATGGATACGGCGATAGCCGTAACGGCCATAATCCTTCGCCAGCGCGATGATGTCGGCCGTCAGGCGTCGCTCGTCGGCATCATCTCTCGGAGGATGTCGCTGTGTCGAGCGGTGCTGGCCGAGCACGCGGCAGGTCCGTCGCTCCGATACCGGCAACGCACGACGAACCTGCTCAATCGCCTCGCGGCGACGGGAGGGGCTCAAAAAGTCAGCTTCGACGCCTCTTGCAGGATCGCCTTGTCCAGCGCGAGGTCAGCAACAAGCCGCTTCAACGTAAGCGGAGGCGTGACCCCACCTTGCGGGAGTGACGCGCAGCGCCGAGTGTCCGCGCGCTGATCGTGGGGTAGGAAGCTGGTGCTATGACGATGCCATATGATGATGCTGGCACCAGCGGGGTTC